>OMEC01000646.1_pt1 | contig 16976 bp, 14 predicted proteins | sample 1673401 | NCBI WGS metagenome assembly OMEC01 (sample SAMEA103958110, study PRJEB25191) | human gut metagenome | reverse complement strand
ATCGGGTGCAGCATGCTCTGCGGGCCTATACCCCCGCCGAGCTGAAGGCCGTCCGGGTGGCGGCGCAAGCCTTCCGGGCCAACCCGGCCTTCCAGGCGGAGGACGCCATCATGGAGTTGGGCGTGGGCGAGGCGCTGACCTCCTTCCTGGACGAGGGCGGCGTACCCGCCATGGTGCAGCGCACCAAGATCATCTGTCCCCAGAGCCTGATGACCGCACCGGAGCCCATGGCCCGCACCAAGGTGCTGATGCGGGACGGCATGGAGAAATATGACGACTACGTGGACAATCTGTCTGCCTATGAGGTGCTGACGGAGGAGGCCGAAAAGGCGGAGACCGCCAAGCAGGAGGAGGCCGACCGCAAGGCCCGTGAGAAGGCGGAGGCCGAGGCGGAAAAAAAGCGTCTGAAGGAGGAAGAAGCCGACAAGAAGCGGCAGCAGAAGTTGGAGGACGAGGCGCGCAAGCGCCAGCAGAAGCTGGACGATGAAGCACGCCGCCGCCAGCAAAAGCTGGAGGATGAGGAGCGCCGCAAGGCCGAGCGCCAGCAGGAAAAGGCGGAAGCCGAGGCCAAGCGTAAGGCGGAGCGCCGTGCAGCCAAGATTGAAACGCAGCTGATCTCCGCCGGAGGGCAGATCCTCAAGCGGGGTCTGCTGGGCGTGTTGAAAAAGAGATAACAAAGGGCCGCCTGACATAAGAAAACATACGGCAAAGGGTCGGCCTGTGGCCGACCCTTTGTCAACTTTTGCTTGCATCTGTTGGGGAAGTCTGGTAAAATAGACGGGTATCCGGGTGTAGCGAAGTTGGTATCGCGCCTGGTTTGGGAGCGCCGTGGCGGTATCCGGAACGGGGTAAGGTGAAACGCCGCAAAGCCTTGCGACGCCTGCATTTGCGGGACTTTCCCCGGTTGCTGAAGGCGGCACAAAAGCGGCTTTGACCACAGGAATGACCACAGACAGAAAAAACTTTATTTTTACCCCTCGCCGTGGTATCATGGCAGAAATTGAATATCCGGGTGTGGCTCAACTGGTAGGGCGCGACATTTGGGATGTCGAGGTTGGGTGTTCAAGTCACCTCACTCGGACCAAAATCCCTCTGAATTATTGATTTCAGAGGGATTTTTCTTATTCTTTGTCTATTGCGGCGCAGGAGGTGAACTTGTTATTCTTGACATATCTTTTCGATAAACGCAGACTTAATATTGTGTTTTTTCCGAAGTACAGTATAATATCATAAAGCGTTTCTGAACTACCAAGGCAGATGCAAGGCTATATTTATGGTCTCACTATTTTACTGTGCAAGTCAGGCTCTATATTTCGTTATATTCCAGTGGCGTGTCCGAAAGAGGTAGTATATATGCGTTATACATATAAACAGATGAAATCTATGCTGCAAGGCGCATATAAAAAACTAAAGTCTTACTATTTTTACGATAAAACTCTGCTGTTCATAAAAAAGAAAATTGCCGAATTCGAATCTGATGATGGATGTTTCCAACAGACATTTGACGTTCTGGCCGAAGCACTTATATCCGAAAATTCGATATATTTTGAGGAACTGATTGATCAACTGGATTATAGGGTCTTCCCTAAGAGACTTGTTGCAGCTTCCGCGCCTACTTCGACAATTGTTGGAACTATAGACCATCATAAAAATATTGCCAAAGTCAATTTTTTTATTGATGTGCCAATTGAATTGTTGATACTCGACTGTCTTTGGACATTGTGTATAGCTAAAATCAGAAACAAAAAATATGGAACCCAGGCATGCTCCTATGCTGGGAAATTCAAGGCAAGTGTTTTTTATTTTGATCAAGATGACCTATATGAGGGTATTGATTGGGAGTCCAACCGATGCTTTGAACCATATTATGAAAATTATTCTCGATGGCAAAAAGACGCATTTTCGAAACTACGCCAAGGTTTACAGGTTCAGAATCAGCTCATGCTTAGCTTGGATTTAAAAAGCTTTTACTATTCCGTTCGTTTTGAGTTTGATTCGTTAAGTGCCCTTTTAAGTGATGATTCTCGATTAAGTGAGATTTCTTTCATAAGCCATGTAGAGGAGAAACTTTATTTATCATACACAAAATTAATTTCAAAATATAAGAAAGGCATTAATATTAAGAATAATGCAACGATTTTTCCTATAGGTCTCTTAAGCCCCATCCTACTTAGGGAACTATATTTGTATGCATTTGATCAGAGAATTAAATTTGCTCTTAACCCCACGCATTATGGTAGATATGTTGATGACATGATTATCATTATTCCCGCAGAAGTCCAGGCTAATAATGTTACACAAAACTATGTCTGCAATTTGTTAAAGGAAAAGGGGTTAATCAGGAAGGAAATTTCTATTCAAAATGAGGATTTCACCTTTGTCGGATTTGAGTCTATCGCAATTCAACGAGAGAAAATAAACTGTTTTTTCTTTGAGCAAAATGCTTCGAATGTTTTGATTGAGGTTGCCGAAAAACAAATTCGAGATAATTCCAGTGAAGCCAATTTACTTCCTGAATTCGATGTAATCAAAAATCATTTCAATGATATTGCTTATTTTTTTAATAGTGTTGGTGGGAGCACAAAAATTCGCGACATAGGAATTCTGCAAAGCAACAATTACGCTGCATCAAGGAGTATCACTTCGATGAAGCAACTTTTGAAAAATACCTACATAGCTGAACAAGATAGGGGGAAAATCGAAAAATTCATCAATGACCTTTTGGAATTCTATAGTGGTAGTTCTGCCATAGAGTTTATGGGAAGTTGGACATCGGTTTTTGAATTGATTCTTCAATTAAAAGTCTTAAGTGATGACAAACGGAAACGAGATCCATTTGCGCAAAGATTTTACCGTGATATAGTCTATTATATTGATTACAAACTTACATTCGACTTGTTGGATCCCAAAGAAATTTATAGCAAAAAGAAAGCTACTGTCTTTAGGCGGCTAAAAAGGGATCTCAAGGACCGACTTGGAACTTCTATCGCCATGGCGATGGCATTAGATTATCGTTGGAAGGCTACGGTTTCGGCCCAAAAGAAAAATATTGAGTTAGCAAAAAAATTCAGAAAAAGCAACATCTTTAATCACAACTTGATTTCTTTCCCGCTACTCAATTATTTGCCTTTTGATCAAATTGCTACGTGCTCTTTTTTGGAAATTCAAAAGGAACCTTGGAGTGATTCCGGTGTATTTTCTTTAGATACGCAACGCCTTTTTTGGACTCCACGCTTTATCCATTTGGATGAACTTTTTATTTATTATTTTATGCAATCGACGCAAAACGAAAAAAAGAATTTTAATGGCAAGAGCGACATTGAAGCAATTTGGAAAAGATACGCACAGCTTAACAGTGTACAACGCTTCACAACAGAAAGCGTTGCAAAGCAAAATAGCATGGAACTATTGGGCGTCAATATAAATTTAGTCAATGTTAGTATATTAAATGATGTTCCTTCCAAATACTATGTCGGTTTGGCCAATACCACAGTCAGCGAAGATGATGCGCTGCAGTCATTGGTAGACCCCGCACACAAAATGACAATTCACGATAAAGAACAACTGTTCCGTATGGCTAATGCCGCAGTAAAAGAAGGTGCTAATTTTATCACATTTCCAGAATTCTTTATTCCAATAGTTTGGTTAAAAGACTTAACCCGTTTTTCACAGAAAAATAATGTATCTATTATTGCGGGATTGCGATATATTCGAAATGCGAATCGAGCATTTAATTGCACAACCATTATTCAACCATGCAACAATAATGGCTTTGTAAATACAATTGCGCTATTCCGTGAAAAGAACTTCTATGCTCCAGAAGAAAAAGATTGCCTATATAAACTTGGGTATCGCATTTCAAATCCTGAACATCCATTGTATTATGTAATTTGTTCTAATGGAATAAGGTATAGTACAATTCTATGTTTTGAATTTACGGACATCTACTCAAGAGCGAGTTTGAAGTCTAAAGTCGATGCTCTTTTTGTCCCGCAATTGAACAAGGATACAAATTATTTTTCAAGTATTGTAGAGTCAACATCTCGTGATCTCCATTGCCTTATAGTCCAAGCTAACACATCAAAATATGGAGATTCCCGAGTTACTGGTCCGTATGATACGATACGTAAAAATGTTGTTCAAATTAAAGGCGGAGTCAATGATGTTGTAATTATCGGTGAACTTGAATTTGAGCAGATTAGGAACGCACGTCAACTGTATGAAGCAAATCATAAGAAAACCCAGTTTTACTGCTTTGATTGCAAGAAAGTAAAAAAGGCAAAATACCCAAACTTTTTTAAGGTATGTAATAATTGTCCGCACCAAGTAAAAAAGCAAGCCATAAAAGATGTACCTGCTAATTTTGAATAAAAGTCGAATAAACAGGGCTGGAGATCTCCGTTTTCTCCAGTCCTGCTTCTTTCTCGCCACTTACTTTTTCTTTCTCGTCCGCTTACCGCTCTTCTCCTCCGGCGGCCGCCCATCGCCTTCGCCCAAATCCTTCAGCCGCTGCGCCTCCGCAATTTCCGCTTTCATCTCCACGATCAGCACTTTCAGCTTCTCCTCGCACTCCTCGCGGGTGTGTGCATAGACATTGCGGGCGTGCTTTTTACCGTCGGGCCATTTGGGAGAGTAGCGGCCTTCAAACAGATGGTCGTTGATCTCGCTGACACAGCCGGTACCGGATCTGCGCTTGCGGCCCACGTAGGGCTTGAAATCGGTCATACTCGGCTTTTCCGCTTGGGCCGGGGCAGTTTCCTGCCCCGGCTCTGAAGTGTCCTCCTGCGGCGCTGCTTTGCCGATGCCACGGTCGATGTTAGCGGCGGCTGTGAGCCGCATATCATCGGTGATGTGGGTGTAGATGTCCAGCGTGGTGGCCGCCGACACATGCCCCAGCATGGCGGAGAGTGTTTTCACATCCATGCCGTTTTCCAGTGCCAGCGTTGCGAAGGTATGACGCAGATCATGAAATCGAACATGCTTGCACCCTGCGTGCTCCAAGATGAGCTGCAATCTACGCCGTACCACGCCGGGCGTAATGGGGCAGTCCTCCTTCACCGGGGACGGGAACATCCAGCGGGAGTCCACTGCCTTTTTATACTCCCGCAGCACCGCCACCACAGCAGGCGGCAGGACGATCTTGCGGACAGAGTTCTTTGTTTTTGGCGTGCTGATTTGAAGTTGGCCCCGCACATCGTAGACCTGCTTGTTCACATTCAGCACGCCGGTTTTGAAGTTCAGGTCATCCCACTGCAGCGCCATGAGCTCGCCTCGGCGCAGGCCGGTTGCCAAGTCCAGAAGAAAGACTTCGTAATATCCCTCGAACTTCGCCTGAATGAGAAACCGTTGCAGCTCCTCCCGCGTCAGCACCTGCATCTCCCGTGCCTTCTTCGGCGGCAGCTTGCAGCCGATGGCGGGGTTTACACGGATCAGTCCATCCTGCACCGCTTTCTCCAGCGCGGAGCGGCAGGTGGCGTGGCACATACGCACCATTCGGTCGGACAGCCCTTCGCCGTACTTGTCGGTGAAGCGCTTCCGGCCGCTTTTCTTGAGTCGGCCATAGAACTGCTGCATGTCATTCTGCGTCAGCTTGTTCAGCGGAATGTCCCCGATCTCCGGGATGATGTGCAAGCGGATGCGGCTCTCATAGGTCTCCTGCGTAGTGGGGCGAATTTTTGGCTTGGAGTGATTCTCATACCAGTATGTCAGCCAATCTCCGAAGGGCATTTCAGGCCGCGCCTTCTCCGGCTTCAACCCGCCGCACGCTTCTTTGAGCTTTTGAAGCTTCTCGACGCACTCCTTCTTTGTCTTGGCGAGGACATTTTTCGTCTTGGGATAGCCGTTGTCATCGTAGCCGATGACGATGCGCCCCTCCCAGCGCCCATCTTTGCGCTGCCTTACCGTTCCGTCGCCGACTTTCCGCTTTCTTGCCACGGTTTCAACTCCTTTCCGAAGATGTCTTCCATGAAGCCGCCCACGATGCCGCAGGCTGTCTTCTTCATATCGGTTGTGACATGGGTGTAGGTATCCAGCGTGAAGGAGGCGTTGGTGTGGCCCAGGATACCGGACAGCGTTTTGGCATCCACGCCGCTGGTAAGGGCATGGGTGGCGAATGTGTGGCGCAGATCGTGGAAGCGGATGCTGGGCAGCCCTGCCCGCTGGAGGAGCGTTTTCATGTGGCGATAAGCCGCATTGGGATCGACGGGATCTTCCGGCTTCACCGGGTCTGGGAATATCCATTGACTGATAGCATCCGCTTTTCGCCGCCGCAGGATTTTCGTCACACTGTGCGGCAGGATGATGGTACGCATTCCTTGATTTGTCTTCGTTTCACCGACGGTGTACTCGCCCTTCCGCTGACTGTGGAGGGTTCGGCACACCTTCAGCGTCCCGGTGTCTCCATCGAAATCGTTCCATTGCAGACCGCAGATCTCGCCGCGGCGCAGGCCGGTCATCAGTTCTGTCTGGAAGAAGTCCCGCCATACCTCGTCCTGCTCCACTACCTTGAGGAAGGCATCCAGCTCCGCACGGGTGAGGATACGCTTGGGTTTGTAGTTGGGCTTGGGGGCCGTTGTGCCCTCGGTAGGGTTCCTGTGAATGACATGCGCTTGCACCGCGTCTTTCAGTGCGGCGTGGAGCGTAGAGTGGATGTGGCGAACCATGGAGTCCGAGAGCTGGTGGTTCATCTCGGGATGCTCGTGGACGCGGCCCTCTGTTTTCAGGCGGCGGTACATTCGCTGGATGTCCTGCTGGGAGAGGAGGGAGATCTGTTTGTCGCCCAACTGCGGCTTGATGTAGTATTCGATGTAGCAGCGATAGCTTTTGAGCGTGCCGGGCCGCACCGTACCCGCCTTGTACTCTGTGAGCCAGCGATCAAGCCACTCACCCAGTGTCATGCGGCTGTCCTCGGTCAGCTCCACATCACGGTAGCACTCGATGTTTTGGTGGAGCTTGTCCAGCAGTGCCTTTTGATTTTTTGCGTAGACATGGCGGAACAGCGGTTCGCCATTTTCTTTGTGGCCTATGACAATGCGGCCCTCCCAGCGTCCGTCCTCCCGCTTGCGCACCATGCCGTCACCGGCCGGTCTTCGTTTTGCCATGCATTTCACTTCCTTTGATTGAGATTTCTTTTTTGCAACACAAACAACTACCACACTTTTGCGGAAATAGCTATCAGAACTTTGAAATGGTTTGCCATTACATCCGCATAGAAAACCCGTGGTACTGCTCGTATTGTTCCTCTTCATTATCTACAGCGTATTCCACCGTGCGGTCGATCTTGCCGCCGCGTTCCAGAATACGCCGGATCTCCTGCTTGCTGTGATGCAGTGTTTCCAGATGGAAGCGGTCATTGTCGCCGGTGTTCATCGCATCCAGAATGGAGATCAAACCGCAGACGGCATCGTCCACCGTAGGCAGGAGTTCACCGTACTCGGTGGCATCGATGCGGCTTTCCAGATACTCACAGCCGCCCATATCGAAGTAGGCTTCCATGCTGCTGCGCAGAAGCGTCTGGTCGAAGAGCTTATTGTCTCTGCATCGGACATTCTCCGGTGTGGTGTAGGTGATGTATTTTTGATTCGGCTCCCATCGCACCTTGTAGCCGTACTCCGCCATGAATGCGATGAACTCCTCACGGGTAGCACAGTTCTCCATAGCTTCCTTAATGGTACGGCACAGCCGTTTCTTCCAAGCAGGAATACGGAACGGATCCGCCTTGCTCTCGGTGAAGGACAAGCCATACTCCCGGCAGAGCTGGTTGCTGTATTCCTTGGCCTGCTGCATCTCCCGGGCGCTCTGATGAAACTTCTGGCCGTTTTTAAAGTTTACCGAGTTCATGATAATGTGATTGTGGATGTGCGCCGTATTCATATGCGTAACCACCACGCACTGGTAGCCCTTGAAGTATTCCGCAAACTTCAACCCGATCTCATGTGCTGTATCAAAATCCAGCGGATCGTCCGGGGCGAAGGCTTGGACGATGTGATAATAGCTGCGGCCATCTGTTTTGCGGAACTGTTTCTTTACCGCTTCGAATTCATCCTGAGCTGTTTGAGCCATGCAGTTGACACCAGATATGAGACGCTCCACCGTTTTCTCACGGTTTGTAACATAGTCCAGGATACCGCTCAGACTGCGTGAGACAGCAATGAATTTAATGTTTGCCATGCGTTCCGGTACACCTCCGTAAATGGTTCATAGTTCACCTGCGTGATACGCCCCTGCCGAGCCATGACCGTGAGCTGGTTCAGGTTATTTCCCTGATAGCGCAACTCCCGCAGAAGCTCATCCATACCTTCAATGACCGTGACCTCACGATCCATAGCCGCCCGGCGCACAAACTCGCTTTCGGTCATATGAGCTGCATCCGCCTTGCGGCGGATGCAGTCCTTTTCCCACCCGGCAACGCGGGCGCGGATAAATTGATTCTTAGCCATGGTGCTCGTTACCTCTGCTTGCCAGCATAGTCATCGTCTCGATCTGCTTAGCCAGAGTCTCGTCCCGCGCATGCACATAATAGAACTCCAGCATCTTTTCGACTGCAAAGCACTGCTGCCACTCAGCACAGCCAGATAGTGCAGCTTTGCCCTTGCCGGTGAAAAAGTGATTCAACTCTTCACAGGAGACATGCGCGCCGAGTTGATAGAGCATGGCTTCCCGTACATCGCTGAGCATCTCTTCCTTATCGTACTTGTCCATCATAATTTCATAGGGATTATAGGTGTTCTTCGTCATAATCTTTATCTCCTTTAAATTTATTTTTCTTTGTGTTGATAGGGGTGTGGGCTTAGCCCGCCTGCCGAAGGGGTCGGAACGGGGCAATCGCCCCGTTCCGTACCACGAAGGCGAAACTTGTCATTCTCGAAGCGAGAATTTTCGGCGCTGACGCGCACTTCAGCCGCTCTGCGCGCTTTGCGGAAAAGGCAGTCATCCCGCTTGGTCAAGCATCCATGGCGCATCACCTCCTTCCGTGCAGAACACGCTGCGGTAGGTACTGACATCTGGCACCATGCCCCGCTCCAGCATGATCCCACTTTGCAGCAAGCGCACGCACATCTCCGCATAGACATCTCGCATCTCGTCCCGGCACCGACGGGCAACAGCTCTTTGCTCATCGGTCAGATCACCGTAGTGTTCATCGCAGAGGAACAGGCGAAGTTCTTCTTCATCAATGGGGTCGGCATGTTCCTTGTTCCACTCCCACCGAATGTAGCGCACCGTGTCATGTGTGCGCCGGATGATCATCATCGGGTCATGGTCTACGATAAAGTTTGCAAGCTGCTGCATCATGCGCTTTCCTCCTTTTTGTTCTGCCGATTCAACTCGGCCAGCTTCTTTTCTGCCTTTGCCCGCTCTATGTCACGCTCCGCCCGCAGGAATTGCCGCTGATAGTTCAGCTCCAGCGCTTCCTGAATGGGACGGATGGTGTAGATGAGACTGCCGTTACGCACACGGCCGTCCTTCGTGGTGATGGTGCTGGGCTCGGTGCGGATGAGCCCCTTCTCCTCCAGACCGGCCACATACTTCCGCACGGTGTTCTCGCTCAGCTGCACCGCCCGACCGATGGTGCGGTAGCTGGGATGACATTGGTAGGTTCTGCGATCCTCGCAGCGCAGAAGGTAATTGTAGACGGCGATCTCGTGAGAGCTGAGTCCGAGATTAAAGACTTCGTTGGGGACGAGATAGTAGTGTTTGTTCGGGTCCCGCTTGGGCCAGCGCTGGAACATCAGGCATCACCTCCTGTCTGCGCATCTACCCACTGGCAGAGCTTTTCTTTGGGCACCACGATGCGGTTGCCGATCCGCAGTGCGGGGAAGCCATCTTCGTGCATGAGCTCATAGGCGCTGGAGATGGACACGCCCAGCACCTGCGCCACCGTGTTCGCGTTGAGGAACAGCGGCAGCTGGTCATAGTTGGTGAATGTGGATTCTTGCATTGGATTCCTCCTTTATAATTTTTGTTGAGAGCTGCAAGCAAAAAGCTCCCACTGAAAAAGTGGGAGCAGTATCCATATTGCAAATTTGGAACCTCATGATAGAATAGAAGCATGAGGAGGTGAGCCGATGCCGTTGGTGAAATACAGGATCTACGAGCTGTCCGCCAGAGCCGTGATCAGCTATGGCAGACAGCAAGATGGTGCATACACCTTTCATCTCAGCGCCGTCGAGACAGAGAAATGCAAATCACTTTCCGCGCCCCACGAGCAGGACGATAACGCACTGTTCTATCAGATCATGTGCGTGCTGCACGGCGATGCCTTCACCGGAGCACCCGGCGGGCAGTTGGTGACTGACCTCTCGGACATCATTTTCTATATGGACTTCTCCGGCATATTCGACCGGAGCGGTGCCAGAAAGAAACACCTGATCCGGCAGGAGAAGGCCAGGGCCCTGTTCCGTCCCGAAGGTGTCAGCCTGGACTTTGGCTCCGGGGCACATCGTTACCTCGCCTTTGAGCGTTCGGGCAGCATGAGCCGGCAGGCGCGGCTGGCCTTCATCCGGGAGGATTTTTATGACACGGTGTGCCGCCGCATCATGATGGATATGACCATCGGTGACTGCCAGCTCAGCAAGCTCTATGCCTACAACGGCCTGATGCTGTCCAGCGGTATCCGCATTGACGGCATCGGCATTGACCGGCCCCACCGGGTGGTGGTCATCGACAATCCTACGCGCACAGAGCGGAATGTCAGCGTCATCACCGTAGAGGACGACGGAACGCAGAGCAGTACCCGCAAATATCACCGGGTGGAGAAAAAAGAGGACATCGAAATCACCTGCTTCGACGGCGAGGGGCTGATCTCAAAAGAATATGCCCGCGTCGTGGATGAGAAGCTGTGCGGGAAGAAAGTCCATACCTCGTTTCAGATCCGTATGCCGTATGTGAAGGGTATGCTGCACGAGGTGGACTTCAAGGACTTCCTGACTCTCTGCGGAACGGATACCATCACCGATCTGTGGGGCGAGCAGCATCCGATTCAGAAGGTCGATATCATCCTCACGAAGAGTATGTTCAAGGGCTACGGCTGGCTGAACGGAAGCGGCATGAGCTGGGAGGACTATTGGGCAGTGTTCCGCAAGTACCGCCATGCGCTGTACATCACCAATGTGAGCAAGGAGAAACCGGAACAGACCACCGAGCTGAACTATCAGTTTCTGACCACCGTTTCCATTCAGGGTGACGAGTTCCGCCCTGCCGATCTGCCGGACGGCTGGGATCACAGTCCGGAGGAAGACCCGCGAAATTGGCTCACCAAGCAGACGGAACTGGCGTATTACAATTTCTGCGCCGATGAATCGTTTCGGCAGAATTACTTTCTGGAGAAGTTTGAGCGGGTCAGCTGGTGGGAACGGCATCAGGGTAAGGACCAAATCCTTGCCGCCGTACTGAAAAAGAATCCGAGCTTCATCAACGAACCGGTCTATGCCAAGCGACTGGAGGATGAAGCCGATAAAATCGTGGAGCAGTACGCCGTCGGCCGGTTGATCGTAGCGGGAGACAACCGTTATCTTTCCGGTGATCTTCTGGACTTTCTGGCATTTCTGCTCCCGACTGTTCCGCCGCGCAAACGCAGGCAACGGATGTTTTACAGCACCGTCATGACCGACCACTTCCCGGAGAGTTCCTTCTATGCACCCCAGGCGGCCTATGCCCATGACGACGCCTGCACGCTGCTACGCAATCCGCACATTGCCCGCAACGAGGAGCTACAGCTTTCCTTCTACGACGCGAAGGAAGAGAGAAAGCAGATGCGGCATTACTATTTCGGGCACCTGACGGATGTGGTGATGGTGGATTCCAATATGCTGGCTACGGAGCGGCTGGGCGGCGCTGACTACGACGGCGATATGATCAAGACCATATCTGATCCAATCCTGAATGCCTGCGTCCGCCGCAACTACAACCTCTACCGCTACGAGAAACACAAATCCCTTACCAACACAGAGAACATTCCGCTGCTGATGATCCCCACGGCCCAGCCCCAGATTCGCAGTGCCGACGACTGGGGGGCACGGTTTGAAACGGTTAGCAGCACCTTCTCCTCCCGCGTCGGCCAGATCTGCAACGCCGCGCTGGACCGCAGCATCATTGCCTACAACGAAAACTCCGACACCGAGGAGCGGGAGCGCTGCCGGGAAGAGACGGAAACCTTGGCCATCCTCACCGGGCTGGAGATTGACTCGGCCAAGAGCGGCATCCGCCCTGATCTGGATGAGTACCTGACCCACAAGACCGTCAAGCGCAGTGCCTTCCTCAAATATAAGACGCTGGTAGAGGAGGCGGAGACCCGGCGCGCCTGGTACGAGCCTACCCATGCGGCCAAGGTAAAGGCGTTTTTCAAAAAGGTGGATTGGGACGAGGTGGACTCCAACGTGGAGCGCCTGCCGTATCTGGCACAGCAGCTGAAAAAGAACACGCCGCGCATCAAGGCAAAGCCCACCAAGGACGAAGAATTGTTTTCCTTTGCTGCCCAGCAGCCGGACTGGAGGGAGCAGTTGGATTCCGATAAGCTGGCGGCGGTAGATGCGCTGCTGCAAGATTACGATGCCTGCCTTTCCCGCATCCGGGCCTGCCGCGTTCCGGTGAAGGAGAAAAAGCGGAAGAGCGATGTGGAGCGCATTCTGTATGCCAGAGGACAGGAAGATGCATACGATCCTGACGAGCTGTACGCCCTGTTCGGTAGCCTGCCGTCGGAAAGGGTGTCCGCTCTGCGGCAAGCCATGCAGAAGCAGGCATGGCACCTCATGGACGAGGATGCACGGGAGCGCTTCCTGCGGGAATGGCTGCCGGAATTTGAAGATATATACGATCTGCTGACCGATTTCCGCTTCGGCGGCTACCGCATCCTCGGGGACATTGTCTGCGATATGGAGGACGAGAACACCGGCAGGGAGAAAAAGCAGCTGTTCCGCGAAAGCGACTCAAAAGCCTTCACCGCCATGATGAGCGCCTTTGCGGACAAGTCCGCTTCCCGGAGCTACCGAGACGCCGTGACGGCTAAGTGCCTGGAGCTGCTGACCGCTATCGTGAGACCGACTCTGGCCGTGCGCTATGTGGTGGCCCTCGGCAGGCGTGACCTGCTGTGGGATCTGCTGCCGGAGCACATCGAGAAAAATGTTCTGGAGGTGCGGGATGATTAACGAATGGGTGGAATTCTGCGCATATACCGGAACGGTTTCCTATACCGCCAGCAAGAAGAGCGATACGACATGGTTGGGCCGGTTCACTTTTGCCACGATCCTGGAGTTTGAGGGGATGGCTCGGATCTTGACTATTCTGGCTCGCGGGTATCTGTTCCACAGCAAGGACAGCGCGGTCATTTCGGGTGATCCGCATGACCAGGTCGACCATGCCCGCCGTGCGCTCTGCGCCTGGTGCAGTGTGCCGGAGGACGGGAAGCGTGCACCGAACAAGGAATGGCAGTTCCAGACGGATTTTTCGGAGCTCCACACGGAGTTCCCGGAGCTGGTAGATGCGGACGGGACCGGCTGGTTCCTCCGCCATGTCCTTCGCACTGCAGACTTCATGCTGACGAACCCGGAAAAGGTGCGCAGCACCTCGCTCAAGTATGCGGAGGTCATTCAGTCCAAGTTCTCTGCCGCATGGCGAAGCAAGGTGATGCAGTATCAGATCCCGATTTTTGCCCCCCAAACCAAGGGTGCCTGGACGCTGCGCTTTGACGATGTCCTTGCCGATGCGTTGGAGCTTGGCCCGCTGCGCAGAGAAGGGCCGGAACTGCCGCCCGAGCTGACAGAGAAAGTGAAAGCGGCACTTCCGAAGGGAATTCCATCCGAGGTTGTCTGTACGTTGATCCGCTATTATCTCGCCAACCGGCAGGATGATTGCGAATGGGTCGTCCTGCCGGTGGCAAGCTTTGACGCCTACTTCGGGGACACCAGCTTCAGCAAGAAGTATCTGCCCAAGATCCCTGCAGAAATCGTGGAGCGGAGCAGCGCCTTCGGCATCAGCCGGTATCGGATCACGGAAGAATATCTGCCATAATACACAAGCAGCGGGACAAGCCTTTACGGCCTGTCCCGCTGCTTTCTCTGCCCGGATCCTGAAAAATGTTTTCTTTGTCTATGGCGGTGCATCCGTTGAGCCGCCGCCTATGATTTACTCGTCATCATTGGGCCATGATGAGATTAGGTTCTCACCTCTCATAAATACTTTGCACGGAGATAGTCTGCCTGCTCCTGCGTGATGGCATTACTCTACTGATTGGAGTTGATCGCGCTATATAATTCTCCCCACAGGCAATCCATATAAGACACTTTGTCCTTTTCACCCTGAATATACTCACGAAGCGCTTTATCCAAACTGGCGGGCAGATTCTTTTCCAAATAGGTTCGGTCAGCCAGCATGCCGCCATGCATTTGTGGTTTCTCCACGGTCAGCGTAATGAGCTGCTCCATCGGGATATCCAGTGTGGAGGACAGCTTCATGAGTGTCCCGGCACTGCATCGGGAGAGCGTTGTCTTGCCGGAGCAGATGTCCGCCAGCGTTGCCCAAGGCACACCGCTTTTCTTGGAGAGCTGGTAGCGGGAGAGGTTCTTTTCCCGCAGTATCTGTTGGATCGTCATATACATCACCGCTCTTATTATATCGTTGCGCCGATAATCAGTCGAGGAAAAACTTCTAAACCTCCTACCATAATCCCGATTTCTTCAGTTCATCCGCACTGGGAGTATCCTTAAAATGCAGCAGTGCAGTCAAGCAAGAAGTTGAATCTTGTGCATCTGAAAAGGACTTTCCGCCCACCGCTTTATTAAGGGCATTTCTGATTGTATCTTTCAGCTTCCTTGCCTCGCTTCCAACAAGCGAAAACTGTGCAGAAATGCTCTTCTTTTTTAGCAACTCGCAGGTTTCCTTCATGGCATCCGAACAGTCTGAGCAATAATGCGTTATTTGTCGATTGCATCGGCAAGCAATGTCTCCACATCTTCCATATCTGCAAGCTGAAGATTTGATTTTATCTCAAGCTTCATGGTTGATATTTCTTTCGCTGTCAGTGTGCTTCTATCCCAATAATACAACAGTATGCGTTCTGTTAGTTTTTGGTTGTTAACAATCATCGTACCTTTGTCGCTGTTCCATAGAGTATTGCGCCATATTATATTATCAATATACAAAAGTTCCTGAGGAAAGTCCCCAAAAATCTCATCAAAGTCCTTTTTCTGCTGAATCGAAACTTTAACCGCAGCCCTAACAAATGGCAGCAGTGCGACTGGACGAAATAGGAGGTTTCCACCAGCTCTATTGCGGTACGGTTGTGCATTAGGTTCGGCAGCTGCATAGGTATATATGTCTTCGAAACGTTCAATTAAGGCATTCCAAAACGCACCACACAGTTCTTCAAATTGATGAATGGTTTCGTCATTAGGGCGTTTGCGGATAAACTCTTTGATTTTTGCATTTGTATCACCGTTCTCGGAAAAACAGACTGATACTCCGAGTCTGTTAAAGAAATTATATACCATTTGGCGAACAATTGCAATCGCGAGCTTTCATGATCCCCTATATTTCGACGCCGTTTATAAGCTCATAACAACACATGAATTAGGAACCCATATACTTTCTTGAGCCGCTAAAGAAACAGTTGAACCTCCGTGCAGTCAGAGCTACAATGCCAACACCTCATAACGAGGACAAACTGATTGGAGGTCAAATGATGAATTATGAAGTAAACTCATTTCAGAACTACGAATCGATCACCATTGACGAACTGAAGGATCAAGCTAACAGCCTACTGAATCTGGTAACGGAAGAACAGCGACCGCTGCGCGTATGCATGAATAATGGCAAAGAGTTTCTGCTGTTCCCTCAGGATCTGCTCGCCCCGATCTGCGACTCTGACTTTCGCTTGATCCTGCTGTCGGCAATGCGGTATGCGATGGGCAGAAACACATGCATGCCCGTGGTGGTTTCCGATTATATCAAACGTCACGTTCAGCTTCTGGATGATAAGTTTCTCGTACTGGCTGCCGATGATATCCGGCGGCACCTTGAAGACTATGCAGAGCATGAAATGAATCCGAATCTTTGGCATGGCCTTTTAGGTGCACTTGAGACAGAGCAGAGAGAGCGTGCCCATCATCAGGCAAGAAAAATTAGACCTTGCCCAACCTGTGGGAAGCCCTTGGAGGTCATGAGTATTACCGACAACCAGCATTCACCAGGCAGATTTGATGTAATTGCCCACTGCCCAAACTGCCATTCTGATTACGAGTGGTTCTGCGATAAGGACGGCGGTGTCTCAGATGTAAAGCAGTATTTCTTCGGGTAAGGCGAGTGTGTTTCGGCAGGGGACTTTGGGTATATTCCTTGTCTATAGCGGCTCAACCGTTGAACTATACGCCAACTTCCGTAAAGCGACCAAAAGGGCCGCACCTGCTCGTATGAACAGGTGCGGCCCTCTAATTTGACGGAAATTTAATTCAGTCTGAAATAGCAGGTGTTTTTACCTTTTCCTTCTTTTTTCAGTTCACCAACGGCGACTAACTTCCGCAAGGCTCCCTCTATGGAACTGTCGCTGAGCGTCGGGCAAAGCTCCCGGATGTCCTGCTTATTGAACCGCCCGATTCTATTCTTGCTTGCTCTGCGCACCATTTCCAGTGCAGGCAGTTTGGTTTCCACAAGCGCCATACGATCTTCAAAGTCTTTATACGCTGCAAGGATCGTTCCCAGCAGGTACTTGATGAACGGTACTACATCCTCGGCACCTTCGTGCCAGCCGGTTTGCGCCTGTGCAAGCGCATCGTAGTACAGGTCCTTGTTTTTTGCGATTTTGGCTTCCAAGGAGATATACTTGCCGACATAAAAACCGTTTCGGTACAAAAGCAGCGTTGTGAGCAATCTGCTCATTCTTCCGTTGCCGTCATTAAACGGATGAATGCACAGGAAGTCATGGATGAAAACCGGGATTGCAATCAACGGCTCCAGCTCCATATTTCCAATCACACGGTTGTATTCCT
>OMEC01000644.1_pt1 | contig 17001 bp, 14 predicted proteins | sample 1673401 | NCBI WGS metagenome assembly OMEC01 (sample SAMEA103958110, study PRJEB25191) | human gut metagenome | reverse complement strand
GCAGGTACTGGGCGCCGTGCAGGGCGGGGATCATGGAGAACACCCGCTTCTGCTCGCCCCATTTCAGGTGGGTCTGGAAGCCCACCAGATTGTAGATGGTGCCGTCAGCGTTGTCACGCCGCAGCTGCACCACGGCGTAGGGCTCACGGCCGGTCTTGGGATCCACCAGGCCGCGGGGCTTCAGAGGGCCGAAGCGCAGGGTGTCCTCGCCCCGGCGGGCCATGACCTCCACCGGCATACAGCCCTCGAACACGCCGCTGTCCTCAAAGCCGTGGACCTCGGCCTCCTCCGCCTTCACCAGCTCCGCCCAGAAGGCCTGATATTCCTCTTTGGTCATGGGGCAGTTGATGTAGTCCGGGGTGCCCTTATCGTAGCGGGAGGCGAAATACGCGCTGTCCATGTCCACGCTGTCGAAGGTCACCAGTGGGGCCGCCGCGTCAAAGAAGTTCAGCGTATGGCCGCCGCCCAGCTTTTCCGCAATGGCGTCGGCCAGCGCGTCAGAGGTCAGCGGGCCGCTGGCGATGACCACATTCCCCTCCGGTATAGCGGTCACCTCGCCGGGGACCATGGTGATATTGGGGTGGCCCAGCACGGACTCGGTGACCATGCGGGCAAAGCCCTCGCGGTCCACCGCCAGCGCGCCGCCGGCGGGCACCGCCGTGGCGTCCGCGCAGCGGAGGATCAGACTGTCCAGCCGCCGCAGCTCCTCCTTCAGCAGGCCCACGGCGTTCTCCAACCCCGCACCTCGCAGGGAATTGGAGCAGCACAGCTCCGCAAAATAGCCGGTCACATGGGCGGGGGTCTTCTTCTCCGGCTTCATCTCCCGCAGCACCACGGGGATGCCCCGCTGGGCCAGCTGCCAGGCACATTCGGACCCGGCCAGGCCCGCGCCGATCACAGTTACGCTTTCCATTTATTCTTCCGCTTTCTTGGTCGTAGTCTTTTTTGTGGTCGTCTTCTTGGCCGCGGCAGGCTTCTTGGCCGCCGTGGTCTTCTTGGCAGCAGCAGGCTTCTTGGCCGCCGTGGTCTTCTTGGCAGCAGCCGGCTTCTTGGCCGCCGTGGTCTTTTTCGCAGCGGACTTTTTCGTCTCGGGCTGCGCCGCAGTCTTTTCCTCCGCGGCCGGCGCACTGTCCTCGACAGACGCCGCGGCGTCATCGGTCTTGCGGCGGCGATAGCCGCGCTTGTCCTCCGGCAGGAAGTTCGGGCACTCGGGATTGGCGCAGAAGGGCTTGTTGAAGCCCTTGCCGGCCTTCTTGAACATGGTCTTGCCGCACACGGAGCAGTCGTCCTTTACCGGCACGTCCCAGGTCATAAAATCGCAGGTGGGGAACTTATCGCAGCCGTAGTAGGTGTAGCCGTTGCGGCTGGTCTTTTTCAGGATGCGTCCGCCGCACTTGGGACAGCGGCCGGGCATTTCCACCACCAGAGGCTTGGTGAACTTACACTCCGGGTAGCCGGGGCAGGCCAGGAACCGGCCGAACCGACCGGACTTGACCACCATGTTGCGGCCGCACAGGTCGCACTTCTCCTCGGTCACCTCATCAGGGACCTTCAGGTACACGCCCTCCATGTCCTTCTCGACCTGCTCCAGGTTCTCATGGAACGGCACATAGAACTGGCGGATCAGGTCCTTCCACTTGACCTGGCCGTCCTCCACATCGTCCAGCTTCTGCTCCATGCGGGCGGTGAACTTTACATCCACGATGTCCGGGAACCGCTGGCACATCAGGTCGTTGACCACGCCGCCCAACGGTGTCAGGCGCAGGTACTTGCCCTCCTTGATGACGTACTCGCGGTCCAGAATAGTGGACACGGTGGGCGCATAGGTGGAGGGGCGGCCGATGCCGTTCTCCTCCATGGTGCGGATAAGGGTGGCGTCGGTATAGCGGGCCGGGGGCTGGGTGAAATGCTGCAGGGGCGCAAAGCCCACCGCCGTCACCTGCTCGCCCTCCTCCAGCGGCGGCAGGGGAGAGTCCTTCTCCTCCTTGTCGTCGTCCCGGCTCTCCTCATATACGGCGGTATAGCCGGCGAATTTCAGGTTGCTGGCGGAGCACCGCAGGGCATGGGCACCGGCGGCGATCTCCACGGAGATGCTGTCATACACGGCGTTGGCCATCTGGCTGGCCAGGAAGCGGCTCCAGATCAGTCGGTAGAGGCGGTACTGCTCCGGCGTCAGGTCGCCCTTCACCTGCTCCGGCGTCAGCGCCGGGTCGGAGGGACGGATGGCCTCGTGGGCGTCCTGGGCTCCGGCCTTGGTCTTGTACTTCCGGGGTACGTCGGGGCAATACGCCGCACCGTAGCGGGACTGTATCAGCTCGCGGGCCTGGGCCTGGGCCTCGTCGGAGATACGCAGCGAGTCGGTACGCATATAGGTGATCAGACCCACGGTGCCCTCGCCGGTGATGTCCACGCCCTCATACAGCTGCTGGGCAATGGCCATGGTCCGACGGGGCGTCATATTCAGCTTGCGGGAGGCCTCCTGCTGTAAGCTGGAGGTGGTAAAGGGCGGCGTGGGGCTGCGCTGCTTGTCGGTACGCTTCACGGTCTTGACCGCGAAACGCTCCTGCTGCAGCTCCGCCACGATGCGCTGGGTATCCGCCTCGTCCTTAGGCTCGTATTTCTTGCCGTCCACACCGTAGTAGTGGGCGGTAAAGGGCGCGGCGGCGTGGTTTTGCAGGTGTACGTCCAGCGTCCAGTACTCCTGGGGCACGAAGGCCGCGATCTCCTGCTCACGCTGGGCCACCAGCCGGATCGCCACCGACTGCACACGGCCGGCGGACAGGCCGCGGCGGATCTTCTTCCACAGCAGGGGGGAGAGCTGATAGCCCACGATGCGGTCCAGCACACGGCGGGCCTGCTGGGCGTCCACCAGGTCCTGGTCGATGGCGCGGGGGTGCTGGATGGACTCCTGCACCACCTTCTTGGTGATCTCGTTGAAGGTCACGCGCCGGGCCTTGTCATCCGGCAGGTCCAGCAGGTGCTGCAGATGCCAGCTGATGGCCTCGCCCTCGCGGTCCGGGTCGGTGGCCAGGTACACGGTCTTGCTCTTGTCCGCCGTGGTCTTCAGGTCCTTGATGATATCCTCTTTGCCCTTGATGGGTCGGTAGTTGGGGGTAAAGTCACCCTCCACGTCCACGCCCAGGGTGCTCTTGGGCAGGTCACGCAGGTGACCCATGCTGGCCTTGACCACATAGTCCGGCCCCAGATATTTGCCGATGGTCTTGGCCTTGGCCGGGGACTCCACGATGACCAGGTTTTTCTTTGCTGCCATATTGTTACTTACTCCTTTTTGAGTTCCACCGTCCGCAGGAAGCTCCGCGCTCCCTGACGGCAGACGTAGCCGTCGATCTCCAGCACCGTCAGCGCCGACAGCACGCGGCGCACCGGCAGCCCGGCTAGCAGTGCCGCGTCATCGGTAAGGGTGGGTATATCCGCTTGCAGAACGGACAGCACCGCGATCTGATCGTCGGTGAGTCCGGCGGTGTCCTGTGAAATATCCAGCACCGGCAGTACCGGCGTGGTGGGCGCGGGCGTCTCCTGCACCGGAACGGCAGGCGCGTCGCTCTCCGGCTCCGCGCCCTTGGGCAGGGGCGGGATCGTGGCCCGCAGAGGCCGCAGCTTATGGGGGAAGCGGCTCTCATAAAAGTTCAGCACGTCCCAGGCCTCGCACACCAGGCCCGCGCCCTCGCGTATCAGCGCGTTGCAGCCCCGGCTCTTGGGCGCGTCGAAGGGGCCCGGCACGGCAAAGACCTCGCGGCCCTGCTCCAGCGCCGTGGCGGCGGTGATGAGCGCGCCGCTTTTCTCCGGGGCCTCCACCACCACGGTGGCAAGACTCAGCGCGCTGAGCAATCGGTTCCGCACCGGGAAGTGGTCGCCCTTGGGCTCCGTCCCGGGCGGGTACTCCGACAGGATGACGCCGGTGGCGGCGATGTCCTCATACAGCCGGCGGTTGGCCGCCGGATACACCACGTCCGCGCCGCCGCCCAGCACCGCGGCGGTAAAGCCGCCGGCGCGCAGAGCACCCTTCAGCGCCTCGCCGTCGATGCCCTTGGCCATGCCGGACACCAGCAGCGCCCCCTGTCTGGCCAGCTCATAGCCCAGCTGTGACGCCGCGCGCACGCCATAGGGCGTGCAGTCCCGGGTGCCCACCACCGTGACGGCCATCTCATCATCGAACAGGGGAAGGCTGCCCTTGCCGTACAGCAGCAGGGGCGGGTCGTAGATGTTCCGCAGCCGCGCGGGGTATCCCGCGTCGTCCATGGTCAGCAGGAACTGGCCGTCTTTGGCACAGTCCTCCAGCACCTTCTCCGCCCGGTCCAGCGATTTGTCCGCCAGCAGGGCGGCCTGTAATTTCGTAATGCCCTCTGCCAGCAGCAGCTCGCCCTCCGGGGCAAAATAGATCTCCTCCGGCGAGCCGAAATGTGCCAGCAACTGTAATTTCGCCCGTTCCCCCAGGCCCGGCAGTGTGGTCAGCCACACCCAATATTTCAAAGCCGCCATCTCAGTTCCCCTCCTCCGTGCGATAGGCCTCCCACAGCAGCACCGCCGCCGCGGCCGCGGCGTTCAGCGACTCGCAGTGGGGCGACATGGGGATACGCAGCGTCTCGCGGCACAGCGCCAGTACCTCCGCGCTGACGCCCCGGCCTTCGCTGCCGATGACCAGCGCGCAGCGGCGCAGATCCCGCTGCCGCACGTCTACCGTGTCGTGACGCAGGGCCGTGCCGTACAGCGGCAGCCCTGCGTCTGCCAACAAGCCCGGCAGGTCCTCCAGCCCCACCGTGTACAGCGGCAGGCGGAACACCGCGCCCATGGCGGCGCGCAGCGTCTTTGGCCCATAGGGATCGGCGCAGCCCGGCAGCAGCAGCACACCGGTGCAGCCGAAGGCGTCCGCCGTCCGCAGCACCGCCCCCACGTTGCCCGGGTCCTGCACACCGTCCAGCACCACATAGCGGCCCGGTGACAGGCGCGCAGGCGCCGCCATATCCGGCAGGGCACACAGGGCCAGCATCCCCTGGGGCGTGGGCATGGGCGAAATGGACGCCATCACGTCCGCCGGCACCGTCACCCGCCGCACATTCTCCGGCAGTCCCTCCGGGAAGGCCACACCATCCGCGGCGATGACACACTGCACAGACACGCCGTGCTGCAGCGCCTCGCCCACCAGCTTGGGGCTGTCGCACAAAAACACCCCGGCCTTCCGCCGGAGCGCCGCCGTATCCAGCCTGCGGACCTGTTCCAGCAGCGGATTGCGCCGGCTGGTAATGCGCTCTGTCATAACGGTGCCCCTCCCCTCTCAGAATATTCTTTATAATATAGGTATCCTCTGCGAATGTCAACAAAAAATAAGGGAACGCGGTACGGCGTTCCCTTATTGCGTACTCAAACCGCGTGTCCCTGCGTCCGGAGGATCTCCGCCACCTGTGCCACACACTCCCGGCAGACGGCATCCTCCGGCGCCTCCACCATCACCCGGAGCACCGGCTCCGTACCGGATTCACGCACCAGAATACGGCCCGTATCGCCCAGACGGCGGGCCACGTCGTCCACAGCCTTCTGCACGGCCGGGTCCTGACGGGCGGCAGCCTTGTCGTGCACCCGCACATTCTCCAGCACCTGGGGATAGATGGTCAGTCCCTCGGTGAGCTTGCTCATGGGCTGCTTGCGCTCCAGCATGACTTCCATCAGCTTCAGGCTGGTCAAAATGCCGTCGCCGGTGGAGGCGTACTTGGAGAAGATGATATGCCCCGACTGCTCGCCGCCCAGGGCGCAGCCGTTTTTGCTCATATACTCGTATACGTACTTGTCGCCCACAGCGGTTTTGGCATAGCGGATCCCCAACCGGTCAAAGGCCCGGTACAGTCCGAAGTTGGACATGACCGTGGTCACCACCGTGTTGTGGGGCAGCTCGCCCAGTTCCTTCATATGGCGGCCGCAGATATACAGGATGTGGTCGCCGGTGATGATCTGGCCCTTTTCGTCCACCGCCAGACACCGGTCCGCGTCGCCGTCGTAGGCAAAGCCCACGTCCAGGCCTTTCTCCACCACGAAGCGCTGCAAGGCCTCGATATGAGTGGAGCCCACGCCGTTGTTGATATTGAAGCCGTCTGGCTCATCGCCCATGACGTAGGTCGTGGCACCCAGTGCGTCAAAAACGCTTCTGGCGATCATCCAGGCGCTGCCATTGGCACAGTCCAGCCCCACCTTTTTCCCCTTGAAGGAGAACATCCCCAGGGAGATGAGGTAGCCCACGTAGCGGTTACGCCCCGCGGACCAGTCCACCGTGCGGCCGATATGGTCCCGCTGCGCCAGGGGCAGCGTTTCCCAGGTCTGGCCGAACACGCTGAGCTTCCCGTCCAGATAGTCCTCGATCAGGGCGATGGTGTCCTCGTCCATTTTCTCGCCGGACCGCCCGATCAGCTTGATGCCGTTGTCATAGAACGGATTGTGGCTGGCGGAGATCATAATGCCGCAGTCGAAGCCCTCCGTCCGCGCCACATAGGACACAGAGGGCGTGGTGGTCACGTGCAGCAGATAGGCGTCCGCGCCGGAAGCCACCAGCCCGGAGGCCAGGGCGTACTCGAACATATAGCTGCTGCGGCGGGTGTCCTTACCGATGACCACCTTTGCCGGCTCGCTGTCACCGCCGCGGCGCTTGCATTCACCGCAGTACCAGCCCAAAAAGCGGCCCACCTGATAGGCGTGGTCCGCCGTCAGGGTCACATTGGCCTCGCCCCGGAAGCCGTCCGTGCCGAAATATTTACCCATTTTTCTTCCTCCCTGTCAGCGCTGGGCGGCAATGTCGCCGCTGCGCTTGTAGATGCTCGCCGCCGGCACGGTGCCCCGCACCGAGGACAGCGGATATACCCGGCTGTCCCGTCCGATGACGCTGCCGGGGTTCAGCACACTGTTGCAGCCCACCTCCACGCCGTCGCCCAACATGGCGCCCACCTTCTTGCGTCCGGTGTCGATGCGCTCCGCACCGTCTGTGACCACCACATGGGTCTTGTCGGACTTCACGTTGGAGGTGATGGAGCCGGCGCCCATGTGGGCCTTATAGCCGAGGATACTGTCGCCCACATAGTTGTAATGGGGCGTCTGCACGTTGTCAAACAGGATGACATTCTTCAGCTCCACGGAGTTGCCCACCACGCAATGGGCGCCCACCAGCGCGCTGCCCCGGATAAAGGCGCAGTGGCGCACCTCCGTCTCCGGCCCGATGATGCACGGCCCGGTGATGGACGCCGTGGGCGCGACGTGCGCCGTCCGGTGCACCCACACCTCCGGGCCAAAGGGCAGATATTCGCTGTCCAGCTGTGCGCCCAGCGCACGAATGCAGTCCGCCAGGTCGGAGAGCGCCTCCCAGGGATAGGTAAAGCGGGCCAGGTAGTCCCCCGCCAGTGTATGTGTCAGATCATAAAGGTCGTTGATGGTGTACATAGTCTCCTCCTTCGCGCCTGTGCTACTGTACGCACCGCGACGGGATGTTATGTGCTAAGTATACTATCCGGTGCGGCATTTGGCAAGTGGGGGACAGAAAAAACACCCCCGCGCCGCTTTGGCGCAGGGGCGTTTTCAGCCATTTCAGTTGTCCAGCGGCTTCATCGTGGGGAACAGGATCACGTCGCGGATGGAGTCGGTGCCGCAGAGCATCATGGCGCAGCGGTCGATGCCGAAGCCCAAGCCGCCGGTGGGCGGCATACCGTACTCCAGCGCCATGACGAAGTCCTCGTCCATCATGTCGGCCTCCTCGTCGCCGTTGGCGCGCTTGGCGGCCTGCGCCTTGAAGCGCTCGTACTGGTCGATGGGGTCGTTCAGCTCGGAGAAGGCGTTGCCCATCTCGCAGCCGCAGATGAACATCTCGTAGCGCTCTGTCAGCTCGGGCTGAGTGGGGCTGCGCTTGGCCAGCGGGCTGACCTCCACGGGGTACATGGTGATAAAGGTAGGCTGGATCAGTGTCTCCTCCACCTTTTGGTCGAACGTCTCGTACAGGGCGTTGCCCCAGGTATGGACCACGCCGTCCATGTCCACGCCCACGCTCTTGGCCAGCTCCACGCCCTTGTCGGCATCGCCGATGCAGGCCATGAAGTCCGCGCCGGTGACGTTCTTCACCGCGTCGGCCATGGTGACGCGCTGCCAGGAGGGGGTCAGGTCGATGTCGTGACCCAGCCACTGCACATGGTAGGTACCCAGGATCTCCTTGGCGGCACCGGTGAGGATGCCCTCCAGGATATCCATCATGCCGTCCAGGTTCGTGTACGCCTGGTACAGCTCACAGGTAGTGAACTCGGGGTTGTGCTTGGTGTCCATGCCCTCGTTGCGGAAGATACGGCCCACCTCGTACACACGCTCCAGGCCGCCCACGATTAGCCGCTTCAGGTGCAGCTCGGTGGCGATACGCATATACATATCGATATCCTGCGCGTTGTGGTGGGTGATAAAGGGCCGGGCGTTGGCGCCGCCGGCGATGGGGCTGAGGACGGGCGTCTCCACCTCCATAAAGCCCAGACCGTCCAGATAGCGGCGCAGGAACGCCACGAACTGGCTGCGGATCTCGAAGTTCCGCTTGCTCTCCGGGTTCATGATCAGATCCACATACCGCTGGCGGTAGCGGATCTCCTTGTCGGTCAGGCCGTGGAACTTCTCCGGCAGGGGCCGCAGGGACTTGCTCAGCAGCGTGATGTCGTGTGCACGGACGGACATCTCGCCCCGCTGGGTGCGGAACACCTCGCCCTTGACGCCCACGATGTCGCCGATATCGTACTTCTTAAAGTGGTTATAGTTGTCCTCGTCCATCTCGTCCTTACGGGCGTAGATCTGGATACGGCCGGTCTTGTCCTGCAGGTCGCAGAAGGACACCTTGCCCATACCGCGCTTGCTCATCAGGCGGCCCGCCACGGACACAGCCTGCCCCTCCATGGCGTCAAAGTTATCCTTGATATCCTGTGTGTGGTGGGTCACATCAAACCTGGTGATGGTAAAGGGATCGCGTCCCTCGTCCTGCAGCACCTTCAGCTTGTCGCGGCGGATGCGCAGCAGCTCGCCCATGTCCTGGGCCTGGGGCTGTTCGTTCACGTTGCGGTTGGTCTCGTCTGCCATAATGCAGCCTCCTTCGTCTATCCGTACCGCCGTTGCCGGCGGTGTTTATCTTTCAATACTGTCGATACGGTAGTGGATCACGCCCTTGGGCGCCTCCACGGTCACTTCATCGCCCGCCTTGCGGCCCATCAGCGCCTTGCCAAAGGGTGAGTCCTCGCTGATGGCGCGGCTCATCACGTCGGCCTCCTGAGAGCCGACGATCTTATAGGCGGGCAGCTGCTTTCGCATATCCAGATTGGTGACGGTGACGGTACAGCCGATGGAGATCTTGTCGGAGTCCATCTCGGACTCATCCACGATCACGGCATGGAGCAGAATGTCCTCCAGCTCGGCAATGCGGGAGTAGAGCTTGCCCTGCTCGTTTTTCGCCTCGTCATATTCGCTGTTCTCGCTGAGGTCGCCAAAGCCGCGGGCCTCCTTGATCAGCTCCGCCACCTCGTCGGCACGGGTGGTCTTGCTGTAATCCAGTTCCTGTTTCAGCTCGTCATACCGAGCCTGGCTCATTTTGAATTCCTTTGCCATGCTGCACACTTCCCTTTCTATCCATAAGGATACCCTTTTAGGGCTATAAACAATATGTCACGTTGCATTATAGTGACTTTCCGTGCGTATGTCAAGCAAGTCTGTGATATGAATGTCGGATATCTGCCATTTTCCGGCCGCCGTCAGCACCGCGGCCAGAGGCTCCGTCACCGGCACCGCCAGCGCCGCCGCCCGGGGCGATGTCCATACCGGCGTCTGCCGCGCCCCGCAGTCCTCCGTCAGATATATCGCCGGGCCCTCCGTATCCTCCCGTACATCGCCGCACACCACCGTCAGCGCCGCCCGCCGGCCCCCGTCTCCGGCGGCGATCCCCCAGCGGTACAGCAGCTCCGCCGACAGCGCCGCAGGGTCCTCCATATCCAGCTGCACATACCGCGCCCGCCGGGCCAGCACCGTCAGCGCCGCCCGGGCCGTCTCCTCTCCGCCTGGGCCGCAGCGCAGCACCGCGGCGGCGTTTTGCAGACCGTCGGGGCAGAGAATATCCAGCAGCCTGCCCAGCAGGGCGAGGCGCAGCGGCAGAACGGGGTATGATGTTATGTCTACCTGCTTCGCCAGTGAAAGGAGGTAAACATCGGCGCAGATACAGCGGCGGACACCGGAGTCATACATCTGACGCAGGCAGCGCAGAGCACGGCGGCGGGCGAAATAGCCCCTCCCCACAGAAAGATAATGGAGCGGCAGACCCTCCACCGTTATGCGGGAAAGCGCTGTCTTTTGGCCCTGCGTCATGTAAACGATCATGCGGTTTCCCTTCTCCCCCGGCGGTATGCAAAAAAATGCTGTTCCATTCTATGGAACAGCATTTTCAATATGTCATTATTTACCAGGCCTTGATGTAGCCGGGCAGATAATCCAGCGGGTTCTGATAGACGGTCCTGTTCTTGCCGTTCACTACAGTGGTTATGCGGACCTCATAGTGCAAGTGAGGTCCGGTGGAGGCGCCGGTGTTGCCGGTGACGCCGATGACCGTTCCCTGCGACACGACATCGCCTTGAGAAACTTTGACCATGCTCATGTGGGCGTACAGCGTTGTCAGGCCGCCGCCGTGGTCGATGACCACATAGTTGCCATAGCCGCCGCCGTAACCGCTGGTATTAGTGAGGATCACCTTGCCGCTCTTGACCGCATACACGTTACTGCCATTGCCTCTGCTGCCATCGCCCACATTGCAGATATCCACGCCCTTGTGGTTGGTACTGCCGAAGCCGCCGGGAGCCACACGGGAACCGATGGGAGAGCTGATCTTTTTGCTGGTGCTGACAGGCCAGATGAAGCCATCGCTGCCGGGCACCACGTCGGAGTCGGCGATCAGCTGCTCGAGCTGCGCGTCGATCTCATCAGCCGCCTTTGCCTCCGCGTCATGCAGCTGCTCCAGCGCTTTCTGGTCGGCGGCATACTCGTTCATCAGCTTGGTGGTCTCGTCCAGCTTGCCCTGCAGCTCGTCCTGCTGCTCACTCAGCTGGGTCTCCTTGGCCTCCATCTCCGCCTTCTCGGCCTTGATGTTCTCCCGCGTCTCCTGCAGGGCGGAGATAATGCTCTTGTTGTACTCCGCCACCTCGTTGACGAACTCCATGCGGTTCAGCAGGTCGGCCATGCTGGTGGCCTTGAACAGCACCGACAGATAGCTCAGGCTGCCGCGTTCTTCCTCCTCACGGACCTGCTGGCAGAACAGTGTGTACTGTTCCTCCTCCAGCAGCTCATACCGGGCGATCTGCGCCGCGGCGTCGTCGATCTGATTCTGGGTATCGTCGATCTGCTCCAGCAGCAGCTGGTTCCGCTGGTCCAGCAAATTCTTGGTGGCCATCACGTCGTTCTTCTTGGCCTTGGCCGCGGCGATCTGCTTCTCCAGTTCCTTCAGCTTTTCCTGCTGCTCCTTCTTTTTCTGTTCCAATGCGGCCACCTGCGCCGCCTTGCGCTGCTCCTCTTCCAGTTCAGCCTCGGTCTTGGTCGCATAAGCCGGTCGGACGGACACGGCGGTGGCCGCGCCCAGCAGCATCAGCAGTGCCAGCACAGCGCACAGAATACGTTTCGGTTTCTTCATGCAAGCGCTCCTTTCTTTACACCCGGAGGAACCGGCGTATGGCGGTCAGGCTGCCGCCCACACCCACCAGAATACCCGTGCCCAGGAACACCAGGGCCACGAACTGCCATATTCTTGTAAACGGCACCACGTTCAGTATCTGCAGGCTGTCAGAGTTGGCAATTCCCTGCGCCACGGCGGCATACAGCCCCCATTGCAGGCCAAAGGCGATCACCGCGCTGAACAGGCCCAGCAGCAGTCCCTCATACACAAAGGGCCAGCGGATGAACCCGTTGGTGGCGCCCACCATCTTCATGATGGCGATCTCGTCCCGCCGGTCAAATGTCGTCAGCTTGATGGTGTTGCTGATGATGAACACCGACACCAGCAGCAGTATGGCAATCAGCGCGACAGAGATGACGCCGGCCACGTTGCGGACTGTGGTAAAGCCGTTGGCCACAGCCTCGTCAGCGCGGGCCTTGGCAATGCCGGGGATATTGTCCACTGCGGTCTTTGTCTCCATGATTCGGTTCGGATCCGTGACGTGTATCACAAACCGATGGCGGAACACCGTGGCGTCCAGGTCGCCGTACACACCGCCGTCATCGTACTTCTCCACGTAGGCGTCCCGGGCCTCCGTCCGTGAGACGAAGGTACAATCAGCCACGTTCTCCGTGCTCTCGATCTGCGTTTGCAGGGCCCGGGCCTCGCTCTCCTCCAGCGTCTCGTCCACGAAGGCCACGATGGCGTTCTCCTGCTGTAGGTCCGCCAGGTTTTCGTTGGCATTGTAGGCCACCAGCGTGAATGTGCCCATAATGAGCAGGCAAGCCACGGTAACGCCGATGGCGGCGAAGGACATGAACCCGTGGGAGAACATATTGCCCGCGCCTTCTTTGACGAAAAATTTAAAATCGTGCTTCATATCACACCTCGTAGCTGCCCAGGCCGTCGCCGATGACCTGCCCATCGTTCAGCAGGATGATCCGCTTGTTGAAGTGGTTGACCAGGCCCCTCTCGTGGGTCACCACGATCACTGTGGTCCCCAGGGCGTTGATGCGCTCCAGCAGCGTCATGATCTCCAGCGACCGGCCCGGATCCAGGTTGCCGGTGGGCTCGTCCGCCACGATGGTGCTGGGGTTATTCACCAGCGCCCGGGCAATGGCCACACGCTGCTGCTCACCGCCGGAAAGCTGGTCAGGATAGCTGTTCTCCTTGTCCGCCAGCCCCACCAGCTCCAGCACATAGGGAATGCGGTTCTTCAGCTCTCGCGGAGACGCCCCCACCGCCCGCATGGCCAGCGCCAGGTTGTCCCGCACGGTCTTATTGCCGATCAGGCGGAAGTCCTGGAAGATCACGCCGATCGTCCGGCGCATATAGGGGATCTGTTTTTCAGCGATGCGGCTCATGGAAAAGCCGTTGACCATCACGCGGCCGGCGGTGGGCACCACCTCACCGGTCATCAGCTTGATGATGGTGGACTTACCGGAGCCGGAGGGCCCCACCAGAAAGACGAATTCTCCGTCGTCCACGGTAAAGGAAACGCCCTTTAACGCGCGCGTCCCGTTGTCGTATACCTTCTCAGCGTCTATTAAACGAATCATAGCAGCGCTCCTGTCCGTCAAAATGCAACATATTGTGGCCAAATACGACCACAAATACCATTATATATAAATAGTTACAAAATGGCAACAGGAAAGATATGAAAATATTTTGAATTTGCCCCGCCGCGCATTGCTTGTTCTTTAGACGGTCCTCCCACCCCAAAAGTTCCTAAAAAAGGAAGTTTCTGCAGCATCGCGCAAAAAGAGCGCCCCACAGGTAGCTCTTTTTTCTGTATATGTACTTATGCGTCGATGCCGCGGCTGGTCAGATACTTCTTGACCATCAAGGCGACCTTGAAGGTGATGGCGTCATCGAACTCCCGCAGATCCAGGCCGGTCAGCTTCTTGATTTTCTCCAGACGATAGACCAGCGTGTTCCGGTGGACAAACAGCTTACGCGCCGTCTCGGATACGTTCAGGTTGTTCTCAAAGAACTTGTAGATGGTGAACAGCGTCTCTTGGTCCAGTGCATCGATGGGGTTCTTCTTGAACACCTCCTGCAGGAACATCTCGCACAGGGTGGTGGGCAGCTGATAGATCAGCCGGCCAATACCCAGATTTTCGTAGTTGATGACGTAGCGCTCCGTATCGAACACCTTGCCGACCTCGATGGCGATCTGGGCCTCTTTGTAGCTCTTGGCCAGGTCACGCAGATGCAGGGCCAGGGTGCCGATGCCCACGAACACGCGGCTCTCTCCATCGGCGCGCAGGGCCTCCTCGATGCGGAGAGCCACCTCCTCCATATCCTTGGCGGTGGCATCCTCCCCCATCTGGTGGATCAGCGCCACGTCGTGCTCACCTACGCTCAGTACAAAGTCGTTCTGCCGGTCGGGGAACAAGCCCTGCACCACATCCACGGGCACGGTGTCCAGCCGATCGTCCACCGGGCGCACCACGAACACGCCGCGGGCCACCTCGGCATCCACGTGCAGCTCCTTGGCCCGCATATAGATGTCACTGATGAGGATGTTATCGGAAATGATGTTCTTGATGAAGGAGCCCTTGTCGTGCTTCTCCTCATAGTAGTTTTTGGCGGCGTTCAGCGCCACGGCGGCCATAGAGCACACCGTGCGGCTCATGCTGTCATCGCCGGTGGCGAACACGGCATAGTCAAAGGTGTTGCCCCAGCTGGGCAACGCCTTGAAGCACTTGCCCTCCAGCGCCACGCAGGTGCCGTCCGCCGAAACGATAGGCTCCACATATTTGCTCCATCGCTTGCCAATGGCCGTCAGCTCACTGCAAGCGATAACGGTGCCCTCGGCATCGATCACGCCGATGGTACGGTCGGTGGTCTCTTTGAATTGGAGTACAGAGTTCTGAAAAATTCTGCCGGACATAACGTGATCCTCCCGCAAATCCCGCGACGGTACTTTGTGCAATCTGCTCAGTCGTCTCTCCTATTATATCGTCATAATCACGATTTTGCAAGCGTTTTTTTCTCTTTTCCACAAAAAACTTGTTGCGTTTTTTGCGGTTATGTCAAAAAAATCACAGACCACATACACGGTATAACGCTGATATCTCCTCTGCGCGCAGCAAACGGTACGCTCCGGCAGCCAAGGAGTCATCCAATGTCAGCGGCCCCATGGACAGCCGCTTCAGATACAGCACCGGCGCGCCGCGGGCTGCCAGCATCCGCTTAACTTGGTGGAATTTCCCCTCCCGCAGCGTCACGATACACACGCGGTCAGGCAGAACCTCCAGCCCGGCGGGCAGGCATTCCAGCCCGTCCCCCAGCGTCATCCCGCGGGCGAATGCCTCCGCATCTGTCGCTGAGAGCTCACCGTCCACCCGGGCGAGGTAGCGTTTGTCCACGTGGTATTTAGGGCTCAGCAGCCGGTGGGCCAGCTCGCCGTCGTTGGTCAGCAGCAGCAAGCCCTCCGTGTCCTTGTCCAGCCGCCCCACCGGAGCAAGGCCGATACGGCGCAGCTCCGGCGGCAGAAGGTCCAGGACCGTGGGCTGCTTTCTGTCCTCGGTGGCGGTGAGGACGCCGGCGGGCTTGTGCAGCAAAACATAGGTGAAGCGGTGAAGCGCGACGGTCTCACCGGCTACGGTGACAACTGCCACGGCCGGGTCCAGCTTGTCCTCGGCGGAGGCGGCCAGCCGGCCGTCAACACGCACCAGGCCCTGCCGTACCAACGCTTTCACCTCCCGGCGGGACCACTTCCCAGTGCCCGCCAGCAGCTTGTCGAGACGCTCCATAGGCCGCCTCCTTTCGGATTTTTACCCTATGATAGCATATTCTCATCAGATTGAAAATAGGTAATTATGAGGTGATGAATATGATGATATTACATATATCCAAACGGCGCATTGCCGTTATGGCGGTGTCATTTATGGTGATCGCTGCCGTAACCGTGGTGTTAGCCGGGTGCTTCTCTGACAAGGAAAATACCATTACACTTGCCGACACCACAGAAATGGCAGACTATTTACAGCAGTTGGGCTGGCAGGTGGAGCCTGATCCGATCGAGACGCTGGACCTTCAGCTTCCCCAGACCCTGGGCGACACCTGGGGCGACTACGCCGCCATGCAGACCGAACAGGGATTTCCCTTTACGGACTTTGCGGGACAGCCGATACGGCGCTACACATTCCGCATCACCAACTATCCCGGAATGGACGGGGGCGTGCAGGCCAACCTATACCTGTGCGGTGACACGCTTATCGGCGGGGACGTTGTGGCCACCGGGAAGGGCGGCTTCCAGCACGGACTGACATATCCCGCGGTATAGAGCGCAAATCAGAATACATTTTGACATATCTCGCCAGAATTATACAAATTGTTTTCGGGCATTGGCAAAAAAGAGGAAGCCTTTCGGCTTCCTCTTTTTAATTGGCTTTGTCCCTGTGGGGTCAGATTACTCGTCGATCTCGATGACGACGCCGGAACCCACGGTACGGCCACCCTCACGGATAGCGAAACGCAGACCGTTCTCGATAGCGATGGGGGTGATCAGCTCGACCTTCATGTCGACGTTATCGCCGGGCATGCACATCTCGGTGCCCTCGGGCAGGGTGATGACGCCGGTCACGTCGGTGGTACGGAAGTAGAACTGGGGACGATAGTTATTGAAGAAGGGGGTGTGACGGCCACCCTCGTCCTTGGTCAGAACGTAGACCTGGCCAACGAACTTGGTGTGGGGATGAATGGAACCGGGCTTGGACAGGACCTGGCCACGCTCGATCTCGGTCTTGGCAACGCCACGCAGCAGGGCGCCGATGTTATCGCCGGCCTCAGCGTAATCCAGCAGCTTGTGGAACATCTCGATACCGGTAACGGTGGTCTCGCGCTTCTCATCGGACAGACCGACGATCTCGACCTTCTCGTTCAGGTTCAGCTTACCACGCTCCACACGGCCGGTAGCAACGGTACCACGGCCGGAGATGGTGAACACGTCCTCGACGGGCATCAGGAAGGGCATATCCTCCTTGCGGTCGGGGGTGGGGATCCACTCGTCAACAGCGTCCATCAGCTCCTTGATGCAGGCATACTCGGGAGCGTTGGGATCGGTGGACTCGGAGATCAGGGCGTTCAGAGCGGAGCCCTTGATGATGGGGATCTCGTCGCCGGGGAAGTTGTAGGTGGTCAGCAGCTCGCGGACTTCCATCTCCACCAGCTCCAGCAGCTCCTCGTCATCAACCTGGTCGCACTTGTTCAGGAACACAACCATGGCGGGCACGCCGACCTGACGGGCCAGCAGAATGTGCTCACGGGTCTGAGCCATGGGGCCGTCGGTA
>OMEC01000639.1_pt1 | contig 17148 bp, 13 predicted proteins | sample 1673401 | NCBI WGS metagenome assembly OMEC01 (sample SAMEA103958110, study PRJEB25191) | human gut metagenome | reverse complement strand
CCCCCTGCCGTCAGAGCGCGAAAAGGCGCGCCCTGTCCGAAAACACTTCGGGCAGGCCGCGCCTGTTGACGATATATGAGGGCAGCAGAAAAGGACAGACTTACTCTGTCTGTCTGTCTGTCTGTCTGTCTGTCTGTCTGTCTGTCTGTCTAATTATGGGGGAAAATCTCATGTTGTCAACCCCTTTTTTGCAGATGTTTCAAGGGCTTCGCGCTTTTGCGCTTCCGTTCAGACGCCTCGAAAAAGCGGTCTTGCGCGGCGCTGTCCGCGCCCTTCCAGCCGGACGCTCCGCCGCCTCGCCACACCCCAAAGCCCGGACAATTCAGCGCCTCGGCAAAGGGGTATAGTTAGATACAATAAGTTTACCATAGACCCCTCCGCAATTCAAGGTTTTTGTGTGAATCCCCTGTATCTTTTTCGGGAACGGGTTGAAAAAATCCGGCTTTTTTCGCCGCGAACAAAACATTTCTCCGAAAATCTGGCCAAAACGCCCTGTTCGGATTGTAGTATGGGTAGAGGGGGAAATACGGGGGTACGAAGTAGTCAGCAAGCACAGCAAGCGAGTACCCGCTTGCGGATTTTGCGCTGTTCAGGTCCCTTGCCCGAACAGTCAAAATTGCTTGCTGGGGCGCGGGTCTCCGGTGGAGACCTCAAAGCGTGAAACGCTTTGAAGCGCTGACCGAGCCGACAGGCGAGACCCCAGACCCTTATGAGAAACGGAGGCTGCCCATGGCAAACCGAAAGCGGAACATTCAGATGAAGTTCTATGTGACGGAGGAGGAAAAACGGCTCATAGATGAAAAGATGGCGCAGCTCCCCACACGGCGGTACGGCGCGTATCTGCGGAAGATGGCGATAGACGGGTATAATGAGATATTTTCCATTCTCAGAGGCGTGATGAAAACCGTATCCGTCCGCCTCCATCTGCTCCCTTGTCATGCCGCAGAGATAGAAGTTGCCCCTGGGTGTCTGGATGCGCTCGGTGATCTCGCGGCTTTTCTGCGCCGGCTGCAAAAACTCCGGCACTTCGGAAAAACCAGCGCGGTCGCAGTAATGGGCGGTATCCTTCCCGCCCTGATGCAACACCACGATATCCGATACGGACAGGGAGTGCCCGGTGAAGTCTGCCGGGCGGTCCACATTGAACCGGGTATAAATGCTTTCCAGATCGTCCTTCGCCGTCAGCGGGGCGGTGTAAACCTGCTCATAGTTCTCCGGCTTCACGGAAAGACCGTTGTTACGGATGGTATCCAGCGGCTCAAAGCGATAATCCAGCGTTTCATTGCCGCCCTTGAGCTGGTAGATGGAGAAGCTGCCCACCGGCTCGTCCTGCGCCGCACGCGCCTGCTCCACGATAGCAGCGGGGGTCTGGCCGCCTCCGCCGCGTAGGGGGACTTGATGGGATAGGATTTGATCCTTGCGTAATTGATAATTCTTTATTTTGTTCTTTAGTATTTAATTGGGCGGGGTTCTCCTGAATTGGGGCATCCAACATTGGCTTTACCTGTATTGGATTTTCCCGTATAGGTTTTTCCCGGATAGGCGCGGGCGTCTGAGCCGGTTCCTTCGGCTTCTCCAGGAGGGTGTACTCGATAGAGCCAAGCTGCCCGTTCTCGTTGCGGACACGCGCCCGGACGAGATAGCCATGCGCCTCCAGCTCCCGGATCCCGCCGCTGATGCTGTCGATGCCGTCCTTGCAGATGCGGGCAAGCCCCTTCATGGTGTAGTCCCAGTCCTCTGGCAGCGACAGCATGAGGGACAGTAGCCCCTTCGCTTTCAGGGACAGCGACCTGTCCTGCAGGTGGTAGTTGGACATGACCGTGTAATCTCTGGTCTTTTCGATGCGGAAAACTGCCATATCCGGCGCCTCCTTTCTCTGTTTTTGAAAAGTGTTGATTTTGACGCAAAAAAGCCCCTGTCCTGCCTCCCGGACGCTTCCCATGGGAAAATACCCACGCCGCCCTTTAAGCGGCGCTCTGAGAGGAAAAAACAGAGGTTTTCGCACCCTAATTGATACATTTTTCAGGTGGGTATAGGCACGGAGATAATGTAAAATAAGTTGCGCAAATTGAAAACCGCATAGAAGAAGACATATCAGAAACCGCATTACATGGCAGCGGGAGAAAGGACGTGGCGCAAAAGCAAATTGGAAAAACAGGATTGCGGCATAACAATGCTCCCTTCATGATGACAGTTTGTTTTTGCACTGTCTCTCATAAAGGGAGCATATCACGGCGTCTTTTTTATGCAGTGAAAAGATAAAAGAGAAAAGTGAAGAACTGTAGTATGCCGCCCTTTACGGCATGATTTTAATTCTTCATTTTTTGTGCCAGAGAGAGAAGCGCGTTCCGCTCATTTTCCACCGCACCGTCTATAACCGCGTCCAGCAGGGCTTGCAGCATCTTGCCGATGGCCGGGCCTTGCAGGCCCAGCGCCATCATGTCCTGCCCGTTTACCGCCAGCTGCTTCAGGCTGAAGCAGGCGTCCTTTGCCAGCAGCTCCTCCATGATGGACTCGCCCCGGTCGATCTCCTGCTGGCGGCCGCGGTAGTCCGGATGCTGGGCCAGATTGTCGGCCCGCTTCACGACGCACAGCTGCCGCAGGCCGTCCACACCCAGCTGATTCATGGCCCGGCGGATAGCCCGCTCTGTCAGTGGAATGGGCCGGTCGTGATACCGCACCAGCAGGCAGATGCGCTGGGCAGCGGCCTTGTCGAACCGCAGACGGCGGCAGATACTCTCAGCCATCTCCGCGCTGGGGCGGTGGTGGCCGTGGAAGTGTCCCACGCCTTGCTCGTCCAGTGTGAAGCACTGGGGCTTGCCCAGATCGTGCAGCAGCATGGCCCATCGCAATATCGGATCAGGCGGAGCGGTGGCCAGATACACCGGCAGGTCATACCGGGCCATAAACTCCATGGTCCGCCGCAGGCCCGTCAATTCCCGAAATGCCTTGGATAGTTCCATGGCCTTTTTGGCTGTGATGCCCTTTATTTGGCTGAGCCGCTCCGGCTCCTCCTCCAGCACCCGTCCCGCATCCTGTCCGCACAGCAGCTTGGTCAGCTCCTCCCGGACACGCTCCGCCGCCACGTACCGTAGGTCGCCGCACTGTGTCCGCAGCGCCCGGTGGGTCTCCGGCTCAATGGCAAAGCCCAGCGTGGCGGAAAACCGCAGCGTCCGCAGAATGCGCAAGGCATCCTCGCGGAAGCGGCGTTCCGGATCGCCCACGCACCGCAGCACTCTGCGGCGGATATCCTCCCGTCCGCCGAAGGGGTCGTGCAGCGCTCCCGCCGCGTCCATGGCCATGGCGTTCACCGTCAGGTCGCGGCGGGCCAGATCCTCCCGCAGACTGCGGGTAAAGGTCACGGCGGCGGGGTGGCGGTGGTCGGGATAGTCCCCGTCGGTGCGGAAGGTGGTGACCTCGCAGGAGACGCCGCCGCTGCGCACCGTTACCGTGCCGTGCTGCAATCCGGTGGGAATGGCGAAGTGGGGAAACAGGGCCATGGTCTCCTCCGGTAGAGCGGAGGTGGTCACATCCCAGTCGTGGGGCGGCAGCCCCATCTGCATATCACGGACGCAGCCGCCCACCACATACGCCTCGTGTCCGGCCTGCTCCAGCGTGCGCAGAACGGTCTGTACCTCCTGTGGGATCATGTCGCGTTTCCTTTCCGGCCGCCGTCAGGCGGCGTATTCGTATGTCACATAGCCGTTCAGCCTACCGGACAGATCGTAGACCTCCAGCTTGATCAGACGGCCGCTGTCATCGCAGGTACAGGCAGCCCAGTCGGCCAGCGTGCCCGGCTCGTAGGAATAAGTGCTGTACAGCCGCAGGGCGGTGGGATAGCCGGACTCGTCGTATTCATAGGCATAGTAACCGCTGGCCCATCCCCACAGCGAACCGCTGTCCTGCGTACCCAGCGCGTCGTGGGTATATTCCAGATACACGGGGTAGTCTCCGCCGTACTGGGTCTCCCCCACCATATTTCCCCAGCTGTCATAGGAAAATTCCTTTACCTGACTGCCGTCCGGGGCATACTGGCGGGCGATATAGCTGCCGTCAGCCGCGTCCTCGTACTCGTAGGCGTAGGCAGCGCCGTCCGTAACCATTTCCGTGCAGCGGCCATCGTCCCCATAGGTGAGGAACGATTCGGCCAGCAGACTGTCGTCGGCGTCATAGAGCCTGACGGCGGCAGGAGCGTTTCCGAGGGTCAGCTGGACAGCCTGCGGGTGCAGAGCAGGCGCGTCCTTAGGCATGGCGTAGGTATAGTCCCAGCGTTGGGTAGGCATCTCCGCGCCGTTCTCCCACTCCTCCACGGCGGTCAGATTTCCCTTGTCGTCATAGGTGTAGGAGCGGGTATAGTCGAGAGCCCGGAAGGCGGCATCCAGGTTGTCGTAGGGAGTGTGATCCTCGGTGTACTCGTTGTCGCCGGTGAACACCATGTCGAAATCCAGCCGGATGTTTTCGTTCCAGCGGGTGCACTGCTTGCTCAGCACCACCTGCTTCCCCGCCACGCGGCCGATTCCGAAGCTGACGCGGCCATCCTCCGTCTCGTAGTCATAGCCGGTCATGTCGCCCTGATCGTCATAATAGGTGACGGAGGAACTCTCCATGATCTCGCCCCGGTTGTTCTGATAGTGGTGATAGTCCAATTGGATATTCACACCGGCATCATTATAGGCGTAGCTGAAGGTGTCACGCGTGGCAAAGGTGCCGTAGTCACGCATGCTGTCACGCTGTATCACGTTGCCCGCTTCGTCGTACCGGAGGTACTCCTGCCGGGTGCAGACGCCGTTTTCGTCAGTGACCTCAATGCTGTTGAGTCGGCCATTGTCGCCGTACAGATTCACGTAGGTATCGTGGGACAGCAGCTCGCCGGTGGCGGCGTTGGCAATGCTGTAGGTCAGCAGATAGCCATTCTCGTCCTTTTCGATGGTATAGTCATATTCCGTTTCTCCGCCGTCGGCATCGGTCTCCACGCGATGGGAGCATAGATGGCTGCGGTTCAGCTCGTCATAGGGCAGATACTCCCGGTAATCGCTGCTGCCGTCGGCCTGCGTGACACGCTCCGTCAGGCAGTCGCCGTTCTCGCCGAAGGTGGACTCCGTTTTGTAGTTCATCTCTCCGCCGGAATAGCTGACGTACAGGATCATGTTGCCGCTGCCGTCATAGCCGTATTCCTGTATGATCTCGCCGTTGTCGTACTCGCGGCGTCCGGTCAATTTGCCGTCCCGGTCAAAGGTCTCCTCCAGCGTCAGCTGAGAGAAATCCTTTGCCATTGCATAGGTGCTCCGCTTGGCGGGAACGCCGCCGCTGCCGTATTCATATTCATAGGAGGAATAGCCGTTGGGCAGCAGGCCGAACTGATAGTTGGCCTTGGTTGTCTGATTGCCGTATTCGTCATAGGCGTAATGAACGTCAGATACGATGGCGTTGTCCTCCATACGGGCAGCCACCACCCGCACCAAAACGGGCTCCGGCGATTTGCCGGAAAAGAGAGAGCCGCCGCTGCCACTTCTGCTGCTGCCGCAGCCAGCCAGACCAACGGTCATCAGAATGGCCAGCAGCAGAGTAAGTATCGTCTTTCCTGTGTGCTTCATCAATCGTTCCTCCTGTTGCCGTAATGTTAATCCTTGTACTGATAGATCACGCAGCACTCCAGTGCGCCGTTAACGTCATAGCGTGTCAGCTTGTACAGCCGCCCCGACGCGTCGTAGGAGTAGGTGTTCCGCTCCAGCAGCTCGTCTGCCTGACGCTGTTCAGAGGCGTACAGGCTCATACCCGTGTGGCGTCCCTGTTCGTCGTAGGTATAGGCGCAGTAGGCGCGGCTGCCGCTGCTCCAGGGATACGAGGTGCGCTGGTTGCCCATGGCGTCGTACTCATATTGCAGCAGCACGGCTCGCGGCTCGCCGTAGATCAGATCCTCCAGCAGATTGCCGCAGCGGTCGTATGTCATGGTGCCCCATGCTTCGTCGTCGGCGTCGTACTGTGTGCCAACGGTGCGGCCCTGCGGGTCCGTTTCATAGGTGTAGTGGAAGGTGCCGTCGGCGTTGGTCAGCTTGTCATAGAGCCCCGTGTGGTTATAGGTGAACGAGACCTGAGACAGCAGCATGTTATCACCGTCGTACAGCGCGATGCCGTCCGCTCCGGCATTCAGGGGAATGGCCGTCACCGTCTGCTGTGGGGCGTTGCGGGGTCGGGCGTAGGTGTACTCCCAGCGCTTGCAGGTGGTTCCATCGCCGGTGGTTTCCTCCACCGCGGACAGGCTACCGTCCTCCGTGTAGGTGTAGGCACGGGTGTAGCTGTCCTCACTGAGGAAGGCGGCGTCCGCTCCGCTGTAGGCGCTGCTGTCCATGGTGAAGTCGTTCTCGCCGGTGAAGACCAGGTCAAAATCCGTAAAGGCCAGCGGCCCGACGCAGACCTTCTTCAGCACCACCGACTGGTTATCAGCGCGCCCGATGGTGAAGCTCAGGCTGCTGCCGTCCCTCCGGTAAGTGAAACCGGTCAGCAGGCCATCCTGATCGTACTGGTAGGAGGCGGTGGTCTCCTCCAGCGTTCCGCCGTTGAGCTGACTCTGGAGGTGCTCCTTCCGCACCACAACGCCGCCGTCGTTATAGGTGGTGCTCCATACCTCGCGGGATTCCTGCGAACCGGCAAATTCCCGCTCGTCCGACTGGGTGACGCGGCCCTGCCGGTCATACTGATAGCTGCTCTGGGCCACGCACTCGCCGTTTTCGTCCGTGACCTCCACGGCAGTCAGAAGTCCGTTTGCATCGTAGGTGTTCCGGTAGTCCTTCCGGAAGTTCAGCTGGCCGGTTTCGGCATTGACGGCGCTGTAGGTCACCAGATTGCCGCTGCCGTCCCGCTTGATGGTGTAGGTGTATTCCGTCTCCTTGCCGAGAGAATCCGTTTCCACCCGGTGGGAGCACAGGCCGTCCTGATACTCGCGGCGGATGGTGCTGCCGTTGGCGGCGGTGTATTGCTCCGTCAGGCGCTGGCCGTCCGCGTCATAGGTGGTCTCCAGCTTGCTGCTCATGCGGCCTGTGTCATCGTAGGAGACGTACAGCGTCTCGTTGCCCAGATCGTCGTAGGCGTACTCAAAGATACGCTTTCCCGCCTCGTTGTACACCTGCCGCGCCGTCACGCGCCCTGCACTGTCAAAGGTCTCCGTAGCGGTCAGGCGGGTACACTCCTGCGTCACCCGATAGGTGTCCCGCTGAACGGGTACCCCGTTGGGGCCGTATTCATAGGTGTAGGTATCATACCCCTGCTCCAGCAGGCCGAACTGATAGTCGATCTCCATAGTCATGTTGCCGTACTGGTCATAGACCCAGCGCCGGTCTGACAGCACCGCGCCGTCCGCCAGGCGTGTGGCGGTGATCCGCACCGGCACCTGATCGGGGATGGTGGGCTCCTCCACGATGGGGTCGTCCGGCTGCGGCTCGTCGGGGTCGGTATTGCTGCCGCAGGCGCACAGCCCTGCCGCCAGCAGCAGCGCCAGCAGCAAAGACAGCAGTGATTTGCCCGTATACTTCATGTTGTTCCTCCTGTCTGCGGATCCGTCCGGTGTCCGGGGATCAAACGCATGAAAAAAACCGGGTTGCACTTTCCTTCTATGGGTATTATAATATATCAGATATTATTTTGTAAACAGCGCATTTTCCGCTCCGGCGGTGTGCGGCTGAATCATAGAACAAAAGGGAGATCGGCAATTATGATGCATCCCACTGAAAATATCCGGCATTTCCTGCGTCCCGGCGTCCGCGTGCATATGGCGGGCATCGGCGGCGTGTCCATGTGTGCGCTGGCCGAGGTGCTGAAGGGCATGGGGCTGAACGTACAGGGCTCCGACATGACCGACAGCGACACCGTAAAGCACCTGCGCAGTGTCGGCATTCCCGTTACCATCGGCCACAGCGCCGACAACCTGCAAAACTGCGATTTGGTGATCCGCACCGCCGCCATCCATGACAGCAACCCCGAGATCGCCGGGGCCATCGCCCGGGGCATCCCCGTCTACGAGCGGGCACAGGGCTGGGGCGCTATCATGCAGGCGTACCGCAACGCCCTGTGCGTGTCCGGCACCCACGGCAAGACCACCACCACCTCCATGGCCACCCATATCTTCATGGCGGCCCAGAAGGATCCCACCGTCATGATCGGCGGCACGCTGCCGCTGTTGGGCAAGGGCTACCGGGTGGGCAAGGGTGACACCATCATTCTGGAAAGCTGCGAATACTGCAACTCCTTCCTGAACTTCTTCCCCACTGTGGCGGTGATTTTGAACGTGGCGGCGGATCATCTGGACTTCTTCAAGAATCTGAACGATATCGAGCATTCCTTCCGCCAGTTTGCCTGCCTGACGCCGGAGAACGGCTTCATCATCGCCAACGGCGACGATCCCGGCGCGAGGGAAGCGCTGAGCGGTCTTGACCGCAAGGTGTACTGGTTCAGCGTGAAAGATCGCAAGGCCGACGTGTACGCCGACAACGTGGCGTTTTTCGACGGCTTCGGCTGCTTCGACGTAGTGGCGGAGGGCAAGACCTACGCCCACGTGGAGCTGCACGTTCCCGGCAGGCACAACGTGTCCAACGCGCTGGCCGCCGCTGCTGCCGCCTATGTGCTGGGCGTGGACGGCAAAGCGGTGGAGGAGGGTCTGGCGGACTTTACCGGCGCGGAGCGGCGCTTCCAGTACAAGGGCGTGTTTAACGGGGCTGAGGTGTACGACGACTACGCCCATCATCCCGACGAGCTGCACGCCCTGCTGGACATGGCTCGCAGTCTGCCCCACAAGCGGCTGATCTGCGCCTTCCAGCCCCACACCTATACCCGCACCAAGGCGCTGTTTGACGATTTCGTCAAGGAGCTGCGTACCGTGGACGTGGCGGTGCTGGCGGAAATTTACGCCGCCCGTGAAACCAACGATGTGGGCGTGTCCTCCCGCGACCTGTGCGCCCAGATCCCCGGCAGCATCTACTGCGCCACACTGCGGGAAACGGCGGAGTCCCTGCGGGCGCTGGCGCAGCCCGGCGACCTGCTGCTGACGGTGGGCGCGGGTGATATCTACCGGGTGGGCGACATGCTGGTGGGAAAGGAGTGAGCGGTATGCTGGAAGTCTATAACGGCGCTCCGGCGGAACGCCGCGACGAGGTGGAAAACCGGGTGTACGAGTGTCTTGCCCAGCTGGATATCCCATTTACCCGTGTGGATCATGAGGCGGCTTTCACCATGGAGGACTGCGTCGCCATCGGTGAGGCGCTGGATGTTTCCATCTGCAAGAATCTGCTGCTGACGCCCCGGAACCGCAGCGCCTTTTACCTGTTGTGCATGCCGGGGGACAAGCCCTTTTCCACCAAGGATTTCTCCAAGCTGATCGGCTCCTCCCGGCTCAGCTTTGCCACCGAGGAGGACTTGATCGGGCTGCTGGGCTGCCATGCCGGTTCCGCCTCCATTCTGGGGCTGATGAACGACACGGAGCACCGGGTCACGCTGGCCATCGACCGCACGGTGGCCGAGGATGAATGGTTCGGCTGCCATCCCTGCGAGAATACCTCCTCCCTGCGGCTGAAAACCTGTGACGTGCTGGAGAAGTTTCTGCCCGCCACGGGACACGAGGCGGTTATTGTTGATTTGTGATATGCGATCCCCTCCGGTACACCGGAGGGGATTTGTTGTGTGGTTACACGGAAGGCAGTATAAAAGGCCCCCTTGTGTAAAGGGGGCTGTCGAGCGTAAGCGAGACTGGGGGATTGTAACAACCTCTCCGTCAAAAATCAAAGATTTTTGCCACCTCCCCTTACACAGGGGAGGCTAATAAAGGGAGAAATTTTTCCTCCGACCTGTTGACAAACGTAAACCAATATGCTACAGTGTGATTACAGATGTAAACAGCAGGAGGTGAGAATATGGCACACATGGGTCTGACGGAGGCAGAATGGCAGGTGATGGAATGCCTGTGGACGTCCGCGCCGCGGACGGGACGGGAGATCATCGACGCGCTGGGAAAAACCACCGGCTGGAGCCGCAGTACCACCCTGACGCTGCTGCGGCGGCTGGAGGACAAGGGCGCGGTCAGCGCCGTCAGCGAGGGCGGCATGAAGCACTACCGGCCGCAGGTAGCCCGTGAGGACGCGGCGGTGCAGGAGACGGAGCACCTGCTGGAGCGGGTGTATCAGGGCAGCGTCAGCCTGCTGGTCAGCTCGCTGGTAAAGAAGCAGACGCTGTCTCAGGAGGAGATCGACAAGCTGTACGCCATTTTGCGGGAAATGGAGGAAGATCATGATTGAATGGGTGGTATCCTCGTGTATCCTGATCCTTGCGGTGATCGCCCTGCGGTATCTGCTGCGGGGACGGATCAGCCTGCGGCTGCAATACGCCCTGTGGCTGCTGGTGCTGGCACGGCTGCTGCTCCCCGTCAGCTTCGGCAGCACGGATATCAGCGTCATGTCGGTGGTGGAGCGCGCCCCGGTGGTACAGGCGGCGGAAAGCGTCCGGGACGTGGACGTGATCTGGCAGGCCGGCAACGGCACGGTACAGGGTCATCCCATCGGCGGCGCGGTGAGTAATACCGTGGTGCTGGCGGAGCCCAGCGCCGCCGACGCGCAGTTCGGCCATATGGAAAACGCCCTGACCCTCCGTAAGATCCTGCTGCCGGTGTGGCGGTGCGGCGCGGCGGCGACGCTGCTGGTGTTTCTGGCGGCCAACGTCCGCTTTGCACGGCGTTTGCGGCGCTGCCGCCGTCCGCTGGCCGTGGAGGGTGCGGCACTTCCCGTCTATGTGGCGGAGGAGCGGGCGGTGCCCTGTCTGTTCGGCCTGTTCCGGCCCGCCATCTATGTGACGCAGGCCACGGCGGACGATCCGGAGCTGCTGCGACACACGGTGGCCCACGAGACCACCCATTTCCGCCATGGCGACCATGTGTGGGCGCTGCTGCGGGCGATGTGTCTGGCGCTGCACTGGTGGAATCCGCTGGTGTGGTGGGCGGCGAAGCTGTCCCGTCAGGACGGCGAGCTGGCCTGTGACGAGGCCACCATCCGCGCCCTTGGCGAAACGGAACGTGCCGCCTATGGCCGCACCCTGATCCGCATGGCCTGTGGCCGGGGCGTAAGCCCACTGCTGACCGCCACCGCCATGGACGGCGGCAAGACCAGTCTCCACGAGCGGATCGTCCTGCTGGCGAAAAAGCCCCGGACGGCGGCGCTGGCCGCTATTGCTTTGGTGCTGGCGGCGGCGCTGTGCGTAGGCTGCACCTTTACGGGAGCGAAGAAGGAGGAACTATCCGGCAATCTGGGCTCCATCGCCGCCATGATGGCGAAGCTGACCACCGACGATCTGAGCAGCGAAAGTGTGAACGGCTATCCCGATATTGACTGGGAACAGATGGTAAAGGCCATCAACCGCGCCGCCGCCTACGAGATCACGGAGGAGGACTTCCAAAAGGCGGAGCAGGCCGATCACATGGAGGGGGAAAATCTTTGGTATCAAATATCGCTCTCTGTGGAGAACGGCGACGAGCTGGTATTAACCTGCAGCACTATTCCTGCGGATATCGTGCGTGTGATAGATTACTCCCCAGAGCAGGTGCCTACTTTTTCATCAGCGGCAACGCAGCCCGTTGCCTATTTCCGGGATCACGATTTTTATGAGCTGGTGCGGCAGAACGATTTCTACCGGGCTCACAGCACATTTCCGGAGGTAACTACGCCGCAGGTGGAGATCGCTCCTGCCGACCGGTTGGGGACGCTGCCCAGCAGGGCGGTGCTGACCACCCAGACCTTCACCTATGAGGATCTGACGCTGGAGGTGACGGACGTGTACTACACCGGCAAAGGTCTCGTGCGGGAGGATGAAACGCAGGTCTTTGAAAACAACTACTTTGTGGTGTGTCCCGGCGCTACCTTCACGGTGGTGTCCGGCGGCGTGGAGAACGACAGCGACGGCATCCCCCACGCCAACTGGAAGTATTACGATCCTTTCGGCGGTACTGTTGAACTGACGCCGGGCAGCGGGCCTTATGAGATCACGCTCAATTCCTCGATTGGCCGGGATAGTTTCCCTGTGCTGCTCTTTAATCAGTTTGAGGGCTGGCTTCAGGAGCCTGCCGCCGACCCGGTGGAGGTGGTGCGCAAGGCCATCGAGGCGGACGCCCAAAAGCCCGCCACCCTCAGCACCCGCGTGATCTCCGCCGCTCTTGACGAGACGGAGACGGCCCGGATCGTGGAAATGTACAGCGACGGCGATCTGGCCCGATCCCGCGGCTGGACGAATGAACTGCTGGCCGACCACTTTGTGACGGTCAAGGCGGTGTATGAGGCCCAGTACGACGGCACAAAGACCTTCCTGGACAGCGGCACCATCACGGAATTTTTCTATCTCACCCAATATAACGACGGCAGATGGCGCATTGTAGACAACGGCGTGCGCTCCGTTCAGCGGTAAGGAGGACGGTATGAGAAAGAAAGGAAAAACCTTGCTGGCGGCATTGTTGCTGCTGTTGGTGTTGACCGGCTGCGGCGCGGACAGTGCAGCGCAGCCGGAGCCGGGCACTGTGGCCGCCGCCATGGCGGAGATCACAGCGGAGAAGATCGATGATGGATTCATCGATCAATACCCCCAAATCACCGTGGAGCAGCTGGTAACGGCTCTGCATGATGCCGTGTTCTGCGAGATCACAAAGGAAGAAGCGGAAGCGGCGGGCTACGGACAGGAGGATGGCTGGTGCGTCATCATCCCCGTCAGCGGCAGCCCCGACCTGGGGCTCTCCTGGGACAAGACGCTGGACATCGTGCAGGTGATAGATACCTCTGTCCTGTATTCTTCCTCGTATCCTCACCCGGAGGGCAGCATCGCGTACTTCCGCTGCCATGCGCTTTATCAGCTGGTGAGCCAGTGCCGCGAGGAGACGCCTGCCGTTGCGGAGCGGATGGCCGCCATCCGCCCGGAGGATATCGGGAGTCTCTACTATCCCAACGTAACGGCGGAGCAGCTGGCGGATGCCCTGCACGGCGCGGCGGAGCATCCCGTTACCGGAGAGCAGGCGCAAATGGGAGACTCGTACCTTTTCTGGCAGATCGATATGTACGAACACAAGATGGACGTTCGCTGCGGCCTGACGGAGAATGTGGTGCTGGTCGCTTCCTATGACGCCTCTGCCCGTGACGAGGGATATTTCGAGGACGAGACGCTCTACGATCTGGTGCGCCACAGCCGGGATTATGACGAGGTGGTCGATCAGGCGGCCTATGCCGCATTCAAGTCGGAGCTGGACGGGGCGATGCAGCAGACGCTGGACACCTACGCCACGAACCCCGGCGAATTCCACGCCTATCAGCTGACCCGCTTCACCAAGCTGTGGCAGTACGCCACCGAGGACGGCAACCGGGCGGAGGTGTACCAGTTCGACTATGCCCTGATCCCCGATAAGCCGCTGGAGATCGGCTGGGCAGGCGGCGTATATCTGGACAGCCAGCTGCGGATGCAGGGCTTCAACGACGCGGGAAAGGTAGTGGCCCGGTATAAGGATGATGCCTTCCTGGGGCTGGTGTTCATGTCATATGACGATCTCTATTGGACGCTGTTTGACGAGGACTGGGAGTGGGCCAACGATATGCTGGCCGCTATGGAGGACGCCTTATGAGAAAGAAAGGAATAGGCTGGCTGCGGCGCGAACGGCGCAGCGCAGCCGGAACAGATAGATGAACCGGCGGTAGACCCGAATCTCAGCCCCACGGCGGTCTTTATGGCCGCTCTGCAGGAGGACGAGGTGACAAAGGTTGCCCTTTGCGGCGGCCAGCTGGCCGCCGCAAGCCCGGCGCAGATGTGGAAGGCGCTGAATAACGCGGCGACACACGAGATCACGGAATCCGAGGCCTGCTACGATCTGGGCTACAGCGTGTCCGGCTGTCAGTGGGAAGTCACGGTGTCGGTTCCCGCCGACGTTCTCCGTCTCAGCTGCGGTCTGGCGGAGAATGTGGTGGTCGTCCAGTCCGAGCGGCTTTCCGCGCGGGAGAGCTGCCAGCGGACAGCCTATTTCAACGACAGTGACCTGTACGAGTTGGTGCGCTGCAGCCGGGACGGCAGCACCCGTATCGACCAGTCCGCCTATGAAGCCTTCCAATCTCAGGTGGACGAAAAGTTGCAGGCGCTGCTGGCAGAACGGGCGGACGATCCGGCGGGTTATGACGGCTGTGTGCTGACCGGCTTTGCGCAGGTGTGGCAGTACGAGACGGGAGAAAACCGGGCGGACTGGTATCGGCTGGACGGCGCGCTGACGATGCGGGAGCCGGAAAAAGCGCCTCCCGTGGATATGCTGGCGCTGGACAGTCAGATGCGTCTCCCCATCAGGGAGTACGCGGTGGCCCGGTATCAGGGCGATACGCTGCTGGGACTGGTGTTTCTGGACAGCACAGGCGAATACCACGCCGATTTCCCGGAGGATCGCCAGTGGGTCACGGAAATGTTCAGCGCCGTGGAGCGTGTAGACTTGGACGGCAGCAAACAGCGGCAGGAGACACAGCAACAGGAGGAACAGCGGAAGCATGACGCCATGGCGCTGCGCCTGATGGCGGCGCTGCGACCGGAGGATATTTACGAGCTGAACACTGCAGCAGCCGCCGATGTGACGGCGGAGCAGCTGGCGGCTACCCTGAACGGCGCGGCGGAGCACAATATCAGTCAGGAAGCCGCCCTTGCGGCGGGATACGATGGCGCTGACCGGTACGTGACGTTTCTGCTGGATCAGGGCGAGGTTTACGTCAGCGCCGGTGAGCCGCAGAATATCGTGCAGGTCATGGTGGGGCTCGGCACGGTGTATTATAAAGACGCCCCGCTGTACGCGTTGCTGCGCGGCAGGTAAATAAAAAACTGACCGGTCGCGGGCGACCGGTCAGTTTTTTATTTACTTATTCCGCCATGTGGAGGGGCTCAGCAGCACCAGCAGCGGCATCAACTCCAGACGGCCCATCAGCATAATAAGGGCCAGCACCAGCTTGCTGAACCACGACAGGGGCGCGAAGTTGGCCATGGGGCCAAGAGCACCCAGCGACGGACCAACATTGCTGATACAGGTCAGCGATGCCACAAAGGACTCCGTGAAGCCCAGCACATCCAGCGAAACCACCAGCGTACCGGCCATCAGGATCAGCAGGTACGCCACCTGAAACATGTGGGCGGAATTGACGGCCCGCTCGTCCACGCTCTGGCCATCTATGGTGATGACCGACACCCGGTTGGGGTGGATGATGTGATCCAGCTCACGCCGCAGGCTCTTGACCTGCAGCATCAGGCGGCTGATCTTCATGCCGCCGGCTGTGGAACCGGCGCAGCCGCCCACATACATCAGCAGCACCAGAATACACCGGCTGAAGGTGGGCCACAGGGTGAAGTCCTTGGTGGCGTAGCCGGTGGTGCTCATGATGGTGGTAGCCTGAAACGCCGCGTCGGTGACGGATTCGTACCAGCCCTGTCCCAGCTCCACGTGCAGGTCGACGCAGATCAGGCCGATGGTAGCCGCTAAAATCAGCAGATACCACCGCAGCTCCTCGCTGCGCAGAGCGTCCCTGATCCGGCCCCGCACAACGGCGTACAGCAGCGAAAAGTTGATGCCTGCCAGAAATGTAAAGGCCACGATGACCCATGTGATAGCGTCGGACTGATACTCGGCGATAGAGGTGTTGCGGACGGAGAAGCCGCCGGTGGCCATGGTGGTGAAGGAGTGGTTCACCGCGTCGAACCAAGACATGCCCGCAATGCGCAGGGCCACTGCCTCCGCCGCCGTCAGCACGATATAGATAGTGTACAGAATCTTGGCGGTGCCGCCCACACGGGGCACCAGCTTGGACTTGATGGGGCCGGGGCTTTCCGCTTTCATCAGATAGTAGGCGCCGTCGCCCAGATGGGGCATCAGCGCCAGAAACAGCACCAGAACGCCCATACCGCCCATCCACTGGGTCTCGCTGCGCCAGAACAGGATGCTGGGCGGCATGGTCTCCACCGAGTCCAGAATGGTGGCACCGGTGGTGGTCAGACCGGAAGCGGTCTCGAATAATGCGTCCACAAAGGACGGAATGGTATCGGACAGCAGGTAGGGGAACGCGCCCGTAAGCGTCAGCGCCACCCACGCCAGCGCCACGGCGGCGTAGGCATCACGGCCCTGCATCCTTCCCCGTTTCACCGGCACCAGATACGCCAGCGCGCCCAAAATGCCGCACAGCAGCGCTGCGGAGAGGAAAGCCTCCCAGCAGCCGTCGCCATAGCCCAAACTGACCAGCAGCGGCAGCAGTAGAAAGCCGCCCTCGACCCACAGGATATAGCCCACTGTGCGGGTGATCAATCGAATATTCATGAAATACGTTACCTCTTTATCATAAAAAGACGGACAAGTACTTCTATTATATCCCCTGTGGCCGGAAACTGTCAAGCTTTACCGCCGCTCCGCATAGGAATAGACATAACGATCCGGAAAGGGAGCGATGCGTATGTTTCGGCGCTTGCGGTATCTGTGGGCGTTTCTGGCGGCGGCAGCCGCCGCCGTGCTGCTGCGGGGGTTGGCCGCCGCCCTGCCCTGTCCCGCCACGGAGGTGCTGTCTCCGATAAACGAGAGTCCCTGGGAGCTGGGCAAGCTGGTGTTCTGGCCCTATCTGGCGGCGGCGCTGCTGCTGTGGCGGCTGGAGCCGCTGGAGAGTGCCTCGCGGGGCGGACACTGCGCCGCGCTGCTGGCCGCCACGGCGCTGATGGTGCTATTGTGCCGCTTCCTGTGGGGCGTCCTGCCCCTGTGGCTGCTGTTCTGCAGCGCGGCGGCAGGAGCGATGGCGCTGTACCATTTTCTGCTGCTGCGGCGCTTACCGGGTGGCGAGCTGCTGTGGTATCTGCTGGCCATCCTGTTGGGGGTTGCCTATCTGCTGTTGACGGCGCTGCCCCTGACAGGCGGTATTTTCCTCGACCCCCGTGACGCGGCGGCCATGGCGACGATACCATATTAAAAACTGGCGCAAAATCTCACGATTTTGCTGCCAAAAGGTTTGCGGCCCGCTGCGCGCCTTTGGCACTTGCTGGGCCGAGAAGTATTTTTTGCCACGCACATGTCGCGGCAAAAAATGATTAAATTATTTCGCGTCTGCGGACGCGAACTCTGCGAGGCTTTTATAAGAACCCCGC
>OMEC01000631.1_pt1 | contig 17222 bp, 16 predicted proteins | sample 1673401 | NCBI WGS metagenome assembly OMEC01 (sample SAMEA103958110, study PRJEB25191) | human gut metagenome | reverse complement strand
GGTGACGGCGCGCACGATTTCAATCCCATATCCGATCTTACAGTGACCGAGATATACGAGTTCCTGCGCTATCTGGACGCTCCGGCATGTATAATAGAAAAGGCCCCCTCTGCCGGCCTATTTGACGGGCAGACAGACGAGGCTGATATGGGTCTCAAATACGCAGACCTTGACGAGTACATACTTACCGGGCACACAAACGAAAAAGCTGCCGCAACAATAGAGCGGCTGCACAGAAACAGCCGGCACAAGCGCGACGGCAGTTTTTTCGTTTTACTTTCCCAGTCCCGCCTTTTGCAGCGCGGCTATTGCGTATTTTGCTGCAATTCCCGTAAGCGTACCTGTGATTACGGCGGATATCATGAGCACCGGCAGGTAGCCCAGCACCGCCCGTGATTCCACCACCATGCAGGCCACGGCTATCTGGCCGATATTGTGGGACACCGCGCCGCCTACGCTCACGCCTATTATCCCTACGTCCTTCAGCCTGCTCAGCAAAAGCATGACACAAAGGCTCAGTAAGCCCCCTGCCAGGCTGTAAAGCATTCCGGAAAGTCCGGCGAATAAAAGCCCCGATAGCACAACCTTGGCCAGCATAAGCAGCATCGCGCTTTTCGCCCCCATTAGGTATACAGCGTAAAGCAGCACCGTATTTGCAAGGCCCAGCTTTACCCCCGGTATGCCGGGAGCTACAGGTATAAACCGCTCGAAGTAGCCCAGTACCAGCGCCATTGCGCAAAGCAGGCTGAAACGGGCAATGCTTTTAGTCTTCATGGCTGTTCCCCCGGCGCAAGCTCTACGGAAACCTTGTTTGGCAGGCATATTATCCAGTTGCCCAACGCCCTGCTGCCGGCGTTTTCAGGCGTTACGGTTCCCTGCTCGATGCAGTCCTGGTTCCGGCAGGTGGATTCCTGCATGAACACGCCGCCGTTCTCTATGCATATCACATTTTTGCAGTCCTGCTGCTCTATTATGACTGTTTGGTCTTCGCTAAGCGATATTTCTTTATACAGTTCGTCACCGACGTATATCTTCACCCTATCGCCGCCCTTTAGAGCGCCAAAAAGCAGGTACGCCACAGCGCAAAGCAGCAGCGCCCCGCCTATTATAAGCAGGTCCTTTTTGCCGGTAAGCTTCATAAAAGAGCACCCGTATGCTTTAGAAATTTGCCTTTATGTATTCCGCAACGTCCTTGAGGTTTGTACCGTGGGAGGCCTTTACGAGCACCGTGTCCCCGTCCCTCAAGCAATTATCCAGGGCGCGCATTATATCCTCGCTGGTATCGAAGTGCATGGTCTCGATGCCCGCGCGCTCCGTCTCTTCGCAGGCGTTCTTCATTAGCGGCCCTTTGCCTATCATTATATCCGCACCGCACTCTACGGCCTTTTTGCCCATATTTCTGTGGTATTCAGCGCCCTTTTCACCCAGCTCCAGCATATCGCCCAGCACCGCGATACAGCGGCCATTCGTGCGCGAACGGAAGCCCGCAAGGATCTCAAGCGCGGCCTCCGTCGATTCCGGGCCTGCGTTATAGCAGTCCTCGATGATGGTAAAGCCGTCGCGCTCGTAGATCTTCTGGCGCATACCGGTGTTGTGAAAGCCGGAGATCTGCGTCTGAATCGTCTCAGGCGGGACCTTCAGGAGCAGGGCTGCCGTAACGGCGGCCAGCGTGTTATAGACCGTATGGCGACCCAGAACCGGCACGAACAACTCGAAACGGTGGCCGAAACCGCTGACGACAAAGCGCATGCCGTCGTCAAGTTCCTGAATGTCGGTTGCAAGCACGTCGCAGGCATGGTTCTCAATGCCGTAATAATATTTTTTATGTCCGCCGTCGGCGCGCACGTTCCAAAGAAGCGGCTCGTCGCCGTTGAACACGCCGACGCCGTTTTCCGGCACACCCCGGAAAATTTCGAGCTTGGCCTGCAGGATGCCCTCACGGGAGCCAAGATGTTCGATATGCATGGTGCCGATGTTGGTGATAACGGCGATATCGGGCTTTGCGATAGAAGTCAGGCGGGCCATTTCTCCGAAGTGGTTCATGCCCAGCTCCAGAACAGCCGTTTCGGTATCGTCCGGCATATCGAGGATGGTCATGGGCAGACCGATGTTGTTGTTGTGGTTGCCCTCGGTGCGGGCGGTACGGTAGGTACGCTCCAGCATACAGGCGGTCATTTCCTTGGTCGTCGTTTTGCCGACGCTGCCGGTAATGCCGATGACGGTCATGCCCATCCGTTCGCGGCGGGCTGCGGCGAGATCGCCGTAGGCCTTGACGGTATCGGGCACAAGGATGGTCGGGATGGAGGCCTTGACGGGCCGCTCCACGAGCGCGGCGGCTGCGCCGAGGCTGGCCGCCATGTCGATAAAGTTATGGCCGTCGGACTTCTCACCCTTGATGGCGACGAAGAGGTCGCCGGGCTTTACTCTGCGCGAATCGATCTGGACGCCGGTGATCATGCCCTCCGCCTGTTCAGGCGTGAGCGTTCCCCGGCAGTCCTCCGCTGCCTGCTTCAGTGTCAGTTCCTTCATGCGTTTGCCTCCAAATACGACGCGACGACCTCACGCTCGTCCAGATGGTGCTTTTCGTGGCCGATTTCCTGATACGTCTCATGGCCCTTGCCGCACAGGACGATCACATCGTCCTTCTGCGCCAGCTCCATGGCCCGGCCAATGGCCGAAACGCGGCTCTCAATGACCTCGTAGGGCGTTTCGGTATCCTGCATCCCGGCAAGGATCTGCCGGAGGATCTTATAGGGATCTTCGGTGCGGGGATTGTCTGAGGTGACGATGGCGAGGTCAGACAGCTCTGCCGCGATTTTGCCCATGACGGGGCGCTTATAGGGGTCGCGGTCGCCGCCGCAGCCGAAGACGGCGATGATGCGGCCCGTGCAGAAGCCGCGCACAGCTCTCAGAATATTTTCAAGGCTGTCGGGCGTATGGGAATAGTCGATGAGGACAGTATAGTCCTTCCCCGGCGTGGGGACGACCTCTACCCTGCCCTTGACGCTCTGCGCGGTGCGCAGGGCGTCCGCAATTTCAGCAAGCGGAATGTGCAGTGCCAGCGCAGCGGCGATGACACCGAGCGCGTTATAGACGCTGAAAATGCCGGGAATGCCGAGCGTGACGGCAGCCCGCTCGTCCTGATAGACCGCATCAAATTCCACGCGGTCAGAGAACAATTCGACGTGCTCCGCCATGAGCGAGGCGGGTTTTCCCTGCGCGGAATAGGTCAGAAGCCGGCAGTCCGCCTGCTCCATGATGCGCTTCGCATAGGCGTCGTCGACATTGACCGCGCCCGTTTCGCAGCGGCGGAAGAGCATGGCCTTCGCGTCGCAGTATGCATCCATCGTTTGATGGAAATCGAGATGGTCCTCTGTCAGATTTGTAAAGACAGCCGCGCCAAAACGGATCTGGTCGGCGCGGTGGAGCACCAGCGCGTGGGAGGAGACCTCCATAATGACGTGCGTGCAGCCCGCATCGCGCATATCGGCAAAGAGCTTCTGCAGCTCGAAGGATTCCGGCGTGGTGCGCTCAGTGTGCAGGATCTCATCGCCGATCATGTTCTGGATCGTGCCGATGAGGCCGACCTTTGCGCCGAGCGTTTTTTCAAGCACGTGCTTCAGCAGATACGTGCTGGTCGTTTTGCCGTTCGTGCCGGTGATTCCGACGACGCACATAGCGTCCGCCGGATGGCCGAACCAGTTTGCGCCGAGCGCGGCAAGCGCCGAGCGGGCATTGGAAACCAGTACATACGGAATGTCTGTTTCCGGCTTTTTTTCGCAGACGACGCAGACCGCGCCGTTTTCCATGGCCTTGGGAATATATTTGTGGCCGTCGGTCTGGAAGCCGGAGATCGCGACAAACAGTGCTCCGGGCGTTACCTGCCGGGAGTCATACTGAACGCCGGTAATATCCAGTGCTTCGTCCGCGTGCAGTTCCAGCACGTCAAGGCCGTGCAGCAGTTCTTTGAGCTTCATAGTGTCCTCCTTAGTCGGATGCGCCTGTGGATGAGAATTCTACTGTAATTGTAGTACCTCTGTCAACCTCTGTTCCGGGTTCGATGTCCTGATAGGCCGCAAGCACGTAAACGTCCGTGCGGTCGGTGCCCTTGGCCTGCACGTAAAGGCCGGCATTTGCAGCCAGATAGTTAACGTCCGCGACAGAGCAGCCGATGAAATCTGGCACCTCGACAACCGTCTGCTGCTTTTCCGCGCCCATGTAGAGGATGATCTGCGAATTGCCGGGAACCTGGCTGCCCGGCGCGGGCAGCTGGTCGGTGACGGTCGAGCCGGTGCCGACAATGCGGTAGGTGATGGTTTTTTCAGCGAGCAGCGCAGCCGCTTCGCTTTCGTCCATGCCGATCACATCTGGGACTGTGAAGTTGATACCGCGGATATCCTCGGAATCATAATCCGGCTCCACACCGAGATAGGGAAGAATATCAAGGAAAATGTCGCGGACGGTCGGCGCAGCCATCAGGCCGCCGGAAATATACATCCCGTGAAGGGTATATTTTTCGCTGTCCTGCGAATACGCGGGCGTGTCAAGCGCGACAAGGACGACATATTTCGGGTCGTCAATGGGCGCGACGCCGATAAAGGAGACGATCTTGTCCTTGACCTGATTGCCGTCCTCGTCGTATTCGTCCAGCTTTTCGGACGTGCCGGTCTTGCCGCCGACACGGTAGCCGGGGGTTTTGGCCGCAGAGGCCGTGCCCTCGGTGACGACCTGTTCCATAAGGCTGCGCATTGTTTCGGACGTCTGCTGGCTGATGGCCTGCCGCAAGACGGTCTTTTCGTTCCGCTCGACCATGTTGCCGTCGGCGTCCAGAACCTCGCTCACGATATACGGCTCGAGCACATAGCCGCCGTTGACGATCGCCGCGACGGAGCGCACCAGCTGCATGGGCGTGATACGGAAGCTCTGACCGAAAGAGGACGTGATGAGATAGGACGTGCCGTACTGTGCGGGATTGTTCAGGTATTTCCGTTCGTAGAACAGACCGCTGGCCTCGCCCGGCAGATCAACGCCTGTTTTTTCCATGATGCCGAAGGCCTTGAGGTAATCATAGAAAATATCGCCGCCCATGCGCAGGCCGATATGGCCAAAGGCGATGTTGCAGGAATTGCCGAGCGCCTGCGCGGTCGACTGCGCACCGTGACCGGCGGATTTCCAGCAGTTAAGGATCTGCTCACGGCCGGCGAACTTTTCCTGGCCGCCGCAGTAGAACGAGTCGTTCAGCGTGACGGCTCCGGAATCGATTGCGGAGGCCAGCGTGATGAGCTTGAAGGTCGAACCCGGCTCATAGCCGTCGGACACGCAGCGGTTGCGCCACTGAGCCATACGTGCCGATGCAACATCCTGCTTATACTGCTCGATGGCGGCCTTATAGGCATCGGACGCTTCCGGCAGGGACAGCGCCGCATCACGCTCATTTTCAAGAAGCGCGGCCGCCGCGTCGTCATAGATTTCCAGATAATTATTTGGATCATAGGAGCCGAGCGTGGCCATGGCCTTGATCTCGCCCGTATTCACGTCCATGACGATACAGAACGCGCCGTTTTTGATATCGTACTTGTCAATGGCGTTCTGCAGGTTCTTTTCCACATACGCCTGCACGGTCGCGTCGATGGTGGTAACGAGGCTGCAGCCGTCAGAGGCGTCATAGTATTTTTCGTATGTATAGGGCATCTCGGAGCCGTAGTTGCCCTTGGATGTCACGACCTTCCCGGCTGTGCCGGAAAGCTCTTCGTTGTAATAGGCTTCAAGGCCCTCGGAGCCGTTGTTGTCGCTTGAGACGAAGCCGAGCGCCTGCGCGGCGAGGGAGGAATTGGGGTAATAGCGCTTGAGGTCTGTTTCGAGATAGACGCCGGTGATCTTGTTTTCGCTGACGAAGGCGCGGACCTCGTCGGCCAGCTCCTCGGAGATCTTACGGCTGATGACCTTATAGCGGTACTGCTTGTCGGCGGCCTGCTCGTAGACGAAGCTCGGCTCGACATCCAGAATTTCGCCAAGGCCACGCGCGATCTGGTCGAGCAGGTTGCTGTTCTCGGGCTTTTTCATCTGCTCGGCGATCTCGTTCGGGTCGATGAAAACCGTCTCGACGGTCGACGAAGAGGCCAGCACGTTCATATTCGCGTCGTAGATCACGCCGCGCGCTGCGGTCAGATTCGTTGAACGGGTCTGGTTCTTGATCGCCTTTTCGTTGTAATAGTCGTGCTGGGTGATCATGAGGTTATAAAGCGTTCCGATCAGCGGGACAAACGCGATCACGCCGCACAGGACCATCAGGATCAGGGTACGGCTGAGGATCGTTCGGTTCGCGCGCTCATTCCGCTCCCGGTTTGCCTGCTTCTGCTCTTTGGTGCGCGGCAGGCGGATGATCTTTTTTGCCATGAAACTGCCTTTCTGTTCAAAAAAGGGGCGGCCTGAAAAGACCGCCCCTGTCCGGTTGCTCAGCTGGATTTCAAACTGGGAGGTTCTGTCCAAGCTTATGCTGCTGCGGGGTGCAAATATTCGATGAGGCCGAGAATGCTCTGCTGCATGGCGTCCAGAATTTCTCCGAAGACGCTTGTGCGCTGCTGCGTGTAAATTTCCGCCTGATCGTTCCCGGAGAAGCTGACATAGACGATCTGCTCGGGCTGACATTTGGTCAGGCCGATCTCAGCCGCGTATTCCTCGGCGGCGGTCAGATCGATCTTGGCGTCGTATTTGCTCTGAAGCATCAGCTGCTGCTCCTTGAGATTGGCAAGCCTGCTTTCAAGGGCTGAGACATTGCTGCTGGCCTCAAACAGCTGGACATAGCCGAAAATCACAAGGATCATGAGACAGACTACCGTCAGCATACCCGCCAGTGTAAACGGCGCGATGGCCGTTCTGGCCTTGACTCTTCGGTACGGCTGCTCATAGGCCCGCTCGTCCGGCAGCTCGATGGGCAGGGTACGCTCATAGGCGCGGTTATCGTCATACTGGCGGGCAGTCTGATCGTTCCAGGCGTAAACATCGTATGCGGCGGCACCGTTGTCTCTATAAAGATTTCTTCGATTGGGCTGCGCCATAACGGCGGGACTCCTTTCCGGGTTACACGTGCTCTGCTACGCGGAGCTTTGCACTGCGCGAACGGGGATTTTCCTCGACCTCCTCGCGCGTGGCGATGATGGGTTTTTTCGTCAGAATTTTGATCTTCGGCTTATGGCCGCAGACACAGACCGGGAACGACGGCGGGCAGGTGCAGCCCTTTGCCGCGTCCTGAAACACGTTTTTGACGATGCGGTCTTCCAGTGAATGGAACGTAATGACAACCAGACGACCGCCGGGGTTCAGGTGGTCGATGGCGGCCTCCATGCCTTGCCGGACTGCGCCAAGCTCATCGTTGACGGCGATGCGGATGGCCTGAAAGCTGCGCTTGGCCGGATGCTGCTTTTCACGCAGGGCGCTGGGCGGCATGGCCGAGCGGATGATGTCGACCAGCTCCAGCGTTGTCTCGATTGGGTGGTCGGTCCGCACACGTTCGATGGCGGCGGCGATCTGCGGGGCGCAGCGCTCCTCGCCATATTCGTAGAGAATGGATTTTAATTCCTCGCGCGGCCAGTTGTTGACGATCTCATAGGCCGTGAGGGACTGGTCGCGGTCCATGCGCATATCCAGCGGCGCGTCGGCCATATAGGAAAAGCCGCGCTCCGCGTCGTCGAGCTGCGGGGACGAAACGCCCAGGTCGAACAGCATCCCGTCGATCCGGTCGAGTCCCAGCGCGGTAAGGATCGCGCCGACGTTTTCAAAATTATCATGTACCAGCGTCACCTTTTTCGCGTGGCGGTACAGCCGCTTTTTCGCGGCCTCCAGCGCGACCAGATCACGGTCGACGCCGATGAGTCTGCCGGTGGTGAGGCTCCGGCAGATCTCCAGCGAGTGGCCCGCGCCGCCGAGCGTTCCGTCGAGATAGATCCCGTCGGGCTTGATGGCCAGCGCGTCTATGCACTCGTGCAAAAGCACAGATCGATGTGCGAATTCCATCAGAAACCAAGTTCCTCCATCACAGCCGCCAGATTTTCAGGCGTCAGCGTCTGCTGCTCCAGCTCGTCATAGGCTGCGCTGTCCCAGATCTCTGCGTGACCGCCCTGTCCGATGAACGTGACCTCGCTGGAAAGGCCAGCGTATTGGCGCAGCTCAGCCGGAATGAGGAAGCGGCCCTGCTTATCGGGCTCGCATTTGGCGGCGTTGGCAAACAGAAAGCGCATTTTTCGTGCCTGTACGATCGGCAGCGCGTTATATTTATCGACAATGGCCTTCCAGCCTGCTTCCGTGTAGACGGACAGGCAGTGGTCGAGGCCCAGTGTTACATAGAAGGTGCTTCCCAGCTCTTCGCGCAGCTTGGACGGCACGAACAGACGTCCTTTTTCGTCAACTGAGTGCTTGTACTTGCCAAACATCCCCTCGCGCCTCCTTTCGCTCCACTTTACTGAAATTTCGCTCCACTTTGCTCCACTTCAATAATATAATACGTTCTGTTTACATAAATTGCAACCCTTTTTTGAAAAAATTTTTTGGGGATTCTTCGACGTTTTTCGTGAAAAATCCCCGAAAGCCGAATTTTTGAACGAATGTTTTAAAAACATCCTCCAGCCGCTTTCACCTGCACGCTCCCCTGCTGCCAGACGGCGCGGAGCGTCCGCACGGATGGGTCGCGCAGCAGCAGCTCCGCCGCCGGGCCTTCGATCCCGGTCTGGAGCCTGCGGCGCAGGCTTCTGGCCCCGCCCGGCTCGTTTGCGCAGAGCGCACCGAGGCGCTCGGGCAGCTCCGGGGCCGTTTCCAGCGTAACGTTCTGCTTTTGCAGCCGTCCGGCAAGCTCCCGCAGCTGAAGCGCAGCAATTTTCGCAAGATCCTCCGCCGCAAGCGGACGGAAGGAGGCAACGCAGTCGATCCGGCCCAGAAACTCCGGAGAAAACGCCTCCCGCAGGACGGTCTGCGCGCGGACATCCGCGCAGTCGGGTATGAAGCCGAGACCGGGCTTTCCGGTCTGCGGGCCGGTCAGGTTCGAGGTCATGACGACGATGGTGTTCTTGAAGCTGACGGTGCGGCCCATGCTGTCGGTCAGGATCCCGTCGCCGAGCAGCTGCAGAAGGATGCCGGTAATATCCCGGTGCGCCTTTTCCAGTTCATCGAACAGTACAACGCAGTATGGACGGCGGCGCACCTTTTCCGTGAGCGTTCCGCCTGCGTCGTAGCCGACATAGCCCGGAGGCGAGCCGATAATGCGCGATACGCTGAACTTTTCCATAAACTCGGACATATCGAGTCTTATAAGCGACTCGGGCGAGTCGAAAAGATCGGCTGCAAGGCGCTTTACAAGCTCGGTTTTGCCAACGCCTGTTCCGCCGACAAAGATAAAGCTTGTCGGCTTGCGCTTTGCCTTGAGGCCTACGCGCGAGCGCTTTATTGCCGCGCACACGGCATTTACCGCCTCGTCCTGACCGACGATATGCGCTTTCAGGCGCTTATCAAGCTCGGCAAGGCGCTCAAACTCATCCTCGCGGATAGACGATGCCGGGATCTTCGTCCACAGCTCGATTATGCGAGCAAGGTTATCTATCGTAAGCTCGGGAACGCCCTCAAGCTCAAGCGATGCAAGCTCCTGCTCGCGCTGCATCTCCTTGCTGCGAAGCTCGGCTATGCGCTCGTAGCGCTTATCGAGCGCTTCGTCAGTAAGCTCCTCACCATTGGGCGCGTCGGCGCTCATGAGCGTTTCGCGCTCGAACTTAAGATCGTCCAGATCCTTCTGAAGCTCGGCGCGGCGAACAATGTTCTTATCCTTGAGGTTTACATCCGAGCACGCCTCGTCTATAAGGTCGATTGCCTTATCCGGCAGGAAGCGGTCGGTAATATAGCGCTCAGACATTTTGACGGCCTCGGCGCACATCTCGTCGGATATCTTCACTCCGTGGTAATCCTCGTAATAGCGGCGGATACCCTTGAGTATCTCGATGCTGTCGGCAACGGACGGCTCGTTTATGGTGACAGGCTGGAACCTGCGCTCGAGCGCGGAATCCTTTTCGATATGCTTGCGGTACTCGGTGAAAGTAGTTGCGCCGATGACCTGTATCTCGCCTCTTGAGAGCGCCGGCTTGAGGATGTTTGCGGCATTCATGCTGCCCTCGGCGTCGCCTGCGCCGACGATGTTATGCACCTCGTCGATAACGAGGATTATATTGCCCTGCTTGCGTATCTCCTCGATAAGACCCTTCATTCGGCTTTCAAACTGGCCTCTGAACTGCGTTCCGGCAACCAGCGCCGTCAGGTCAAGAAGATACACCTCCTTGCCGCGGAGCTTATAAGGCACCTGGTCGAGCGCTATGCGCTGGGCAAGCCCCTCCGCAACGGCTGTTTTGCCGACGCCCGGCTCGCCGATAAGGCAGGGGTTATTCTTCTGGCGACGGTTGAGGATCTGGATAACGCGCTCAAGTTCCTCCTCGCGGCCTATCATGTTATCTAACTTTCCGGCTCTTGCTCTGTCGGTAAGATTTATGCAGTAATTGTCCAAGAACTTGCGCTTCGGCGGCTTTCCACCCTCCTTGGGCGGCTGCTGCGCAGCTGCATTATTGCTCTCGGCAGGAGTGTTATTGCCGTTTCCGAACAGTCTGTTGAGAAATGGGAATGTTGCGGTCTTGCCGTCATCATCGGAATCGTCGTTTGCATCATTATCGGGGTCGATGCTCATATCCATAAGGCTTTCGACTCCGTTGAGAGCGTTCATCATCTCGCCGCTGAGATTGTCAAGATCCTCATCGGATATGCCCATTTTTTCGATCATATCGTCAACGGGCTTTATGTGAAGCTCCCTTGCGCATTTAAGGCACAGCCCCTCGTTTTTCTGAACTCCGCCCTCAAGCTTCGTAATAAACACCACCGCGACGTTTTTGCCGCAGCGTGAGCACATTTTTGCCTGCATTTTTTATCCCCCAATCATTAAAATAGTTTGTCGGCCACATTGCTCAGCAGGAGGAAAAATCTGCTGAACAGGCCATCGTCCAATGTTGTTTTACCTATCATATTTCCGCAAAAGCTCAGCAGCCAGCACAGGCATATGCAATATATGCAGCCGCGCGCAAAGCCGAATGCGGCGCCTCCGTAGAGGTCAGCGTCCACGTTGTCCGTTATCCGGAAGCGCAGACCGAATATCTGTTTTATAAGCGATATGAAAAGCATTATCAGCAAAAAGAATATCACCGAGCATATCGCGTAAGCAACGGCCTCGCTCCCGGCGTGAGCCGCGGCGGTAGTCGCATCTATCTCGTATGCCGAATACACCTTCTGTGCGTTTGCGCACGCTTTTCATTAAAGCCGAGGCTTTCAAGGCAGCTTTCGGCATACGGCGTAAGCAACTCAGGCTTTTCCTTTATCGTATCCTCGATACGCGTTTCGTCGATCCCGGCGCTGCGCGCGGCCTCGGCCTCGAGCTGCGAATCCAAGTACCCGGCAAGAAGCGGCCGAAGCGGATACGCAGCCGACGGCGCTGCCGACGAGGATATCGCAAGTCCGCCCGTCACGGCAATTATCACGGCAAGCAGGCTTATCGCGGCGTTGACCGCTCCGCGCCTGTAGCCGCGCCATGTACAATAAAATATTATTAGCAGCAGACTCAGTTCAATTACAAATCTCATCCGTTCTTCATTTCTCTGTCACCCATGCTCTGCCGCCGCCCACGGCAATGATCTCGCCGCTGTCGGTCAGCAGGGCTTCTTCGGCTCCCTGAGCTTTTCGGCAGGACAAAAGCTTTGCCCCGTCGTACACGCTCACGCCGTTTTGCGTGAGCACGGCTGTTTTTCCGTTTCGGCAGTCGAGGCTCCATACCTCGCCTCCGACGGATATTCTGTCCTTGACCTTCAGGTCGTCATCGAGGATATACACTTCTCCCGCTCCTCCGGAAGCGTGTTCCCTCACCTCTATTATGAGCTTTTTGTCAAGTACCCCAAATTTGCCGATCGTTTTGCCGTCAAATTTAAGCATGCCCCGGCTCTTTCCCTTGTCAGTGCATACATACGCCGCATTTTCGCCTATGCCGCACACTCGGTCGCCAAGCCAGGTTATCGCGCGCAGCCCCTGCGCCGAAAATGATGCTTGCTCTTTTTCGCTGTCAAGCGAGAACAGGCGTATCCCCTCATCGGTGAGCGCTGCAAGATACTTTCCGTCCGGCGAAACAGCGGCGGAAACAAGTCTTTGGCTTGCGCAATACCATTTGTACATGCGCTCACGCTCGGGTGAATAAACTGTCACGCTGCCCATATAGCCGGGCTGCTCCGTGCACACGGCAAGGTATCCGCCGGCAGAGAGCTGCACATCCCTTATGCCGTTATCCGTTTCGATAACGCCGCCGTAGGGAAAAACTATGCTCATGCCGCCATAGGCATACGCCACGGCGCTCAGGCCGTTTTTTGCAATGCGCGCCGGTTTTACCTCAAGCTCGCAATCAAGCGTCTGCTCTCCTGCGCAGTCAAAGCATTTCACGCTGCCGGCACTTGCCGTCAGCAGGCATTCTTCACACACGGCGTAGGCCTCGGCCTCGCCGCAGAGAAACGACTCGGAAAACTCCGTTTTCCCTGTGCAGGCGCACAGAAAAGCGCACAGGATAAGCACTAAGCTCAGGGTTCTTTTCATTTAGCAATCAGTCCTTCAGCATCATGATACCGGCCGGACCTTCATACCACACTCTGTTAAGATACAAGCCCTGCGGCGGCATCGTCGGCCCTGTGAGCCTTCGGTCGCCAAGTTCCAGGAGCTTGGGGATATCCTCGGGTTCTATCTTCCCGTAGGACGCATACACAAGCGTTCCGACTATCGCGCGGCACATGTTGTACAAAAAGCCGTTTGCGCAGACGGACACGGTTATAAGATCATCCGTTTTTTCCGCCGTGCAGCCGTACACCGTCCTGACTGTCGTTTTCGTCTGCGTTCCGAGCGAGCGAACGGCTGCAAAATCGTGCGTTCCCTCGAACGCGGCGGCCGCAGCCTGCATTCTTTCCATGTCAAGCTCCTGCGGATAAAAGCAGGCTCGCTTTTCAAGGAACGGGTCACGGATATTCGAGTTGTGTATTTTATAAATATACTCTTTTTTTATGCAGGAGGATATCGAGTTGAACCTCTCATCGACCTCGACCGCATCAACGACTGCGATATCGTCCGGCAGGCGCGAGTTTGCCGCAAGCGGAAATCTGTTGATCGGGATGCGGCAGTCGGTACGGAAGTTTGCGCAGTAGCGTAGCGCATGCACTCCGGCGTCGGTGCGGCCGCAGCCTGTTAGCTTCACGGGGTGCTCGCAGATCTTTGCAAGCGCATCCTGAACCGTGCTGCACACGGAAACGTCGTTTTTCTGCACCTGCCAGCCGTGATAGCGGCTGCCGTCATAGCGCAGGCGCAAGGCAATATTTCTCATGACCGTGCCCTCAAAGCCCGAAATGCTTCATCACAAATATCACGGCGAGGAACGCAGCGCCAAGCAGCAGCGCCCATGCATCTATCCCCTGCATTCTGAGCTGCTTCATGCGCGTTCTGCCCTCGCCGCCGTGGTAGCAGCGGCTTTCCATAGCAACGGCAAGCTCGTCTGCGCGGCGGAATGCCGAAACGAACAGCGGCACGAGGATAGGCAGCAGTGCCTTTGCGCGCTGAAACAGATTGCCGCTGTCAAAGTCCGCACCGCGCGCTTTCTGCGCGGACATTATCTTGTCCGTTTCCTCAATGAGCGTCGGGATGAATCTGAGCGCCATGCTCATCATCATGCTCATCTCGTGAACGGGGATCTTGATCTTCTTGAGCGGATTGAGCATTATCTCAAGTCCGTCGGTGAGCGCGATGGGGCTTGTCGTGTATGTCAGCATAAATGTTCCGACGATCAGGAGGATAATGCGCAGCGACATCATAACGGCGCGCTCGATGCCCTCCCATGTTATGATCCATCCCTCGATTATAGGCGTTCCGCCGGTGTAGAAAATATTCAGCACCGCGGTGAGGATGATTATTATGACAAGCGGCTTTAGGCCCTTGAGCGCGGACTTTGGCTTTATCTTAGATATCGCCATGCTCAGCGCCGTTATCAGAATAACAAACGCATAGCTTGCCCAGCCGTTTGCGTTGAAAAGCCCTACTATATATATTATAACGAGCAGGAGCTTCGTGCGCGGATCGAGTCTGTGCGCAACGGTATCGCCGGGGAAATACTGGCCGAGGGTTATGTCTTTAAGCATTGCGTCCGACCTCCTTTTTCAGCTTCAGGAGTGCGGCAAGCAGCTGCTCGGTGGTGTAGACCGAGCCTTCGATCTCAACGCCCTGCTCGCGCAGCGCGGACGCTATCTGAGTCGGCGCCGGGACGGAAAGGCCGATATCCGAAAGCTCCTTCGGGTTTGAAAACACCTCTTCGGGCGTTCCGTCAAAGCGGATGCTGCCGTGGTTAAAGACAATAAGCCTGTCGGCTATGCGTGCAACGTCATCCATGCTGTGGCTGACGATGACAACGGTCGAGCCGGTCTTTTCGCGGTAGTCGCAGATCGTTTCAAGTATTCTCTGGCAGCCGGCAGGGTCAAGTCCGGCCGTCGGCTCATCGAGTATGAGCACACCCGGGCGCATTGCGATAACGCCGGCTATGGCAACTCTGCGCTTCTGACCACCCGACAGCTCCAGCGGCGAGCGCTCGAAAAGCTCCTCGCCGACGCCGACAAGCGCCGCAGCTTCGCTCACTCGCTCGTCGATCTCGCTCTCCGTGAGCTTCATGTTCTTTGGGCCGAAGGCGATATCGGCATACACCGTCTCCTCAAAGAGCTGATACTCCGGGTATTGGAAAACAAGACCGACCTTGAAGCGCACGTCGCGCGCGGCGGCTTTATCGCCGTTTATATTCACGCTGTCAACCAGCACCGTGCCCGAGCTTGGAACGAGCAGGCCGTTTAAATGCTGAATGAACGTGCTCTTGCCCGAGCCCGTGTGGCCGATAAGTCCGACGAGCTGCCCGTGCGGTATTTCAACATTGACATTGTCTATCGCTATTTTTTCAAAGGGCGTGTCCGCGCTGTAAACATGGCGCAAACCGCTTACTTTTATCTCTGACATATCACTTTAATTCCTTTGCGATTTCCTTTGCGCAGTCGGAAATTCCGAGCGCGGTCAGCGGCAGATCCCAGCCGTTTTTGTTAAGCTCAAACATAAGCTCCGTTGTTGCCGGAACAGTCAGCCCCTCGCTCTTCATAAGCTCGACCTGCGAGAAAACGTTCTCCGGGCTGTCGTCGGCGATCACATTGCCGTTTGACATGACTATAACTCTGTCGGCTCCGATACACTCGGACATATGATGCGTTATCAAAACGACCGTTATGCCCTTTTCGCGGCAAAGCTTTGTTACTGTGCTTATGACCTCCGCTCTGCCCTTCGGGTCGAGCATCGCAGTGGGCTCATCGAGCACGATGACCTCTGGCTCCATTGCGATAACACCGGCAATCGCAACGCGCTGCTTTTGTCCGCCCGAGAGCAGGTGCGGCGCATGCTGCCGGAACTCGTACATATCCACCTGCTTGAGCGCATTGTCCACGCGGCGGCGTATCTCCTTCGGCTCGACACCGAGGTTTTCCGGCGCGAACGCCACATCGTCCTCAACGACGTTTGCGACGATCTGGTTATCGGGATTTTGAAAAACCATGCCGACGGTACGGCGGATATCAAGGAGCCTGTCCTCGTCGGCGGTGCTTATTCCGTCAACAAGCACCTCGCCCTCCGTCGGGGTAAGGATGGCGTTTAAATGCTTTGCAAGCGTGCTTTTGCCCGAGCCGTTATGGCCGAGCACCGCAACAAAGCTGCCCTTTTCAATTTCAAGACTAACTCCGCAGAGGCTTTCCGCTTCGTCTCCGGGATAGGTATAGTGCAAATTTTTAATGCTGATTATGCTGCTCATCGTCAGTCCCTTTCCCACCGGCAGGTTGCGCCGCAGGGCAGCACAAGGCCGGAATCGGTAACAGGCAGGCCAAGCTCGCGGCTTTCCGAACGGCCTCCGAATTTTTTGGTGAATATGCTCTCGGTCACATACGACAGCACCGAGGGCGACAGACCTGTGGTGTAGGAATTTATTATCACAAACAGTGGATCATCCGACAGGACGCCTGCGCACAGCGACACAAACGGCCACAGATTCTGCTCAAGCTTCCAGACCTCTCCGCCTGGGCCTCTGCCGTAGGACGGCGGATCCATGATGATCGCATCGTAGCGGCGGCCGCGGCGTATCTCGCGCTCGACGAACTTTGCGCAGTCATCGACTATCCAGCGTATCGGCGCATCGCCGAGGCCGGAGGCGGCAGCGTTTTCCCTGCCCCATGCGACCATGCCCTTTGCCGCGTCAACATGGCACACGCTTGCACCTGCCTTTGCGCAGGCCACTGTTGCCGCACCCGTGTACGCAAAAAGGTTGAGCACGTTTATAGGCCGTCCTGCCGAGCGGATCTTGCGCATTGCGTAATCCCAGTTGCACGCCTGCTCGGGGAAAAGACCCGTGTGCTTAAAATTCATGGGCTTGACCTGGAATTTGAGATCCTTGTAATTTACCGTCCAGCTCTCGGGCAGCTTCTCCTTGTCCCAATGTCCGCCGCCTGAGGACGAGCGGTAATAGCGGCCCTGCGCGTTGCGCCAACCGCGGTTCGTGCGCGGTGTCTCCCAGATCGCCTGAGGGTCAGGCCGCACCAGAATTTGCTTTCCCCAGCGTTCGAGCTTTTCACCTTTTGAACAATCGATCACTTCATAGTCATTCCATTGATCTGCTAACCACATATATCATATCCTCCTGATTTCCATCTGTATAAAACAGTAACATTATATGAAAAATAGAAAAAATAATCAATGATTAAATTTCTGCATGACGGATTTTGAAAGAAAAAGAAATTTTTAGACAAAAAAATATTGCATTTGTGACATAAAATGATAGAATGTACCTAACGATGGAATAATTAAACGGAGGATGAACGACATGGAATCATTTATGGGAGATTTAAGTGCTTGTGAAACAATGATCATGAAAGTAATCTGGGATGCGAAAGAAGATATTGCATTGCAAGACCTGATTCGCGAACTGGCAGATCGATATAAAAAGAACTATGCACGTACAACTGTTGTGACATTTGTTCATAAGATTGTAGACAAAGGCTTTGCAACAACTTACCGTAAAGGAAAAGCGGCATATATTCATCCGGAAAAAAGTC
>OMEC01000626.1_pt1 | contig 17288 bp, 26 predicted proteins | sample 1673401 | NCBI WGS metagenome assembly OMEC01 (sample SAMEA103958110, study PRJEB25191) | human gut metagenome | reverse complement strand
CAGTCCGACCGGAACATCCGAAAGCTGCGGATGACCATTCAGAAGAAGCTGCAAAAGCGGATGTACGAGCATCTGAGTGAAAAGCTGGAGAAGGATCGGGGTCTTACCCTGCGGGAACGCGAGTTCATGGAAGAATATGAATCGCTATTGCAAACCATGGGCAAGGATGCCGTGATTCGCAGGGAGAACAAAACAAAACCAAGAAAAAAGAAAGCCGCCCTTGACGATGCCAAGGACGGTTGATACAATGGTAATATGGTTAATATATAGATAGATTACGAATTGAGAGGAACAGCGTCATGAACAATCTGTTTGCGCAGTCCCGTTCCCATTGGGTGCGGTATGACCGCTATGAGATCAAGACCGGTAAGGACGGGAAACGCTATATCACGCCGGAAAAGACGGCAAAGCCCGATGTCTATAACCCGCTGAAGGAATCCTCCGAGATGGTGTTAGAGGCATTGAACGTGGGGATGCTGATGATGAACCGCAGTCCGGAGGATGAGGTGGAAAAGGCAATTCTGGCCTTTGTGACCCATTACGGTCTGTTGGGTCTGATGACGGCTTTGCCCACCACGCCGTCTTTCATGGATTATGAAGCGGTTTATCTGCCGAAGAACCACTTCATCAAGGAAGAAAGTATGGAGACAGAGGACTACCTTGCTTTGTTCTATCCCTTTGACAAGCTGGATGTGGTAAAGCGGGGCGTGGAATCCAACTGGAATGTCTCCGGGGACAGAACGATGATTGCCCTGACGATGACCTTCATGGATGAACCGATGGCGAAGAACATGAGCTTCCAGCGTGAATATGCCGAGCCATACGATTGGGTAGCGCAGCAGTTCAAGGATTGGGCGTTCACGCTGACCACATCCATCTTGTACTACAATGACTACGACAGCATTGACGAGGATACAAGAAATCTTTACCGCAAGGCCATGGCTGCCTTCGGCGGCATTGCGCCCAGCTATCATATTGAGCTGCTGGAGAAACCGACGATCTATTGGGACTTCCATTCGTTGCTGCTGGGCATCCAGATGATGTTCAGCTTCATGCTGGTGGACGATGCAAAACCCCTGCGGCTGTGCAAGCACTGTCAGAAAGTATTCCTCGGCAGCCGGGCCAATTCCGCATTTTGCAGCGCCCGGTGCAAGAATCAGTATAATGTCTATAAAACACGGGCAAAGAGCCGGGAGGATAAAGGCAATGGATGAAAACATGGCGCTTACCCCATATGAAACAAGAGAAATTATGTTTTATAAGACCGATAACGGCGATGTCAAGGTTGAAATTCTGCTATATCAGGAGAATTTATGGCTGACGCAGGCGAAGATGGCGGAGTTGTTTGAGGTGCAGAAAGCGGCCATCTCAAAGCACCTGAAGAACATCTTTGCCTCCGGTGAATTGATGGAGGATTCAGTTGTTTCCGTTTTGGAAACAACTGCGGCAGACGGGAAAAAATATCCCACACGGTACTATAATCTGGATGCGATTATTGCGGTCGGTTATCGGGTGAACTCCAAAAAGGCCACCATGTTCCGCATATGGGCAAACAGGATATTGAAGGAATACATCATCAAGGGCTATGTCATGGACGATGAGCGCCTGAAAGAGCCGCAGAACTTCTTCGGGAAGGATTATTTTGAAGAACAGCTGGAGCGCATCCGTGACATTCGTTCCAGTGAACGGCGCTTTTACCAGAAAATCACGGACATATACTCCCAATGCAGCGCCGACTATGACGTGGACAGTCCTGTGACAAAAGAGTTTTTCGCCACCGTACAAAACAAACTGCATTACGCCATTACAAAGCACACCGCAGCGGAGATCATCTATGACCGGGCAGACAGCACGAAACCGAATATGGGCTTGACAACGTGGAAAAATGCACCGAGCGGCAGAATCCGCAAATCTGATGTTGTGATAGCAAAGAATTATCTGGACGAAACCGAGATGGGAAGCCTGAACGAAATCGTCACGATGTATCTGGATTATGCCGAGCGGCAGGCACGCCGTGGAAACATCATGTATATGAAGGATTGGGTCGCACGGCTGGATGCGTTTTTGCAGTTTAACGAGGAAGAAGTGCTGCATCATAAGGGGAAAGTAACAGCGGCCATCGCAAAAGCCTTTGCCGAGAGTGAATTTGAGAAATACCGTGTCATTCAGGATCGGCAGTATCAGAGTGATTTTGACCGACTTGTAGCCAGCACTGAGGAAAAGGATTAAAACGCAGAAATGCCCGTTATCGGCCATGCAACCGATAACGGGCATTTGTCATTCATATACAAGCTCAGTCAGAACGATTTCCTCCGCACGATTGCGGATGCTGTTCATGCGGCGCACCCATTCCATTTGGTCGGCGGCTTTGAGCGCTTCGGTCACGTCTTCCTGCCTTGCCATATCGGAAACGATGATTGCCATACGCTCGTTGCAGGCTTGGTCGATCTCGGCAAGGTGCCGATGTAGCATTCCGCTTGCGAGCAGGTTTGTGTAGAGAATGGGGCGATGTTCTTTCAGATAGCTGCGGCGCATACGCCCGTACTTGCCGATCTGGTATTCCGCTTCGTCCGGCAGCGCAAGGTTCGGGATAAGATAATCACCCTCCTGACGGTAAGTGCCGCCCATTTCCTCAAATAGAGATTTCATAAAAATCAGCTCCTTTTTGTGTTGATTTGCAGCGGTTATAAGGCTTTTTTGGCTCCTTTCCTACAACTGCTGTTCCATTCACCACAAATGAGCCGCAGTCATATGTATTAGGTGGGAGAAACCACCCTTTACATAGTAACTCTTGATTCTGGATGCTGTTGGATTCGTCCTCTTTGCCGCCCTTCTTGTCCTCTTTCAAATCTTCCACGGATAAGCGGCAGTAAAGCGCGGTGATTTTATCAGTTGCCCGTAACATTTCTGTTTCCTCCTTCAAAGGGGCAACTGCCAGTACAGGATTGGTTGCTTCTATTGTACCAAGAGACTGCGTATTTGTCATTCAGAATCCTCCATCTTTTCTGTAAACTTTTCGCCCATGACGCGCTCCATCTTTCTATCCAGCGTTTCCACGCCGTCATAGCTGCCTGTGACGGTGTAGACTGTGCCGCCGATTTCCTTTTGCAAGGTGAACTCCGGCAGCCAGAACGCGGACAGATTTTTCACGCAGAGATGCCCGCCCTCGTTGAAGTAGCAGTTGTGCCGGGGATGATCGGGCGGCAAGGGCTGCGGTTTGAGATACGGGTCTGGATTGGAGAAGTAATATTCCGCTGGCTCGTCGTGATCTGCCTTTTCCCATTCCTCGATTTCTGCCAGCAGATCAGGGTCGATCTCGTGTTCAAATGGTTTGTTCTCGTTCATAAGTACCTCCTGATTTTCTATTCAAATTAGTGTTCAATTTCCTGTTTTTTCTGTCGCGTCGCGGCGTTCTGGCGCTTCTGTTCATGCTGCACCTCGTAGATGTTGTAGTGAATCGCCCAGAGCTTTTTCACGTCGGCATGGAGCGGTGAAAGCTCCGTCTGAATGTCCCTATATTCCTGCTCCAACTGTTCCTGTTCCCTGCGCCATGCGGTGATGGGCAGCTTGCCGTCCTTAAAGTACGGTTTTAATTTGCGTTCTGCCATGTAGAATGTCCGCAGCTCGTTATTGTGTTCCGCTTTGTATTTCTGCCGGGACTTTTCAAAGCGGATGAATTTCAGCTTGTCCGCAGCAGGCTTGCCGGACTTGTAGTAGTCCACCATCCGCAGCAGTTCGTCCACTTCTTTGATACGGGCTTGCTTTGACGATGCCGACTTTTTCAGCGTGTCGATTTTGTCCTGCATGGCGTGAAGTGCGTTATCCAGATCGTCCACGGTGTAAAGGTTTTTGGATTGTAAAAAGCTGAACGCCTCGGCGTAACGCTGCAAATTGGCGTTCTTCGCCTTATTGCTGTACGCACCCTTGTTGCGATTGGCGCAATGCAGCGCCAGCAGATCGTTCAGCGTGGGCGGCTGGGGCTTGTCAAGCTCAGCTTTTACGTCCTTCAGCCAGCCGATCAGCGCGGCGATTTTCTCTTTGGCTTCCCGTAACAGCGCGTTGGTTTTCCGAATAAAGCGGTTGAGATTGCCCTTGTCGGTGCGGATACCCTTTGCCTCCATTGCCCGGACGGTGGGACCTTCGTGCTGGGTGGGGATCTGCTCCACACCCTGACGGGCAAAGCTGCGGTGGTCAATGCGGCAGTCTAAGCCTTTTTCGGCAAACTTGGCATTGCACATCTCAGCCCATGCCTGCCGCCACGCTTCCAGCGTTTCGGGTTTGCCCCAGTCGGTTGTAGGCACAGCGTTGAACACATAGTTGCCTGCCTCGTCCAGAACACGCTCGCCGTGTTCGTCCAGTACATATTCCCGCCGCTGTTTGTTTCCCCACCTTCCGTCCGGCCCAATGGGACGGATGGGACACATGACGTGAAAGTGCGGGTTGGAAATGCCGCCGTCCTCCTTGTCTGGCTGATGCACGGCGAAGTCCACCACCATGCCCCGCCTCACAAACTGCTCCAACAAAAATTGTCTTGCAAGTTCGATATTCTCCTGCGTGCAAAACTCGTTCTGCAAAGCAATGTCAAAGCTGTAGGCAAGCTGCGCTTTCTTTCCCCGTTCCGCTTTCTCCACCTCGTTCCATAGGGTTTCCCGATCAGAGAAAGAGGGCGGAGCATGGGGCGGCAGTAGAATCTCCGAACAGATCACGCCGCCCTTGCGGGTGTAGTCGCTGTCCTCGCCGTAGTATTCGCTGTGCAGCTTTTCCCCGGCACGGTACGCGGCAGCAGCCACGGCAGACTGCCCCGCGCTGCGCTTGATCTGCGTCACATGAAAATGAAATAACGCGATACTCAGTCACCTCCTGCGTGATTGCTGACGGCTTCCGCGAGCAGTCTTTGTGTGTCCGGCAGAGCAAAGACCTGTTCGGCAAAAGCGTAAAACGCGCGTTCACTCAAATCCTTCGTCTGCGGTGCAACGCTCTCAATGGCAGTACCACGGGTGATAAGCCGGTGCGCCCGCTTGCGCCGTTCTCCCTTTTCATAGTAGGTGGCGCGGTTTTCAAGGCGCTGGATTTTGTGTTGCTCCTGCGCAAGCTGACGCTCGACCTTTTCTTTCTGCGCTTGCAGCTTTTCGATTTCTTTTTTGTGCATGATCTTGACCTCCTGACTGATAAATGGATAGAAAAAGACCGCCTACGTTTTCAGTAGACGGTCTGCGTGATGATATGGAATTTTCAAACTTTGCGGTGGAAATGGTCTGCGCCAGCAGACGGTTTCCGCTGCAAAGTGCGCTGGGATAGACGCGCAAGCGTCGCAAGGGGTGCAAGCCCCTTGTACGGAGCAACGCGACGCAAAACAGCCCGGACAGTCAACTGTCCGGGCTGTCTGCCTCGCAGAGCGCACATACTCCCGTCAGGAGAGTATAGAAGTGCGCCCTTGTTACCAAGGGATTTTTCATCACTCACACAGTTCTGCCGCATATAGTTTCGCAAATTCTTCTGGGCAGCGGACATCGCAGCGCGTTTGCAGCGCCTCAAAGGTGCAGGCAGTCAGAGCGAACAGCTTCTGAAGTTCCTCATCCAACAGCTGTTTTCTCAAAGTTTTAAAGCCAACCAACGCTGGAATGTTCCACGCCTTTCGCTGCATCAGATAGCCAAATGGGATATTTGCCAGCTTGTCGATTGCGACGTACGGGCGGCCAAAGGTTTTCCCGCAGCGAAGGTACTCGGCATTCAGAAAGCCAGTTGCAAAATCCTCGTTGGTAAACAGGAACGGCGTATCCTTGCAAGGAAGGCTGTCCAGTTCTTCCAATGCTTCTTCCATCGAAACGCCGCCAGCTAACATCTTGTCCGTAATGCCGGTGATTTCGGCAACAGGAGCTGGCAGCGGTTCGGCTTGTCGAATATAGATCGTCGGTCTCTCCCAGTTGATTTCGTAATTTGCCATGCGGGCAATGCGAATGGCGATGATGCGGTCTTTCCATCTGTCCAGTCCTGTCGTTTCAATGTCGATCAAGTACCACGCATCGTTAAACATATTGCTGCGCATGGCTTCCCGGTTCTGCCAGCAGGGAAGTGTCGATTCCCGGAGCAGCTTTACCGCAAGATTTCGATTCCGGTCGAAACGCTCGTGCAGATCAACCGAAAGAATCGGATACTCCGGCATGAAAACCTCGCGGCGTTGTTCCCTGGTCATGGTATCCGAAAACAAAATGATCGGCACAGGCACATCATTTATCCGCCGATCGTCCTGCCCACGCAAAAAATCATCCAGCAAATCTACGGAGAGCCGCTTCGGATTCAGGATGATACAGCGTGCCTGATCAACGATCCGCTCAACGGCGGCATGATTCAGTTCTTCCGGTGAAACCGAGATGATTTGGAATGTTGTCGGCAGAAGAACACCAAGCGTTTGCAGCTCCGTCCGTGTCAAGCCGACGCAGAAAATATCATTCGTCATAGCAGTAGTTCCTCCCTGTCTTTCAGCAGGATCACCTTACGATTCTGGCAGAGTGTCTGCATTCTTTCCGGTGCGTCGGTGTGCATGGGGATGACGATTTCCGGGTCTGCCTTTTCAATCACATGGCGCAGATCATCCGGCGAGGCGTGACCACTGGTGTGAAGCTCTGCCCATGTTCCGGTCAGTGACAGAAACTCCGGGATGGTGCTGTCCGGTTTTGTTCGGTATCCGTCCCACATGGAATAGAGCAGAATGCTTTGCTGCGGGTCAAATTGTCGGATAATGCGTTCAAACTGCCGATTGACACGGACAAACATCAACCCGCCGCGCTCTTGAAAGCCTTGAAGAATACCGGGACCGGGAGTATTCAGCTTTGGCATTTCATAAAATGTCGATAGACTGCTCCAACGGTCGGAAACCACCTTGACCAGCGTTTTTTGATACTCGTCACAAATGCAGTATTTTCCACGCGGCACTGCCCGCGCCAGCGCAAAAATGCGGTCAAGGTTCGTCGTTGCGCACAGCACAAAGACATACTTGTACTGCCGCAAATACGCTTTCACACGTTTTTGCAGGTCCCACTCCGTCACGACCTCGTGTTCAGAGCGAGAAACGGTCGTTCCCTCCGTGACAACCACATCGACGGTTCCAACGCGTCTGTCCAGAATCTTGTCCATGACATTGCCGCGCACGCCGTGCAGCCGGAAATCGCCGGTATACAACAGCCGCTTGCCGTCCGCTTCAATCAGGAATAGATAGCTGTCACACGCGGAATGGTCGATACAGAATGGCGTGATCTGAATATCACCGATCAAAAACGGCTTGCCGGGAGAAAAGGTTTGAATGGTTTCGATGCGCCTGCAAAGCGCTTCGTTCTTTTGCCCGCCACGCTCTGCGGACAGGCGCATGATGTCCTTTGCCAACGCACCGGCATAAATGGGAATCTCCGGGCGGATGCGCAGCATTTGCCCGGTATGGTCGCCGTGATAGTGGGTAAACAGTACGGCATCGCAATGTCCGTTCCCATCCGTCACACCCGGAATATTCAGCGGTGCGGAGACGAAATTTGGATCAAGAGATAGCTCGTCACCCATATCAATGAGGATGCGCGTGCTTGCCGTGGAGATTTCGGCAGCAATGCCGCCGATCTGGTGCGTGCCTCGATGAATACAGAGTTTCATTCCCCTTCATCCTCCTACACATCTCCGTATAGGATGGAGATACCGTGAAACAGCTTCCAGCCCCGGAGCGCCCGGTCATACTCGATCCATTCCCCCGTTGCTTGCAGAGCAGCGATATAACGCTGCACGCTGCGCAGCGGCAGCTCGGTCAGCTCCGATAGCTTCTGCGTGGAAATGCCGGGATGCTTGCGGATGAGCGCAAGGATTTTCAACCCGTTGACCAGCTTTTCGCTGTACTCGTGCGCTTTTTTGCTCTTGCTGTGTGCAGTGAGCAGCAGATACTTGAGCTTGTCCTTGATGGCGTCAAAGGAATCGTAGCATTTGAAGAACTTCCGCAGCTCCTTCGGCGGCTTCGGCTCGTCAAGCCAGATGACCGTTTCGTTGGTGCAGCCATCAATTTGCGAATACAGGTCAAAAATCATATCCGCAGAGTCCTGGTCTAATGCGGCAGCGTTCACGATCATCGCATCACAGCCGATGGCGATCACGTCCGTCGGGGTATCAGCTATGTATAGCTCATACGCTCTGGTTGGGAGACTTTCTTCCACAAGTGTGTTTTCTTCGTCTGTTAGACCAAAAGTGTTCACACGATAATCCTTGCTCATTTACCGTTGCCCCCTTTCATCAGTTCACTTCTTGCCACATCAAATTCTGTCCCGCAGGTGGTGCACTGCATCCGGACATATTGCCTTGCCAGTTTATTCTGTTTCAGGCGAATCACCAAAGCAATGCTCCAAAAAATGATGCCGACGATTGTGATGAATACCGAGATCATATAGCCGCCGAATGCAACGATCAGCCACAGTACAAACCAGATACCAAACTCCGCCTTTGGATAGGGAATACAGCGCACGTTATGGCTGCCGCAGTTCGGGCAGGTCACATCATCGCCAGAGCGCACAGCGTTTTCCTGTTGTGTTTCTTCTGCCATTTATTTGCCCTCCATGTTCTTCTTTTTGAGGACAGTATAGCAAACCGCCGCGACAACAGGGTGGTAGAGTTGAAAAGTTAATAATCCAAAATTTCGATTTCCCATTTTGATGGCGTTCCCGTGTCACAGTCAGGAACTTCTTCTAAATCAAGCGGAGCGGCATTGGGGCTCTTTACGGTAGGAATGATAACGATCGCCCCTGGGGTGCAAGGGGTATCACAACCAGTGACACCATTTGCATAAGAAGTGCTTGGTGATACCGTTTCGATATTTTCAAAAGGAAACCGGAGTAACTCGACCTTGATGCCATCATCACTTATTTTGTCCATCAGTCCAACAAGGTTTCTGCGATTGCCTAATGTATTATATTCGTTGTTTTGGGTGCTTCCCTTGAAAAACAGCGGGCAAATCCGAACTTCCTTGCACTTACCATCTAAACCGTAACTTCTTAACAGCTCGTTCATATCCACCGTCTTGTAATAAGTGTAAATCTCCAAAACGCAGCGAAGCAATGTTTCCTTGCTCTTAGGTGCTTTTAACTCAATCAGTCTCAAAATCCCTGTGGATTCGTCGAAAGTCATCAAATCAATTTTACCGGCTCGATCGCTTTGCTTGCTTTTCAGCGGAACTTGATAATCGATGACCTCGCCGAGTGGGTTCAGTACCTTTTTCTGGGCTAAAGCCAGTGCGATTCGTTCTTCCTTTCGGTTAGAAGTTTCGCGAGGCGTTGTTCCGTTATGCGAGCCAATTTTGTAGTTCCCACGTTTGATTTTTTTGAATCTGATTAAATAAATCGTAGTGTTCCAACAAATACTCAGAAATGATTTCTGTGTAGTACCTGGCACCGTAGTACCTGGCACCATCGGCTTTATAAGTCGTTCCGGTACGCCTTATGCAGGTAGCCGTGTAAAAAGTTGACATATCCTTTGCGGCTTCTTCTATTTGTGCAATCGTCTCAGTTCTGGTATATTTTCGTCCCATGATTTATATTCCCCTTTCATTTCTCTATATAAATACGATTCAGGTCAAAAAATGACAACCGACTATGGAATACTATGTTTCTATTTCTTCAATTCTTTTCACAATGCGCATGGTTGCTTCACTTGTGTCGAGTTTGTAACAAGATGCTGAAACAAAATATTTTCCCTTCCGGTTTTTCGGGAAATCCTTTTGCTTTTCAACCTGATACCCGAATGGCTTTAAGATGCTCTTGATCATGCGACCGACAACAGTCCGAGTGAACCCATCGCTGAAGTCGATCATCGGATTATCCATTTCCTCATAAAATTGTTCTAACTCCAAGACACAGCCGGCAAGAGCTGGTTTGCCTTGATCTGCATATTCAGCCATTTTAATGATGATCTCATCTTGGTTCAGAAAATCAAATATTCTGTTCGCATCCGTATTGAACTCAAAGCCGGAACAGTTTTTGTTGTCCGTAATAAAGCCAGAATACGTTGCTTTCATCTGTAAGCCCCCTTAATTCACAGGCGTATTTTCACGCCTGTGATATTATCGTACTCTACATTTTCAAAAAAGTCAAGATGTTCTGTTGTTTTTTATTGATAATGTTTTTCGGGCAGCAATTTTCTCACACCGTTCTTCTTCGCCCACTCGCTTGCCCCCCGTCTCCGTTCCTCGCTGTACGGCGCAGTCAGACGGAAGCTCAGTCTACCTTTCTCGATCTCAAATGTCAGACATCCTTGCTCGTCATCGTCGATCTGGCGGCAGCATTGCGGGTACTTTGCCGCAAATGCTGTCAGCCGCTTTTTGAGATCGGTGTTGTGGGTCTGCACCTCAATGATGCGGCTATGCTCGTCAAAATAGATCACGGTTGTCTTTTGCTTTTTGGTAAGCCCTGTTCTCATAAAACCTCCTGATTTTCACGATTTTTTCTCAGCTCTTGAATTGGAAAAGTGCTGCGATTTTTTGATAGAAACGCCCCAAACGATGCGGAGTATATTTCGCCTTGCCTTATCGACTGATTTGCCACTTTTCCAGCTCTTGACTGCATTTTCATGGTGTTCTGTTTGTGCGGCTTTTCAGCCACTCCACCAACTCATTTTTCATCACCAATTTGCGCCCGCCGATCCGCAAGGTCGGAAAATCCGGGCTACTCAAGAGGTTATATGCGCCCGCTTTGGAAATCTGCAATGCTTCGGCAAGCTGCTTTGCGTCCATCACATCGGGCATGGCTTCAAACGGTTCTCTGCTCATAAAATCTCCTTTCCCGCATGAAAAAGCAGCCACGATTTCTCATGACTGCTTAGCTGTACTGTTATTATTCCATTGGTTTGACTGAAAAGGTAACTTCTAAATAAGTGTTCAACAGCTGCTTTGTCTTCATAATTTCTGTAATGTCGCTTATATCTCCAATTTCGACACACAAATAATCATCAACTTCAGTATGTGCTACTAAGCGATATTCTTGTTGATATTCGTACTTTTGCCTTTTCCAAAACGCAATCCTCAGATTATCTTTTTGAATTTGTTTCAAATGATCGACATTATTAAAGCCATAATATGAAACAAAATCTCTCGAATATCCAATATTATTTGCGAGTAATGCGTCTTTTACTCTATTGAAAAATTCATCAGCGTTCTTGATTATCAACACGCTATCGCCGAAGCTGGGCATCTTAGCTAATTGTTCTTCAGTGAATTGATAACGAACAGTAAGCGTATCCCCGTCCAAACGCTCAGACACATGGTTGCGGTAGTCCATCATAAACATGCAGAAAACAGGACATTTTAGATACCCTAAGTTAAAGGATGCAGTTGGAGCAGATATTTGTCCCAGAAATTCGTGAGTGTCAGTTGTAAACACAGATATTTTCACATCCTGCAACATCATCTGACCATCATACATATCTCCTACATCCTCATCGGAGGTTCCTTTTTCTAAGTCTACATAGTATTGAAGATTCTTCATGTAGAATTGCCCGGCTTGCAGTTTTTGTAAATTCTCTTCTTTACCGAATTTCAAAAGTATTGACCACGCATTTTCGATTGTTTTTTCTTTCATATTATCTAACTCCTATGATGTGTGTCCATCTAAGTATTTACCATACTCCGCTGTCACAAAGTCCTCATATGCGTTTGCGATTTTGGCGATCCGCTTATGGACTGCGCTGGCGGTCTTGTAGCCAACTTTGTCCGCAATCTCCTGTTCGGTCAAGCCGTCCATGCGCAGCTTTAATATTTCCCTGTCTTTCTCGGTAATGCTCTGCTCGGCAAAGGCGGCGATCTGCATTTCGGAAATCACCTTTTGCTCAAACTCGCCGCGAGGATCGGCAACCTCAAAAATATCGCCGTCCTCATTCTCCATCATTTCATCCAGAGAAATCGGCTTTCCGGAGCGGTTGTGATTCCACTTCCGCATGAAATCGGTCTTGACGGTGCTGCCGGTGGTTTCGTAGTCCTCTACGGTGCGGTTTTCCCAGATCGCGTCGATCATCGGCTGCCAGTTCTGCTCTGCAATCACCATGTCGGTGACATTACCGATCAGATTGCTGAACTGCTGATAGGTCAGCCACGGCACTTCCACACCATGCGGGATGTTATAAAGGTTTTGGAAGCCAAGCCCGTTCTGCTCAAACTTCATTCGGATGTAGGGGATAATGCTGTACGACAGCCGCCACAAGGGGAAATATCCTGCGTACTGATTCCAGTTTCCGGGAATGTCACGGTAGTTGCCCTTTCGGTCTTTGACTTGGAAGAACTGCCATGCGCACCATGCGTAGCAGTCCCACACAAGCAGCTTGAACATATCGTCACATACGATGTGGTCATATTTGTCCGTCCGCAAGACCTCATACGGGCAGCGAGGCAGCTCATAGGCTGGTTTCCATTTCTCCGCAAGCTCTCGCGGCAAGCTGTAAAACAGCGTCAGCCATGATTTGTCGCTGTCCTGTGGTATCTCGATGATCTCACCGGGCAGCACCACAAGAAAACCTTTTGGGCCTGTCTGCTTGTCCATCAGCGTCACCTCCAATCGCTTTATATTCAGCCCTCTACTATATATGGCACGAGAAGGGCCGAATTGTTCCAATACTTTCAAACTTTTTTGAGATTTTTTGAAAAAATCTCGGAATGGATGGGATAGGATTGATTTAAGAACATTATAGCTGAAAGCTGTGAATAAATCCATTGCTTTTCGTAACGGCAAAAAAATAGCGGGTATCCGGCGCTCACCGGATACCCGTTATTTCGTTGCCAACCCTGCATGACAGATGCCATAATCGTAATTTTTAGAATTACTGTCTTATGAGCACCTTTGTAAAGCAGGGGAGTTTTTTCTATGATTTTTTCCGGAAGTCCTCTGCCCGCAGCACCTCAAACATCCGCACAGCCGCGCTTTCCTCGCCGCCCGCAGCCAGCCACCCGGCCTGAAACGCCGCCCGCACCAGCGAAAACAGCGCGTCCTCCGCTTCGTCATATTCTGTTTGCTCCAAAAACCGCCCGAAGGCTGCTTCGTAGTCGTTACTGTGCATATGGCACACCTCTCATGTATATAATACAATTTGATATCTTATTGTAATATATATCGAATCTACTTGTCAATCTATAATTTAATACAGATTGAGAGGTACTGTGCAATGAAGAACGATCCTTTAATTATCAAGAAGCGCGGAGACGATGGAAACCGTATCATTACAGTTCGAATCCGCGAGGATACGCTGGCAGAGCTTGACCGGCTTGCCGCGGAAAGCAACCGCTCCAGAAACGAGCTGATCAACCTCATTCTGGCGCATGGCGTGAAGAATATTGAGATTGAATAACGCGCTTGCTGCGGCATACAGAACCATCCAAAATTTACGCTGAAAACGAACAAAAATTGACCGTACCCAAGCCTCCCCCTGCCATGCACCGCGTGGTAAGCGTTGGCGTTACCGCCGTCTGCGGCGGTACAGAAGGGTCAGGCGGGAGAGGGTCAGGTCGTACAGGAAAAACAGCGCCAGGCCCAGCGCGCACGTCGCCCAGAGGAGGGCGGGGGCCGTCCCGGCAAGCTCCTGCGTGACTGCGTCGAGGCGCAGGACGAACAGCAGAAACAGATAATCCACGCCCACGGCGAAAACGGCCAGTAGCAGCTTTGTGCTCAGGCGCAGCGCGCGGCTGTGGATGGCGTCAAGCTTCGGCTTGACGAGCGGATAGTAGCCAAGAAAGACGAACAGCATGGACGCCTCCTTGTCCGGGCCGAGCAGCGTACCCAGAATGGCGATGGCCGCGTAGCAGCTCCACGCGACCTGCTTCCGGCAGCGCTCCCGCACCGGCAGCAGCACAGCCGAGGCCAGGATCGGACAGGCGTACAGTGCCAGCGGGACAACGCCGCCCAGACACAGCAGCACGACGCCCAGCGCCGTGAACATTCCGCCCAGCGCAAGCTCCTTTGCAGTGGTGTTCATAGACAATCCTCTTTTGCAGATCGAGATAGCGTCAGTATATCAGAAAAGCCTGCTGAAGAAAAGCGGCAGCATCGCCTGTCTGCATGAAAGGATATGCAGAAAATACTTGACGAAACAAGTTAAATATGTTAAACTGACGTTTGGTTAGAGGAGACTAACCAAATCGGGTAATCGGGAGGGCTGCGGTATGGCGGATGCACAGAAACCCCTGACGCCGTCTGCGATCAAATATCTGCTGACGCTGCTGGAGCTCTGCCAGAAGGACGCAGGCGCGCGGTGCATGGACATCGCGGAGCAGCTGCGCGTGACGAAGCCGAGCGTGCACTCGATGATCGAAAATCTGTGCGCGGCGGGACTTGCGGAAAAGAAGAAATACGGCACGGTGTTCTTGACGCCGGAGGGCCGGATGCAGGCGGAGCGCTATGCGGTCTGCTGTTCGCTCCTGCGCGGAAGGATGCAGCAGACGCTGGGACTGAACGAAGAGGACGCGCGCAGCGCGGCCTGCGCGGTGCTTGCGCAGCTGCCGGACGCTGTGCCGCAGATGATGGAGCGGCTGAGCCGCGGTTACTGAAAAGGAGGCGTCCGAATGGAGCTTCTCACATCCGTACTGGTCGCTGGAGGGGTCTGCGCCTGCATCGGCGCAGTCAAGGCCGTCTGCCGGAGGCTGACAAAAAGATGACCGGAGCCATCCGGCTCCACAAGAAAAAATCCGCCGTGAGGCGGATCTTTTCAACATATCTCCAATTTTCACAGCCGGTTCGGCGGCCTCAGCCCTGCAGATAAATGCTGTCCAGCAGGTGAGTGCCCGAGGCGGTGCGGAACACGCGCCGGCGGAAATTCTCGATGGCGGAGCGTGAATGGCCCTGCTCGTCCGCGTTGACGAGATAGTCTGCCTCCAGCAGGATCTGGTGGTCGATGCCGCCGATGTCCGTATAGGTATGGTGGTGCGCGGCCAGCCACGAAATGCGGTCCACGTCAGGACGCGCAGCGGGCAGCTCTGTGAAAAACGCCTCTACCAGCGCCGGGCTTTCCAGCTCCTGATGCTTGCCGTCGGTGTCGCCGTATTTCTCCCGGCACAGCGGGCAGGCGATGTCGTGGATCACTGCGGCAAGCTCCAGCACCTCCTGCGTGTGTCTGTCCAGCCCCTCCAGCTCTCCGATGGTCTTTGCCATGGCCCAGACCTTGAGAAAATGGTTGACGTCATGGCGGTTGCCCTTGTAGAATTCGATCATTTTTTGAATTGCGGTTGAAACGATCATGTGATTCCCTCCGTTCTTAAAGTGCGGTTCCCGTTTTCGGTACAAACAGGCCGCGCATATCGGCGTGCTCCAATTCCAGCAGCTTGACCTTCCGCGCGATGCCGCCGCCATAGCCGGTGAGACTGCCGCTTGTGCCCACGACGCGGTGGCACGGGATCATGAGCGAGATCGGGTTGTGCCCGACCGCGCCGCCGACCGCCTGCGCGGACATCTTCTCTGCGCCCAGCCGCTTCGCGGCCTCGGCGGCGATCTGGCCGTAGGTCATGGTTTTTCCATACGGGATCGTCAGCATGATCTCGCAGATCAGCCTGCGGAACGGCGTGGAGTCATAGCGCAGCGGAGGAAGGAAGTCCGGCTCACGTCCGGAGAAGTACACATCCAGCCAGCGCTTCGCGTCCGCGAACAGCGGGTGTTCTTTTTTTTCGGTCTGCTCCGGCAGAATATTGCCGAAATACCGCTGTCCATTGAACCACAGACCGATGATCGCCTCCCCGTCGCAGGCCAGCGTGATGGGGCCGAGCGGGGACGCGTATTCTGTCGTATAAACCATATTGTACACTTCTATTTGCTTTTTTGCTTGTAATCTTCATTTCCGGGATAGCCCCGCCTGACACGGCCCAGAGATACAGACTGGCCACGCTGCAGTACGGGCAGAACCGCCGGCGGTATTTTTCAAACAAGTCGCGGTCGATCTCCCGGTGGTGGTACACCATGCGCAGCCCGCGCCGGATGGCAAGGTCGTCATATATATTGACGAAATCTACCTGCTGTTTCAGCACGAGTACAGCGCCAATTTCCTGTTCACGCTCTGGAAGCGGATGCGCAAATACGGTGCCTGCGGCACGGGGCTGACGCAGAACGTCGACGATCTGCTGCAATCCCATACTGCCCGAACGATGCTGGCGAACAGCGAGTTTTTGCTCATGCTCAATCAGGCGAGTACGGACCGAATCGAGCTGGCGCGGCTGCTCAATATTTCGGACAATCAGCTTTCGTATATTTCAGGCGTAGATTTTGGACATGGGCTTCTCAAGTGCGGCAGCACTATCGTGCCTTTCGTGGATCATTTTCCGAAAAATGGCAAGCTGTACCAGCTTATGACGACGAAACTATCTGAACGGGTGGAGCAGGCGTCGTAATGCAGGAGGTCAAAGAAAAAAGGTTGCTGAAGGAGCGCGCAGCCGAAACGCTCAAATCCGCGCCGCAGGCAGCATTCCGCCGCTGCGCGGACGCTGCCTTTCAGCAGCTTCGGCAGGAGCTGCGCGAGGCTGCACAGGATGGGCAGCCGGAGGATCGCTACGAGAGCGGCAAGATCACAGACACCGCCGACCATGCCGTGCAGGAAGCCCACCATCTGGCAGAAAAAGCTGTCCACAAGCTGCCGAAAACGAAGGCTGAATCGGAAGCCAGGACAAAATCTGTTCCCCAACACGAACGTCCGCAGCCCCAGTATTCTACTACGGAACCGAGGGAATATCCACCGCAAAGCCAACCACAGGGAAATCAGTCTGTTCGTGAATCGGCTTCTCCAATCAGGGAGAAGCCGGTTTCTCCGGCAAGCGACAAGCAGCCTACTTGTGTACCGCCGGTCGCTTCGGTGAACCAGCCTAAAAATTCTGCATTTTTGCGTTCTGGGTCCTTAGGCAGCAGCAGCTTTTCACCGTAAGTCTGCTCGGTCGTTTCACTCTGACCGGTGCCAAGATCCCATGTCACGACGTATCGGTTTGCTTCAAACTGCGCGTAAAACGTTGTGCTGGCCGTGATCGAAGTAACGGTATTGTAGAGCTTGCCGCCTGTTTTGACCGTGTACCAGCCTTTGAAGCTGTGCCCCTTTTTGACCGGGAGCGATGCAGGGATCGTCGGCTTGCTGTTCGGCTGGACAGTTTCAATGTAAAACAACTCTATGTTTTCCGGGATATGAAGCTTGTTAATTTCTTTGTTCTGCTTCCCTTCTGCCCGCATCTCAAGTGCTGCCAGTCTTTTTTTCAACATTCTTGTCTCGATTCTTTTTCCTCGCAGCCTTGATTTCTTGCGTTTCCTCAAGCGTGAAAGTGT
>OMEC01000618.1_pt1 | contig 17582 bp, 16 predicted proteins | sample 1673401 | NCBI WGS metagenome assembly OMEC01 (sample SAMEA103958110, study PRJEB25191) | human gut metagenome | reverse complement strand
ATATTGTTATTTTATTTCACTAACTTTTCTCATAAAAAGGCAGCCGTTTGGCTGCCTTTTTGGTTAATCTTTGTAATTTCTCAAAATTTTGAGGGTTGTTGTTTTGGGGAACTCGGTGTCGCGCGTTTTAACTTTTGAGACCTGCTTATAAAGCGGCATATTTTTGTTAATTACGTTGACATCGTTCTTAATTCTGTCTTTTGCATCGGGAGTTCCGACAGTGTCAAGGAAGAACTCGGCGGTTATGTAGCCGCCCTCGTCATACACAACGACCTCTTTAACATATTCGATTGTAGAGAGCTTATCCTCTATCTCTTCGGGTGAAACGTTTTTGCCGTTGCTGAGGACAATGAGGTTCTTTTTGCGCCCTCTGAAGAAAAGGAAGCCGTCCTCGTCAATATAGCCGTAGTCGCCCGTCTTGAACCAATCGCCGTCAAATGCCGCAGCAGTTGCCTCGGGGTCGTTATAATAACCCTTCATGACATTTGTGCCTTTGACGTATATTTCGCCGACGCCCTCTTCATCGGGCTCGTTGATTTTTATTTCATTGCAGGCAAGCGGTATTCCCGCGCTGCCGAATTTGAAGTTGTCAAGTCTGTTGCAGGTAACCGCAGGCGAACACTCGGTAATTCCGTAGCCGTTGATTATCTGTATGCCGAAATCGTACATTCCTTTTTCGTATTTTTCGTCAAGATAAGCTCCGCCGCAAACTATTATCTCAAGCTCGCCGCCGAGATTTTTGATAATTTCGGAAAAAATCTTTCTTCTCTTATCTATACCGAGTTTCATAAGAGTGTTGCTGATTTTAAGTCCTTTGGCGAGAATTTTGTCTCTGCCCGTCTTTTTGGCGGTGAACCAAATCTTTTTATATATTGTTTCAACCGCAAGCGGAACGGCGGAAAAATTCTGCGGATGATAAGTGAGCATATCTTTTTGAATATCTTTAAGACTGCGGCAAATAAAGCCCCACTCTGTAAGAAGACAGCCAGAGAACAGCGCGCCGACCCATGAAAAGGCGTGATGAAGCGGCAAAAATCCGATTGCATGGCCGCCCGTCATGGCACGGCATGACGCGACTGTGTCGGAAGCAACGTTATTTTGAGTGAGCATAACGCCCTTGCTTTTGCCTGTTGTGCCGGATGTATAAACTATAAACGCCAAATCATCCGGCAATACTTCGTCTTTAAGATAATCTTCTTCACCGCTTTCAAGAGCCTTATAGCCCTCGTCTATGAGAGAATAAAAATCTTCTATTTTTATATATTCCGTGATTTTGACCTCCGGATTATTCTTCATCATTTCAACAGCCGGAGTGTACTCATCGCTGTAATATATTGCGTCACAGCCGCTTCTGACCATAAGCTCGGTGAGCTCATCATACGGAAGCTTCGGGTCAAGCGGAATAGACGTCATTTTGCCTGTTATGATTGAATAGTAGCAAGCTATCCAGTAATAGCTGTTTTCGCTGAGCACGGCAACCTTTTTGCCCCTGAGGCCGAGCTTATAAAGGTACTGACCGAGACCCTTAACATCGTGAAAAACCTGATTAAAAGTCTTAGTCTCTACTTCGCCGTCAAAGTTATAAAACATAAACTGCTTTTTGTCTTTGCCCCGCTCCGCACCGAAAAGAACTATCTCTTTAAGCGTATCTATATCGGGAAACTGTGCGTATTTTTTATATTTAACCTTTGTTTTCATATTCTCTCTCCCCAATTATTTGATAACTGATTCAAGATATTCGACAACATCTTTGACGGTAATGAGCTTTGGCAGCATTTTATCGGGTATGCTTATATCGTATTTTTCTTCTATAATACAGATTAGGTCAAAAAGCTCAAAAGAATTAAGCCCCAGGTCAGATGTCATAACATCGTCGGGGTTTACCTGCGTAATTCTTCCGTCGGTATAATCTTTAAGTATTTCAAGCAAATCATCTCTTATGTTCATAAAGAAATCTCCTTTTGTCTTTTCTCATTTCTCTGCCGCCAAATTTCATTAAAAATTTCTTCTGTGGCAAGCGATATTTTTGTGACCGAAAACAGACAGTTTTCGGGGAATACATACCATGTGTCTTCTAAGGTATTGAGGTCTATGCAGTCTCTGTGGTTGCCGAACCTGTAAGCATACTCAACATGGACGGCATACTGCCCCGCAGCGTCAATATCCATGGCGAAAGGCTCGCCGTCATAATCTCTTACGCCTTTGAGGTGGAAGCCCGTCATATCGTGAACGAGCCTTCCCCTGCCCATGTGAACAAAGCCTTTGGCATTTGGCAAATCGTTCACATCCGCATCGCACTCAAAGCGGTACGAACCGTCAAGCACCTGCTTCTTGACCTGCTCGCGCTCCCATTTGTACCAATCTGTAGGAAATTTGAACTCGGTCTTTCCGTTGTCGGCTTCAAGCTCACCGTAGATATTCAAGGTCCACGATTTGCCGCACCGACGGCAAAAAACTTTATCACCACGCGAGTCCGTCTCATATTCCGTGAGGCAGTTCGGGCACTGATAAAGCACCTTGTGCAGACCCTCGGCTCTTTTTTTATAGGCATTTTTTATTCTGTTTTCGCTTTGCCATCTGAAATCATCATTATAAAGGAGCTTTTTCACCTTTTCGCTGATTTCATCTACCGTGGCATTTTTAAGCTCTTCGGGAGTGTAAGCCAAGGTCATATCGGCAGACATGTGCATAATCATGCGCTTTCTGTGATTGCCCCAAAACGGGTCATAAATATGATTGCCGCGGCATGTAAGCGTAACAACAGGAACTTTTTGATGCTTTAAAAGCTGACCGACTGCCTCGGGTATAACCTCTGTAACACCGCACAGAGAATACCTTGCCTCTGCGTATATTCCGAAAATCTGCCCGTCCTTAAGAGCTTTTCGGCACTGGCGCAAAAGACCTATATCCGCAGTATATTTGCGTTTGGGCACTGTGCCGAGCTTTCTCAAAATTCTTTCTCTGCCGATGTAATCATCGACCGCAGCAGGAAAAATGCCTCTGTACGGCGCAATTGCCGTGCCCAAAACATAAAAATCAAAGAAAGCATTGTGATTGCACAAAAGTATATAAGGCGGCTTTACACCCTCCATGCGAATTTTATTGACCTTGCCCAGGTGTATGGCACGCCTAAAAAATGAAAATCCCCAATAAAATGGCTGCATATATCTTTTTTGTTTTATCGGTTCGCGGTTCATGTCAAATTTTTCGGTTGCGGGTGCTCCGCCCCTGACATACTTTCCGAATTCTTTAGACAAAAAATCACCCTTTTGCCCACACAAACTGTGCTTTAATATTTTAAAATATAGTCGATATATCCGTTAGCGCCCTCGAGGTGAACATTAAACACGGTAACCTTTGCATCGAGATAATAGAGCGTCGGATGTGTGCGGTAAGACCACTCGCAGGCATCTTTTACAAGCTCACCTGTGGCATTCTTGACCTTTATTTTTATAACAGGATTCAAATACTGAATATCAACCTTGCCGTTTTTAAAATCGGCAGAAACCATGCTCATTTCATCAACGGCACGCCCGAACCCGTTAAGGACACCCATCGACCTGCCTACGGAGCCTTCAAACTCCTGACCGTAAGGTCCGTCCGTCTGCGGCTTAACCTTTATGTTAAGTGTGGTATATGTACCGTCGTTTGTTGCCGTTGCCGAAAGCCAGTCGTCGGCGGTTATTTTCGCAGGCTTTCCGGGAAAAGCTTCTTCTTTGTTAGAGTTCGCCTCCAAAGCTTTTTTGGCTATCGGCTCAAAAAATGAGATTGCGGAATCGCTTATTCCCTTGCCGCCCTCCATTGAGACCAAGACAAGCGATTTTTTGACCTTTTTATCGGCATTTTTCTTTGCCGCAAGCTGATAGAATTTTAATACCTCGGCTTTGTCGGTGCTTGTAAGCCCGTCTGCAAGGGATATTTTTTTAGCAGTTGCTTCGGCTGAACCGGAGGAATTTTTATTTTTGTCCGAAGAAGCAGAATCCGAAGCTTGAGAGCCGTTTTGCTCAGAGGAGTCCGCACCGTCCGAAACATCGGCGGTGTTACCGTCGGCAGCAGAAGCGTCGCCGGAATTTATATCGGATGAAAAATCATCTTCTCCGCCCGAGACATGCGCTGCCTCGCCGCTTGACACTGCGGCAATATTTTTTTGTGTGTCACAGACTTTATCCGTAAGCTTTGCCGCACCTATAGCAAGCGAGGCACAGCAAAGAATTGCCGTTACGGATTTTATAATTGAAACAGTAATTTTTGAATTATTCATTTTCTTTTTTCAATAGCCGACTATTGTTCCTTTCGCAAATTTTTAACGGACCTGATTAAGCTGTTTTTGTTTTAATGTTTGCCAAAATAATCTGGAACAATGCCTCGACAAACTTTTTGAACGCGCTCCAGAAAGAGTTGTCGTATCTGTCGTCCTTATGGCAGTTGTCGCCGTCCATGGGAGAAATCGAAGCAACGTCATCAACCTTACTGTAAACAAGATACTGCGGATAATTCTCGTTATCAAAAACCGTGAAAGAATCGTTATTTATAATTTCGTCAAGGAGTCTTTCTACACATTTGGGGAAAGCTTTGTGAGCCAAATCCTTAATGAACCATGTTCTGTCGGGGAGCATACAGGTTGAAGCGTCAACCTTTTTATCGGGAGAAATATATTTTATTGTTCCGTCAAACTCCGCTTTTTTCATGTATTGATCACTGAAAGTTTCGGTTACGCCTGCGGTTGTTGCGCCGTAAGACGAATCCTCTACCGTGCAGATAGAATCTGAAAGAACATCGCCGTCCGCTGTAACCGGAATAGTCTGCTGTCCGTATTTTGTGATATTTGAGACTTCTATACCGTCCTCAATATAGCCCTTGTAAAGCTCCTCTGCCTTAACTTGAACATTGTAATGATAATTGTCAATAATTTTGATGAAATTATCGTACTTGCCCTCGGGTGCGCCGTAAAATACGGTTTCTTTGGCTTTTTCATAATCTCTGTCATTTACCATAGTCCAGTAGCTCGGGAAAGTCGCAAAGGTCTCTCTGAGTATTCTGGGTACAATATTGAGATAAATGTCGGGATAAACATTGTTTACCGACCAGCACGCAATATCAAGACCGTATGTTTTATTAAACATTGTTATAAATGCTCTTATAAGCTGATTGAGCGTTTGATCTTCAGAAAGCTCAATGTCATACATATATCTCTCGACCGCGTCGCTGTCAAGATAAAGCTCGCCGCAAAATGCTTTTGAGCATTGAGTTGCTCCGTTTGCCGCACTGTTATAAACGATATAATCCGAAACATATTCGCCGTTATACTTCTGCATATAAGCGTCTGTAAGCGCCGCGCCCATACATCTGCCTGTGAGAGCAACTTTTTCTGCGCCGGTGACATACATAACGTCTTCTATATACTGATGAAGCTTTTCGGCGTTTTTAAAGGGATCCATGCGCCAGTCATAATTAAAAGTATATCTTGATGTGGGATATTTGCCGTCAACCTTGTCGCCTTTAAGCTTTTTCCTTGACCATGTCCACTTAACGGTGCTGCCGTTGGGGGCTTCGCCATTTTCGTCAAGCGCAATTTCGGAATAAAGCGGAACAATCTTTTCATAAAGAACATCGCAGAAATCATCCCACTTCTGTGTGAGCACCGCTTTTGCGAACACGTCTATATTTTCTTCAACTGCCTGCTGAATGTACCCCTCGGGTATCTCAATGGGATAAACGTTTCTTTTGGTTCCGTCTTCTTCGGTGACGCAAAGGACATTACCCATGCCGACAACATAAACCATCGGAATATCCGTTCCCGTAACATCTTCGGATGCCGAAACCGACGGAATTACAAAGCAAAAAGCAGTAACCGTCAATGCCAAGACTAAAATAAGAGACAATAATTTTTTTGAAAAACGCTTCATAACTATACCCCTTTTATTTGTCACGCTTTAGACGCGGCAGATTCTTTTTTAGAGTTTTTCCATTCTTCAACGGCCGAGGAATTTTCTGTTTCAACGTGAGAGAAGAAGAAATCCTCTCTCTCTTTTGAGTTAATTACAGTGACGGGCTTTATCTGATTGAGCACAACGCCCCTGCCTCTGAGGGACTCTCTGTAATCCCAATAGGTTTTGGGTTTTAGAATGAGAACCTCGGGTGTGTTGAGCATACCCCAACGTCTGTATTTAAAATACTTTTCGTTTACGTCTTTAAGCTGAGAGTCGAGAATTTCTATAAGCTCCGCTCTCTTTTCTTCGCTTACGGGCTCTTTTGTTTCTGCAAGCATGCAGTATCTCGGCGGTTTTGTTGAATAATCGGCATAAAAGCTGTGACCGACAAGTTCAACCCCTGCCTGAGAAGCTGTGTTCTTTGCCGCAAAGTCAACCATCTGCGTGGTGGTTTTTTCGTTTGCGACGTTCATGCTGAGGTTACGCCTGTAAAGAAGCTCTACTCTCGGAGTGTTGTTGTGCATTTTTGTTACGGTGACGACATCCTCCATACGGTATCTGTAAAGACCGGAGAAGTTAGAGATAACAACCTCATACTTTTTGCCGACCTCAAGCTCCGAAATCAAAAGTGTTTTAATCTCTTCGCTCTCGTCAGTGTCTTCTTCATCGTCATTGACGGGGATAAATTCAAAGAAGATGCAGTGCGGCAAAAGCACGCCGTCGTGAACGTCAAGCTCTGTCGGCATTGCAAAGAATCCCTCTGCCGCCGCGTAGCCCATGTTGTGAAGCGGTATATCATCGCCTATTGAGTGGCGAAGCTTTTTAACATAAACCTTAAGGTTTGAGCCTATCATGCCGTAAGCCCATGTGAGTTTCGGCCAAATTCTCGGAGCAATGGGAGTATCAAAGCCCTTTCTGAACTCTCTGCGAAGCTCCTCTGCCCTTTTGGGGTCAGGCTTGAATTTTTTAGAATATTCTTTGCGAAGCTCGGGAGTGATTTTTATGCCCGGATTGATTATACCCTTTTCTATATCGTCACAGAGCATCTCCCAGTTATCCTCAAGATAATCAAACATCGTTGTCAGAAGAGTAACAACTATTGATCCGAGATAGCTTACATTTCTGTTTGCAAGAGCAAATCTGAGCTGAAGATATGATGTATCGAGAAGCTCCTCATGCTCCGGATAAAGCAACGAAGCGGGAGATGTGCAGAAAAATCTTGTAATTGGTTTTAAATATGTGAGAGGAACCTGCCCTGCACCGTTGCATCTTTTGCCGTCCTCAAGCGGATGACCTGTGAGAACGAGAACAAGCGGACCCATCTGCGCGGGCAGTCTTTTGCCCTTGGTCTTTTTAATATAATGCGCCGCGGTTGAGACAGAGCACGAAAATCCTATGCACTGCATATTCCAAAGGTCCTTAACAGACTTCGGGAGTATTTTGGGCTTGCCAACACTGCCGGAGGAAGAACAGTATCTTACGTTTCTTCCCGTGTACATAAGATTTTTTTCGCGGTTATGTATCATTCTCTCAACATACGGCTCATAATCGGCGTAGGTTGTGAGAGGAACTTTTTTTCTGTATTCGTCTATCGAATGTATATCCGCAAATCCGAATTTTTTGCCCAGTTCGCTGTTTTTGTTGCGTCTGAGTATTTTTCTGAGAGTCATGTTTTGTGCTTTCATCGGGTCTTTGGTATAATGCTCTATTTCTAAGAGCGAAACATCACCCAATAATATACCGAGATCTGAAAAAGGCATTGTGCAGTCACTTCCTCAATTATTGTTGCGGGGTACACTGCCCCATGTAATATAGAATATCATCTGACAAGTTAAAAGTCAAGAATAAATAGACATATATTGCCAAAATTGTACAAAAAAGTGAAGATGAGGCAGCCCCACCTTCGCATAAACAGGTTTTATTTTATCGGGCTCTGCGACAATGTCGGCGTTCGGCTCTGCCGACTGGTCTATGAGGCTTTCATATTCGATATATGCTTCGTCGCTCTTTAGCTCCTCGGGCGTTTTTGACTGGTCAATGCTTGAAAGGAGAAGCCCTGCTCTTTCCAGCAGCGCAACATCCGAAGCGTCTATAACTCCGTCATGGTTGCAGTCCGCAGCAGCCCAGATTTCATTGCCGACCTGCTCCTTGGTCAAATGTCCGTTTACCATAAGGTTCACTTTATATGCGTCTGCTCCGTCATACTTGCCGTCGCCGTCAACATCGCCGAAAGGCACCGCGGTGTAGGTGTCGGCTACGCTGCCGTCTATCCACTTGACTACGTTGAACTTGGTGCCCGTGCCGACGGTTTTAATTGTTTTATCTGCCGAAATTACATCACAGCCGCTTGCATTGAGCATGGAACCAACGAATGTATCAACCGAAACATTAGCCTCTATACCTGTTATTGTTTTTTCTTCGCCGATATTGATATTATATCCGTCTGCGGATTCAACCGAATACTCATTTAAGTCTTTATACTGAAAACCGAATGTTTCCGCAAACTGTTTATTGTTCTCATTTGTTCCGTATACTGTTATATTGCTCTTTTTTCCGCAATAATAAAAATTCGGAGAACTGCAGTTCACTTTAGAATCATTATAAAACCTTATCGTTTTTAAATTTGACAAGCAGTGAAAATTAGAATATTTAATATAATAATCACAGGTAAAAATTATGTGTTCCACATATTTCTCTTGATGAACTCCGGGTATTGTACGCCCACACGCTTCACTTGTATTGGCATCAACAATGGGTGTCTCAATTCCCGCTGTACCTTTGTAAAAAGTTAAAGTTTTATCGATACGGTTGCCAATATAATATGGAGCTTCATATGTGAATTCTGATTTTGGTCTGCAATCGCTGTTTCTGATATACTGATTATTTACCCAGCCTGTTGCAGCATAAGAATACATACCGAATACGGAAAAAATGAGCACAAAGGAAAGAAAAATTGATGTAACTTGCTTTAATGCTTTTATCTTTTTCATATATTACACCCCTTGCATAATATTCAATTACCGGGAACCTGTGAAAGTGTTGCCTTGCCCATAGTAACAAGAGACAAATAATCAACATCCTCTTGAGTTATACCGTCGCCGTAATTTACAGCATTCACGCTTTTATGATTGAACGCAATTATAGAAGCCCCCCTCATTTTGAAATTATTCTATATCCGCATAAATAGTAACATAAACGTACAAAATAGTCAAAAAAATTTAATTTTTGAGCAAAATTTATATACAACATTATTAAATTCAGTAAAAACACGGCATATTGTTTTGTTTATCGCCAAAAAATTTAAAAAAGCAGTAGATTTTTTTTGAACATTGTGTTATAATCTCTGTTAATAATGTATGTATATGGAGGAATCCGTAATGGGCAAAACAGTAAAGGGCAGAATTTTTATTTCTATAACCGCTTTTATTTGCGTTATCGCAATATGCTTAATCGCTAACAAGGGTGTCCCCTCTCTCTATGCAAGCCACAGAGAAAAGGTTGCCGCTCAGGATTCGGCAACACGCGTTGTTGAACAGGTAAAGAAGCCTAAAACGACAACCACAACAACCGCAGCGACCACAACCACCACTGCCGCTGCCGAAGCTGTGACAGAAGACGCCAATGTTTATGACATCGCAGAAGACAGCGCAAGCGAAGAAGACATATCCGAAGATACAAGCGAAGAAGAACCGGAAGAGGAAGAAACCACCGCTCCCGACAATCAGGACAGCTCTTCAAAAAGCTTTTTAGACAAGGTTATTGATTTTTTCACTTCTTTATTTGAAGCTATCACATCCGGCACTCTTCTTGAAAAAATCAAAGAGTTTTTCTCCGGCATATTCGGCAAAATCGGTCTTTGATATTTTGATGCAAAGTATGGGCGGCAGTCGTTAAATCGATTGCCGCTTTTAAAATGTTAAATATATGTAAACATTATAAAATGCCGTGCTCAAAGCATTGACATTTATTTTTTTTAGTTTAAAATATGTAGGAAGCTACATTAAAGGAGATGCTTTGATGGATATAGGGCTGTATTTTAAGTTTATCAATCACAAAATCGAGAGCAGAATGAACTGCCACCTAAAAAAGAATGATTTGACCTTTTCTCAGTTTCAGGTAATGGCATTTTTGGCGCATAACTGCGAATGTGACATATCGCAAAAGAAAATCTGCGATTTTTTAAAAGTTAAGCATACATCTATTATAGATGTCTTAAAAAGGCTTGAGGCAAAAGGATTTATTCAGCGAAAGACCAACAGCCTAAATGCACGCTCAAACTGCGTAACCTTGACTGAAAGCGGCAAAAAGCTGATGAACGAGATGAAACTTGAGCGGCAATATGTGAACGATCTTATATATAAGGACTTCACAGAAGAAGAGAAAACTCAGCTTGAACGGCTGCTGCAAAAGGTACTTGAAAATATAGAAAACGGAGATGAAGCAAATGCTTAAAACCCTTGCCGCACAAATAAAAGGATTTAAAAAAGATTCTATACTCACTCCACTGTTTATGATTCTTGAAGTAATTATGGAAACGCTCATACCTATTATGATGGCTTCGATTATCGACAACGGCGTTGAAGCGGGTGACATGAATCACATTTATAAAATGGGTGCTCTCATGGTCGGTGCCGCGGTAGTCAGTCTGTTTGCCGGTATTATGGGAGGCAAATACGGTGCAAGAGCCTCTGCCGGATTTGCGAGAAACCTAAGGCAAAAAATGTTTGAAAAAATTCAGGGTTATTCTTTTGCAAATATTGATAAATACAGCACCGCAGGTCTTGTTACAAGGCTCACGACCGATGTGTCAAACATTCAGAATGCATATCAGATGATTTTAAGAATGTTTACAAGAGCCCCTGCTTCACTCATTTTTGCTATGACTATGGCATTTTTGATTAACGCAAAGCTTGCGAGTGTTTATCTTATCGCAGTCATTTTTCTTTCAATTCTTTTGGCGCTCGGTCTTACAAAAGCTTCAAAATACTTTATGACGGTATTTAAAAAGTACGATGACCTCAACGCCTCGGTTCAGGAGAATGTATCTGCAATAAGAGTTGTCAAGGCTTTTGTAAGAGAAGACCATGAAAACTCAAAATTCAAAAAGGCAAGCGAAAATGTTTATAAGCTTTTTCTTAAAGCAGAAAACATTACCATACTCGCCTCCCCCGTTATGCAGATCACCGTTTACACCTGCATACTTGTTATAAGCTGGCTCGGTGCTAAAATGATAGTTCAGGATTCTATGACAACAGGTCAGCTCATGAGCCTTTTGACCTACTGCATGAATATTTTAATGAGCCTTATGATGCTCTCTATGATTTTTGTTATGGCAACAATGAGCTTTGCAAGCGCAGAGAGAATAGCGGAAGTTATAAACGAAGACCCGTCTATTAAAAACCCCGAAAAACCGGATTATGACATACCCGACGGCAGCATTGAATTTAAAGATGTCTGCTTCAAATATAACAAGGAAGACACCGGCGAGCCTGTGCTGTCGGATATAAACCTTTCTATTAACTCGGGTGAAACAATCGGCATTATAGGCGGCACGGGCAGTGCAAAATCGACCCTTGTCAGCCTTATCAGCAGGCTTTATGACACAAGCTCCGGTGATGTGCTTGTCGGCGGCAAAAACGTTAAAAAATATGACCTCGAAAAGCTCAGAGACAACGTTGCGGTTGTTTTGCAGAAGAATGTTCTTTTCAGCGGAACCATTCTTGACAACCTCAGATGGGGCAAAGCCGACGCAACGAAAGAAGAGTGTGAAGAGGTTTGCCGTCTCGCCTGCGTTGACGATTTTGTAGAGAAGCTCCCCGAGGGCTACGACACATATATTGAGCAGGGCGGCACGAACGTCTCCGGCGGTCAAAGACAAAGACTTTGCATTGCAAGAGCACTTTTGAAAAAGCCCAAAATTTTAATTCTTGACGACAGCACCAGCGCAGTTGACACCGCAACCGACGCAAGAATAAGAAAAGCGTTTAAAGAAGAAATACCCGACACAACAAAGATTATTATTGCACAAAGAATATCCAGCGTTCAAAACGCCGACAGAATAATCGTTATGGACGACGGAAAAATAAACGGATTTGACACTCACGAAAATTTAATCAAAACAAATGAAATTTACCGTGAGGTTTATGAATCCCAAACCGGAGCAAACGGCGACTTTGACGAGAACGGAGGCGAAAACTGATGCCGCAACCCAAACAATTTAAAGGTCCGAGAGGCGCAAGAGGTCCGAGACCGAAGGTAGAGAACCCCGGCAAGCTGCTCAAAAGACTTTTGGGATATGTTTTTAAATCTTACACCCCTCATTGCATAATTGTTTTTATATGTATACTCATAAGCGTACTTGCCAACGCACAGGGCACAATGTTTTTGCAGGACTTGATAGATGTATACATCATACCGATGATAGGCACAAGCGACCCTGATTTTAAGCCTCTTGCAACAGCTATATTAAAAGTTGCTTCATTTTATCTTTGCGGCGCGGCAGCATCATATATTTACGGCAGAATACTTGTTGTTGTGTCGCAGGGTACGTTAAAATCACTTCGTAACGATATGTTTTCGCACATGGAGAAGCTGCCGATTAAATACTTTGACACAAACTCACACGGCGATATAATGTCTGTTTATACAAATGATATTGATACTCTTCGGCAGATGATAAGTCAGAGTATTCCCCAGCTTATAAACAGCACGTTCACAATAATTACCGTTTTTGTGTGTATGTTAAAGCTCAATATTCCGCTCACGATACTTACGATAGTTATGGTTGCCGTTATGCTTGGGTGCACAAAGAAATTTGCGGGGCTCAGCGGCAAATACTTCACCGCGCAGCAGAGAGACCTCGGCAAAGTAAACGGATTTATCGAAGAGATGATGTCCGGACAAAAGGTTGTTAAGGTCTTTTGCCACGAAGAAAAAAATATTGACGACTTCAACGAGCTTAATGACAATTTATTTGACAGTGCATATAATGCGAACAAATTTGCAAATATTCTGGGACCCATAAACGCTCAGCTCGGCAACCTCAGCTATGTTCTTTGCGCCGCAGTCGGCGGAATGATTGCCCTCAGCGGATTCGGCGGACTTTCACTCGGTGCGCTCGCGAGCTTTTTGACATTTAACAAAAGCTTCAGTATGCCGATAAACCAGGTCAGCCAGCAGTTAAACTCAATAGTTATGGCACTCGCAGGCTGTGAAAGAGTATTTAAACTGCTTGACGAAAAGCCCGAAACCGACGAAGGATATGTAACGCTCGTCAGAGCAAAAGAAGAAAACGGCGTTATCACAGAGAGCAAAGAGCGCACAGGCATGTGGGCATGGAAGCATGTTCATCAGGCAACGGGCGAAACCGAATACACACGTCTTGAGGGCGGAGTTGTTTTTGACGATGTTGACTTTGGCTATAACGAAGACAAAATTGTTCTTCACAACATCAAGATGTTTGCCCAGCCCGGTCAAAAGATTGCGTTTGTCGGTTCAACAGGTGCAGGCAAAACTACCATAACAAACCTTATAAACAGGTTTTATGACATTCAGGACGGCAAGATACGCTACGACGGCATAAACATCAACAAAATCAAAAAGGACGATCTGCGCCACTCGCTCGGCATGGTGCTTCAGGACACTAACCTATTCACTGACACCGTTATGGAAAACATCAGATACGGAAAGCTTGACGCAACGGACGAAGAAGTTATTGCCGCGGCAAAGCTTGCAAACGCAGACGGATTTATAAGGCATCTGCCGGACGGATACAACACGATGCTCACAGGCGACGGCTCGAACCTCAGCCAGGGTCAAAGGCAGCTTATCGCAATTGCCAGAGCCGCTGTTGCCGACCCGCCAGTTCTGATACTTGACGAAGCTACAAGCTCCATAGACACAAGAACCGAAAAAATAGTCCAGGACGGCATGGATAACCTCATGCGAGGCAGAACAACATTTGTTATCGCCCACAGACTTTCTACCGTCAGAAACAGCGACTGCATAATGGTTCTTGAAAAGGGACGTATAATTGAGCGCGGCACACACGACCAGCTCATAAAAGAGCAGGGTCGCTACTACCAGCTCTACACGGGAAACGCGGCAAAAAAATCTTAAAAAATCAAAGTTCACCGTTGATAGTATTTTTAATCCCTGGATGAAAGGAAGTTTTTATGGAAAGAACTGTTAAGGTCGGCATAATAGGCTGCGGCGGAATTGCCAACGGCAAGCACATGCCGTCACTCAAGAAAATCGAGAATGTTCAGATGGTGGCTTTCTGCGATATAATCGAAGAAAGAGCCGAAAAAGCGGCAAAAGAATTCGGCGTTGAGGGCGCTAAGGTTTATAAGGATTACAAGGAGCTTTTGAAAGATGAGTCAATAGAAGTAATCCATGTCTGCACACCAAACCGCTCTCACAGCTTTATCAGCATTGACGCTATGGAGGCGGGAAAGCACGTTATGTGCGAAAAGCCCATGGCAATAAACTATAAAGAAGCAAAAGCTATGCTTGAAGCCTCGCAGAGAACGGGCAAAAAGCTCAGTATAGGCTACCAGAGCAGATTCAGAAATGACTCGCAGTATCTTAAAAAGTGCTGTGAAAACGGCGAGCTCGGCGAAATCTATTATGCCAAAGCTCACGCAGTGAGAAGACGTGCCGTGCCCACATGGGGCGTTTTTCTTAACGAATATGAGCAAGGCGGCGGACCGCTCATTGACATAGGCACACACGCGCTCGACCTCACGCTTTGGATGATGGACAACTACAAACCTAAGATGGTTGTAGGCAGCGTATATAAAAAGCTCGGCGACCAAAACGGAACAGGCAACGCATGGGGCGATTGGGACCCGAAGCAGTACACGGTTGAGGACTCAGCTTTCGGCTATATAGTTATGGAAAACGGCGCTACGATAGTGCTTGAATCCAGCTGGGCGCTCAACACACTTGATACAATAGAAGCGTCCACCTCGCTTTGCGGAACAAAAGCGGGTGCGGATATGCGCGACGGACTTAGGCTCAACTACATAAAAAACAATATGCAGGTTGTTGAAAAGCCGAACCTTGAGGTTGCGGGCGCGGCATTTTTTGACGGCAAAAAAGAAGACCCTTCGGATATAGAAGAAAGACTTTGGATTGACGCCGTTATAAACGACAAAGAGGTTGTAACAAAGCCCGAACAGGCTCTTGTTGTCACTCAAATTCTTGAGGCAATATTTAACTAAACCCATAACGAAAAAATCCCCGATTATCAGACCTAACATCCGATAATCGGGGTATTTTATTTTTATAATTTTATTCGGCTGCGGTTTTAAGCGCAATTTCTATCATTTCGGAAAATGAAGTCTGTCTCTCTTCGGGCGACAGCTCCTCCCCCGTTATGATGTTATCCGATACCGTGCATATTGCAAGAGCTTTTTTGCCGCACCTTGCCGCAGTCATATAAAGTGCGGCAGCCTCCATCTCTATTGCGAGCACGCCCATTTTTGCCCAAAGAGCCGTGGCGTTTTCATCGTCGCAATAAAAGGTATCCGATGAGAGAATGTTGCCGACTCTGTAAGGCGCGCCGATTTTTTCGGCTTTGCCGCCCGCCTTTTTCAAAAGCTCAAAATCTGCCGTGGGCGCAAATGTGCCGGGCAGATTATACTGCGAGGCAAACGCAGAATTTGTGCATGCGCCGATGGCAAGAATTATCTCTCTCAAATTTATATCTTCTCTTATCGCTCCGGCAGAGCCTATTCTGATGATGTTTTCAACATCGTAAAAATTATAAAGCTCATAAGAATAAATGCCTATTGATGGCATACCCATTCCGCTTGCCATAACAGAAACTTTTTTGCCGAGGTATTCGCCCGTGTAGCCGTGTATTCCTCTGATGTTGTTGACGAGAACGGCATTTTTCAAAAAGTTTTTTGCAATAAATTCCGCCCGCAAAGGGTCGCCGGGCATAAGAACGGTTTTGGCAAAATCGCCTTTTTGTGCCGAATTATGAGGTGTTGACATTATAAATCACCCTTAAAGCAAGTTATTTTCTTTTACGATTTTTACAATTCTGCTTGTGCCGAGGCGCCGGGCACCGAGAGACAAAAACAGCTCGGCATCATCAAGTGACGATATGCCGCCTGCCGCCTTTATTTTTGTGCCGTTTGATACGTTCTTTGCAAAAAGCTTTATATCATGCGCGGTAGCCCCGCCCGATGAAAAGCCGGTAGATGTCTTTATAAAATCCGCCCCGGAGGACGAAACGATTTCACACATCTTTATTTTTTCTTCATCGGTCAAAAGGCAGGTTTCGATTATTACTTTTAATATTTTATCGCCGCAGGCACTTTTTATGCTGTTTATTTCATTTAGCAAAGAAGTGTATTTTTTATCTTTAAGCCATCCGATATTTATAACCATGTCTATTTCGTCCGCGCCGTTTTTTATTGCGTCCTCGGTTTCAAACACCTTTGCGGCGGTTGTGGAATATCCGTTCGGAAAGCCGATAACGGTGCAAACGGGTATTTTGCCGCCGAGGTATTCGGATGCATCTTTGACATAGCTTGCAGGTATGCAAACGGAAGCAGTGGAATATTCAACCGCGTCATCGCAAAGATTTTTAATATCCGCCCATGTCGCGCCCTGCTTTAACAAAGTATGGTCAACATGAGACAGTATGTTTTTTATATCCATATCAATCCTCCGCCTTATGAGCCGTAAAGAGTGAGAGTGCCGTCTGTAACAACATACCACTCCGAGTCGATTTTAATAACGTAGAAATTCATGTAACCGATGTCGTCGTCTTTGCTTGTACCGTCTATTTTTACAGCCATAGAAACGCGCATAGCTTCTGTTTTTTCTCCGTCTTTAAATATCTCTCCGCAGGTTTGCTCATATTGAGTGAGAAGATAATAAAACTCGCCGTCACTCAGCTTTTGGGATTTTATATGAGAAAGCGATGTTTTAAAATCCGCGCCGTATTCCGCCACTAATTCGCCGTACATTCCGGCATAATTTGACGAAAGCTGATTTGTCATCTCACCGTAGCTTGAATAAGGTGAGAACATTCCCCACAAATTGCCGAAGCTGCGCTGTGAGATCGTTTGATAATATTTTTGCGTATCTGCCGACGAAACTTTAGAGAGCTGCTGAAAGTCACCCGACATATATGCATTTATATACGTCTTTGCGGCTTTTTCCGCGCCGTTCGGCGACAAAGTCACAGCCAATATTATAACAATCACAATCGCCGCCAAAACAGAACACAATGCGGCTATGCCGTATTTTTTGTATTTCGGCCCCTCAACGGGCATTTTTTCGGTGGTGTAAGGGTTTCCCTCCGGCGGCACAAGCGACTGCTCGGAGCTGTCAAAGCTTAAATCATAAGAGCAAAATCTGCAAAAATTGCTGCCGTCCTCATTTAATCTGCCGCAGCGCGGACATATCATATAATCCCCTCCGTATTATTAAACTACGTCTTTTTCTTCTATTCCGCCCATATCCAAAATGCGCTTAAACGTGTCAAGTACACATTGAACGGCGGCGTTTCTGAAGCCGTTTTTCTCAAGACTTACAACACCCGCGATAGTTGAGCCGCCGGGCGAGCAAACCTCGTCTTTAAGCTTTTCGGGGTGCTTGCCGCTCTCTTCTATGAGAGAAGCCGTGCCGATT
>OMEC01000605.1_pt1 | contig 17806 bp, 17 predicted proteins | sample 1673401 | NCBI WGS metagenome assembly OMEC01 (sample SAMEA103958110, study PRJEB25191) | human gut metagenome | reverse complement strand
CAGCCCGGCATCCGGCAGAACGACCGTGCCGATGTCGCGCCCGTCCATGACGACGCTGTGCGTGCGGGCAAGGCTGCGCTGCATGTCCAGCAAAAATGCGCGCACGACCGGCAGCGCCGACACGCGCGAGGCGAGGATCGACACCTCCGGCAGGCGGATCGTCTCCGAGACGTCCTCGCCGTTGAGCAGCATCCGCTGCTCCCCTGCGGCGTCATAGACCAGCTCGATCTTCAGCCCCGGCAGCAGCGCCTGCACGGCGGCGGTGTCCGCGCAGTCGATACCGGCCCGCTCGCCGGCAAGACCGACCGTGCGGTAGATCGCGCCGGTGTCCACGTAGATAAGGCCGAAGCGGCGCGCGGCCGCGCGGGCGATCGTGCTCTTGCCGGCGCCGGACGGGCCGTCGATGGCAACGGTGATGTGTGTATCCAAAACGTTCATTTCCTTTCGTGCGTTATGTGCAGACCGCGTTTCCGGCCACATAGCCAGTGCTCCAGGCGATCTGCAGGTTGAAGCCGCCGGTATAGGCGTCCAGATCGAGCACCTCGCCGGCAAAGTACAGCCCGGACACAAGTTTGGAGCCCATGGTGCGCGGGTTGACCTCCTTGAGCGACACGCCGCCGGAGGTAACGATGGCCTCATCAATGGGCCGCGTGCCGGTGACCGACACCGGAAAATGCTTGAACAGCTCCACGAGCCGATGCCGCTGCTCACGCGTGATGGCGTTGACCTTCGTATCCTCCGGGATGCCGGACAGGCGCACGAGCACCGGGATCATGGCATGGCCCGCGAGGTCATAGAGCGCGTTCTTAAAGTCGCGATTGGCGTATTTCTGAAAATCGCGCAGGATGCGCGCATCGAGCTTTTTTTCGTCCAACGCCGGCTTCAGGTCGATGGACAGGCGGTACTTGTGCTGCGAAAAGTCGCGCATGTGCGCGCTCGCCGACAGCACCAGCGGGCCCGACACGCCAAAGTGCGTAAAGAGCATCTCGCCCAGATCGGAGTAGATGACCTTATTCTGCTCGTCGTAGACCGTGAGCGTTACGTTGCGCAGGGAAAAGCCCTGCATCTCAGCGCACCAGGGATCATCGGATTCCAGCGGCACGAGCGAGGCGCGCGTGGGCGTGACCGCGTGGCCCAGCCGCTGCGCGAGGCGATACCCGTCGCCGGTCGAGCCGGTGAGAGGATAGGACAGACCGCCCGTGCAGATGACGGCGGCATCACAGTCGATGGCGCCCTCTGTGGTCACGACGGCGGAAACCGCGCCGTCCTGCGTCAGAATGTCTGTCGCCGCGGCGTGCACGACCCGCCCGCCCGCGTGCGCATAGGCGCGCTCAAGGGCGTTGGCAATGTCGTGCGACCGGTCGGAGACCGGGAACACGCGGCTGCCGCGCTCGGTCTTGAGCGGCACGCCGAGCGATTCAAACAGCGTCATCGTGTCCTGAGGGCCCAGGCGGTTGAGCGCGCTGTAGAGAAAGCGCCCGTCACCCGGAATATTGGCAAGAATGGTCTTGATATCGCAGTTATTCGTCACGTTGCAGCGGCCCTTGCCGGTGATGCGCAGCTTCTTGCCGAGCATCTTGTTCGGCTCGAGCAGCACGACATTCAGCCCCCGCTGCGCCGCCGTGAGCGCACACATGGACCCGGCCGCACCGCCGCCGATCACAACTACATCAGCTTTCAACGGTCCCATACACCTCGTATTCTTTCCAGACGGTCTCCAGCTCGCGGAACGTCTCAAATGTGCGCTCCCGGTCGCGCGCACCGACGGCCATGATGAGCGCGTTAATCAGACTCATGGGTGCGACGAGCGAGTCGAGGAAAGACACCATCTCACTCTTGGCGTACAGGCACACGTCGGAGATCTCGTTGAGCGGCGAGACCTTGCTGTCTGTCATGCCGAGGCAGCGCGCGCCGTGATCGCGCGCAAACTTCATGGCGCTGATCGTGCGCTTGGAATAGCGCGGGTAGCTGATGCCGATGATGAGGTCGCCCTCGCCGATACGCAGCATCTGCTCGTACACCTCGCGCGCGGCGATCTCCTTGACGACCGTGACATTGTCGAGCAGCAGCTTGAGATAGATGCCGAGAAAATCCGCCAGCGTCGTGGACGTGCGCATGCCGATGATGTAAATGTGCTTTGCCGAGAGGATCATATCGACCGTCTGGTCAAAGTTGTCCTGATCGACCTCGTCGAGCGTGGCCTGCAGATTGTTGATGTCCGCGCGCAGCACCGCCTTGAGCACGTCGTGCCCATCCATGGTGCTCTCAGCCGCCTCGATGCGCTCGACTGAGGTCAGGCGGTTGCGCACGATCTCCTGCAGCGCCTTTTTCATGCCGGGGTAGCCGCGGTAGCCGAGGTCGGCCGCAAAGCGCACGACGGTCGACTCGCTCACGCCGGTCACTTCGCCGAGGCGCGCGGCCGTCATGAAGGCCGCCTTGTCATAGTTTTTCAGAATAAAATGCGCGATAGTGCGCTGGCCCTTGGAAAAGGAGGGAAATTTATGCTCCAAAACAGACAAAATATCCATTTTCATATATTCACCTTGTAGATACGCATTTTTTGCCGCCAACCGGCAGCACATTTTTTTATTTTAAGCAAATTCGCACCACTTTGCAAGTTGTTTTTGCAATTTCAAGGAGAAAATCTTGCATAAAAATTTGCGCCTCAAAGGTGAGATTTCAGGTATGCGATCTCCTGCTCCGTCAGCGGACGCCACTGGCGTGACGCAAGCGTGCCAAGACGCAGCTCCCCCTCCGCCACGCGCACGAGCCGCCGGACGCGCAGCCCCGCAAGCGCGCACAGGCGGCGCACCTGGCGGTTGCGTCCTTCATGGATCGTGACGGACAGGTGCCCGGGCGCGAGCACCGTCACCGCCGCCGGGCGGACACGATAGCCCTCCAGCTCCGTGACGGCGTGCATGGTCTCCGCCGCGGCCGCAAGGTCGCCGCCCTCCACGTCCACCTCATACGTCTTTGGGATCTCGTGCGAGGGGTGCATAAGACAGTTTGCGATCTCACCGTCGTTCGTCAGGATGAGCAGGCCCTCGGAATCGAGATCCAGCCGCCCGACCGGGTACAGCCGCTCCCCCGCCGAAGCCACGAGATCCGCCACCGTTTTGCGCCCGCGCTCGTCATGCATCGTGGTGACATAGCCGCGCGGTTTGTTCAGCATTATGTACCGCTTCGGGGCGCGTGACGGCAGCGGCCGGCCGTCGATGCAGATGACGTCGGTCTCCGGGTCTGCCTGCGCGCCGAGCTGCACGATCTGACCGTTCACGGTCACACGGCCGGCGGAGATCATCGTCTCCGCCGCGCGGCGGGAGGCAACGCCCGCCTCGGAAATGCACTTTTGCAGCCGCTGCTGCATAGTCATCACCTCAGGATACAGGATAATAGGAAGAAAAGTACCGGCAGGCGTGCGTCCACAGCCGGCCGAGCCGCGCGAGCGGCGTGATCTTCACGTCCGGGTCGAGCGCCGCGGGTTCGGCATAGCAGAGCGGGACCGTAACACTTTGGCCACCCGGCCCGGTCGCCGTCAGCGTGCCCGCCTGTGTGCCCTGCTCCACCGGCGCGAACGCGAAGCGCGGCAGCTCTGCCTTCAGCGCCACCTGGTCATCCGGGTGGACGAGCAGATAAGCCGGCCGCTCCGGCACCGCCGCGCAGAGCTCCACCGTGGCGGAGAGCACCGGCACGGCATACACCGGCGTGTCACCGGCGACACAGCGGTACTCGTAGTTTTCAAACGCCCAGTCGAGCAGGTGCGTGTGGTCGTTCCAGTCGTCCGGGTCCGAGAGCGTCACGCACACGAACTGCGTCGTGCCGCGCTGCGCGCAGGACACGAGCGTCCGGCCCGTGGTCTTGGTATACCCGGTCTTGACGCCGACCGCGCCGTCATAGCTGCGCAGCAGGCGGTTGTGGTTCACGAGCGTCTTGCCGTTCACGACCGTGCTCCTTGTGGATACGATCGTGCGGAATGTCTCGTTTTCCATGGCGGCACAGGTGAGCTTCGCCATGTCACGCGCCGTGGAATAATGCCCGTCGGCGTCGAGGCCGTTGGGGTTTTGAAAAGCGCTGTTGGTCATGCCGAGCGCGCGCGCCTTGTCGTTCATCCGATCCGCGAACGCCGCCACGGAGCCAGCCGTGTGGCATGCGAGCGCGACGGCGGCGTCATTTCCGGACACGAGCATCAGCCCGTAGAGCAGCTCCTCGACCGTGTACGTCTCCCCGGCGCGCAGATACATCGACGAGCCCTCGACCGCCGTGTATTCCGGCAGGATCTCGACCGGCTCGTCCAGCGCACAGTGCTCGAGCACGACGAGCGCTGTCATGATCTTCGTCGTGCTGGCAATGCCGAGCCGCTCGTCCGCGTTCTTTTCATAGAGCACGGTGCCGGTCTCCGGATGCACGACAATGGCGGCCCTGGCCGCATTGTCCGTCCCGGCGGCACGCGCGCACGGCGCGCAAAGCGAAGAAATGGCAAGCACGCAGGCAAGGCCAAAACATGTCCGTTTCAAAACAAGCACCACCCTTTCCAAGTTTCGGGCGGTGCTTATTATGGGCGCTTTCGGCGCGGTTTATGCTTTGTCGGCCTTGCGCTGGTCGATGAACTGATCGATGCGGTCGATCACCTGCGGGGTCATGTCGATCAGGCGGTCGAACGTGTTCGATGCCGGCGGCATGACGTTGAGCATGCGCACATTGCCGTCCTTGACGATCAGAAAGCCCATCGGCTCGACCTTGACGCCTGCGCCGCTGCCGCAGCCGACGCCGTTTTTGTTCTCCTTCATCGGGAACTCCGACCCGCCGCTGGCAAAGGCGAAGCTGACGCGGGACAGCGGGATGAGCGTGATGTCGTCCGGCGTCGTGATCGGTTCGCCGACGACGGTGTTCGTGTCCACCATTTCCTTGATCTTGCTCATGGTCGCAGTCATGACTGCACTGATTTCATTATCCATTGCTGACCTTCCTTTCCTGCGCGGCCGGCGCGGTCTTTTCACGCGCGGCCCGGGCCTGTTTCGCGTTTCTTTTTTGTTTTAAGAATCCAACGCCGAACGCCAGCGCGATGACGACGATCTGCCCGATGCGGATCGTGCAGACGATGCGCGCGTCAATGCGCGGCTGCTCGGCCTGAAAATCCACGCCGGTCTGAATGTCCCGCTCGTCGATGCGCAGGGCCCGCTCCGCCAGTGGCGTGAGCGCGCCGAGCGCGGCGTTGACATAGCCGAACGCCAGCGCCGTGTCATATGGGTCCGGCGCTCCGGACACGAACACCAGCCGCAGCAGCTGCACGCGCAGCCGCTGCCGAAAGCGGTCCAGCGCCTGCAGGCCGAGTTTGGCAAGGGCGAGGAGCGTCCGGATATCCGGCGGGGCGGATTGCTTTTTCGGCTTTTCCTTTTTCGGTTTTGGGGGCTTTTTCTTCTTCGGCTTTGCATCCGGCGGTTTCGGCAGGAGCCGGAGCCGGAACGGGCCGATGCGCGCCGCTAGCGAAAATACATCGTCCGCGTAGGCTGCATCCACGCCGACCGGCAGCAGATTCAGCATCGTCAGCACCAGCGCGACCGCCAGTATGATCCACAGGGCCGTCAATCGGCATCACTCCCCTGTCGGTTTTTCCTCCGGGTCCGTCAGCTCCATCTGTTCGCCGCGGCCGCGCAGCTCCGAGATGGCCTGCTCGAGCTTTTCCGCGCCCTCGTCGGACGACAGATCCGGCAGCACGGGCAGCTCGTCGAGCGACTGCATGCCCATGGTGCGCAGAAACAGCGCGCTCGTGCGGTACAGCGACGGGCGGCCGGGCGCGTCGAGCCTGCCGCAGGCCTCGATGAGCCCGCGCTCGAGTAGCGTCGTGACCGTGTAGGCGCTGTCCACGCCGCGCACCTGATCGATGTAGGCACGCGTGACGGGCTGAAAATACGCCACGATCGCCAGCACCTCCAGCGCCGGCTGCGAGAGCTTGGGCGGCTTGCGCTGCTCGAGCGCGCGGCGGATATACTCCGCGTACTCCGGCGCGGAGCACAGCTGCAGCAGATCATTCATCTGCACCAGGCGCATGCCGCAGCGGTTTTCCTCATATGCCGCGGCGAGCTCCTTGGCAGCCGAGACGATCGTCTGCGTCTCCTCGCCGGTGACGAGCGCGATGCGCGACGCCGGCACGGGATCGCCCGCTGCAAATAAGATGGCCTCAATGACCGAAAGTAATTCCTCGTGTTCCATAAAAATTTCTCACTCAACAATGGATTCCAGAATATCGTCCGTGGCGCCGCCGATGAAGCTTGCCACATATTCGCCGTTTTGCTCGGAAAGCATCAGATGGCCGAGGCTGCACAGCTCCAGCACGGACAAAAACGTCGCCACGATCTCGCTGCGGCTGGTACACTGGCTGTAGAGCGTGTTGAGCGACATGCTCCCCCGCTCGCGCAGCTCGTCAACGAGCGTGCGGCATTTATCGCGCACGCTGTAGATGATGCGCTTCGGCGCCGCCATCTGCAGCGCATCCGTCGCCGCCGCGCCGCCGCGCGTGAACACCGACAGCAGCGCACGCAGCAGGTCTGCCTGCTCGATGCGGTAGCGGTATTCCCCCGCCGACTTCGGCAGCGGCTCCGGCGGGCGCGACAGGTAGTGCAGGCCGGTCTGGGCCGCGGCGTCGAGCATCGGCGTGACGGACTTCACGGCCGCATAGGTGTCCTTGCACTTGAGCTGCTCGAGCGACGCGATGAGCTGCTCGAGCTCCGTGACCTCCTTCTCCTCCGTGAGGAGCATGCGGGTCTTGATATAAAGCAGGTAGGACGCCATCTGCACGAACTCGCTCGCAATCTCGAGATCGAGCTTTTCCATGGCGTTGAGGTATTCCAGGTACTGATCGAGGATCTCCGAAATTTTGATGTCCCGGATCTCGATCTTGTTCTTGGACAAAAGCAGCAGGATCAGGCTCAGCGGGCCCTCAAAATCCGCCATCTCGCTCTTGTCGTGGATGATGCCCTCGAGAAAATAGGTTGGATCGGCCGGCTTAGCCGAAGATGCCGATAAGTTCATAGCCCCACTCCGCAAATACAAAGAGTTTGTCAAACGCGGCCTCCGTCACCGTGGTGAGCGGCTTGCCGAGCACGCCGGTCGCGACCAGCACGAGCAGCAGGATCATCCCGTAACGCTCATAGCGCATGAGCTTGGCATACGCCGCGTCAGGCAGCAGCGCGAAGAGCACCTTGGACCCGTCGAGCGGTGAAATCGGGATGATATTGAAAATGGCCAGCGCCAGACTGATATACGCCGTCAGCCAGATCATGTCCAGCAGAAACTGCACCGAATACAGTGCGCGGTACAGCAGGCCATACAAAAACAGAAATACAAGTGCGAGCAGCACGTTCGACACCGGCCCCGCCAGCGCCGTGAGCGCCATGCCGCGCTTGGGGCTGCGGAAACGCATCATGTTCACCGGCACGGGCTTTGCCCAGCCGAACTTGAACACAATCATCATCAGCAGGCCCATCGGGTCGATGTGCTTGAGCGGATTGAGCGTGAGCCGGCCGGCGTCCTTCGCCGTCGTATCGCCGAGGCGATAGGCGACATAGCCGTGCGACACCTCGTGAAACGTGATGCACAGCAGCGACGGAACCACCGACAGCACGATATTCAGCAGATACGACCAGTCGAGCCCGTTCCAGATCGATTGCAGTGTGTTCACGCGCGCACCTCCCATTCCTACAAATTTGCATTATAACAAGTCCCTGCCGAAAAAACAAGTGCAGAGCGCGCGAATGCACGCTCTGCATTTCGAGTCACCCAATGGCGCGAAAGATCTCGCCGAGCAGCGCCTCGCGGCCGGTGCCCTTCTCCGCCGAAAACGGCAGGAGCACCGCATCGTCCGGCAGCAAAAGCGTCGCGCGGATGCGCGCGAGATTCGGCTCGATCTCCGACTTTTTGAGCTTGTCGCACTTATTGGCCACGACGACCATCGGGCAGCCGGTGGAATGAAACCACGCCGCCATCGTCTCATCGTCGGCCGTGGGCTTGTGGCGGGCATCGACGATCATGACGCCAAGCGTGATGCGCGCGGGATCGGAGAAGAAATCCTCCATGAGCTTGCCCCAGCGCGCGCGCTCCGTCTTGGCGACGCTGGCGTAGCCGTAGCCCGGCAGATCGACAAAGTATGCCCGGCCGTCGATGCAAAAATAGTTCACATGGACGGTCTTGCCGGGCTGGGAGCCGACGCGGGCAAAGTTCTTACGGTTGAGCAGCCGGTTGATGACCGAGGACTTGCCGACATTCGACTTGCCGGCAAAGACGATGCACGGCAGGTCGGCCGCGAGAAAGCCGGACGGGCTGACGGCAGACTTGAGAAACTCCGCCTTATTCAGGTTCAGTGTCGCCATGGCAGTCTCCTCACTGGCGCAGGTTCACATTCGCCGCGTCGCCGTGCGCGTCCTTGTGCGCTGCCTTGACGGCCGCGGCAAACCGGCGGCCGAACGCGACGTCGAGGATCTTATCCACGTGGTCGGTCGTGACGAACTTGAGCGCGCTGCGCACGGTCGGGTCGATCTCCTCGAGATCCTTTTCATTCTCGCGCGGGATGATGACCGTCGTGATGCCGATGCGCATGGCGGCCATGGTCTTTTCCTTCAGGCCGCCGATCGGCAGGATGCGGCCGCGCAGCGTGATCTCGCCCGTCATGGCGAGGTCGCGGCGGACCGGCGTGTTCGTGAGCGCGGAGATGACCGCGATGCAGATCGTGATGCCGGCCGACGGGCCGTCCTTCGGGATGGCGCCCTCCGGGAAATGGATGTGAATGTCCTTTTTCTTATAAAACTCCGGGTCAATGCCGAGCATCTGCGCGCGGCTGCGGATATAGGTGACGGCAGCCTGCGCCGACTCCTTCATGACGTTGCCGAGGTTGCCGGTCAGCTCCAGCTTGCCGGTGCCGTCGAGCACGGCGGCCTCGACATCGAGCACTTCCCCGCCGACAGACGTCCAGGCAAGGCCGCGCACGAGGCCGACCTCGTCCTGTGCATAGACGTGCTCCGGCTCAAAGCGCGCGGGGCCGAGATAGTTGGCCACGCTGCCTGCGCGCAGCTGCACGCTCTTGCACTCACCGAGCGCGATGCGCTTGGCCGTCTTGCGGCAGACGGCGGCAAGGCTGCGCTCGAGCACGCGCACGCCGGATTCGCGCGTATAGAGCGTGATGATCTCGCGGATGGCATCGTCGCTCACGCGCAGCTGCGACGGCTTGAGGCCGTGCTTTTTGCGCTGCTTGGGCAACAGGTGCTGCTTTGCGATCTGGAGCTTTTCCTCGTCCGTATAGCTCGAGAGCTGGATGACCTCCATGCGGTCGAGCAGCGGGCGCGGGATGGTATCGAGGGTATTGGCCGTCAGAATGAAAAACACATCCGACAGGTCGACCGGGATCTCCATGAAGTTATCCCGGAAGTGGTCGTTCTGCTCCGCGTCGAGCACCTCCAGCAGCGCCGATGACGGGTCGCCGCGGTAATCGCTGCCGAGCTTATCGATCTCGTCGAGCACCATGACGGGGTTCATACTGCCGGCGATGGTCAGGCCGTTGATGATGCGGCCGGGCATGGCGCCGACATACGTCTTGCGGTGGCCGCGGATCTCCGCCTCGTCGTGCACGCCGCCGAGGGAAATGCGCGCGAGCTTGCGGTTCGTGGCATGGGCAATGCTCATGGCGATGCTCGTCTTGCCGGTGCCCGGAGGGCCGACGAGGCACAGCACACCGCCCTTGACATCGGGCGCGAGCTGGCGCACGGCCAGATACTCCGTGATGCGGTCCTTGACCTTCTCCAGCCCGAAGTGCTCTTTGTCGAGCACCTCGCGCGCGGCGCGCACGTCGAGCCGCTCCTCGGTGCGCGTGTTCCACGGCAGCTCGAGGCAGATGTCCAGATAGTTGCGGATGACGGACGCCTCCGACGAGCCGAACGGCTGCTTTTTGAGCCGGTCGACCTCTTTGAGCAGGCGCTGCTCGGAGTCCTCCGGCAGGTGCAGGGCAAGAATTTTCTCGCGATAGGCCGCGCTCTCAGAGTCCGGATCGTCGGACTCGCCGAGCTCCGCCTGGATGATCTTCATCTGCTCGCGCAGCAGATACTCCTGCTGCGTCTGGTTCAGGCGGTCCTGCGCCGCCTCCTCGAGCTGATGCTGCAGGCCGAGCACGCTCGTCTCGTGCAGCAGCATTTTCGAGAGCTTGGACAGTCTCCGGCTCGGGCGCGTCTCCTCCAGCAGCTCCTGCTTCTCTTCCGGGCGCAGGAACACGTGCTGGGAGATGAAGTTCGACACAAACGCCGCGTTCGTGCTGCCGAGCACGCTGATGACCGACTCCGGCGCCATGTTGCCGGACGCGGTAACATAGGCGTCAAACAAATTGCAGCAGTGACGGATGAGCGCCTCGGTGCGCGCCGTTTTCCGCTCTTCCACATCCGGCATCGGCTCGACCTCGGCCACAAAGCAGGGCGTGTCCGTGCGCACGGCCAGCGTTCGGCCGCGCTCGATGCCCTCGGCCATGACGCGGATGGTCTTGGTGCCGGGCTGCTTCATCATCTGCTTGATGCGGCAGACCGTGCCCACGCCGTACACATCGTCCGGTGTGGGGATATCGGTCGCAATGTCTTTCTGCGGGACCAGATAAATGATCTGATCGTCGCTCATGGCCATGTTCAGCGCCGCGATGGACATGCTGCGCTCGACCTCAAAGGTCAGCATCATGCCCGGAAACACGGTCAGGCCGCGCAGCGCCATCATGGGCAGGCTGCGCCGGGCGGTGAATTCCGCATGGTCCATAGAAGTTGTGTTATCCATTCGATTCCTCTTTCGCTCAGGGGTCCCGGGGGCAGGCGCGATGGGTCACTGCTCCCGATGCTCGATGCGCGGCGGCTCGGTGCCGTCCACGCTCGCCGCGGTGATGGTGATCTTGGCGATCGTCGGGTCCGACGGTACGGAGTACATCAGGTCCGTCATGACGCCTTCCATGACGCTGCGCAGGCCGCGGGCGCCGATCTCCATCGCGATCGCCTTATCCGCAATTTTGCCCAGCGCTTCGTCTTCAAATTCCAGTTCGACGTTATCAAACTGCATCAGCGCCTGATACTGCTTGGTCAGGGCATTTTTGGGCTCCTTGAGGATGCGCACCATGTCCTCGCGGCTCAGGCTGGCCAGCGCCGTGATGACCGGCATGCGGCCGATCAGCTCCGGGATGATGCCGAATTTCAGAATATCGTGGGGCTGCACCTGAGCCAAAAGCTGGCTGACATTCTTTTCCTTCTTGCTCTGGACATTGGCACCAAAGCCGATAGCCTTCTCGTCCAGCCGCTTTTCGATGATCTTTTCCAGGCCGTCAAAGGCGCCACCGCAGATGAACAGAATGTTCTTGGTGTTCACCTGGATGAACTCCTGATGGGGGTGCTTCCGGCCGCCCTGAGGCGGCACGTTGGCCACAGTCCCCTCCACAATCTTCAACAGCGCCTGCTGCACGCCTTCGCCGGAAACGTCCCGGGTAATGGAGGTGTTTTCGCTCTTGCGAGCAATTTTGTCGATCTCATCCACATAGATGATGCCCCGCTCGGCCCGCTCCACGTCGAAATCCGCCGCCTGCAAAAGCCGCAGCAGGATGTTCTCCACATCGTCGCCCACGTAGCCGGCCTCGGTCAGGGTCGTGGCGTCAGCAATGGCGAAGGGCACCTTCAGAATACGGGCCAAAGTCTGGGCGAACAGCGTTTTGCCGGAGCCGGTAGGGCCCAGCATCAGAATGTTGCTCTTTTGAAGCTCCACATCGTCGCCGCCGCCGAAATAGATCCGCTTATAGTGATTGTAGACCGCCACGGACAGCGCCACCTTGGCGGCTTCCTGTCCGATGACATATTCATCCAGCACCGCCCGAATCTCCTTGGGGGTGGGCAGCTGATCGGGAACGTCCTCCAAGGGAGTGGTCTCCGGGCCGTCGAACCCCTCGTTCAGAATGCTCATGCAAAGCTGCACGCACTCGTCGCAGATGCGGACGCCGGGGCCCTGGATCATACGATGGACCTGCTGTTCCCGCTTTCCGCAGAAGGAACAGCGCAGGGCCTTTTTGCCTTCGTCACTCATGGTATTACCTCTTTTACTTCTTAGCAGTGATGATCTTATCCACCAGACCGAAGTCCTTGGCCTCGTCAGCCGTCATCCAGTGGTCCCGCTCGGAGGCCGCCTTGACCTCTTCGGCGGTCTTACCGGTGTTGGACGCCAGGATCTCATTCAGGTTCTTCTTGATCCGCAGGAAGTGCTCCACGTCGATCTCCATGTCCGTGACCTTGCCCTGCGTGCCCGCGGAGGGCTGGTGGATCATAATTTCGGCGTTGGGCAGCGCGATCCGCTTACCCTTGGCGCCGGAGGACAGCAGGAAAGCTCCCATGGACGCAGCCATGCCCACGCAGATGGTGGACACGTCGCACTTGACGTACTGCATGGTATCGTAGATGGCCATGCCGTCCGTCACGGAGCCGCCGGGACTGTTGATATAAAGCTGAATGTCCTTATCCGGGTCCTGGGCCTCCAGATACAGCATCTGGGCCACTACCAGACTGGCGGTGGTGGCGTTGACCTCCTCGCCCAGGAAAATGATCCGGTCATTCAGCAGACGGGAGAAAATGTCGTAGGACCGCTCGCCGCGGTTGGTCTGCTCTACAACATAAGGGACTAAGCTCATAAGTTGACCTCCTTTTGTAACGCGGCACATTTACAGTGCAAATCGTGCCTGATAAACCATTCTCTCATGATACCACGGGTACCATGAGAGAATGTGTCGAATCTGTAAAATGTACCGTGATCGCCGCGAAAAAGTTTCGCCTTTATTCGGCTTCCTTTTCTTCCTTTTTGGCAGCCTTCTTAGCGGGAGCCTTCTTGGGCTTCTCCTCGCCCTCGACGGTCTCAGCCTTCTTGGTGGTCTTCTTGGCAGGCTTCTTCTCCTCACCCTCGGCAGTCTCAGCCTTCTTAGCGGTCTTCTTGGCAGGCTTCTCGGCGGTAGCGCTGTCCACCACCACGGCCACGGCCTTCTGGGTCAGGATCTGATCGTGGACCTGCTCCTTGGAGAGATACTTCTTGACCATCTCCACATCCATGCCGAACTGCTCAGCCATCTTTGCGAACTCGGCTTCCACGTCCTCATCGCTGGCCTCAATGTTCTCAGCCTTGATGATGGCGGCGGTAGCCAGATCCATCTTCACCTGACGCAGAGCGGGCTCCTTGGCCTCCTCCAGCAGCTTGGCATCGTCCATGCCGGTCATCTTCTTGTATTCCTCATAGGGGAACTGACGGCTGATCTGGGCCTTGAAGTTGTCCAGATACTGATGGGCCTGGTTCTCCACCATCACATCGGGGATGTCGGCGGTGATGTTCTCGGCCACCTGGTTCATCAGGTTCTCCTCGAACACGCGGTCAGCGTCCTTCTGACGCTCCTCGGTGATCTTCTTCTTCAGATCGGCCTTCAGGTCCTTCAGAGTGTCGAACTCGGAGACGTCCTTGGCGAACTCATCGTCCATAGCGGGGACTTCCTTCTCCTTGACCTCGTGGACCTTCACCTTGAACACAACAGCCTTACCAGCCAGATCTTCGTGATAGTTCTCGGGGAAGGTGATGTCGAGATCCTTCTCCTCGCCGGCCTTCATGCCGATGACCTGCTCCTCAAAACCGGGCACAAAGCTGCCGGAGCCCAGCTCCAGGCTGAAGTTTTCGCCCTTGCCGCCCTCAAAGGGAACGCCGTCCTTGAAGCCCTCGAAGTCGATGACGGCGGTATCGCCGCTCTTGGCCTCGCGCTCCACGCTCACCAGACGGGTGTTGCGGTCAGCCAGAGCCTTGAGGCGCTCGTCCACGTCAGCGGCCAGAACCTTGACCTCGGGCTTCTCAGCCTTCAGGCCCTTGTACTCGCCCAGAGTGACCTCAGGATACACAGGGGTGGTAGCCTTGAAGGTGAAGCCGTCCTTGGTGACCTCGCCCACCATCTCGACGGTGGGATAGCCAACGATCTGCAGCTTCTCCTGCTCAGCAGCGGCCTCATAGGCCTCGGGGAATGCGATATTGATGGCTTCCTCGAAAAACACCTCTGCGCCATACATCCGCTCGATCATCTTGCGGGGGGCCTTTCCGGGACGGAAGCCAGGAACACTGATCTTCCGGCGCATCTTCTGATATGCCTTTTCGACGGCAGCCTCAAACTCAGCGGCATTGACCTCGATGGTCAGCGCCACCTGGCTCTTTTCAACTTTTTCACAGCTCTTGACAGTCATAATTGTTTACTCCTCCGTTCATCATGGGCGGTAAAACCCATCCTCATAGGCAGCAGCCCATGCAAATTTGTATTTTACCAGAAATATTTCAAGATTTCCAGTCTTTTTTCTACTTTTCGCAAATTTTTTTCGGTACAAACCCCAGATAGTCGCCGGAGATCAGAGAAAATTCCGTATTTCCGTATTTTCCCTCCTGCCTCCGGCGGATCACCGGTCCGTGGAGATGGCCGTAGCAGCAAAGCTCCACCTTGTACGTCTCCAGCAGGGACAGGATCTCCGGGCACTGGTAGCCCTGATACAGGGGTGGATAGTGGAGGAAGCAGAAGATGGGCTTCTCCCCCGCCGCCTTCAGCGAAGTCTCCAGCCGCAGCAGCTCCCGGTTCAGCACCTTGGCGTTGTGGGGCTTCTGTTCCTCTTCCAAAAACCAGCCCCGGGTGCCGCAGACGGCGTGATTGCCGTAGAAAAAGCAGTTGTTGTGCAGCAGTTCCAGGGTGGTGAAGCCATTGGCCTCACAAAAGGTACGGAACTTAGCGGCGGTGGCCCACCAGTAATCGTGGTTGCCCTTGATGAGGTATTTTTTGCAGGGAAACTGCTCCAGAAACCGGAAATCCTCCACGGATTCCTCAAGGCTCATTCCCCAGGAGGTGTCTCCCGCCAGCACCAGCACATCCTCCGCCGTCAGCTGGCTCAGGGACGCCCGGATCCGCTCTGTATAGTTCTCCCACGCGGGGCCGAACACTTCCATGGACTTGTTGCTGTTTAGGGATAAATGCAGATCGCCTATGGCGTAAAGCGCCATTCGGTGGCACCTCCTTCCCGATGTTGTTTTTCAGATGACTTATTTCAGGAAGTCCAGCACCGCCTGCTCCATGGTCTGCTTCTCCACCGTTTTGTCAAAGCGGCGGGACTTTCCTTTCAGCTCCGCCAGACGGCAGGGCACCGGGACGCCGCTGACCGCGTGAAGCTGGTCCAGCAGCTCCAGCCCGTCGCCGCAGGGCGTCTCCCCGATGGCGGTGAGCACGCTCCCGCAGAACTTGTAGGGACTGGCGGTGGAGACCACCACGGCAGGGGTCTCGTCCCCGGAAGCGACGCGGTACTGCGCCAGCACCTCCGCCGCCACGGCGGTATGGGGGTCGATGAGGTAGTTGTGATCCTGCCAATACCGGCGGATGGTTTCCTCCGTTTTCTCCTCTGAGCAGCAGCCGCCCCAGAAGGCATCGTCCAGCTTTGCTTTGATGTTGTCGGACACCTGATACTGGCCCGTGCTGCCCAGTGCATCCATATACATCTGGATTTCAGCATCGTTCTCCCCGGAGAGGTCGAACAGCAGCCGTTCCAGATTACTGGAGATCAGAATGTCCATGGAGGGGGACATGGTGGTGTGGAAGGGCCGGTTCCGGTCATAGATGCCGGTGCGGAGGAAGTCCGTCAGCACGTTGTTGCTGTTGGAGGCACAAATCAGCCTGTTAACCGGCAGGCCCATGCGCTTTGCGTAGTACGCTGCCAGAATGTCACCGAAGTTGCCGGTGGGGACGCAGAAGTTCACCTTGTTCCCCATGGCGAGAGCGCCGTCCCGCACCAGATCGCAGTAGGCGGAGATGTAGTAGACCACTTGGGGCAGAATACGGCCCCAGTTGATGGAGTTGGCAGAGGATAGGAAATAACCCCGCTTGTCCAGCTCCGCCCGGACAGTCTCATCGGAGAAGATACGCTTAACGCCGGCTTGAGCATCATCAAAGTTGCCGATGACCGCCCGGACGTCCACATTCTCTCCCTCCTGGGTCACCATCTGCCGCTCCTGCACCGGAGAGACGCCGTCCTTGGGGTAGTAGACCTGAATACACGTCTGAGGCACATCCGCAAAGCCGGCCATGGCCGCCTTGCCGGTATCGCCGGAGGTGGCCGCTAAAATGCAGGCCGTCCGCTTTTCGCCGGTTTTCCGCAGTGCGGCGGACAAAAGCTGAGGCAGCATTTGCAGCGCCATGTCCTTGAACGCGGAGGTGGGACCGTGCCACAGCTCCAAACAATATAGGCCATTCTCCACCTTCCGCACCGGCGCGGCAGCGGGATCATCGAACTGCGCCGGACCGTAGGCGTTCCGGCCAAAGGTCAGCAGCTCCTCCTCGGAATAATCCGTCAGGTACAGTGCCATGACCTTCGCCGCCCGCTGGGCGTACTCCATGGGTATCAGCCGCTCCAAAAAGGCCCGGTCGATCTGAGGGATCCGCGTTGGGGTCAGCAGACCGCCGTCCCGGCTCAGGCCCATTTTCACGGCTTCCGCCGCAGAAAGGGACACATTCTTATCCCGCGTGCTGTAATACTTCATATCGGTCTCCTCCTTTATGAGGCTAAATAAATGCGTTTTCAATATAGGAAATGCGGAGGCTGCCGCCCTCGTCATAAACCTCCGCCACGTCGAACCGGACCGGTACGTCCAGCTCGTTCGCCGCCAGATACAGCTCTGCGGCACTGCGGAGCCGTTGCTGCTTGCGGCCGTCCACAAACTCACGGGGCAGGGCGATGGAGCCGCTCCCCCGAAGCTTGACCTCCACGATGCAGAGGAGTCCTCGCTTGTCCTTTGCCACTAAGTCTAATTCACCAAACCGGCAGCGCCACTGACTTTCCAGCAGCGTGTAGCCCTTCTGCCGCAGATAGCGGGCCACCGCCGCCTCGCCCCGGTTCCCGGCGCTCTGGGTTTTACCCATGGCGTTTGGCCTCCCACTTTTTCAAAAAGCTGCGCCGGTGCTCCGGGCAGGGGCCGTACTGGTCCAGCAGTTCATAGTGCAGCTTCGTACCGTAGCCCTTATGCTTAGCGAACTGGTACTGGGGATATTTTGCGTCCAGCTCCCCCGACACATACCGGTCCCGGCTGACCTTCGCCAGAATGGACGCCGCCGCGATGGAGGCGCTTTTGCCGTCCCCGCCTACGATGAGCTGATGGGGCATCTCGATGGCATACCGGCTGCCGTGGTCCCGGTTGCCGTCGATGAAAGCCGTATCCGGTCGGACGGACAGGCCCTCAATGGCCCGCTGCATGGCCAGCATCCGGGCGTTGAGAATGTCCATCTCGTCGATCTCCCACGCCTCCACACGGGTCACGCTCCAGGAAACCGCCTGAGTGGTGATGACTTCGTACAGGGCTTCCCGCTTTTTCTCCGTCAGCTTTTTGGAGTCATTCAGGCCGGGGATGTCCAATTCTCTCGGCAGGATCACCGCCGCCGCGTACACCGGCCCCATCAGGGGGCCGGCCCCGGCCTCGTCCACGCCGCAGACGGTCTCCGCACCGCTGTTCCACGCCTGACGCTCATAGTCCCAAAGTTCCATATCAATACTCCACGATCATTTTACGGCAATTTTCGCAAATATACGCTGGGAGTGCGCCCGGTTTCCTGAGCCAGCCCAGACTACTGCACATATCCAGCACAATGCCGCCTCTGTCCTCGATCCCACGCCGTGTGATCGTCAACGGCAGCGTCTCTCCCGGCGGCAGGAAATACAGGCCGCCGGTGGGAACGTAAGCCGCCTGACCGCGGCGCATTTCTTTTCCGCAT
>OMEC01000593.1_pt1 | contig 18058 bp, 7 predicted proteins | sample 1673401 | NCBI WGS metagenome assembly OMEC01 (sample SAMEA103958110, study PRJEB25191) | human gut metagenome | reverse complement strand
CAAAGGCTATCGGCGGGGAAAAAATGAAAACTTGACAAAACTTGACTTTCCACATGAGCGGGGAAAATATGAAAACCTGAAAAACTTTCAGGGCAACACCGCATAATTTGGCTCGCAGACAAATTGTGCGGTGCTGCCGTTTGTGTCAACAGACACAAACGCCGGTGTGCCCGAAAATGGGGCACACCGGCGGGAAATGCGGGTCGTTATCGAAGCTCGGAAGCATCCGCTTCCTTCTTTCCGGCCAGCCGCTTCTGCAGCCAGTCTTTGCCGTCAACATAGCGGGAGACGATGAAGGAGACAACGTAATCGCCGGCAGAGTTGACCATCGTCGCGGGGGGATCGACCAGATTGCCGAGCGCCAGCGCGATGGGGAAGGCGACGGCCAGATGATCCGGGAAGAAGATCGAGCACAGAACCAGCTCGCCCGTACCGCCGCCGCCGGGAATGCCGGACATGGCGACCGAAGAGAACACGGCGACGATGATCGCAAGGATTGCGCGGCCCGTCGTGAAGTCCTGCCCGAACATCCCGAACAGGAACGCGACCTTGATGATGGCGGACATGGCGGAGCCGTCCATGTGCATCGTCGCGCCCAGCGGCAGGACGAGGTCGGAGATGTCACGCGGCACGCCGCTGTCTTCCGCGGCCTCTAAATTTGTCGGGATCGTCGCGACGGACGAGCAGGTGCCGAGCGCCGTGACCGCGGGGCGCAGGATGTGCCGCCGCATGACGCGCACGCCCTCCTTTCCGCCGCCGAGATAGGCGTAGAGCGGAAACGCGACGAGCGCGTAGACAAAGCAGAGCGGATAGTAGACGAGCATCGCGCGGCCATATGCTGCGGTGATCTGTGCACCATAGGTCGCGACGAGCGAGGCAAAGAAGCCGAAGAACGCGACGGGCGCGTAGTAGGAGATGAGCGAGACGACCTTCAAAAGGCAGTTCGTCATGTCCTGCAGGACTTTTGCCGTCAGGCAGTCCGCGCCGCCGCTCAAATTGACGCCAAAGCCGATGAGGATGGAGAAGACGATGAGCGGCAGCATCGCGCGGCGGGACAGCAGCGCCGCGAAATCCTCGACCGTGAAGAAGTTGACGAGCAGCTGTGCGACGCTCGCCTGTTCATCGACCGCGCCCGCCGCCGCGTCCGCCCACGGCTCGAGGACCGGGGGATAGAGGCGCATCGCAAAGAGCATGATGACTGCGGCGATAAGGCCCGTGACGATGAAGACCAAAAGCGTCGTGCCCATGATCTTCCCCGCGCGCTTCGGGCTTTTCATGCAGGCGATGGAGCTACTCAGCGAGCAGAACACGAGCGGCACGACGATGCAGAACATCAGGTTAATGAAGATCGTGCCGAGCGGGGCGAGACACGTCGCCCCCGGCCACAGCGCGCCCAGCACGCATCCGAGTACGATGGCGAGCAGCATCGCGCTCAGAAAGCCGTAGGTGCGGAAAAAGGAACGAGACATAGAATTTCCTCCCTTAAAAATTGCGTTCAACACAATATAGCGGGAGGACTTGGACGATATGCGAAATCAAAAAAGGACACATCCGTACGGATGTGTCCTTTTTTTGAGTTATTCAAGCTCGAATGCGCCGGTGTAGAGTTGGTAATAGGTTCCTTTTTCCGCAATCAGCTTTTCGTGGCTGCCGCGTTCGATGATGCGGCCGTGGTCGAGGACCATGATGACATCGGAATTCTTGACGGTGGACAGGCGGTGCGCGATGACAAACACCGTGCGGCCCTCCATCAGCTGATCCATGCCGCGCTGGACGATGGCCTCGGTGCGTGTGTCGATGGATGAGGTCGCCTCATCGAGGATCATGACCGGCGGGTCGGCGACCGCCGCGCGGGCGATGGAGATGAGCTGGCGCTGACCCTGCGAGAGGTTTGCGCCGTTGTTGGCGAGCTCCGTCGCGTAGCCCTGCGGAAGGCGCGTAATGAAATCGTCCGCGCCGGCGAGCTTTGCCGCGGCGATGCACTCTTCATCCGTCGCGTTAAGTTTACCATAACGGATGTTGTCCATCACCGTGCCGGTGAAGAGGTTGACGTCCTGCAGGACGATGCCGAGCGAGCGGCGCAGGTCGGCCTTTTTGATCTTGCTGACGTCGATGCCGTCGTAGAGAATCTGGCCGTCGGCAATGTCGTAAAAGCGGTTGATGAGGTTCGTGATGGTCGTCTTGCCCGCGCCGGTCGCGCCGACAAAGGCGACCTTCTGGCCGGGCTCTGCGTAGACGGAGACGTCGTGCAGGACCTCTTTGTTCGGCTCGTAGCCGAAGTCCACGTCGATGAGGCGCACGTCGCCGCGCAGCTCGCGGTAAGAGACCTTGCCGTTGTCATTCGGGTTCTTCCACGCCCAGTGGCCGGTGTGATGGTCGCTCTCGGCGATCGTGCCGTCGGGGGCGATGTCCGCGTCGACGAGCGTGACGAAGCCGTCGTCCGTCTCGGCCTTTTCATCGATGAGGGAGAAGACGCGCTGCGCGCCTGCGCCCGCCATGACGATGGAGTTGATCTGCTGGGAGAGCTGGTTGATGTTGCCCGTGAACTGCTTGGTCATGTTGAGGAACGGGACGAGAATCGAGATATCCAGCGCCTTGCCGGAAAGGCTCAGGTTCGGAACGCCGATAAGCAGCAGCACGCCGCCCACGAGCGCCAGAGCCACATAGAGGAAGTTGCCGATGTTGCCGATGATGGGGCCGAGCACGCTGGCATAGGCGTGGGCGCGGTAGCTGTCTTCAAAGAGGGCGTCGTTGATCTTGTCGAACTCCTCAATGGAGCGCTGCTCGTGGCAGAAGACCTTGACGACCTTCTGGCCGGTCATCGTCTCCTGAATATAGCCCTCGGTTTTGGCGACGGCCTGCTGCTGGCGCAGGAAGAATTTGGCGCTGCCGCCGCCGACGCGCTTGGTGACGACGATCATCAGAATCACGCCGAGCACCGAAATGAGCGTCAGCCAGATGCTGAAATAGAGCATAATGCCGAACACGGCCAGCACGATCGCGCCAGACTGGATGAAGGCGGGGATGGCTTCGGACACGAGCTGGCGCAGCGTGTCGATATCGTTGGTGTAGAAGCTCATGATATCGCCGTGCTGGTGGGTGTCGAAGTAGCGGATGGGAAGATCCTGCATGCCGCCGAACATCTCCTGACGGAGCTTGTCGAGAAAGCCCTGCGTCATATAGGCCATGAGCTGCTTGTAGACCAGGATCGCGATGATCGAGAGCACATAGAGCGAGATGAGCAGCGACAGGATGGGGATGAGCTCTGCTTTGGCGGAGACCCAGTCGCGCGAGACGTACCACTTTTCGATGACCTGAATGACATTCTGCACGAAAAGCGACGGGATCGACGTGACGATGGCCGAGAACAGGATGCACGCGAACGTGACGGGCGCGAGCACAGGATAGTAGGAAAAGAGCTTTTTCACCGTGCGCTTAAGCATGGCGAGGTTCGCCGCGCCGTCGTTTGGGCGGCGGGAATTCTTGGGATCACGCTTCATCCTGCTCACCTCCGTTCGTCTGGGATTCGTAGACCTCGCGGTAAATTTCACTCGAAGCGAGGAGCTGATCGTGCGTGCCCATGTCCGCAATATGGCCGTTGTCCATCACGAGAATGAGGTCGGCATCCTGCACGGACGCGACGCGCTGGGCAATGATGATCTTCGTCGTCTCGGGGATATAGGTGCGGAAGCCCTCGCGGATCAGCGCGTCGGTGCGCGTGTCGACCGCGGAGGTCGAGTCGTCGAGGATCAGAATCTTCGGCTTTTTGAGAAGCGCCCGGGCGATGCAGAGACGCTGCTTCTGTCCGCCGGAGACGTTCGAGCCGCCCTGCTCGATATAGGTGTCATACCCGTCGGGGAAGGAGCGGACGAATTCGTCCGCCTGCGCGAGCCTGCACGCCTCGATCATCTCGTCGTCGGTGGCGTTTTCGTTGCCCCAGCGCAGGTTATCCTTGACCGTGCCGGAAAACAGCACATTCTTTTGCAGCACGACGCTGACCGCGCCGCGCAGCGCCTCAAGGTCGTATTCGCGCACATCGCGCCCGCCGACTCTGACGCAGCCCTCGCTCACATCGTAAAGGCGCGGGATGAGCTGCACGAGGGTCGACTTGCTCGAGCCCGTACCGCCGAGGATACCGACGGTCATGCCCGAGTCGATGTGCAGGTTGATGTCCTGCAGCGCGAATTTCTTCGCCTGTGCGGAGTACTTGAAGCTGACGTTTTCAAAGTCGATGGAGCCGTCCTTCACGTCCATCGCGGGAGATGCGGGATCGGTGAGCGCGGGCTCTTCCTCGAGTACCTCGCAGATACGGACGAAGGACTCATACGACATCGTCATCATCACGTAGATCATCGAGATCATCATCAGCGACATTAAGATCTGCATGCCGTAGGTCAGCATGGCCGAGAGCTGGCCAACGTCGATGGTCGTGCCGCCGTTCGTGATGATGATCCGCGAGCCGACAAATAGCACGAAGATCATGTTGAAGTATACGCAGAACTGCATCAGCGGCGCGTTGAGCGCGACGACGCGCTCGGCGAAGGTGAAGTCCTTGGCGATATCGTGTGAGGCCGCGGCGAACTTCTGCTTTTCATACCCTTCGCGGGCAAAGCCCTTGACCACGCGCATCGCGCGCACATTTTCCTCGACCGATTCATTGAGCTTATCGTACTTGCGGAACACCGCGCGGAATGCGGGCATTGCCTTACGTGCGATCAGAAGAAGTCCGATTACCAGCACGGGAATGATAATGAGGAATGTCGTCGCCAGCGCGCCGCCCATGATATAGGCCATGATGACGGCGAAGAGGAACATCAGCGGTGCGCGTACCGCGATGCGGATGCACATCATAAAGGACATCTGCACATTGTTGATATCGGTCGTCATGCGCGTGACGAGCGAGGCGGAGGAGAATTTGTCGATATTTTCAAACGCGAAGCTCTGCACGCGGGTGAAAACATCGTGGCGGACGTTTTTGGCAAAGCCGGCGCTCGCGCGCGAGCCGTAAAGCCCGCCGAGCGCGCCGCAGCCGAGCGACACGAGCGACATCAGGATGAGCCCAAGGCCCACGCGCACAACGCCGCTGAGCTCCGCGCCGCCCTTGATTTCGTTGACGAGGTTGGCGGTGAAAAACGGGATCAGCACTTCAATCGCGACCTCGCCGACCATGCACAAGAGCGTCAGGATCGTGGGCTTTTTATACTCGCGGATGCAGCCCATGAAGCGATGGATCATATTCATCGGCAGTGGCCTTCTTTCTTAGTTTGTGGGGGACAGTCGGGCAGCTTGCCCTGCTCGATCATGCGCTTGCGTTTGGCCTCAAAGGTGTCGTGGATGGTGCGAAGCGCCGTGCAGAAGGTCTCACGCTCTTCGCCTTCGAGCTGGTCGAAAAACGCGCGGAACTCCGCCGCATCCTTCTCTAAAAAACTCGCCACGTATTCGTCGGCCTTCTCAGTCGCCCGCAGGCGGATGACGCGGCGGTCGTCGGGGTCGCTCAGCCGCTCGGCAAAGCCGCCCTCGACCAGCTTGTCGACGAGCTTGCTCATCTGCTGCTTGGGCATGCGGGCAAAGTTTGCAAGCTCTGTCATCGTCATCGTGCGGCCGCTGCGGCGCATCGACTGGATGCAGTAGTACATGTCAAGGCTGACGCCGTCATTCAGCATGCGCTTGAACGGACGGGCAAACCAGTAGTGCCACGCGGGGATCGTGTCGAGCAGCAGCTCCTGGATCTCGTTGGTCTGCATGTGGTTCTCCTTTCTTGAAAATACTTAGATAGTTAACCTGAATTGACTATCACTTTAAATTGACAGTGCTTAGGATACAACAATTAAAAACGAATTGCAAGAGGAAAATGCGCTCATTTTTCGACAAAAAAAACGGTGGCCGGAAGGCTACTCCCGATAAGAAAACATCGTGAGGAAAGAGAGAACGGTATAGCTTCGGCTGTACCGTTTTCTCATTTTTCCATTGATGCCGTGACTTTTGACATTTCCAAGGCTCCGATGCCCTTGTAGTAAATATTGATCTCCTGCGTCCGGTTCTTGCCCTTCGGGTCGCTGGCCGCATGGACGATGATTTTCTCCACGAACTCATGGAGGATGCAGGGCGTGAGCTCCGGGATATCCGTGTATTCTGATTTCTTTTAGGGCAGTTCGGGATTCTCCACAAGAGACACAGTGAAGTCCTGCGCCGCTGCGCCCTCTGGCAGCAGCTTTGCCATGACCACAAGCCGCTGATTGCCGCTGTTGGTCTTGTCGTACTTCCGGCAGCAGGTGGAGAGGGTCAGGACGGAATCTTCCTCGGAGAAGGTCACAGCGTCAATATCCAGCCAGTTTTTCCGCGCAACCGTCTCAAAGAAGCTGGTCAGGTCATCTCCCGTGGGATCAGGTGCAATATAGTCAAAACCAATATCCGTGACGAATAGAGCGGTGATCTGGAAAATCATGTCCTCACCATCCACAGAGAGATAGATATACGGATGCTCCTTTGCGAAGTCTGCGTCCATATAACGGTAGAGCTTGGTGAACCGCACACCGTCCGGGTCGCAGTTGCTGGCGGAGTGGCCGAAAATGGTGGTGTTTTTGTCCAGCTTATCCCTGCCGCCGATTTCATTTTCACAATGGGCATAATAGCAGCCCCACATGGCATACTCACCGTTTTCATCCAGCTTCAGGTAATAGCCGTTGTCCTCCGCCTGCATCACGGGGTCGTCCACCTCCGCACCGGGGATATACAGCCACGCTACGGTGTCGGGATTCTTCGCTCTGGCTTCCGCCAACTCTGCCTGCCTGTCCACCGAGGGGATAACTTCGCCCGCGGGAGTCGCTGATGGCTGAGGCGCAGATGTGCCGGAAGGCGTTCTGCCGGGAATGTCGATAGGCTCCGTCTCTTTCTGATAGCAGCCCATGACTGCCGTGGTCATGGCAAAGAGAAGGACGGCCATGCAGATGATCGGACGAATGATTCTTGTGATTCTTTTCATAATGCTGTCTCCTTGCCGCGCTGGAGCAGCGGCATGGCTCAAAGTGTTGTGTGTTCGGACAAAATGTTTCCTGTAGCAAAAAAGGAACAGCGCAGCTTCAGGGCGAGATGCCCGTCCACTGCGCTGTCCGATGTTCGCTTATGGGGTCATGCCAGCGGCTTTGATGTTTAGCCGTATGTCAGCCGTTCACTTCTTGCAGCGCCAGAGGAAGGTCACGATCTGCGCTCTGGTGCAATCCGCGTCGGGGCTGAATGTGGTGTTGGTGGTTCCCTTGGTGATGTCCTCCTTGACCGCCCACAGTACCGCATCAGCATAGTAGGCGGTGGACTTCACATCGGCAAAGGGATTGGCCGTACCCGCTGCCGGGGACTTCTCGGAACGCCACAGGAACGCGACAATCTGGGCGCGGGTGCAGGTCATGTTGGGGCTGAACGTGGTGTCGCTGGTGCCCTTGGTGATGCCGTTCTCCACCGCCCACAGCACAGCGTCGTAATAATAGCTGCCCGCGGGGACGTCGGTAAACGGCATGGTGCGGGTTTCGGGTTTGGGACTGCCAGCGGCACGCCACAGGAAGGCCACGGCCTGCGCACGGGTGCAGATGCCGTCCGGGGCGAAATGGGTATCATCGGTTCCCTGCGTAATGCCGTTCTCCACCGCCCAATCCACAGCGTCCTCATAATAGCTGCCGGTGGCTACATCCACAAACACGCCGGTCTGGGGGTTGCCGTTGGCCTTCATAAAGATGACCTCGATGGTATGGGGTCTGCTGACATTCTCAAAGGTGTAGGACTTCACCGCGCCGATGCTCTTGCCGTCGATCTTGACGTTGGCAACAGCATAGCCCTTATCCGGGGTGATGGTGAAGGTCTGATCACCACCCTCACGAACGCTGACATTGCCGGAGGGAGAAATGGAGCCGCCAGCCCCGGCAGTTGCCTTGATGGTGTAGTAGCTGTAGCCGCTGCCGCCACCGCCTGCATTGCCGCCTGTGCCGCTATTGCGCAGAATCGTCAGCGTGTAGGTTTTAGTACCGATCTCCACGACAATGTCGGTTGTGCCGCTCTTGGGGATGGCAACGGCTGCGCTGCCGCCGGTGGACAGAGCCTGTCCGTTGATGCTCACGGGCTCGTCGTTTCCAGACACCGCTGTGACCAGCGTAGATGTTGCTCCGCTATCATTTTGCAGCGTATAGGTATAGTTCGTTCCGTTGGCGGTAAAATCGCCGAGCCCCACTGCCAGACCTTCAAAGGTCAGAAGGTCATTACCGGGCACTGCGGCTCGCACCACTACGCGGGTGCCAAGCCGGGAGAAGGTGACGTTTTCCGCCTGGAAGGTTTCCCCGGAGATGGCACCGCCAATACTGGTCTTTTTCGTTTCCAGAACGGTCCCGGCAGCATCCAGCAGCGTGGCCACCAGCTCTGCGCTAGTCTGAGACTGCAGGGAGTTGTTGCGCAGGGTAATGGCGGCGGTGCTGTGACCGTTGCCGTCGTTCCCCTGTGCCACATCCATCGTCAGCCGCTCTCCGGTGCGGGCCAGTGCGCCGGTCATATGGACGCTGGCCTCGCTGTCACTGCCGTCATACTCCGGCAGGCGCTGATTGCTTCCCGATCCACCGATCTGGCCTTCCGCCCACGCCTCGGCGTACAGATAGGTACCCACATTGGGGATCTCGGTTTTGCCAATGGATGTCATATACCTGCCTAGATCATAGGTCAGGTCCAGTGTAAAGGTTCCCTGATCGATGCGGGCGAGGGCGCTGTCTCCGGAAACGGTGATTTCATTACCGCTAACCGATACGCCGTTTGTGGTGCAGGCCACCTCTGCAGGCTTGGTATGCAGATCATCCGCATAGAACGCAAGCTTCACCTCGCGGTTCTTTCCGTCGGCCAGCGTGGCGGCAGAGGAATTATAGAGGGTCATGCGCACCGTGCGCTTGCCGGCGCTCTCCGCAATCACTTCCATTTGCGAGATGCCAATGTCGGGATAATCCAGATACACTGTGCCGTTTTCGTTGATGCCGCCGGCGGCGGTGATGGTGTAGCTCGGGTCGGTCACGCGGTCTCTCACATGGTGCCAGACGGTAAGGGTGGTGCTTTCATTGGGCAGCAGTGTTTCCGTAAGGGTGGCGGTTTCCCCGCTGCCAAGCTTGACCGTTAGGTTTGTCACATCGTTCAGCCCGGTGTTGCGGATGGTAAAGCGAATGGGTGTCAGGCTGTTCAGCGCCAGCGTTGCATAATCCACACCGATCTGTTCCACTGCCACCGCATCGGTGATAAAATTAGAGGTAGCGGTATAGAGGATCGTTTCCTCACCCGGAACGGTCACGCCGCCGATTACCTTCGGGCTTTCGTCGTCATACCGGGTGGCCTGAATGGCAGCCTGCACCTGATTGGGGCCGCTGACATAGGCATCAAAGTGGTCAGCCAGCGTGCGATCCGGCAGTTTTGCCAGTTTCAATGGTGCGGAGAGCGTGTAGGTATTTGCGGCATAGCGCAGCTTGGCCGCCTTCAAAATGCCGTGATCTACCGCGCCGTTGGCGTCATTGACAGTCTCATTCCAGACGATGGTAAGATTATTGATGCTGCGATGATCCCCGCTGAGGGAAGCGAAGCGGAAGTCTCCGCCCACGACGGCGCTGCCGCTGCTGGTCAGGGCAGACAGAGAGCCGGGGAACCTGTTGGACATGGTGCCGCTGCCGTCCACAGCCAACAGCTGAATATCGCTGCTGCCGTCTCGGACACTATGCCAACCGATGACAAATCGGTCATCCCCGCCGCCGAAGTTGGCTGCAACGACCTGGGGGTTTTCGTCAAGATTGCTGTCACAGGTCGCCAGCATGGCTGTACCGGGCGTTCCGTCAGCAGCCACGGTACAATAGGCAATCTCGTAGGCGGAGGTATCTCCGGTTCCGCTGCGGTCCAGCGAGTAAACCGCCATAGCGGTTCCGTCGGGCAGCATGGCCGCCTGCAACGCCTTCACGCGGCCAGTAGCACCGTTATAAAGCATTTTTGCCTCGCTCCAGGTGCCCTTAGTGCTGTCATAGCAGCTGTACATGATACAATCTCTGGTAGTGAAGTTCAGCAGGTTGTTGCTGCCCTGCGTACCGGGATCGGGGGTGTAGACGCTGCGCCAGAACACGATGGCCTTGTCGTTGCCGCCCACTGCCGTGGCTGGGGCCAGATCCGGCGTGCCGTCGTTGGTTAGACGGGTGGAGGTCCAGGTTGTGCCGTTATAGACGGACGCTACGATCTCCGTGCTGTTCATCAGCAGGTTTTGCTCTTCCAATGTCACGGGATCACCGGCATTTTTACCCGGTAGCTCGGTGCCCATGCGAACCCAAGCCGCCGCCGCGAAGCTGCCAGTGCCGGACAAAGAAACGCTCGTGTCGCCGTAGCCGGGGAACCCTGTGGGATCGGCAATTTGGCTGGAGACAGAATAGACGCCGCCATTAAGGGTGGAGAAATGTGCCCGGCTGGCGTAAATATTGCCGATGTTGCCGTCGTTGATGTAGGCCAATACCTTACCGTCATCGCTGAGCTGTGGATAGGATGTGGGGTTGGCATTGGACTGGATGTTTTGCAGCCCATTGGTGGAGTTCAGAGAGAACAGCATCATCCGCCGCTGGGGCTGGCCCCAAGTACGGGCATATTGCTCCAGATAGTCCCGGCTTTGGAGCGTCGCACTGGCAGAAGCCACCTGCATTCCGCTCTGGGCCGCCGCCATCCGCAGCGAGGCAAGGCTCAGCCCACTGGTGGCGCTATTCCAGTAGTCGTCGATTGTTTTCCAGTTATTAAAAGTCTTGGTGGCTCCAAAGGTTCCGGAGGCGATCACCGCCTCGTAGGAGATAAACAGGAAGGTGGCCACAAATTTGATTCCCACTTCGCTTTGGATCCCCAGGGCCTGACCGTTGATCTGGCGCTTTGTCTCGTCGGCAAGATAGGTGCGGGAAAGGAACTTATTCTGACTGTCCACATCCAAATTGCCGAATAGGCCGATCTTCAGCGCCACGATCGAATAGTCAAAGCCAATGCCGCCAAACGCGTGGACATAGGCGTTGATACGCAGCGTGGTCAAAAAGTCATTCACTGCCGTGGCCGTGGGATCGCTCCAGGCAAGCTCTGTATCCTGTCCCTGCTGGCCGTAGCGCACTGCGGTACGGAAATCCAACTGAATGGCACCGCCCAGCTCAAAGGTTGCTGTCAACGGCACGGGGCCAGCCATGGCGTTCACGCTGAAGGAGAAGCCCACGCCAACGCCGGCGGTAAAGCCGCCGCCTACGGTGAAAACCTCCCACTCCTTTTTTTCGGCGTTATAGCGGATCTCCGCTTCGTAAAAGCCCTCCAACTGCAAGTTGAGATCCGTGCTGGTGACATTGTCGGCCAAGGAGTTGGTTTTGTAGTCCCCCTTGGGATCATAGGTGCCCTTGGCCATCTGGCTCAGGTCCCCGGTACCGGGCACACCCACCTCCAGGTTCTGCGTCAGCACATTCGCACCCAAGGCCACGCCGTCCTTGGAATAGTCCATGTCCTCCATCTCCAGCGTATTGTACCCGGCCCAAATCATGGCACGGAACACGGAGGGATCTTCGCTGGGGGTGATGATCATTTTGAACACGGAAGTGTCCACCGGACCGCTCAGATCATCCAGCCGTCCGGTCAGCACCTTGAGAATGTTACTGTCGCCCACTTCGCCAAAGCCGACTTCCTTCACTATACTGGAGGCTGTCATCGTCGTCAGAATACCGGTGACGCGGTCATCCTCTGTCACCTTGGGCACTCGGGTCAAATCAACGACCCGGAAGGGCATTATTTTCTCCTGCAGCAGGCTGCCGTTCAGGCTCAACTGCGTTTTCATACCCACATCCTTGCCGTCGGCGATCCATCCAGAGGTGGTCATGGTGGCCTCGGTGAGGGTCAGATCGTTTTCCGCTACAGGGATGGATGAGAAGGGATACTGCTTGGTACTGCTGCTCTGGGCGGCAGGAAGAACGCCGTATTCGTCCGCCAGCTTGAGACTGTAATTCTTCGCGTTGGCAATCTTCTCGCCCCAGAGGAACATGGTGGTGTGCAGGCTTGCTGTTTTAAAGCTGCTGTTAGGGCCGATCTTCCCGGTCGAGCTGCGGACATCCACCTTCTGACCGTTGGCAAGACCGTAATCAACGCTTTGCGCCACAATGAAGGGCTTGTTTGCCTCCCCCGTCGGCACGCTCTCCAGAGAGACAACGCCCTCTGCGGTGCGCATTACATCGTCCACGCCCAGCTTGCCGTTGACGGTCAGCAGCAGCGGATAGTACTTGTCGCCGTCAATTGCGCTGATCTCCAGAATGTACTCCAGCTGATCCAGAGCGGAAAGCGCCGTGGTGTTGCTCTCGCCCTTTTCGGCCGACCAGAACTGGGTGGAATCCAGATAGACGGTTATATTTCCCGCCGCATCCGTGGTATAGGTGTCGCCGGTGATGCCGCTGACAAGTGCTCCTTCTCTGGAGCCCAGCAGAGCTGTCTGGCAGTAGCCTCCGTTTTTATAAACGCCGCCGCGAACGGTCACCGTCTTGTCCGCCAGCGGATCGCCGCCCGGCGTGATGAGCGTCACAGATGCCCGGGCGACTCGCCGAAGGCTGAAGGTATTCAAGGGATAAAGCTGCAGTTTTGTGGCATCCCGCTCGCCGGAACGCAGATTTTCTTTATAGATGGTGCCCAGAAAAATATCCGCGCCGGAGCCGGACCGCAGAGACACCTCACTGGCGATCCCGTTGGGTTCGTAAAGCGCCAGCACGCCATCACTGTTGGTCGTGACCGTTTTGGGCACACCTTTGCCGTCGGTGTATTGCAGCGTAGTTTCCGCTGCAGGCGTCAGCTGGAAGAGATAGAACTTATTTTGCAGCGTTTTCGCTGTCACCTGTACGGCGGCGCTCATGCCCGTGGCGGCATGGGTCGCCGTGACGGTTGCGGTGCCGTTGGCCCGGCCGGACAGCGCCATTTTGGTTTCGGGAAGGTAGGAATCAAAGGAGAAGTTTCTGATGTCCTCATACAGTCCGCCCTGCTTGTAGTTGACGGAAATGGCATTGTTGTTGCTGGAGAGCCACTGGATGCCGTCTTTAAAGGAGTTCCATCCGTACTCGTCATAGTTGATGCCTATGTACTCGATCAGCCCCAGCTCTTGGCGCAGCTGCAAAATTTTAGCTGTATCGGTGGGCAGGGTGCCGCTGACCTTGGAGGTATTGTCCATGGTCAGCTTAGAAATCTCCTCTCCTTTGTCGTTCTGCACCTTCAGTGCGTCGGCATCGTAGACATACAGGGGGAAGGAGTCGGTGCTGGGAGATTCCTCACCAGGGTTCTCCACGCTCAAAACCACCTGATAGGTGTCCTTCAGATTGCCGGCTTCCACACTCCATAGTGACAGGGAGTAACTTCCGGAGGTACCGGATAGGGGCGCACTGTCCACCACTTTGGTGGTGGTGTTGTCCTCTGTGACCCGGGTAATGGTCAGCGTGGGCTGCAAAGGGGCGCCCTCAGTGGTGTTTTCCACCGACCAGTCGATATTGACGGCGCCGTCGGTATCCTTGAGGTAAATGCTCCGGGGCGGTGTCAGCTTGGCCGTGGCAGGTGGTGCCTGCACGATGATCCGGGCAAGTGCCGACAGGCGGACGTCCTCACCCCCGGCGTTGGGGTGCGGCATGGAGACCAATACCGTGTAGGCAGGGATATTGCCGTTGGAGAGCTTGGAGAGCACATTCTCCTCGATCCGCACGCTGTTTTCATCTTTGCCGGCGGTATAAGCCGCAACGAGCTGGCTGGCGCTCAGCGCCGCCTCATTCTTGTGGTTGCCCTTATACAGTTCGATCGTGTAATGGAATTCTTTGTTCGGTGCCATCAGCGCGGCGTTGGAGCTCCACAGCACGGTGGCGGGCTGATTTACCCGCGTCACGATGGACGCGCTGCCGGGAATCACCAGTGCCAGGGAATCGCCTGCCGTCACGGTATAGGGCTGTGACTGGCCCGTCACATCATCGGCAGGGTCCTCAGTCCCGTTGTCCGCCGTAAAGGTAAAGGTGACGACTCCCACCTTGGTTCCTGTGGTGGCAACAAGGCCGGTATCCTCGTCGATGGTGGCAATGTCCAGGTCACTGCTGCTCCATTTACCGGTGATGTAGCTAGCCTGCTCACCGTTTTTCCCCAAAACCTTGGCCTGAAGCGTGGGGCGGGCGGAATCGGCGAGGGAAATCGTATAGTCGGCGTCATTCGCTTCCGGGACGACGTTTACCGTGTGCGCGGAAACTTTCTTTGCCACCGTGAACTGCCGGGTCAGGGGAAGAACATTCACCCAGTTAGGAGAGCCTTTCGTGCCCTCGTTGGCCTGCAGCGTCACCGTATAGGTGCGGGTGTAAGCCGCGGGTGCGATTGCATAGTCGCTAATGGTGAAGGCTTCCTTCTCTGTGTCCAGATAGACCTGCAGATGGATTGCTTCATCCGTGGAGTTGTCCCTCAGTTCGAGGCGGAAAGGGGCTTCCTTCGGCTCTGTGCCTTCCGGGGTGTGATAATCGCTGTATACGGTCTTGTAGGCCTGCGCCATGTTGGCGTTCATCGTGAACGATGCATTGCCGTTGTCGTAGTCGGCGGTCAGTGCGGTGGGGGCGTTGCGCATCAAGACGCTCTCCAGCGCAACGTCGGTAATCGGCTCGCTTAGATAGTGTGTGGTATCCAGCGTATGATCGAAAACATCCTTCACGCCGGTCATACCACTGACGATGACCGTGGTGGCATCTGTATCCTGCACTGGGTACCAGAGCATTGCCGTGACACCGTAGTTGTTCATGGAAAGTTCAGCGGCGCTATACTCTTTGCCGTTGATGGTCACGCTGGCGTTTCTAAGATCCACGAACTCGCTAAAGGTAACTGTGATGGGCACGTGCTGTCCGCTGGCATAGGTTCCCGCCGGGGCCGTGACGCTTTGAATGGTGGGGGCGTCCGTGTCCACCAGCCTGGCGGTGACGTTGCTGTTCTTGGTGGTGGCCCAGGAATTTTGGATTTCGCCCTGTACACTTTTCATATACAGTCGGAAGGGCAGCCAGTACCGCTGATCCCCTCTGTTTTGCGTGGTAGACTGCAGGGAGATGTTGACCGTTTCGCCCTTGTTGATCGTACAGCCCAGCGCTCTCGTTCTGTCGCCGCTGAGCTCCAGAGATGTTCCATTGAGCTTGTACTCCGTCAGATAGAACGGGGCACAGGGTTGGGCACTATTATAGCCATACGGCGCAGGGCCAGTATAGGCAGCTACGCTTTCTCTGCTCCAGTCAAACTTGATGCTGGCGTCGATTTGGTATGGCTGATAAAATGGGTCGGAGCCGACGGGAAGCACCGAGTTGCGAGCGCCATCCAGAATTCTGATGGTATCGCTTAGCGCAACGAAGTCCGGATTGTTGGCACCGAGGGCTGTAGTGTATTCATCTGCCAGCAAAGGAATATACATATCCCCCTGTATTGTGTCTGTACTTTCGTATCTTTCCTCATAGTTCGGCGCGGTCATTGATGTTTGTATTGTGGGGACGCCAACCGTCTTTATTAGCTTGAGCTGACAGTGGTCGGCATAGCTGGCGCCGTCATAGAACACCAGATTTTCCGCATCGTAAAATTCAATCATCCCCAGCAGGTCGCCATAGGAATAAGTATTATCGTGCCAGTCCAAGGGACTTCCTTTGGTTGTAACCTTGACAGTGATTTTTTGATTACTTAAACTGAAAGTCGAGCCTACGTCATAGGTCAGCTTGTAGGACCCGTCGCTTTGGAGCTCCCCACTCTTCCCGCCTATCGAGATCTTCACATCGGTGATATACTCGCTGAGCTGGCCTTCTTGAATGCGGTAGGAAAAGCCGGCCGGTTTTCCTCTGTATACAGTAAAAGACCCGGAGTTCCAGGTGTTGTTTGCGAGATTCCCCAGCGTTTGGCTCATCATGCCGCTCATATCCACCGTCTCAACGCCCTCAGGCGCTGTGGCAGAGGCGGGATACCGCAAGCTGATGCCCTGCAGCTCCAGCTGCTCCATCAGGCTGTTGAGATTCTCCAGAGCTTCCCCGGTAAACTCCCTGCCGGAGAAATAGGTGTCCTTGATCCGCTGCAGCTCCTGTTCGATTTGGATCATGGTCTTCAAATCGCCCAGCGCCACCGGAGTCCCATCCACGTCGGCTATACGGGTGAGATCCGTGGCGGGATTTTCCAGCAGCTCCATGACAGCCGCCAGTGTCAACACCTGGCCGTCCAGCGTGATGGTTTGATCCACCTTGAAATTGCCGTCTTCATCCAGCAGCCCCAAAGCGTTCAGCATGGAAAGCACCTGGTCGCTGCTACCGCCAGTCAGGGCGGAAAGCTGCTCCAAAATCGCCTGATTTTCCTTGGGTGTGTTGCCCAGCGAATCGCTCACCGCTGCAAACGCCGTAGTTGGCAGCAGCGTGAGCGTCATGCACAGGCTCAGCAGCGCCGCTAAAAATCTTTTCTTCATGCTTCCTCATCCTCCTTAGTTCGTTCCTCCTGTTTATTGTTTTTCTTTCTCAATCGTGTGCAAAACACGGTAACGACCACCGCCGCAATAAAGCAGATCACGCCAACCAACACATAGCTGCCCACGTTTTCCAGCAGCATCGTTGCGCCGTTTAAGCCCTGCACCGCACCCGGCGACCGGTCGGGGAAATGTCCCATCGCATAAATAAGGCAACAGCAAAGCGCAACAGACACAAGCGACAATCGTTCGGTGATGTGCTTTTCCTGTCGGCGGCGTATTTGCCACGCTCGGCTTTTGACAAGCTTCACACGCTGCCCGGTATCCATCATCAAAAACACTCCTTTCAAAAAAGCCTTAAAACAGGTATTCACTTATATAGGTACAGAAAAAAGCAAAACTACGCACCTAAAATTAAAAAAATTTTTATTTCATTTTCGCACCATACGCCAGTGGTAGGTTGCCTTTTCAATTTTTCTCGTATTTCTACAGATATTTTGTCAATCCAGCTCGCAAAGCATTATTGACCGATTCCGCCAAATTCTTTCCTTCCTCCAGCGCCATCCTACGCAGCGCCTTATCCAGATCCCGATCCAAGTAATAAGCCCGCTGCACCCTGTCACTATTTTTCTTCAGCAACAACAGTATTCTCGCTCTGGCGTCCTGCTCCGATGATAGACTTAAACGCAGCCTCCCGGTCAAACTTCGCTTACTCAGCCCACTGTTTTGCCCCGCCTGGATGATCTGGCTCCACTCCTGCAGACGATACTCATCCCGGATCGCTAACACATCTTCCGTTTCTTGCACGCACTCCCTTCGCATTCGAAAACTTACACGCAGTCTTTGTTGACTGCATATCATTTTCTCACACTTACTCAACCTTGGAAATGCGGGTGGTTATTGAGCACTTACGAGGAAAAGGTTTGAGTTGATGCATAGAGGTTTAAAGTTTCCTATGGCGAAAAAGGAACGGCGCAGCAGACGATTATAACACCGTCTGCTGCGCTGTCCTTTGCCTGATGTGGAATCATGTATGGATGAACTGGCAGCTGCTTTACTCAGCCATGTCCCGCCAAAGGAATGCCACAATTTGGCCGCGGGTGCAGTTGTTGCCGGAGCCGAACAGACCACCGCCGATACCGCCGGTGATGCTGTTTTCCAGCGCCCATGCCACTGCGTCATAGCAATAGCTGCCGGGGAGTACGTCGCCGGGAACTTTAGCTGTGCCCTTGGGAGCGGGAGAACCGGCCGCACGCCACAGGAAGGTCACTGCCTGTGCGCGGGTGCAGGTTGCGTCGGGGCTGAACTTACCGTTGCCGGTGCCGCCGGTGATGCCCTTCTTCACGGCCCATTCCACTGCCTTGGCGTAGTATGTGTCGGCGGGAACGTCCGCGAAGGTGGCAGCCGCCTTGATTTCCGCAAACTCAGCGGTGACGGTGACCTTGCTGTCAGGCATGGTGAAGGTGTACTTGCCGTTGCCCTTGTCGGTCAGCTTGAGCTTATTGCCGCTGGCGTCCTTGACAGTGAGGCTATCCAACTCGTAGCCCTTATCAGGGGTCACGGTGACGGTCACCCGGTCGCCCTTGG
>OMEC01000592.1_pt1 | contig 18098 bp, 16 predicted proteins | sample 1673401 | NCBI WGS metagenome assembly OMEC01 (sample SAMEA103958110, study PRJEB25191) | human gut metagenome | reverse complement strand
CGCCAGCTCCAGCGCCAAATGGACGGCAAGCTCGGACTTTCCGCATCCGGCTTCACCTAGGAATATGCTATTCGAATGTCGCTGCAACTCATTCAACATCGTGAACCTCACCCGTCTTAAAGCCGTCGGGCCTGTTCTTCGCCCCAGAGGACACGCAGCGCACCGAAAGCAAGCGCTTCCATTTCATAAGCGCCGGGGATCACTGTTACCGGCGCGATAAAAGCTACCCGCCGTGCTACCAGCTCGGTGAAGCGTTTGGAATGGGCCAGACCTCCGGTAAGGATAATGCGGTCGACTTTACCGTTCACATCCGGCGCCAATGAGGCGATATCCTGTGAGATCTGCAAGGCCATGGTCTCGAAGATCAGAGAGGCTTCTGTGTCACCACTGTCTACACGGCGTTCGACCTCGCGCATGTCATTGGTACCCAGATAGCCCATCACGCCGCCCTTTCCTTTCAGCTTTTCCTGCATCTCCTTCTCGGTATATCTGCCGGAATAGCACAGCTTTACCAGCGGACGCACCGGCACACCGCCGCTGCGTTCCGGGGACAGGCCGCCTTCGTCATCGCCCACAAAATCCATGATCCTGCCGTGATGTACCAGATTGGTAGTAATACCGCCGCCCAGATGTGTCACAATATAGGTCACATCCTCCAGCTTTACGCCGTCCTTTTTCGCCTGAGCGATGCTGACGGCCCGGCTGTTGAGCACATGCGTCAGGAACGGGCGCTCCAGTTCCGGCAGGCCCGTGATGGTATACATCTTCTCCGGCACACCGCAGCCGCACACCGCGTCATAGACATAAGCGGGGATCCCGGCCTCCTGTGCCAATGCATAGCCGATGACCGGCGCCAGATTGGCGGGGTGGGGCGCTTTGGAGTGAAGCGAACGCTCCACAAAGGTCTCGTTGATCTCATAGGCACCCGGCTCCAGCTGTCCCACCACGCCGCCCCTGGTGGCGATAGCCGCCAGATCGATCAGGGCCACCTGCTCGTCCTTCAGGTATTGCAGGACGGCTGCCTCACGGAACTCCCGCTGGTCGTTGATGTGAGGAAACTTCTTCAGCTCCGCCGCGTCATGCCGCAGCTCCCGCTGGCTCAGTTCCTTCTGGCCTTCAAACAATGCAACCTTGGTCGATGTGGAACCGGGATTGATAACTAAAATCAGTTCGTTTCGCATGATTGTTCCTTTCTGGGTAGTTAAAAAGAGGCGCGACGGCCTCTTTTTAACTGCGTATGAGTCTATGGTAAGAAGAAAAGGGTGGAGACAATTTTGATTTAAATAATGCCGAACAGGGACAGGGCAAACACCACGATTACGATAGGGGCCAGATAGCGGATCACAAATCCCATGATCTTCTTCAGCACAGGTTTGTCCTCGATACCCACCGTAGCGACGAATTTATCAATGCCCCAGATCCAGCCGACAAAGATGCACATAAAGAACGAACCAACGGTCAGGAACACGTTGTTGGTCAGCATGTCAAACAGATTGAACAGCGAATCGGACAGCGTGGCCGGGATACCGATAGCCAGCACAAGAACGACGGTGCCGATCAGGGCCTTGCCGCGACTGAGAGAAAAGCGATCCATCAGGAAGCCGATGATCGCCTCCCATCCAGCAATACCGGAGGAAAACGCGGCGATGAAAAAGGCAATGTAGAACAGGGTGCCCCACACCACACCGCCGGGGATGGCGTTGAACACATTGGGCATGACCATAAAGGTCAGGCCGGGGCCCGCCTGCATTTCAAGACCCAGCGCCGTCACCATGGGGAAGATCATCAGGCCGGAGAGAATGGCCACGAAGATCACGGCACAGCTGATGATCATGGAATTCTTGGTGGCATTCAGCTCACCTTCCTTCTGATAGCTGCCGAATACCAGCGCCACAGCCATGCCGATGCCCAGAGAGAAAAAGGTCTGGCCCAGAGCTGTCAGCACGGCCTCGCCGCTGAACTTGGAGAAATCAGGCTTGAACAGGAACTTCACGCCCTCTGCCGCGCCGGGTTGGAACAGGCCCATGACCGCGATAACGATCATGACCACCGCCAGCGTGGGCAGCAGGATCTTGGCGATCTTTTCGATGCCGGACTGAAGGTTCTTGCGTACCACCAGCGCCGTCAACACACAGTTGATGGCGATCATGCCCAACACCAGCCAGAAGTTGCCGGACATATCCACGAAGTAGTCGGCCACTTCCGCACTGGACATGCCCTTGAAGGTGCCCAGAGGCGTTGCGATAATGTAATTGATGATCCAGCCATAGACGGGAATGGTATATCCGGCCACCAGAATGATGCACAACATATTGAAGTAGCCAACAATGCCCCATTGTTTTTTGCCGGAGAGCGTCTGATAGGCTGCCACCGGTGTGCGGCGGGATGCCATACCCAGCGAGACCTCCGCCGTGAACAGCGGCACACCGATGACGATCATAAAGAAGATATAGGTCAACAGGAACAGTCCACCGCCGTATTCACCGCAGATATAGGGAAATCTCCACAGCGTTCCCACGCCGACAGAGAACCCGATGGTGGCCAGCAGGAATCCCAGCCGGGAGCCAAAGGTATCTCTTTTTTCCATAGTGCGTTCCTTTCTTTGTCTGCACTTGTGATTCGATTATATCATAGCTTTTTGAGGAGGAAAAGCACGACCGCCGAAAGAAAACAGGAGAGAAACGGTGGCGCGACGGCCGTGCTCTTCATCATGAGGAGTAGGGTATTCTAAAAAGATGCGGCTTACAGATAGATAGCGGCTTCCACGCTGCGGTAAGCGTTTTCAGTGGGAGTGATGCCCAGCTCGGCAGCTTCCTTCAGGTTGACCTCGGTGCGGTAGCCCACATAGTCCCAGATCTTCTTCAGCAGGGCGTCACGGTCGGCCTTCTCGCCGTACAGATGCAGTTCTGTACCGCACATAACGCCGCCGATGTTCTGCACCCAGCACTCCTGATACAGGATGCCGCGGGCAGCCAGCTTCTCGGCCAGGGCAATCTCTTCTTCCTTGTTGGTGGCATGGAGCTGGTTGTTGGCAGCGCCGAACACCATCTTGACTTTCAGGTTGTTGATGACATCCTCGGTGATAAAGCCGCCGATGGCGCAGGGGCACAGAATGTCGGCTTCCACCGTCAGGATATCGCTGACAGGAACCACCTCGATACCGGCATTGGGATACTTATCCAGCAGGCGCTGCACAGCAGGCTGATACGCGTCGCAGACCACCAACTTGGCACCCTCAGCCAGCAGATACTCCGCCTGAGCGAAGCCCACAGCACCCAGGCCCATGACAGCAACCTTCATACCCTTCATGTCATCGCGACCAAAGTGGAACTTAACAGCCTTCTTCATAGCGGCGGTGCAGCCATAAGCGGTGGGGCCGCCGGAGGGGCCGATGGGGTTGTTCTTCATACCGGCGCAGATCATGTTGGTGAACTGATTCATGGCATCGGCCAGCTCTACGGGGTAGTTCATATCGGGGCCGGTGAAGAAACGCACACGATCCAGCGCATAGGACAGGAAACCCAGCTCATCCAGATCGTCCAGATTCACCTGCTCGGCCATAACGGTGATCTTGCCGCCGCCGTAGGGAATGCCGGAGGCCACGTTCTTATGGCTCTGTGCGCGGCCCAGATTCAGACCGTCGATGATCACGTCGATCTCAGGCTCATCCTTCTCGTGACGGCGAATGCCGCCGGTGTAAATGGAGTGCTCCTTGTTGTTGCGGCCCAGCACATAGCTGTGCAGGTTGGCAGTAAAGCGCCAGTCCTTCTGGGAATTGTAGAAGCAATCCAGGCCAAAGAACTTGCCGTGACGCAGCAGCTCAAAGATTTCATCCACATAATCGCTCAGGCCATACTTGGCATAGAGGGCACGAGTCTCGCGGTTGCCCAGACGAACATCATTCTCGGTCAGCAGGCTCTCAGAATAGAAGGTCTTGCCGTAATTGCTCCACTTGATGTCGGGATCCCATTCCTTGGCGGCATACATGTATCCCTTGTCGGTCTTCCAGTCGTACCGGATCTTCAGGGTGGTCAGACCCTCTTCGCGCAGCGGCGTATACAGGCTTCTGGTATCCATCTTTTTTCCTCCATGCATTTATTTTTATCGTTTTGGGTCTCTCGCTTTGTCTGCGGTTTTCCTTACCGCGCTTTTACTATATCACATATTACATGTAATACGCAATATGTTTTTGCAAATTCTGCATATCATCTAACCTCATGTTGCTTCGCTTTGGGAATAGTTCACAAAAAAAACGTCAAGAAGTTTCTCGCAAAGAAACATTGTCTCCAGCAGATGGCACACAGCTCTTACCACGAGGTAATGAATCCCATTGCTCTGGCATCATCTTCTTGACAGCGCCGCAGCTGTCAATTATACTCAGTAGTCAAATAAAGTGAGGTGTTTTTCATGGCGTTATATGAGCTTCTGCATCAGCTGAACATCCCCTATCAGGAGGTTTCTCACGCTGCCGTCTATACCATTGAGGAGGCTGAGCGGCTTCAGATCGACCTGCCCGGCGTGGAGGTGAAGAACCTTTTTATCAAGGATAAGACCCACTATTTCCTCTACTGCCTTCCCGCGCAGAAGCGGGCCGACCTGAAAGCATTGCGCCGAACCATTGAAAGCGGTGCGTTGACCTTCGCCAAGGAGGGTGAGCTGCTGGAGAAGCTGGGGCTTACCGCAGGCTCGGTCACGCCGTTGGGACTGGTCAATAACACCCAGCGCGACGTGACCCTGCTGATTGACAAGGAACTGCTCGGTCTGACCGTATGGGTACACCCTAACACCAACACAAAAACCATGTCCCTGACGCTGGAGGACCTACTGCGGCTGATGGAATACCTGCATGTGCAGGTGCAGTTCGTTTGATGTGTGCGGAACTTTGACCTTCTGCATAGACCGTTCCCTCATGCACGATGGCAAAGCCTGCCATGACATCGACCTCGATCGATTCTATGAGGAATTCCATAAAGGTCTTCGTCCGGTACATGGGATTCGGCACGGGGTCAAATGGGCGGAGCTCACCCATTTCCAACAAAATCGTGCGGACACATTCGGCGTCATGGTCAGCAACCATTAAATCAATATCGTGGAACGCAGAGGTGATGCCCTTGAAATACAGCAGCATCGACGTGCCCAAGGCCCACTGCACATGGGCCTCGTTCAACCGCTGAGCGATCCTCTGCAGCAATTCGATTTTCTTTTATATTTCCGTCATGATGCACCTCGTTCATTAGTCTGTCATAACCATTTTGAGATGCATAAAGCAAATCTTCCGCGTTTTTAATCTTGCTGTTCATGCTGTTTTCTTCCTTGTTTTTTTTGGCAAACTTGTGTAATATATTCAGAGACACAATAAAGATGGAATTGGGGATTTTTATGAAATTGACAGATAGCACATACAGAAAACTGCGTGACGAAATTTTCGACGCCAAGTATAAACCAAATGAGTTGATTACAGAGCGCCAAATTGCTGAAAAATATGGTGTGAGCAAGTTAACGGCCGGCGAGGTTTTGCATCGCTTATGCGCTGAAGGACACCTTACCAGCTATCCAAGAAGCGGATATATGGTCACGACCCTGACTCCTACGGAAAGGCTCCAGCTAAGCCGTATTCGTGAAGCTCTGGAATCCATTGTTTTGGAAACGCTGTGCCAAGAAGCATCTGACGATGAACTTCGCAGTCTGCGGAGATATATCGTAATGCACCCGGAAAGCGACGGAAACCCAACGGCAAGCAATAACCGATTCCATATGGCAATGGCTCAGATGACAAATAACCGTTTTCTCGTCTCCATGCTACACGACATCTTAGGCGCGCAATCAAGGGTGGAGCAGGTTATTTCAGCAGATGTTCTTCAAAGCTGGCAGAGTCATCATGAAGATATCCTATCCGCTTTGGCTGCAAGAAATTTGGACAGGGCCATAGCGAGTCTGAAAGAGGATATTGTCAAGTGTAGATGACTTCTATCAGCTCTGAACTTTCGTATATCGGAATTTGCGAAAGTATCCCGCAACTAAATGTTGCGGGATACTGAGACTGTCAAAAAAACTATGCTGCAAGTTTCGATAAGCCAGCAGCGGGGGAGCTTGAGGGGGCAAGGCCCGCCTCAAATCAGATAAACCGCCGCCAAAACTTTGATATATCAAGATTTTTGGAAATTGCATTTTGAATTCGTTCAAAATGCTCGGTGGAAAGCGCAGTCAAAAAAGTCCCACAAGGGACTTTTTTGACAAGCTGAGTATCCCGCAACTAAACGTTGCGGGATACTTTTGTTCTGCGAGCAACGGCAGTTGCATACGGCCTATGCCCAGCTAAAAGCTTCGTCAGCCGCGAACTAATTTTCCGTTTTTCCAGACCTTACACGGGCGGTGATACATAGCGGAGATATCCTTATCCGGCTTTCCATCGACTAAGATCAGATTTGCACGCATACCGTTCTTGATTTGACCAACGACATTGTCAATCCCGGCGATCTCGGCATTAATTACCGTTGCCTGAAGCAGGATGTCTATATCCTTCATGTGGCAGTTCTCCTTGCGGAAACGGAATTCTGTGCCGTTTTCATATTCGTAGCTTCCGGCAGCGCAATCCGTTCCAAAGCCCAACTTTAGTCCGGCTTGATACGCTCTTTGCATAATACCTGTGCAATGTGCAAACATTGGTCCCAATCTCGCCTGCCAGTATGCCTTCTGAGGACCATCGCCAATGTGCATTACGGCTAAAGTGGGGACCAGACGCACCTGAGCACCCATTGCGAGAATCGCATCCAAGGTTCGCTCACTCATTAGGGTAGCGTGCTCAATCGTGCGTACGCCATTTTCTGCGCAGCAGCGAACGGCGTCGTCCGCATGGCAATGTGCCGCAACATAGGAGCCCTTACGCGCGGCCGCCTCAACAGCAGAGCGAATTTCATCCGGAGTCATAATGCTTTGCTCGACCTTGCCGGATGGATTTGCCGCTGCGCCTGAAGCAAAGATCTTCACAAAGTCTGCACCCATCCCAAGTTCAGTCCGAGCATTTTTCATGACCTCCCATGCTCCGTCAGACGGTACGATATGCTTTGCCATAGGCCAGGATGGATCGCCTTCGGAAATCGGCATCAGAGCCCTGCCGCAGGTGATCATATCTGGGGCATCAATGGTCCCGTTCCGTACCATATCCCGCACATAATTAGCCGTGCGAAGGGTGCTTCCGCAGTCCCGGATGGTCGTAAAGCCGCTGTTCAGATAGTGCGTAGCCTGTTTTGCTGCAACAACTTGCAAGGCCTGCACATCATGCACCCTGTCCAGTCCTACTCCGCCGAGAACGGTAATATGCGTGTGCAGATCGATAAGACCGGGCAGAAGTGTTTTTCCGCCGCAGTCAGCAGCGTTTTCTGTGCTGTCATATCCCTCGTGTACGGCAGAAATCGTTCCGTTTTCAATCTCTACCGTACCGCAATCACAGCCGATGCCTCCGGTCAATTCAGGCACAAGCCGGCAATTTGTAAGGATCATATTTGCCTCCTACTCTTTAATTTCCACGATAAATTCTATCTCTACGGTCGCATCCAAGGGAAGCTGGTTAAGGGCAACCGCTGTGCGTGCATGCCGCCCGACTTCACCAAAGATGTCGAATAGAAGCTGTGAGGCTGCATTTACAACGATGTGCTGCTGGTCAAATCCGACCTTGCTTGCGACAAATGCCTGCACCTTAATAAACCGCGTGATCCGATCCAAATCACCCAAGTGCGCTTTGAGCGCGGCCAGCGCATTGATCACACATATCTTAGCAGCGGACTGTGCCTCTTCCAGTGTCCGTGTATCGCCAACTTTTCCGGTGTAAACCAGCGAGTCCCCTACCATGGGAATTTGCCCGGAAACAAAGCAGAGATTCCCCGTTTGGACTACAGGGACATACATAGCCTTAGGCTCGCTCATGGCAGGCAATTCAATCCCCATAGACGCAATCTTTTGCTCAGCAATCATTTCCTTACCTCCCAGTGATAACTCTGCTCAATTTTACCGTTCAGCTCAATCTCATGCGGTACAGTGACGATATCACTGCCAAACAAATCTGCCTCCAATACGGGAATCTTGCCGGCCTTCATATCTTCAAAATCGCGCAGTCCCTCATCGCCCAGCTTTTCAACAACAAAGTCTTCCCATTCCTTCGGGGTTACCGGACGTATGATGCTGTGCTTTCTGACAAGTTCATCGATACTGCCCTTTCCAAGACGCTTGAGCTTCGCTTCCAAATTGGCCAAGTACAGGAACCCGCGACCATAGGGCACAGTTTGTGCACGCCGGTCCTTCCATTGAATTTCTGCAATCTCTTCATTGGAAAGATTGCGGTAAATATTATCAAGATATCTGTCGCGGATCTTTTCGTTCAGCCGGTCAACTGTAAATTTGGCATCGACAAAGCCGCCCTTGTACGGGAGAATTGTACAGTAGTACTCCGTTCCACCTTCGCTGAACCAGGTTCCCTCGCCGACATTGAAATCTGTCATGGAGGGCCATGTGTGCGTCATCTCGTGCAGCAGTGTGTTGAACCACCGCTCGGGATCCGCCCCGCCATAGGCGCTGTAGCCGGAGATAAATGCATAGGGGCAAGCAGAGCCGCCGTTGCTGTCAACGAAGGGATCTCTCCTCAAAAAAACTCGGAACTGGGCATCCCCATCGCCAAAGTAGTTCTTTTCATAATGGAAAATCGGCAGCATCCGTCTGGCAACAGATTCGGCGTCAAAATTCGGCTCGGAGAACCAGTATACGCCGAAGCCATCCTCCTCCACCGCATGCATCATTCCGGTGTTATAGAGGGTTAGCATAATTTGCCATAGCGGCAGTACCTTATCGACGGCGCCTTCTCCGTAAGACCAAATTCCTCTTGCGCCTTCCGGCATTTCGCTGAGGTCCCAGTCCAAGTGAACCGCAACGGGCGTTTGAATCGGTACGGCCGGGAAAATGATACTGAACATGTTCGAACCGTTCAGCCCCAAGGGCTCGGCGCGGAAATCGTAGTACGGGCTGCTGCGGTATCCCTCCGGCAGCACGCGGGGCAGCAGCTTCATGCTCCACTTGACCTCGCCATCAGGCGCACGCAGAAAAAAGATTCCCTTGTAAGTTGCTGCGGTATAGAAAGATGGAATGTCTTTGATCTCAAAGGGAATGTCTCCCAGGTCATCAGTAATGCTGAAATCCTCCCATTCCGGGAACGGGCACAATCCGCCAAAGGCCTGCTCGGCATACTGCAGGGCGGGCTTACTCAGATCCTTGTCAAACTCAGAGGCGGGATATGCCGCATAAACCGACATATTAGCCACAGTATCCTCACCCCATCTCGGCTTGAGCAAAAGTGTCAACTGTTTCATCTTTGTACCTCCATGTCATTAAAATTCTTTTGATACGCGCCTTCCAGCTGAGAAAGCGCCACTTCAAGATTCTGCCTTGTTGTTGCGATGTTCCATCGGTAAAAGCCGGCGGCGCCATATTCCGCCCCGGGGTCGGCGATAATACCTGCGTCGTGCTCAAAAAAGTGCTGCAAGGCTTCACTGTCAAATCCCAATCGGCGGCAATCCAGCCAGGCCACATAGGTCCCTTCCAACGGAGAAACAGACAGTCGAGGCATCTTCCGAATGGCGCGTTGAAGGACTGCATAATTCTCTGCGGTATGCGCATTCATCGCATCCAGCCAAGCCTTGCCTTCGCTGCTGTAGGCTGCAAGCACCGCATTGTAAAAGAAGGGATCTATGCTTCCAAAGTGATCCCGATCCCTTTGGAAGATATACCTCTCTCGGAGACCTGCGTCAGAGATGAGCAGATTTGCCTGGCTGACACCTGTGAAATTGAAGCTTTTTCCTAGAGAAAAACAGGTAATCAGTTGATCGCTCAAGTATGCACCGGGGCGAAACTCATGCCCGGACTGAACAGTTTCTGCAAATATCTCATCACAGAATACTACTACACCATATTGCTTGGCAAGTTCTGCAATACGTAGTAATTCGCTTTCCTTAAATACACGACCTGTTGGATTGTGGGGATTCACCAAAATCAAAAGCCTATTGCGCGGATCGGCCATTTTCTCCTCGAGATCTACAAAATCGAGCTGGTAGATGCCATGGTTCTCTAACAGCGGATTTAAAATAAGGCGGCGCTCATTGCGCTCCACCGCTATATCAAAGCGATAGTAAGAGGGGCTTTGGATGATAACGCCATCGCCCTCGTCTGTGAAGGCGCGCACCGCTGTGCTGAGGGCGAATACGGTGCCCATAACAGGAACGATCCAATCCGGGTGTATTTCAGCATTTCGCGCAAACTGCATCCATTCGCATATGGCTTTCTTGTACGCCGGGGTGGGTACGGTGAAACCGTATATCCCATTTTCCGCGAACTTTGCCAACGCATTTCTTACACAAGGCGCGGTAGCATAGTCCATCTCTGCGCCCCAGAGCACAACGCTTTCTGCTGGCACTGTTTCTGCGAAGGCCCCCTTCATATTTCCGTTTCCTTCGCGGCATACGGATTTATCAAAAAACGAACGATCCATTATTCTCCTCCCACCTGTAAATATCACTGGGCATATCAGTATTTTCAATTTAATATAAAGCGCACAATTTGTCAATATTTTTTATTGACAAATTGTTTTCTTTGTAATATGCTCAGTAACATATACAGCCACTCAAAATTGCATGTATCCATGTATCTATGTGCGTGAAGGAGGAACCTATGAAAGAGAAAAAACAAAGCACACGGAAACTACCCGGTAAGGTAATCGCCGCAGTTACCTTCAACGATCTGGCATCCAACTGTATGTGGATGCTTATCAACTATTACTTGCTTTTCTTTTACACAGATGTCCTTTTGATTCCGGCGTCTGCCGCTACGGTGATTTTCACCATCGCCAGAATTTGGGATGTTATCAATGACCCGATGATGGGTGTGATCTGCGACAGAACTCGCAGCAAAGAGGGGAAATCCCGCTTTTGGCTGAGGCGCGTCGCTATTCCGGCAGGCATCTTTCTGGCATTGGCGTTCCTATGCCCCAACTGGGCAACGCCAGCAAAGATTATTTGGGCCGGTGCAACCTATATTCTACTGGGCATGGCGCAGACGGCTATTGGCGTTCCCTTTCAGGCATTAACCATTACAATTACCCCGGAACGCAGCGAACGGGTTCGACTCGGTCAATTTCAAGCGGTTCCCAGTATGCTGGCAAATGTACTGATCCCCGCAGTGACCTTGCCATTTGTTCATAAATTCGCGCACGCGGGCACCGGCTTTTTTGTTCTTTCATTAGCCATCAGCGTGATGTACGCTGTCAGCACGCTGTTGCTCGTGCGAACAACGAAAGGATTGGATCCCGATACCAGCGGCGAAACCGTTTCCGACCAAGCCCCGGCAGAAATGCCCAGCCTGCGGGAAATGTTGAAGACCGCATTTAAGAACAAGTACAGTACTCTGGTCATCCTGAGCAATGTATTTTATATGCTTAACGCTGGTCTGATGGGGAGCACCTTGGTTTACTACTTCCGATACAATGTTGGCAATGATAACCTGATGGGACTATATTCCACCGCTCTCATGGTCGGTATGCTCGTGTGTATCCCGCTTATGGGACTCATCGCCCGAAAGCTCGGGAATGTAAAGTCTGTCCTTCTCGGTGCGGCCTTATGCTTCATGGCAGGTATCCCGCGCATTATTACGGGAGATAAAAGTATAGTTGTATTTTTTATATGTATTGTACTTATGGGATTCGGCAGTGGACTCATTGCAAATATGATGCAGCTACATACAGCCAGCTCCAAGGCGTGGATATCTCCGGTGCCCTCTGCTCGCTGTACTCCTTCTCGCAAAAGCTTGGCCAGGCCGTCAGTTCTATTATTGCGGCAGGTCTGTTGGCTGCCGTCGACTATACTCCCGGCGAAACTCCGGATGCTGCTACTTTGGATCTGTTCTTTGCCGAGAACCTGCTAATACCCATAGCAACGGTCGTTGCTGTTGTTGCTTTCCTGATTCCTGTGATTCGCATGGAGAAAAAACTGGTTAAAGATATTGCAGAAAAGGAGAATACCACGCATGAATCAGAATGCATTTGATGAATATGTCATTTCACTGCGCAGAAAACTCCATCAGCACCCGGAGCTTTCCGGAAAAGAAAAAGATACACGTGCCGTAATTTGTGCGGAGCTGGAGAAATTGGGCATTCCCTATGACATTGTTGATGTGAAGAATGTCATAGGCTGCATCAAAAACGGATCCGGAAAGCGCATCGCCTTCCGCGCGGATATCGATGCACTCCCAGTAGAGGAGCAGGTGGATGTGCCTTGGAAAAGCAACACCCCCGGCGTTATGCACGCCTGCGGACATGATGCGCACACCGCAGCTCTGCTGGGTTCCGCAAAGCTATTTGCAGAAACCCCCTCTCAGTGGCACGGAACGGTTTACTTGTGCTTCCAATGTGGTGAAGAGGCCGGCATAGGCGCGGCGGAGTGCGTACAGTATCTGCAGGAGCAGGGTGGTGTAGATGCGGCATTTGCAGTGCATATGCTGTCCATTCTTCCTCCCGGTCTGATCAATCTGCAGCCCGGCGTACGCGCCAACGGTGGAATCACATTCCACATTGATATCCAAGGAAAGAGCGGACATGGGGCTCGGCCGGATGTAGCGGTAAGTGCTGCGGAAATTATGTGCGATACCTATCAACAGCTTCTGCGTATTCCATCTAATCACCATGAAGCGGCAAAAACCTGTGTCATCAGTCCCTGTGTCTTGCGTTCCGGAACGCGCTTCAATGTAATACCGGGTGAGGCTGTGATTGAAGGAACGATTCGATTTATGGGTATCGAGGATGGCGCTATATTAGAGGAACGTGTCCGCCATGTTGCCGAAGCTGTGGCTGCTTTTCATGGCGGCACAGCACAGGTACAGTTTACTCCCGCTGCCCGTTATCCTGTAGTCAACGACGAAAAAATGACCGCGATCGGCAGAGAGGCAGCCGAGGCAGTTGGGTTTAAGCATTTTGATATGCCAAATTCTTCTGCTTCAGATAATTTTGCAGAATTTCTGCATGCTTTCCCAGGATATTATTGCTTTGTTGGCAGTCAACCCAGCCGCCCCGGCACATCAGGCATCCATCATGCGCCGGACTTTGATTTGGACGAAAGTGTTCTTCCTCGGATCTCTTTCATTTTTTTGGAAACGGCAAAACGGCTGGAAAATATGTAATCGGTTGAATATTACACACATGCTACCGATAGGATTTCTACGCTGAGAGGATTGTTTGTCGTGTCCAACACTAAAGCATCCGCAAGCGCGGCAGCAGCTATCTCATCGTGGTCTCCATGGGCTATGACTACAACGTCAAACGCATCAAGTCCCAGCAGAAAACCGTTCACCCACCGGAGGAGCTGACACCCAGGCAGGTCGAAAAGTGGCTCAACGAGCAGGCCGTCCTCTTTGAGCGTGACTGCCGTCACACGCCGCAGCCCGTCCAGCAGCTCACGCTGGCAAAATACATCGACCTGTGGCTGACGGACATCGCTCCTGGCAAGCTGGCCAAGTCCACCATCCGCCGTGACCGGCAGGACATCGAACGCATTCTCCCGGCGCTGGGTCACTACAAGCTCACCGAGCTGCGGCCGGAGCACTTCCGGAATTTCTACGCAGAACTGCGAAAAGTCATCCGTCCCGACACAAAAAAGCCACTCTCCGAGTACACCATTGAGGGCGTGCACGCTACGCTGTGCAGCATCCTCTCTGATGCCGTGGAGGGTGGCTTTCTTTCGCATAATCCGGCTTGGCGCACCTACCGCTACGCCGGGCGCAAGTGCGAAAAGAAGATTGCGGACGAGGAAACGGCGCAGAAGATCATCGCCGCACTGGAGGGCGAGAGCATCAAGTACGAAACTTATTTCAAGCTCATCATCGCCACGGGAATGCGGCGGGGCGAGTGCTGCGGACTAAAGTGGTGCGACATTGATTGGGAGCAGCGTTCCATCCACATCTGCCGCAACGCGGTCAAGGTGACAGACGAAGAGATCTTCGTCAAGGAACCCAAGACCCACGCGGGCAACCGCTATATGTACTTCTCCGCTGAGATGGAAAGTCTTCTGCGGGAGTACCGGCAGGAATGCGCATACATCACCGAAACCTATGACCAGAGAAAACTGACCACCGATGACTTCCTGTTCCGCCGTCAGGGAGCGCAGCTCCCCATGACGCCCACCACCTTCACCTACCGCTTCAAGCTGATCCTCAAGAAGAACGGCCTGCCGCGGGAACTGAACGTCCATTCCCTCCGGCACACCGCCGCCAGTCTGATGATCGCGGGCGGCACGGATGTGGCCACGGTGGCGGGCATCCTCGGCCACAGTCAGCCCTCCACCACACTGGACATTTACACACACGCCTTCGACAAGAACAAAAAGGCCGCCAGCGCGGGATTGCAGGGAATGCTGGAGATATGACGAAGGATAACTCAGTCGGATCACAAAATGTTCAGTAGTGGTCAAATCAGGTTTCAATTCTCCTGATTTTTCGCATATAAAAACCGTCTCAAACAATATGTTTGAGACGGTTTTTGTAATTGCTCCCAGGTTTTGTTGTCACCGCTGCGCATTGGGCAGTTCGTTCTTCACATACTTCTCCCATACATGCAGGCGGTCGCGCTCGTCGATCTGCCGCAGCACTCTGGCGGGTACACCGGCAGCGATACTGTTGGGCGGGATGTCCCGTGTCACCACCGCGCCTGCGGCGATGATGCTGCCCGCTCCGATGGTCACGCCACCACACACCGTCGCACCGGCGCACAGCCAACAGTAATCCCCGATGGTGATGGGTTCGGCATACTCCAACGCATGGCAGCCGTTGGGGTACTCCCTTAGTCCCCAGCAAGCGGAGACTGGCCGCGCTGATAGCAGCCACCCGGTGCGCCGGAGAGAAACGTGACACCCTCTCCTGCCATGCCCGCCGCTGCACCGCCTCATCCATGGCGCAGGGCCTGAAGCACTACGCCTGACGCGGCGCACCCCTTCGGCAGACTCCCCCGGCAATATGCCGGGGGATCTGTCCGTTCAGGGCTTTCTGGTTTCCTTCTTCAGCAGGGACGCCGCCGTGATGATGGTCAGTACCGACTCTGTCACCATGCCGGAATACGACCGTACCACAATGACATACACCAGCCACGACAGGCCGCTGGCAATGCCCGCCATCTGTATCACCCGCCGCCTGGTCTGGAAGAACGGCAGTAACGCCGCCAACGATGCCACGATGGGCAGTACCGTCACTGGCGTCTCATAGGTCACCACGGCAATCAGCAGAAATACTGCCACGATGGGTATCGCGGTGACCAGTTTACTCCAGTTGAATTTCTCCTGCAATAGGAAAAGCAGCAGCACGACAATCTGGAAAAAGCTGCACAGTGCGCCGGAGCATGCGTGGAGCAGTGTGTAGTGGATGGCGAAGATCAGATTGGCCACCACCTGCCACAGCAAGATGGTACGCTTGTCATTCTGCCAATAGCTGAGACCCATGGCGATCAGTGCGCCGAACCCGATGAGTTGGTAAAATATGTTCATCCGTCGTTCCTCCTAATAAAAAACGCCGCACACCCTGTCGGATGCGTGGCGAAAAATGGAGGCAATGCTCCAGAAAAATCCACACTTATTTTGGAGTTTTATTATACCATGGGACAGCCGTATTTGTCAATTGCGGCAAAGGACAACCTCCAAAAGCCATGAGCTTTTGGAGGCGAGTGGTATGCCCGACTGGATTCGAACCAGCGGCCTTCAGAGTCGGAGTCTGACGCTCTATCCAACTGAGCTACGGGCACATATTTGGTTGTGGGTTTCTGCGATAGTCGTCAAATAGTAGTCAACGACCACTCATTTTTTCTCTGCCGTTCCCGCAAACGCAGGTGTGGCAATGCTTTGCGCCATATCTCAACTGGAAACGCCTGAAACGTCGGAGTCTGACGCTCTATCCAACTGAGCTACGGGCACATATTGAATTGGGACGCAGGGGTTAATAAAGTAAGTATAGCAACTTTTCCCACTTCTGTAAAGCTAAAATTTTCGTCAAAGATCGTTAAAAAAATTGACAACTTCTTCTCTCGCTCGTATAATTGCAGTATCCTAAAACAAAGGATCGTTCCTTATGAAAAAACGCAAAATTTCCGACGCTGTCGTCCGGCGTCTTCCCCGTTACTACCGCTATCTCGACGATCTGCACTCCAAGGGCATCGTGCGCATCTCGTCGAGCTCGCTCGGCGAGCGCATGGGCATCACCGCCTCGCAGATCCGCCAGGACCTGAGCTGCTTTGGCGAATTCGGCCAGCAGGGCTACGGCTACAACATTTTGGAGCTGCGCACCGAGATCGGTCACATTCTCGGCGTGGACGAGCAGCACCGCCTCGTCGTCGTCGGCGCCGGCCACCTGGGCCACGCGCTGCTGCGCAACTTTGACTTCATGCAGACCGGTTTTCTGCTTGACACCGCGTTCGACGTCTCCCCCACGCTCATCGGCACGCGCGTCAACAACGTGCTTATCCGCTCGTTCGACGAGATCGGCGACTATTTCGCCGTGTGCCATCCCGATGTTGCGGTACTGACCGTGCCCAAGCACATCGCGCAGGAGGTCGCCGAGCAGCTCGTTGCGCTCGGCGTGCGCGGGATCTGGAATTTCACCAATACGGAACTGCACGTCGGCAGCGAGGTCTTCACCGAGGACGTCCACTTTGCCGACAGTCTGCTCACGCTGAGCTACCGTATCTCCAAGACCTCTGCCGAGGCGGAGGAGGAAGGAGCCAAACCATGAAAAGGCCCATTGCCCTGCTCGCATCGCTCCTCGCGGTAACGGTGCTCGCCACCGCGGCCACGGCCGCAGGGGGAGAGAGCAGCGACCCGCTGATCTCACTCAACTATCTGCAAACGACCTTCACCAACAAGGCGAATTCGTCCATCGACGCCGCCCTCGACAAGGCCGATCAGGCGGCGTATGCAAAGGCTGAGGCCGCACTCCGCTCGACCATCGCCGCAGCCGAGGCCAACGTGGGCGCGCAGCGCGCCGACGTCTTCACCGAGTCGCACCTCAAGCAGGGAGATGTGCTCTCCGGCACGACAGGGCTTCAGGTCATCGTGCTGGCGGGCAGCGTCAATGTGCAGTTTTCCTCCGGCGCGGTCGTCGACGTGACGACCGGCAGCGAGGTCAAAAGCGGCGCGGCGCTCGCGGAAAATCACCGCTATCTCGTCGCCGAGGACACGACGGCGCTTTTCACCGTCACCGGCAAGACCGCGGTCGTGAATTACTGCGGCTTCTATTCCATCGCAAGCTCTTCCTCGGTCGACTATCCGGCCATGGCCGCCTCGCTCAAAACGCTCACGCTCTTCCGCGGGTCGGACACGGGCTACGGCGAGGGCTTTGACCTCGAAAAGGCCCCCACGCGCATGGAGGCGCTCATTATGCTCATTCGTCTTCTCGGCGAGGAGAGCGAGGCGCTGACCTGCACGGCCTACCAGCCCTTTACCGACGTGCCCGACTGGGCGCTGCCCTACGCGGCCTACGCCTACTCCAAAGGCTACACCAACGGCGTCAGCCCAACGACATTCGGCACGACGATGAGTGCATCGGCGGAGATGTACACAGAATTTCTGCTGCGCGCACTGCGCTACAGCTCCACCGCGCAGTCTGATATCTCCAACGCGCCCGAGCGCGCGCACTTTGCGGGCGTCCTGACCGCGGGCGAGGTCAGCGCGCTGCGCGCCTCCGCGTTCCTGCGCGCCGACGTCGTATACCTCTCTTACTACGCACTCGAAACGAACGTCAGCGGCGGCAGCAAGCTGAGCGACACGCTCAGCGCGCGTGGTGTCTTCTCCGACGCGGCCTACCGCGCTTCCCGCGCGATGGTAAATTCTGCGCGCATCGGCTGACACCTTTTTGCGTTCCCACCATACTATGGATTGAGACCGCCGCGCGGGCGGTTTCAATCTTCATAGGGGGTTCGTTTTATGTGCAATAATAACTGTGGTTTTGGCGGCGGCTGCTGCCTGTGGATCCTGATTCTCATCATCCTGATCTTCGCCTGCGGCGGCTGCGGCGGTGGCTGCGGCTACAACAAT
>OMEC01000584.1_pt1 | contig 18196 bp, 16 predicted proteins | sample 1673401 | NCBI WGS metagenome assembly OMEC01 (sample SAMEA103958110, study PRJEB25191) | human gut metagenome | reverse complement strand
TCATGGACGAGCCGCTGAGCAATCTGGACGCGAAGCTGCGCCTTGAGATGCGCTCCGAGCTTCAGCGCCTGCACATCGACACCGGCTCCACCTTTATCTACGTCACCCACGATCAGATGGAGGCCATGACGCTGGCCACCAAGATCTGCCTGATCGAAAACGGCGTCCTCCAGCAGTACGACGCGCCGCTGGACGTGTACGCCAAGCCCAATAACGTGTTCGTGGCGGACTTCGTGGGCAACCCCGCCATCAACTTCATCGACGCCAGCGGCGCCCAGCAGTCCGACGGAACGCTGACCCTCTCCGCGCTGGACGGGATGCAGCTCTCCTTCCGTCCCAAGGAGCCGCTGGACGTGGCCGCGTGGTACGAGCGCGCGGACGCGGAGGACAAGGCCCGCAGAGACGCGGAAAACGCCCGGGCGCTGGACAAGAAGAGCGTGGAAAAGGGCAACAAGGACGTGCTGTTCCGCTATCACGTGGCCCGCGTCAACGAGACGGAGGACTTCGGCGACGAGGCGGCCCTGACCGACGGGGACTTTGTTCTCGGCGTGCGGCCGGAGTTCCTGCGTTTGAGCGATTCCGGCGCCATCGAAGGCGAGATCTACTCCGCCATGCCCACCGGCATGGAGACCACGGTGAAGGTCCGGGTGGGCAGCTTCCTGCTCACCGGCGTGGTGTTCGGCGGCGTGCTCTACCGCATCGGCCAGAAAATCCGTCTGGACTTTCAGGGCGACGGCGTGGTATTATTCAGTCGTAGGAACGGCCGGATGATCGCGCAAGGCTCTTTGAGCGTGAAGTAAATCCGCCCCGGTCCCTCGGCCGGGCGCTGTCGGGAAAGAGGCCCCCTGCCGGGGCCTCTTTTCTCCGTTTTCCATCCTGATCCCCAAAAGGAGCGTTTTATGATCCGTCTCATTGCATCCGATATCGACGGCACGCTGCTGCCCTATGACGAGACCGTCATGCCCCAGCGGCTGTTTCCCCTGATCCGCCGCCTGCGGGAGCGGAATATCCTGTTCTGTCCCGCCTCCGGCCGGCAGTACCACTCCATGCGCACGCTGTTCGCCCCCGTGGCGGACGAGATGTGCTTTCTGTGTGAAAACGGCGCCGTGCTGTACGGCCCCGGAACGGAGGAGGGCGCGCCCCTCCTGAGCAAGACGCTCCTGCCCCGTCAGGAGGCGCTGGCCCTGTCCCGCGCCATCATGGACATTCCCGGCTGCGGCGTCATCATCGAGGGGCAGAACCTCAACTATCTGTGCGGCTGCGGCCCGGAGCTGGTCCACGAGATGGCCGTGAACCACGGGAATCTCGTGACCATGGTGGACCGGCCCGAGGACGTGCCGGAGGAGATCGTGAAGATCGCGGCCTACTGTCCCAACGGGATGGACGGCCCCGCCGCGCTCCTCGCCCCCCGCTGGGGTGAGCCGTTCCACATGGCGGTGGCGGGCCTTGTGTGGCTGGACTTCTCCATCGCCACCAAGGGCACCGGCCTTGCGGAGATGTGCGGCGCACTGGGCGTTTCGCCGGAGGAGACGGCGGCCTTCGGCGACAACTGGAACGATCAGGCCATGCTGGACATGGCGGGCCGGTGCTATCTCATGGAGCAGGCGGACGGTGCGCTGCGCCGGACGCTGGCGGACTCCCGCGCCGCCGCGGTCCGGGAAGCGCCCCGATCCTGCCGGGACGTGTGCAACGAATTGGAGGCGATCCTCTCATGCGCGCAGTGATCTTTGATCTGGACGGCGTGCTGGTCCGCACGGATCAGGCCCACGACAAGGCGTGGCGTGCGCTGGCGGTCCGTCTCGGCATCCCCTTTGACGGGCGCGCCGCGGCGCGGCTGCGTGGCGTCTCCCGGATGGAGGCGCTGGACATCGTGCTGGAGGGCTGCGGCCGCAGCTTCACCCCGGCGGAGAAGGAAGCCCTCGCCGCGGAGAAGAACGAGCGCTACCGCGCCCTCATCGCCGAAATGACCCCGGCGGACGTCGCCCCGGATACAACAGTCACGCTCAAGGCCCTGCGGGAGCGTGGGCTTTTGCTGGCGGTGGCCAGCTCCAGCAAAAATGCCCGCTTCATTCTGGAGCGCACCGGCCTGACGCCGTATTTCCACGCCGTGGTGGACGGGACGCAGATCGCCCGGTCCAAGCCGGACCCGGAGGTGTTTTTAAAGGCCGCGCAGGCGCTGGGCGTCTCCCCGGCGGAAGCGCTGGTGGTAGAGGACGCCGCCGCAGGCGTCCGCGCCGCCCGCTGCGGCGGCTTTTCCAGCGCCGCCCTCGGCCCCGCCGCTGCGGCGGAGGGCCTTGCGGACCACGAAATCCGGTCCCTGCCGGAGCTTTTGGAGCTGGTCTGACCGCTCAATCCAACCCGAAAGGAGGACGCGCCATGGGCAGACGATGCCTGATCCTCGCGCTGACCGCGCTGCTGCTCACCGGCTGTGCCGGCTCCCCGGGCCAGTCTGCGGCGGCGCTGGCCCCGGCGGAGAGCGACCGGGTCGTGATCTACACCTCTCATAAGGAGGAGGTTTACGGCCCCATTGTCAAGGAGTTTGAAGCCCGCACCGGCATCTGGGCCGAGGTGGTCACCGGCGGCACCAACGAGCTGCTTGCCCGCATCGCGGGCGAGGCGGACGCGCCGGTGTGCGACGTGATCTTCGGCGGCGGCGTGGAGAGCCTGACGGCCTATGAGCGCTACTTTCAGCCCTACGCCTGCGCCGAGGCGGACCTGATCCGCCCGGGCCTGCGCCCGGCGGACGACCTGTGGACGCCCTTTTCCTCCCTCCCCGTGGTGCTGATCTACAACACCAAGCTGGTCTCCCCCGGCGAGCTGACCGGGTGGGAGAGCCTGCTAAGCGGCCGGTGGTCCGGCTCCATCGCGCTGGCGGACCCCACTGTGTCCGGCTCCAGCTACACGGCGGCGGCCACCATGCTCTGCGCCCTCCCCGGCGACGACTGGGACCAGCTGGACCGCCTTGCCGTCCAGCTGGAGGGCCGGGTCCTGCCGGACTCCGGCGACGTGGCCGGCGGAAGCTGCCGCGTGGGCGTGACGCTGGAGGAGACCGCCCTGAAGCGTCAGGCTCAGGGAGCGGATATCGCCATCGTCTACCCCGAGGAGGGGACCAGCGCCGTGCCGGACGGCAGCGCCCTGATCGCGGGCGCACCCCATCCGGACAACGCCCGGGCCTTCTTGGACTTTGCCCAGAGCCGGGACGTGCAGGAGCTGGTGGTCAGCCAGTTCTCCCGCCGCAGCGTCCGCACGGACGTGTCCGACGGCGACGCGCTGCCCCCTGCGGACGAGCTGGCGCTCATCGACTATCCCGTCCGCTGGGCGGCGGAGCTGAAGGACGCCTTCTCCGCCCGCTGGCCGGAGCTTCTGCGGGAGGACGCGCCGTCATGAAAAACGCCTCCTTCCGCCAGAAGCTGCTCACCAGCTTTCTGGCCATCGGCATCCTGCCCCTGCTGATCTGCACGCTGCTGATGCTCAACATCTTCCGCCTTTCGCTGACCCGCAGCGCGGCGGACGCCGCCGAGACGCAGCTTGACGCCATGTCCGGCGAGCTGAGCGGGCTGTTGTCCGACTGCGAGACCGTCATGGAAAAGCTCTGCGCCGAGCCGGCGGTGGCGGCGGCGCTGGACCGCTCCGAGCTGGACGAGCAGCGCGTCTACTCCGTTTTGTACCGCGCGGCCGCGCCGGTCCTCGGCGGGGCCAGTCTCTCCGTTTACGGCGCGGACGGCCGCCAGCTCTACTCCACCTCCAGCCAGCCCGCCTCCGGCTCCCTCTCCCCCCGCTGGGGGCTGCTGGCCGCGGCGGCGGACGGCGGCGTGGTCTACCGCGGCGCATCGTCCAAAAGCTCCGCCTGCATTCAGGCGGCCTGCGCCGTCCGGCGGGGCAGCGTTCCGCTGGGATACGTGGTGGCGGACGTCACCGCCGCCCAGCTCACCGCGCTTTTCGACGGGCAGCACACCGCCACCAGCCGCCTTCTGCTGCTGGACCCCTTCTGGGATCAGGTGTACGCCTCGTCCGACCTCCCCGCCAAGACGCTGGCCGCCCGCCTGCGCAGCCAGCTTCTGGCCGGACAGGCCCTCTCCGACAGCCACGGCGCTTATGATTACTTCGTCCGGCAGGAGCCGCGCTCCGGCTTCTGTCTGGTGCTCCAGCAGCCCAAGCCCATGACCGAGGGCACCGCCGAACTGATGTATCTGGTGGCGGGGCTTTCCCTGCTGCTGTGCCTGGGGCTGTGCGTGCTGGCGTCCATGCGCTTCAGCCGCCAGCTCTTTGAGCCGATCCGCGCCCTCAACAGCGCCATGCGCGAGGTGGAGGAGGGCAACCTGAACGTCCAGCTGGACAACCGCCGCATCGACGAGATGGGCCAGCTCTCCGGTCGGTTCAACCGGATGGCCCAGCGCCTGCGGCAGAATCTGAAGGACTCCCTGCGCCAGCAGCGGGAGCTGAACGAGGCTCAGATCCGCATGATGCAGGCCCAGCTCAACCCCCACTTCCTGTACAACACGCTGGACACCATCAAGTGGATGGGCAAGATCCATCAGGCCCCGGAGATCGCCACCATCTCCGCCGACCTTGCCGACATCCTGCGCAGCAGCATCTCCGCCGATGAGCTGGTCCCTCTGCGGCAGGAGCTGCGCCTTGTGGAGCGGTACGTGGAGATCCAGAACATCCGCTTTTCCGGCGCGTTCGCCCTGACGGTGGAGGTGGACGAGCCGCTGCGGGACGTGCCGGTGCCGAAGCTGATGCTCCAGCCGCTGGTGGAAAACGCCATTCTGCACGGCTTCCGGGACCGCTCCGGCGGCGAGATCCGCATCAGCGCCTACCGCACGGAGGAGGACCTGATCCTCACCGTCCGGGACAATGGCTGCGGCGTGCCGGAGGAGGTCCTGGCCCAGTATCGGGACGGCGCGCCCCGGCCCGGCGGGCACTTCGGCCTGCACAATGTGGACGCCATCCTGCGCATCCGGTACGGACCGGACCGGGGCGTCCGCTTCGTCCCCGTGCAGGGCGAGGGCGCGTGCATCCGCATCACACTTCCGGTTTTCAGGAAAGGAGAGGAACCGCCATGCTGAAGGTCGTCGTCGTGGAGGACGAGGAGCTGGTCCGCAAGGGTATCGTGCTGACGGTGGACTGGGCCGGGGCGGGCTGCGCCGTGGTGGGCGAGGCCGCCAACGGCGAGGAGGGGCTGGAGGTCATCCGCCGCTACCGCCCGGACCTGATCGTCACCGACATCCGCATGCCCAAGCTGGACGGCATCGAGATGCTCCGCCGCCTGCGGGAGGAGGGGAACCGGGCCCACGTGGTCTTTCTCACCGCGTACAGCGACTTTTCCTACGCCCAGTCGGCGCTGAAGCTGGGCGCTGCGGACTACCTGCTCAAGCCCTTTCACGACGGGGAGCTGGAGGAGACCATCGCCCGCATCCGCAGCCGCGCCCAGGCCGCAGCCCCGGCGGCTCCCGCCGCCCCGGTCCTGCCGGAGGGGCAGGGGCCGGAAAAGAGCAAATACGTCCGGGAGGCGCTGACCTATCTTTCCGAGCATTACAACGACCCGGATATCAGCGTCTCGTCCGTGGCCCGCAGTCTGGGCGTCAGCGACGGGCATCTGAGCCATGTTTTCAAGAAGGAGACGTCCTACACGCTCTCGGCCTATCTCACCAACTACCGGATGCACAAGGCCACGGAGCTTCTGCGGGACTGCCGCGTAAAGGTCTACGAGGTGGCGGAGTCCGTGGGCTACCGGGACATCACCTATTTCAGCAGCGCGTTCAAAAAAAGCGTGGGGATGTCCCCATCGGAGTATCAGAAGCGCTGCCAGTGACCGGCGGAGCGCCGCCGGGCCGACGCAAAGACGCAAAGGAGTGTTTTTCATGGAGATCACCATTCGGAAGGCCGATGCCGCAGATCTGGATGCCGTGGTCCGGGTCTATGAGCACGTCCACGACGCAGAGGAGGCCGGCCCCGCGCAGGTGGGCTGGGTGCGGGGCGTGTACCCCGTGCGCTCCACCGCTGAGGCGGCGCTGGAGCGGGGCGACCTGTTCGTGGAGGAGGCGGACGGCGCCGTGGTGGGCACCGGCATCTTCAACCGGCTTCAGGCGGACGTTTACGCGGGCGCTCCGTGGCAGTACGACGCGCCGGATGACCAGATCATGGTCCTGCACACGCTGGCCGTCGATCCGCAGGCCGGAAAACGGGGCCTTGGCCGCGCCTTCGCCGCATTTTACGAGCAGTACGCCCGGGAGCATGGCTGCCGGTATCTGCGCATCGACACCAACGAGAGAACTGAAGCATTACACGCTTCAAATGATCATCGCTGTTGGATTTAAGGTCAATAATCCCCGTGCGGTGTAGTTTCGCAAATGGGCGAGGCAGATCGTGAAAGACCATACCATCCAAGGCTGGACCATGGATAAGGAACGCCTGAAAAAAGGACATATGTTCACAGATGAATACTTTGAGCGTCAGCTCCAGTACATCCGTGAAATCCGGCTGGCTGAGCGGAAATTCGATCAAAAGGTCACGGACTTCTACGCTACAGATTTCGACTACGACAAGGATGCAAGGACCACTCGTCTGTTTTTCCAGACCGTGCAGAACAAGCTGCATTATGCCGTTCATCGCCACACAGCGGCAGAGTTGATCGTGGAGCGGGCTGATGCGGCGAAGGAACACATGGGGCTGGCAACCTGGGAAAATGCACCAGACGGAAAAATCGTAAAGGCTGATGTGACCGTAGCCAAGAACTATTTGAGCGAAAAGGAAATGTCATATCTGGAACGGATCGTGTCTCTCTATTTGGACTATGCCGAGCTTCAGGCTGAACGCAAAATTCCTATGAGTATGGAGGATTGGGCGAAGCGTCTGGACGGGTTCTTGGAGTTTAACGGAAACGAACTGCTGACGGGACCCGGTAAAATCAGCGCGGAGCAGGCAAAGCTTCATGCCGAAACAGAGTTTGAGAAATATCGAATTATTCAGGATCGACTCTACGAGAGCGACTTTGATCGTTTCCTCATGTTGGAGCAGTCGGCGGAGAATTCTGTGATGGAGAACTAACTCTTATTGACTACAGCGGTCCAAAATATGAATGGGCTATTACGCCTGTTTTGGCAAAGAGGTTGGTATCAAATTGTGATACCAACCTCCTGATGACTATATCGACTTTCGAAGAAGTTGCGGTGTTATCTGTGGCGCAGAGCCGATGCGATTTGCGCAGGCACTGTCTGCACAAATCGCTGGTTGACCACAGTTTCACCACAGACAAGCGTGGAAACAACGGAGACTGCACTTCACAAAAGTTCTGGAAACGACGTTGTTCGGAATAAAAACGACTAAAAACAAACGGAAATTATTATAAAAAACACCAAAAATCTCTTGGTAAGGATGAGGTCACCAGTTCGAATCTGGTCAGCAGCTCCAGAACAACACCTGAAATCTTCGGATTTCAGGTGTTGTTCGTTATAAAGATAAATCTGGGATCAAGAAGAGCTCCCGCATTGCAAAATGCAATGCGGGAGTGTTTTTCAGTCGCAGACATCATCCGCTACGCGGCACAGCACATCGGGGTGGTTGGAGATGATGCAGTCTACGCCCCGGGCGATCATATCTTTCATGTTCTCCTCGTCATTTACCGTCCAGGTGTTGACCTTCATGCCCCGGCCGTGGAACAGCTCCATCAGCTCCGGCTGATATTGCAGAAGCATATACCGGGGATGCATATTGTCGGCATTGGAGCGCTGAACATAATGTTCCATGTCCAGATAGGGCTTATCATACAGAAGGCCGGTTTCAATGTCCGGGCACAGCTCCTTGAAATGCTGCATGGAGATATGGTTGAAGGAGGAAACGAACACTTGCTCCTGCATCTGGCGTTTGCAGATCTCGTCGATTACCCATTGCTCCAGGTTCTCGTAAAACACCTCGTAGTTTTTCAGTTCCATGTTCAGCAGCACCTTGGTCTCCTTACAGAAGTCCAGCAGCTGGCCGAAGGTCCAGATATGCTGACCTGCAAATTCCGGAGACTTCCAAGCACCGATATCCAGTGAGAGCAGCTCATCATAGGTCATGTTCTTGATGAAGCCGGTGCCGTTGGAGGTGCGCTCTACAGAGGCATCATGAAAAATCACCAGCTTGCCGTCTTTGGTGATGTGGACGTCGCTTTCAAAGCCGTCGGCAGCGGTCTTTTCCACTGCCATCCGGAAGGCCAGAGGGCTGTTCTCCGGGTAATTGCCGGAAAAACCGCGGTGCGCAAGCAAAAGTGGGCGTTTCATATGATTCTCTCCTTACACGTAATAATAAAAGCGCATGACGCTCCCATCATACGCTTCTCTCAATATCTCCGATTTGTATTATAGCCGAATAAACAGGGAAATACAAGTATTAACACAAAATTTTGGCAAAAGGAATTTCGGAACGAAATGGAACAGAAGTGCCCGCAGTTTTTGATAAAAACCGAGGCTGTTGCTGCAACAGCCTCGGTTTTGTGTGCGTTTACTGGTGGATGGCGGTGCCGGTTTTGCCGGCTACGCCGTCCTTGGCCTTTTCCAGCAGCGTGATGAGGGCGGAGCGACCGGGGGCACTTTCGGCAAACTCCACGGCGGCCTCCACCTTGGGCAGCATGGAACCGGGGGCAAAGTGCCCCTCACCGATGTACTTGCGGGCCTCGTCGGGGGTCAGGGAATCCAGCCACTTTTCATCGGGCTTGCCGAAATTGATGGCAACCTTTTCCACGGCAGTGAGGATGATAAGGGTGTCGGCTTCCACCTGCTGAGCCAGTACGCAGGAGGCGAAGTCCTTGTCGATAACAGCGGCGGCGCCCTTCAGATGGTGCCCCTCAGTCTTGTAGACGGGAATTCCGCCGCCGCCGCAGGCCACCACCACCAGCCCAGCCTCTACCATATCACGGATGGACTGGATCTCAATGATCGATTGAGGTCTGGGAGAGGCGACCACCCGGCGGTATCCGCGGCCGGCATCTTCGATGACGTTGTAGCCGCGTTCAGCCACCATCTTGTCAGCTTCTTCTTTGGTCATGAAAGCACCGATGGGCTTGGTAGGGTTCTGGAACGCCTCATCATTCGGGTCCACCTCAACCTGAGTAAGCACGGTGGCTACACCCTTTTGGATGCCGCGGTCCAGCAGTTCTTCCCGCAGCGCGTTTTGCAGGTCATAACCAATGTAGCCCTGACTCATGGCCACGCATACGGACAGAGGACAGGGAATGTACTTTTCCGGCTCGGAGCGGGTCAACTCGGCCATGGCCTTCTGGATCATGCCCACCTGAGGGCCGTTTCCGTGGGCGATGATGACCTCGTGTCCTTCTTCGATCAGATCGACGATAGCCTTGGCAGTCTGCTTCACGGCGATCATCTGCTCAGGGAGATTGCTGCCCAGAGCGTTGCCGCCCAGCGCGATCACAATACGCTTACCCATGAAAAACACCTCAATTTGTTTAGATTCTATACATTTTGGAGCAAAAACGGCAATAGATGCCCCGTGTTGTGGGGGGTGCCGCTGAGACGGCTGCCATGGCCGCCGGTGAAAATGAGGGAGCCCGTCCGCACAGATACAGGCAGGTTGACCTATGCGGACGGGCCTCCGAAATGGAAAGAGAATATCAGGCGGAAAGCCTATGGGGTTCAGACGGTTCTGAGAAGGCTTACTTCTGGAACCAACGGGCGATCCCGCGCTCCTCCAGAGCCTTCAGAGTGGCCTGGGGATCTTTCACCTTAGCCAGGAAGATCATAGCGGCGATGATGTAGGGCTTGTAGGAAGCCTCCTTATACAGGGGCGTGCGGTAACGGTCGAACACAGAGGCCTCAACCTCGCCGTCCTTGCAGGAAACATCGTTGATGTCGGCAGGGAGGCAGTGGAGATACAGGGCCTTGCCGTCCTTGGTGGTCTTCATCAGCTCCTCGGTGCAGCACCAGTCCTTGTGATCGGCGTTCTGGGCCAGCAGTTCCTTCTCCAGAGCCTTGATGCCGTCGGCGTCGCCCTCAGCGTACAGATTAGTGCGCTTCTCCATAGCGGCGAAGGGAGCCCAGCTCTTGGGATAGACGATATCAGCGTCCTTGAAGGCCTCGGCCATGGAGTTGGTCTTGGTGAAGGAACCGCCGGTCTTGGCGGCGTTGGCCTTGGCGACCTCCTCCACCTCGGGCATGACCTCGTATCCCTCGGGGTGAGCCAGCACCACGTCCATGCCGAAACGGCTCATCAGGCCGATGACGCCCTGAGGCACGGAGAGGGGCTTGCCGTAGGAGGGGCTGTAAGCCCAGGTCATAGCGATCTTCTTGCCCCTCAGGTTCTCCACGCCGCCGAAGTGGTGAATGATGTGCAGCATGTCGGCCATGCACTGGGTGGGGTGGTCGATATCGCACTGCAGGTTGATCAGGGTGGGCTTCTGCTCCAGAACACCGTCCTTGTGGCCCTGAGTCACGGCCTCAGCCACTTCCTTCTGATAGGTGTGGCCCTTGCCGATGTACATATCGTCACGGATGCCGATGACGTCGGCCATGAAGGAGATCATGTTGGCAGTCTCACGGACAGTCTCGCCGTGAGCGATCTGGCTCTTGCCTTCGTCCAGATCCTGAACCTCCAGACCCAGCAGATTGCAGGCGGAGGCAAAGGAGAAACGGGTGCGGGTAGAGTTGTCCCGGAACAGAGAGATACCCAGACCGGACTCGAAAATCTTGGTGGAGATGTTGTTCTCGCGCATATAACGCAGGGCATCCGCCACGGTAAAGACGGCTTCCAGCTCGTCATCGGACTTGTCCCAGGTCAGGAAGAAGTCACCCTCGTACATCTCTTTGAAGTTCAGGGCGTTCAGCTTGTCGATATATTTCTGCAGAGTAGCGTCCATGATAATTGGCTCCTTTATAAATCTATATTTTGTAATTTGTGAGAAAAGGTCTGAAACGGTTTCTGTGCGAATTACTGAATGTCGTTGTTGGTCTTGCCGGCCCGGAACTGGGAAACATCGGCAGTCTTGTTCTCCTCCTTGTACAGACCGGGCACGGCGGCGTACAGGGCGGCGCAGGTCACAAGATCCTGCTTCCAGGTGATCTCATTGGGGGCATGGGCCTGAGACTCCGCACCGGGGCCGAAGCCAACGCAGGGGATGCCGTAACGTCCCTGAATGGCTACGCCATTGGTGGAGAAGGTCCACTTGTCGATCAGGGGACGATGACGCAGGTGCATTGCGCCGTCGGGGCCAATGCGCTCCTCACCGTACAGCGCGTGGTGGGCATCCACCAGAGCCTGCACGTGGGCGGCGTTTTCTTTGTTGATCCAGGTGGGGAAGTAGCACTCGGTCTCGTAGACCTCGCCGGTCCAAGAGGGCCGGTCATACATATACATGGAGACCTTCACATCGTCACCGTACTTCTTTACGCTGGGCAGCTGGCGGATCTCCTCCAGGCAGGAGTCCCAGGTCTCACCGGCAGTCATGCGGCGGTCGATGGAGATGGAGCAGGAGTCAGCCACAGCGCAGCGGGAGGGAGAGGTGTAGAAGATCTGGGAGGTGGTGCAGGTGCCCCGGCCAAGGAACTGAGCGTCCTCGTAATGCTCGGGGTTGAATGCGGGATTCAGCATCTTCACGAGGCCCTTGATCTCGTTGGAGGGGCCGTCACCGTTCTCGTTGAGCGCGCGGACTTCCTGAAGAATGTCGGCCATCTTGTAAATGGCGTTGTCACCACGCTCGGGTGCAGAGCCGTGGCAGGAAACGCCCTTCACGTCCACACGGATCTCCATGCGGCCGCGGTGGCCGCGGTAGATGCCGCCGTCGGTGGGCTCGGTGGAGATAACGAATTCCACCTGCTCCTTTTTGATGCCGTTGGCGGGGAAGTACTTGTTGACGATGTACTGCCAGCACATACCGTCGCAGTCCTCTTCCTGAACGGAACCCACCACCATGATCTTATAACCGGCAGGGATCAGGCCCAGATCCTTCATGATCTTGGCGCCGTAAGTGGCAGAGGCCATACCGCCCTCCTGGTCGGAGCCGCCGCAGCCATAGATGACCTGATCATCCTCGTAGCCTTGGTAGGGGTCATGGGTCCAGTTGTCGATGTTGCCCACGCCCACGGTGTCGATGTGGGAGTCGATGGCGATGATCTTGTCACCGTCACCCATCCAGCCGATGACATTGCCAAGACCGTCGATCTCCACCTTGTCATAGCCCAGCTTTTCCATCTCGGCCTTGATGCAGTGAACGACCTCACGCTCCTCGCAGCTTTCGCTGGGGTGGGAGATCATGTCCCGCAGGAAGCGGGTCATATCGGCCTGATAGGCCTGAGCGGCTGCTTTGATCTTCTTAAAATCCATGGTAGTAACCTCCAATTTTATTTCTTAAACCTTGATCGTATCCGTTTCCGGACCGTGCATTCAGCAGGGCTTCTGCGGGGTGTCGTCGGTGGGATACTCGCCATCCCACACCACCCGGCGATACTTTTCGGGATCGGTGTTGCCCTCAGTGGAGAACATGAGCACCCGGCTGTGCCGGTCCAGCTCCAAAGCGTCCCGCAGCTCCTTGTAGGTGTCGTCACACATGATGGCGTCCAGAACACCCATGCCCACGGCGCCGGATTCGCCGGACACCACGCGGGGGTCGCCCTTGACGGGGGAACTCAGCATCCGCATACCCTTGGCGCTGACCCAATCGGGGCAGGAGATGAAGGCGGACACATGGTTCCGCAGAATGTCCCAGGAGATCGTGTTGGGTTCGCCGCAGGCCAGACCGGCCATGATGGTTTTCAAATCACCGGTGACGATGCGGGGCTTGCCGTCATTGGCCAGCGCGCCCTGATACAGGCAGTCAGCCGCCTCGGCCTCCATCACCACGAACTTGGGAGGATCGTTGGGGAACAGGTTTGCGAAGTAGCCCACCACAGCACCGGCCAGAGAGCCGACGCCGGCCTGGACGAACACGTGGGTGGGACGGTTTACGCTGCACTGACGAAGCTGGTCGGCGGCCTCGTTGGCCATGGTGCCGTAGCCCTGCATGATCCAGGAGGGGATCTCCTCGTAGCCGTCCCAGGCGGTATCCTGCACGATGACGCCGTGTTCCGTCTGTGCGGCTTCCGCGGCAGCCATACGCACACAGTCATCGTAGTTGACTTCCTCGATGGTGACCTTGGCGCCCTCCTTGGCGATATTGTCAAAGCGGGACTTGCTGCTGCCCTTGGGCATGTGTACCACCGACTTCTGGCCCAGCTTGTTGGCCGCCCATGCCACGCCGCGGCCATGGTTGCCATCGGTGGCGGTGAAGAAAGTGGCCTGACCGAATTCCTTACGGAAGGCTTCGCTGGTCAGATAGTCGTAATTCATTTCGGACACGTCCCGGCCCATCTCGCCGGCGATGTACCGGGCCATGGCGAAGGAGCCGCCCAGCACCTTGAAGGCGTTGAGACCAAACCGGTAGGACTCATCCTTCACATACACACCCGCCAGCCCCAGATACTGTGCCATACCGTCAAGCTGCGCCAGAGGGGTGATGGAGTACTGGGGGAAGGACCCGTGGAAGGAGCGGGCCTTGGCCACATTGGGCAGGGACATCACATCCAGATGCTGATCGTCACTCTTCGGCATATGATTGAGGACCCATTTGAGCTGATCTTTCATGGAATACTCGCCTCCAAAATCTTTTTACTTCATGGCAAAATTTATTTAGCTTTCTGAGACCATCATAGCATGTGTTCTTCGGTTGTCAAGCAGAAAAACTCAAAAAAATGCTGTAAAGCTAAAACTTTTTTTGGTTCCTCTTGCGGAACCTGTGCGCAAGGCTGTTTTTTCCCAAAATCGGGCCTCCGCAGCAGGGATATTTCCCCGGCTTTCCATGCATGGAAGGTTTGGAAGTGCCCTTGCTTTTTACGGAAGGCCACTTCGTGAGTGGAGGGAGATCTGACTTGTTTTCAGATATATCGCTCCTGCTGCAATCTGCTTGACGGCCCATACACTTTAATGAGAAAATTAAAAATTTTTAGGTCTCAAAAAAATGGTTGAAACTCACTAAAATTATGATACAATAATGGAATAATCATAGCAGGTCTGTCAGCGGCAACGGATCAGACCGTGTATTCCATAGTTTGCCCCGCTCTTTTCGGGGGCGTTTCTGCCGCGGACCGGAAAAGGAGGGGATTTACGTGCCGGATGCATCTACGCTGCAATTTCTCTTGACGCTGGCAAAGGGGATCGCCAGTCAATTCGGCCCTAACTGCGAGGTGGTGGTCCACGATCTTGCCACCAATGACCCGGAACGATCCATCGTTGCCATTGAAAACGGACACGTCACCGGACGCAAGGTGGGGGACGGGCCCTCCCATGTGGTTCTGGAAGCCCTGCGGGGGAATCCCGAACAGCTCCACGATCACTTGTCCTATCTGACCCGGACCAAGGATGGGAAGATCCTGAAATCCACCACCATCTACATCCGAGATGACGACGGTGCCCCCATTGGCATCTTCGGCATCAACTACGATATCACCCTGATGCTGGCCATGGAGAATGCGATCAAGCAGTTTACCGCCACCGAAAAGGACGAGAAGGAGCCAGAGCCGATTGCCCGGAATGTCTCTGATCTGCTGGATGAGCTGATCGAGCAGAGCGTGAAGGTGGTGGGTAAGCCGGTGGCCTTGATGAACAAGGAGGATAAGGTCAAGGCGGTGCAGTTTCTCAATGAGACCGGAGCCTTCCTCATCACCAAGAGCGGCGACCGGGTATGCAAGTTCTTCGGCATCTCCAAGTACACTCTGTACAGCTATATTGACGAATCCAAGGCGTAAAACGCCCAAACACAGACGTTCAGATGCTTATCATGCTTATTATTAAGACAGATCGGCTGCAAACCGAGGTTTGCAGCCGATCTGTCTTGTTTAACAGGATAACGAATGGAATGTGAAAAACCAAAAGGGGGAGGCTTCTTTACGAAGTGTATCTGTCAAGTAAAAATAGACACGAATAAAAAGTCATAGCATCAGAATCCCAATTCAGTTTTGTACTGGATTGGGGTTTTGTAATCCAAGGCAGCGGCAAAACGTTCGGAGTTAAAGTATAGGACATATTGATCCAGTGTCTTTTTGAGGTTGGAAACTTTACTGATACCAAAATCCAGAATCAATTCGGCCTTCATCCATCCGTTCAGAGATTCGATAATTGGGTTGTCCGTAGGTGTTCCGGCTTTTGACATTGAGCGAATTATGTTATAATTAGAATGAGTCCTTGAGAAAGCTCTGGAGGAGTAGACTGCGCCTTGGTCGGTGTGCAAGACCGTACCTGCGGTCTGCTCCTTCACATTTTTTACGCGTTTGCATAGTTGATCCAAACAGTTATAGTAGGTTTTGGGATCTCCTCGATAAGGGTGAATTTTGCCTGGAAACTCAAAGATCACCCTTAGGCGCAGACAGAGTGCACAACCCGCTGCAAATCGGATTGTGCACTCTGCTCATTAAAATATTTACTTGTTCAGCAGTTCACTGCTGCGGCCGCAGCTTGCAAACAATTCGATATATACCTCAGTTCGTCAAAGGAATCCACATCCAGCTTTCGGTAAAGGTTGCGATTGTGGGTCTTGACCGTGCTGGCGCTGATACACGCCAGCTCCGGGATATCCTTAACGGTATAGCCGTCCATATAATATTGCAGGATGGTACGTTCCGTGCCGGTCAGCGTACTGGCCCGCTCTGCAAAGCCCCGCAGCCGTGCCTCCACATCCGGCGGCAGCGTTCCCGTTGGCCGATCACGGATGGCGGCAAGCAGCTCGTCGATCTCCGGGATACCGGAAGCGACCATCTCTGTACCGCCCCGTACTGCCGCCAGACTTTTATTGATGGGCTTTACGAATTGGCGGGACAGCACCGTTGCCACTACCAGCATGGCCAGCAGGAAGAGAACCGCTCCCAGGAACCATGCAATCTGGGACCCCGTTTCATAGCTGCGGAAGGTCCCGTCCGGCACCAGCGTCACAGCGGCAAGGGGGATGCCGTCCCACGTGGCAGCATCCAGAAGCTGGTGCCGTCCCAGATAGGTGTTCTTCCCATCGCTGTAAGTGGTGTAGTATTTTCCGTCGCTGATGTGCAGAATGCCGTTGGCCGTCAGGCGGGAGCCGTCAGTGGCACCCAGCATGGCCCCGGAGAGAAGCAGGCTGTCGCCGTCTATGGGGGCTGCCAGCGTCAGCATATTGCCGAAGGCGCTGGGGACTGTATTATGGGAAAGACTGAAATAAAGATCGCTGATCTCCGCACCGCAAAAGCCCCTTACGGTACCGCCGCCATCCAAAATGGGTAAGCACAGCAGCATGACCTGCTCCCAAGTGTCCGGCAGCTCTGTGTGTTTTGTCCACAGGCAGCCATCTGCCAGCCGGGCCCCCTGATAGGCGGTGACCTGATCGCTGCCGGGGATCAGAGCGGCGTTCAGCTCCGGATTCCAGCGGTTGTGCATTTGAAGCTGCAAGCTCCGGGCTGTTTCCGCCGCACCCCGGAAGCAGATCACATCCTACTCGGAGGCCACCGTTGGCTGTAAGCCAGAATAGCGGAGGTATAACCCCGCCCGGAAATCCTCTGCATTTGGCAGAGAGGTGTTGGCGGTGACGTTCAGACCGAAGAAGATCCCACTGCACGAGGCTGCGCCCAGAGTGTTGCTTAAAGGCGTATACAGGCGCTTTTCCAACTCCGCAATGGTATCCGGATTGTTGTTCAGTTCATCAAAGGCGATGCCCTTGGCGGCAAGAAAGACGTCCAGTTCCTTTCCCAGTTTTTCCGACATAGCCATGCTTTGCGCTGTTAGTGCGTCCATTTGGGAGTCCAGAGCGGCGTAGGTGTTCCTCTGCTGAATATCCAGCGTTCCGGACAGCTGATGCGCGGGATGGGACAACACGCCAGTGGCCATCAGGGTAGACAAAATCGCCGCCATCAGCAGCAGCACCATGATGAACCGGTACAGCAGCAGCCGCAGCCCCATACTGGGACCGGCTGCACGCTTTTTTTGAATTGCTTCCCTGATTGGCCGCATTGGCGCTCCCTCTCTTATGTACCGTAATCTAACTTAAAGCTGTCCAGCGTGTCCCAAACCAACTCCTCCGCCGTACTGGAGCCCTTCTGATATTGGGCACGGCCAGCCATCAGCTTCAGCCGGGACAGATTTTCAAACCGTGTTTCCAGATCCAGATAGTTCTCCATCTGCGGCGCGTAATAGAAGGTGTAGGATTCCTGCATCTTGAGATAGGTCTCATACAGAGAGACATACATGGGGTTGCTGAGCTGCTCCACAGCGGCGGGAAGGTAGGCATCAAATGCCTCCTACGTCACCGGCATATAGCCGAGGCTGGTGACAAATTCCACGTTTCGCTCCGGCGACGTCAGCCATTTAAGAAAGGTAATACACGCTTTTTCCCGCTCCGGGGTGGATTTTGTCGTGCACATTCCCACGCCCCGCTGCATGACCAGTTTTTCGCCGCCGTCAAACACCGGGTAGGGCATGGAGGTGATAGACACCTGCTCCGAGGTGTTGTCGGGATAGGTCACCGTGTCGGAGTAATAGAGTACACTGGCAGAGGACGCTACGGAGACAATGGTATCGCCGGTGCGGAGAGATTCCGTGGCGTAGCCGTCCTGTAACCACACACCGCCCTCCAGCGCCGCGTGGGCGTAAGGCTCCCATGCCCGCTCAAAGGCTGGGCCGAAGCGGACGCCGTCACTTTGGAAAAAATTCTCCCCCAGCGACTCCACCCCTACCTGAAAGTAGTTGAAGTGATAGTCGTTGACAAGAAAGCACTTCCCAGTATCCGCGGCATACCGCTTCGCTAAGGCGTAGATGTCTTCCCAGGTGGTCAGATCGTCATAACTGGCCCCAGAGGTGGCTGCCCAGCGGTCAAACAGCGTCCGGTTGACGAACAGTACCTCAGTGGATTTGGCCAGGGGCAGAATGGCCTGCCGCCCGCCGATCTGTCCCTCCTCCACAAAGGCGGGGATAAATGTTTCCAGTTCCTCCGGACTGAAATAGTCCCGGTAGTCCACGATCATGTCCTGATCCGGGAGAGCCAGCACCGTTTTGGGGTAGGACACGAACATATCCGGCAGGGAAGGGGCGCCTGGGTCACTGTTGGCGGCGGCCAGCACGCTTTTATGGATGCTGCCGCTGTTGCTGACCAGCTCTACCTTCACCCGGATATTCTGCTCCACGCCGATGGTGCTGTTGAACTGCTCAATCAAAC
>OMEC01000555.1_pt1 | contig 18755 bp, 15 predicted proteins | sample 1673401 | NCBI WGS metagenome assembly OMEC01 (sample SAMEA103958110, study PRJEB25191) | human gut metagenome | reverse complement strand
GTTTTATCACGGCCTGACGCAGCAGCGTGCCGCCGGTATCCTGCACATCTCGCAGGTGCAGGTGTCGCGCCTGGAGCGGCGCGCCGTGGAGCGCCTGCGTGAATGGCTGGCCACCTAGGCGGCCGGAGGTTTCTTCTCCGGCTGCCTTTTTTCATGCCTCGGGCTTGACGGTACAAGATGTGCGGTGATATGATAATAAGTATCATACATCTTGTGCTGAATCGGGAGGGGGCTGCCTGTGTACACACCCAAAGAAGTTGCGGAGAACTATCTCTCCGTCTGCCGGTCCAAGGCAGCGCTGCCGCTGGGCCGGATGTTTCTGCTCGCCTGCATGGCGGGAGCCTTCGTCGCATTGGCGGGCGCCGCGTCCACGGCTGCGGCGGCCACGGTGGGCGATCCGTCGCTGGCGAAGCTCGTCTCCGGCTGCGTCTTTCCGGCCGGTCTTGCCATGGTCATCGTGGCCGGCAGCGAACTGTTTACCGGTAACAACCTTATGATTCTGGGCGTCCTGTCGCGCGTGATCTCTGTGCGGCAGATGCTGCGCAACTGGTGTGTGGTCTATCTGGGCAATTTCGTGGGTGCAGCGCTCGTCGCGGCGCTCTGTATGCTTGGACACGTGTTTTCCGCGTTTGACGGCCGGCTGGCAGCGTCTGTGATCGCCATTGCACAGACAAAGGCGTCGCTCCCGTTCGGCGATGCGTTTGTGCGCGGCATCCTCTGCAATTTTCTCGTCTGCATCGCCGTGTGGATGGCAAGCGCCGCAAAGTCTGTCCCCGGAAAGATCCTGGCCGTCTTTTTCCCGATCATGACGTTCGTCGTTGCGGGCTTTGAACACAGCGTGGCCAATATGTATTATCTCACGGCGGGACTACTGACGGCAGCGCAGACCGGCGCGGCGGCCGAAGGGCTGACGTGGGGCAGGGCGCTGGCCTGCAATCTGCTGCCGGTCACGCTCGGAAATCTTGTCGGCGGCGTGCTTCTGGTGGGCGTGAGCGCGTGGTATCTCTACCTGAAACAGGGAAAAACCACTGTTAATTCTTAGACGGCATTGTTAATTTGTAGATAACTGGCATCTTGTCCAGAAATGATGAGCGAATTTGGTGACGTTCCACAAAACAGAACAACATTTGTTGACGAATTCACCCGATTGTGCTACTATGATAACCGTTGAGATTTGAATATTTGAATGGATGTATTTCGATTTTTAATACCCATCTGCACATTTTGAATACCCCTTGAGGGGAGGAGCATCGTTTTGAAAAAGATATATGTCATGATCGGCAACTACGGCAGCGGCAAGAGTGAGCTTGCGCTGAATTTTGCTTTTAAAGCGGCTGAAACCGGAAAGACAGAACTCATTGACCTCGACCTGGTCAATACCTACTTCCGCCTGACAGAGCGCGGCAAGCTCGTGGAGCAGAAAGAGATCCGTCTCATCTCTCCGAACTATGCCTGCTCCGGCGTGGAGACGCTGTCCCTGCCGGCAGAGGTCGCTTCTGCATTTGCCATGAACTGGGACACCGTCGTGTTTGACGTCGGCGGCGACGCCGTCGGTTCCACGGCGCTCGGCCGTTATTATGAGGACTTTCAGGACTTCATGGCCATGGGGCCGGAGCAGCTGGAGGTCCTGAACGTGGTCAACATCCGCCGTCCGCTCGCCGGCACGGTGGAGAAGATCATCGACCTGCAGGAGCAGATGCAGATCCATTCGCACCTGAAGATCACGGGTATGATCAACAACACGAACCTCGCCACTATGACCACGCCGGCAGAGCTGCGCGACGGTTATGAGATGCTGCGTGAGGTCAGCGACCGGACGGGCGTGCCGGTCATGTATACGACCGGCAAGAAGGACATGCTCGATATTTTCCTTGCCGAGGGGCACGACCCGAAGTATATCGGCAAACCCGTCGCCATAGACATCATCATGAAGCGCGACTGGGACAGCTATATCCACAGTCTGTCGGAGAAAAAACAGGCGTAACCCGCTCTTGCGGTTTACATAGGCAATTTCGCAAAACAGAACAGAAAAGAGGTAGCAAAAATGGTAAAGGTGACCATCAACGAGAATCTTTGCAAGGGTTGCGGTCTCTGTGTCAGAGCTTGCCCGAAGGGCGTTCTGGCGCTGGCGAAAGACAAACTCAACGCAAAGGGTTATCATCCGTCCGTCGTCGCGAATCCGGAGGCCTGCATTGGCTGCGCTTCCTGCGCGCGTACTTGCCCGGACGTGGTAATCAGCATTGTGAGAGATTAAGGAGGTACATCGAAAATGGCATTGACGCTTATGAAGGGTAGCGAAGCTATCGCTGAGGCTGCGATTCGTGCAGGCGCGCGTTACTTCTTCGGCTATCCGATCACTCCGCAGACGGAGATTCCTGAATATATGTCCGCACGTATGCCCGAAGTCGGCGGCTGCTTCCTGCAGGCCGAGAGCGAAGTTGCGGCTATCAACATGATCTATGGTGCAGCCGGTGCCGGTGCACGTGCGCTGACCTCTTCCTCCAGCCCCGGTGTCAGCCTGAAGCAGGAAGGCATTTCCTACTGCGCAGGCGCGCAGCTGCCGGCTGTCATCCTGAACGTTATGCGCGGCGGCCCCGGCCTCGGCAACATTCAGGCTTCTCAGGGCGACTACTTCCAGGCTGTCAAGGGCGGCGGCAACGGTGACTATCACCTGCTGACCTACGCTCCGGCATCCGTGCAGGAAGCGATCGACATCATGATGTACGCCTTCGACAAGGCTGAGAAGTACCGCATACCGGTCCTCTTCCTCGCCGACGGCATCATCGCGCAGATGATGGAGCCCGTGGAGATGCCCGAGATGGTCGACTACAAGATCGATCCCGAGAAGAAGCCCTGGGCCTGCACCGGCTGGAAACCGGGCGACGATCCGGCCAAGCGCGGCGTCATCAACTCCATCTACATCGATACCGAGACCCTGTCCGTCCACAACGACGAGCTGCAGGCCTGCTATCGTGAGATCACTGCCAACGAGCAGCAGTGGGAAGAGTACAACCTCGAGGGTGCTGAGTATGTCATCACCGCTTTCGGCACGGTTGCGCGTATCGCCAAGTCCGCCATTGCCGAGCTCAAGGAGCAGGGCATCAACGTTGGTCTGGTTCGCCCGATCACCGTCTGGCCGTTCCCGTACGACGCAGTCAAGAAGGCTGCCGAGCTTCCGGGCGTGAAGGCTGTGCTCGATGTCGAGCTGAACGAAGGCCAGATGCTCGAGGACGTCAAGCTCGCCATCAACGGCGCAAAGCCGGTCGACTTCTTTGGCCACCTCGGCAGCCAGATGCCGACCACCGAAGAGATCAAGGCGAAGATTATCAGCATGAAGGAGGGCAAGTAAATGTCTGTTGTTTTTGAAAAGACCAAGCTCCTCACGGACAAGCAGTTCCACTACTGCCCGGGCTGCAACCACGGCATTATCCACCGCCTGGTCGCTGAGGTCATTGATGAGATGAATCTGGACGGCAAGGTCATCGGCGTCGCGCCGGTCGGCTGCTCCGTTTTTGCTTATGATTACTTCAACTGCGATATGTACGAAGCCGCCCACGGCCGTGCACCCGCAGTCGCCACCGGCGCCAAGCGCGTCGTCGGCAAGGACACCCTCGTCTTCACCTATCAGGGCGACGGCGACCTGGCCTCCATCGGCACCGCTGAGATCGTTCACGCTGCGCACCGCGGCGAGAAGATCTCCACGATCTTTGTCAACAACGCGATCTACGGCATGACCGGCGGCCAGATGGCCCCGACCACGCTGGTTGGCCAGAAGACCACCACGAGCCCCTACGGCCGTGATGAGGACTGGTGCGGCGCACCTCTGAAGGTCTCCGAGATGCTCGCTGAGGTTCCGTGCTCCTACTACATCGAGCGCGTCGCCGTCAACAACACCCCGAACATCGTTAAGGCGAAGAAGGCCATTTCCAAGGCGTTCCATTATCAGATGGAAGGCAAGGGCTTCACGATGGTCGAAGTCCTGTCCGCCTGCCCGACGAACTGGGGCCTGAGCCCGATCAAGGCGATGGAGTGGCTGGAAGAGAACATGATTCCGTACTACCCGCTCGGCGTTAAGAAGGACAAGGGGGCTGAATAATATGAAGAAAGAATATATTTTTGCTGGCTTTGGCGGTCAGGGCATGCTCCTGATCGGTAAGTTCCTGGCTATGGCCTGCATGCTCGACGGCAAGCACGTCTCCTGGCTGCCCTCTTACGGCCCTGAGATGCGCGGCGGCACGGCGAACTGCTCCGTCATCGTCTCCGACGATCCGGTCGCATCCCCGCTGGTCGACATGGCTGACTGCGTTGTGGCGATGAACCGTCCGTCCCTGGACAAGTTCGAGAGCCACGTCAAGCCGGGCGGCGTCCTCGTCATCAACAGCTCCATCATTGACCGCAAGGCCGAGCGTGATGACATCCAGGTCGTCTACTGCGACGCCAACGGCATCGCCGAGTCTGTCGGCAACCCGAAGGGCGCGAACGTTGCGATCCTCGGCGCTCTGATGGAGAAGACTCCGGTCGTCTCCAACGAGATCCTTGGCGAAGCGATCCGCATCGAGCTTGGCGAGAGAAAGGCCAAGTTCCTCGAGGGCAACATGAAGGCGCTCGAGGCCGGCGAAGCCGCTGCAAGAGGCTAAACCGCTATAGAAGAAAAAAGAACCGATCTTCGGATCGGTTCTTTTTTTATTGCTTGTCTTTGGACTTAAAACACATCGCCACGAGCAGACCAAAGAAAATAGCTGCGCAGATTCCGGCAGCGCCGGCCGTGAAGCCGCCGGTGAACGCGCCGAGCACGCCCTTTTCGGCCACGGCATCGTGTACGCCTTTCGCCAGCAGATTGCCGAAACCGGTCAGCGGCACGGTCGCCCCCGCGCCGGCCCATTTGGCGAACGGCCCATAGATGCCGCCCGCCACCACGTACAGCGTCAGGATGCGCGCCGGGGTCAGCTTCGTCTTGTCGATCAGCACCTGACCGATCATACACAGCACGGCGCCGATCAAAAATGCTTTTACATAGCCAAGGATCATGTGTTCACCTGCGTTTCGATCGCCACGGCGTGGCAGATTCCGGGGATGCTCTCGCCCTGCATGGACGCTGTGGGCGACATGAGCGCGCCGGTCGCCGCAAACAGCAGCCGCCGGATCTGGCCGCCCTCCAGCAGCTTCAGCAGATGCCCCGCGAGCACGGATGCGCTGCATCCGCAACCGGAGCCGCCTGCGTGCACGTCCTGTCCCTCCAGATCATAGATCAGCAGTCCACAGTCGGTGTAGAGCCCCTCGAGGTCAATGCCGTCGTCCTGAAACAGCCGTGTCACGACGGCGTGTCCGATTTTGCCGAGGTCGCCGGTCACGATCAGGTCGTAGTAGTCCGGCGTGCGGCCGGTGTCGGCAAAGTGCGCCTTGAGCGTCTCATAGGCGGCGGGCGCCATGGCCGCGCCCATGTTGTTTGCGTCCGTGATGCCTGCGTCGGCGATTTTGCCGGTCGTCACCATTGTCACGCGCGGCCCATTTCCGGCCGCGCCGAGAATGAGCGCGCCGGAGCCGGTGACGGTCCACTGCGCAGTCGGCGTGCGCACGCCGCCATACTCCAGCGGGAACCGGTACTGCCGCTCGGCGGAGCAGAAGTGCGAGCTCGTGAGCGCGGCGGCGCGTTCGGCATAGCCGCCGTCAATGAGCATGGCGGCCAGACTGAGCGATTCCGCCATCGTCGAGCACGCGCCGTACAGCCCCAGATAGGGCACGCCGATGTCGCGCATGGCGTAGGCCGAGCCCACGCACTGGTTGAGCAGGTCGCCGGAGAGCACATAGTCGAGCTGTTCCGGCTGCAGCCCGGCTTTTTGACACACGAGGTCGAAGCACTGCCGCAGCATGGCACTCTCGGCCTGTTCCCAGCTCTTCGTGCCGAAATATGTGTCCTGACTGACGCTGTCAAAGCGGTCGCGCAGCGGGCCTTCGCCCTCCTTTTTGCCTACGACGCTGGCGGAGGCGAGGATCACGGGCGGGGCGGTAAACTGCACGGTCTGAGGTCCGATTCGTTTGGATTTCAAGCAATCACCTTCGACGGTAGCGTTTCCGTTTTTGTGAGAAATATGCGCGGCGCGGCCGCCCATCCGGGAGGCCGCGCGCCGGTTTATGTACCTTTGTATTTTCGCCGCGTCGCCATGCCGCCGCGGATGTGCCGCTCCGCCTTGTTGCGGTCCAGCAGCTGCCGGACCTGCTGATAGAGTGCGGGGTTGATCTTCTCCAGCCGCTCCGTCAGGTCCTTGTGGACGGTCGATTTTGAAACGCCGAATTGTTTGGCGGCGGCGCGGACGGTGGTATTGTTGGCGAGAAGATATTCCGCAAGATCGCATGCGCGCGCTTCCATGTCCGTGTGCACTTACACCACTCCCCATATTTGCGTAATTCAGTATATGAATTTCTGCGGGGAATATGAGGCGGCGTCCGGCGCCGGCTGCCGTGCGGTGCGGGGATCGGAATATCCGGTGTGCGCTCATGTCCGTCGTGTACAAAAAACTTCATAATTTGCAGGGAAAGGTGTTGCATCAAATTGCGGAATATGCCAGAATTAGGCAGCATTATGGATGATTGTGCATTCGTTGCAATTGGGAACGCTGCGAGACGGCTGCGGTGCGGCCGGGATGCAGCAGTGCCTTTGACATAGCATCGGAAATTGGAGGCTGCCAGCCGGCTGCCGGGAAAGGACACGCGATTTCATGAAACAGGAAGAAGGAACAATGCAGATCGGCCTGCTGACGCTGCTCAAGGCGCTGTGGAAACGGATGTGGCTGGTGATCTTGGCGGTCTTGCTGTGCGGCGCGGCGGGCTTTTGCATCGCGCGCTTTTGCGTCACGCCCATGTACAAGGCCGGGGTCATGATGTATGTGAACAACAACTCGCTGCCCAGCGGCGGAAAAGATACGATCAGTTCCTCCGACCTGTCGGCGGCTCAGAGCCTTGTGGATACCTATGTAGTCATTCTCAATACCCGGGCGACGCTGGAAGAGGTGGCCGACAAGGCCAATGTCAACTATTCCTATGATGAGCTCAAGCACATGGTCTCCGCTACGGCGGTGAATTCCACCGAGGTGTTTGAGGTCACCGTCACCAGCGCTGACCCCGAGGAAGCGCAGCGCCTCGTGAACACTGTGACGCAGGTGCTGCCGACCCGGATCGCTTCCGTGGTGGAGGGTACCTCCGTGCGCGTGGTGGACAATGCCGTGACCCCCTCAAAAAAGGCGTCTCCAAGTTATTCGCTGTACACGATGCTTGGCGCGCTGGTGGGTTTTGTGGTCAGCGCTGCCTACGTGATCCTGCGCGAGCTGTTCGATGACCGGATCCACGATGAGGACAGCCTGCTGCAGATGTACCACACCATTCCCGTTCTGGCGGTGATCCCGGAGCTGACTTCCAGTTCCTCCGCCGGTTACGGCGGCAGCTATGGCTACTACGGAGCCCCAAAGCAGGAGGAGGGCACAAAGAAATGAGTAAAATCGGCAAGCGAGAGGTGCCTATGACCCGTTCCCAGCAGCGAAGGCTGTTGGGTGACCATTTGAGTTTCGCCGCGGCGGAGGCGTATAAGCTGCTGCGCACGAACCTGATGTTCGCACTGCCTGACAGCGGCGGATGCCGTGTCGTTGGCGTGACCAGCGCCCTGCAGGGCGAGGGAAAGAGCACGACCTCCATGAACACGGCCTATACCATCGCCGAGACCGGACAGCGGGTGCTGTTGATTGAGGCGGATATGCGCCTGCCCAACGTGGCCAGGTGCCTGGGGCTGCGGCCGAATCTGGGCCTGTCGGATCTGCTGGCGGGCCTGTGCACTTTGAATGATGTGGTGCAGCCCAGCGGTATGCTGGATAATCTGCGCATCATCGCTGCCGGAAGCATCCCGCCCAATCCCATGGAGCTGCTTGGCTCCGATCAGATGGGGCGCCTGCTGGATATTCTGCGGCAGTTTTATGACTTTATCATCTTTGACCTGCCGCCGGTGAACGTCGTGGCCGACGGTCTGGTCATCTCAAGGCTGGTGCAGGGCATGATCATGGTGGTGCGTCAGGATTACGGTGACCGCCGCGCCATTGCCGACGCTGTGCGGCGGCTGCAATACCTTGATGTGAAGATCCTGGGCTTTGTGATGACGTATAGCCAAACCGGGAAAAAGAGCTATGGCTACCGCAAGTACGGCTATGGCTACGGCTATGGCAAGCACGGTCGCGGTCACGATTACGGCTATGCATACGGCAGAAAAGCGTCTCACAATCCCAGGTTTACCGACAGCGTGCTGGACAAGGATGCGGAACGCCGGGGGGCGTCTCCGGACAGGGATCATAAGCACGCCGGCGGCCAGACAAGGGCCGAAACGAAATGATCGACCTGCACACACACGTGCTGCCGGGTATGGATGACGGCAGCCGCAGCCCGGAGGAGAGTGCCCGGATGCTGCGTGAGCTGGCTGCGCAGGGCGTCACACTGGCTGCTGCCACGCCGCATTTTTACGCCGGCGAAAACAGTCCTGACCGGTTTCTGCGCCGCCGGAAAGAGGCGTGGGAGCGCCTGCAGCCGGTTCTGGAGCCGGGGATGCCGGAGCTGACTCTTGGGGCGGAGGTCTGCTATTTTGAGGGCATGTGCCGCAACGATGAGCTGCCGCTCCTGTGCATGGAGGGAACGGACACGCTGCTGCTGGAGATGCCCTTTGAGCCGTGGAGTCGGCGGATGCTCGGCGATCTGCTGGAGCTGGCCGATCGGGGCGACATGCGCGTGGTGCTGGCGCATGTGGAGCGGTACATGCCGTTCCAGAGTCGGGATGTGTGGGATCACGTACTGCAGAGCATGGTGCTGATGCAGAGCAATGCGGATTTTTTCCTCGCGCTGCGCAGCAGACGCCGGGCTCTGCACCTGCTGCGGGACGGTCAGGTGCAGCTTTTGGGCTCGGACTGTCACGGAATGGAGCACCGACCGCCGCGGATCGGTTCTGCGGCGGCATATATACGCAGCCATCTGGGGGATGGCGTGCTGGAGCGGATCGACACGCTGGCAGCCTCGCTGCTGTGCGCTGAAATCTGATTGGGAGAGAGATAGGAAGGAGACATGCGGCCGATGGAGCAGGTCGTGCAAGACGGCGCTCGGGAGATTTATCAGGTCGAACAATCTGCCGTTGTGGAAAAGCCTGTATATCAGGCGGTGAAGCGGCTTTTTGATGTGGTGGTGTCTGCGCTGGCGCTGCTGATACTTGGGATCCCCATGCTGCTGCTGATGCCGGTGATCCGGGCTGATTCACCGGGGCCGGCGATATTTCGGCAGGAGCGGCTGGGCAAGGGCGGTAAGCCCTTTGTCATTTATAAATACCGCACCATGCAGATGGATGCAGAGCGGGACGGACCTCAGTGGGCGCGCGCTCACGATGTCCGCTGTACCAAGTTGGGCCGCCTGCTGCGGCGCGGGCATATTGATGAGCTGCCCCAGCTGGTGAACGTGCTGCGCGGGGAAATGAGTCTGGTGGGTCCTCGGCCCGAACGGGCCTGTTTCTATCAGGAGTTTGAGAGATATATCCGTGGCTTCAGCCAGCGGCTGCAGGTCACGCCCGGCATTACCGGCTGGGCGCAGATCAATGGCGGCTATGAGCTGCTGCCGGAGGAAAAGATCCTGTTTGATATGGAATACATCCGTCACCGTTCCGTGATGTTTGACATCCGGTGTCTGCTGGGAACCGTGCGCGTGGTGTTCCGGCACGACGGCGCCAGATAACGAGAGGGGAGAGCGAGAACATGAAGCAACATGGGAAGCGGCGCATAGCCGCCATGTTGGCGGGGCTGTGCGCGGTGCTGCTGGCTGCAGGCTGCACAAAGACGCCTGCGTCCGCGCAGGAAACGCCGGCCGCCGGTGACAGCGGTCCGGTCACACTGATGACCATCTCCACCCGCTATGGGGATCTCTGCTTTTCTGACCAATGGGGAGAAAGCCTTCAGGTGGAGCATAGCTCCAGCGGCAGCACGGAGATTGCCGCCTTTACTGCGGATATTGACGGACAGACATACCCGCTGTTTCGGGTAGAGATCGTCGACAGCGCCGGTGACCCCAGCGCGGTCGGGACACTGACTGACTCGCAGGGCGTCCGGCGGGATGTGTTTGTCAGCATGGATCCCCTGCCCGAGGAAGAGCTGCCGGATCAGCTGTATGCCATGCGCGATGGTGTGAACGATCTGATCGATCAATTGAAATGATATAAGGGGGAGACAGAAACGATGAGAATGTGTAAGAAATGGCTGGCGGGCCTGCTGGTGCTGGTAATGCTGCTTAGCGCGCTGGCTCCGGCGGCCTTTGCCGTAACGGCAGAGAATGTCGCCGATGAAACGGCGTATGCCGACTCCGCCGCTGATGACGGCATGACTGATGTCACCGTGGCCGACACGGCGCAGGCGCAGCCGGCGCGGGATGTGTCGGACTACGCGTCGTTCCTAGCCAACCTGAAGGTGCTGGAGGGCTATGCACAGACCTATGCCCGCGAGCACGTGGGCGAAGATGCTGTGGGCCTGACCATCAACTACATTCGCTGCGGTGTGGCCAAATACACCGGCGGCACCTGGACCATGCTGGCCGGCGAGGAAAAGGCGGATTTCACTGCCTATGTGGCGCAGCAGGATGCGGCCAATGGCACCAGCGCAGCCGCGCTGCGCAGTCTGCAGGAATTCACCCTGCCCAACGGCGACAAGGTGGACTTTGTGCACATGTTCGGCTGCATGGATATCACCTATCACACCATGCAGACAAACGCTTCCGCCGCCGTGACCAACGGAGACCTTGGCGGCTGGGGCGGCGACATCTGTGACCTCATGGACTATACCCAGAAGTACAGCCCCATCACGTCCACCACCGTGGAGGAGATGGCCAATGAGCTGCGTACCGACGGCAAGCACCTGGGCTACGACGATCCGTCCGAGGATGACGATGTGCACAGCTTCGGCATGCTGGATCTGTACGGTGATCTGGACGCTTATTACATCGTGCAGAACCTGACGGGCGGCAAGACCATCAGCGCCGTCATGACCAACTACTTCAACAGCAGCCTGACGGATCAGTTCCGCGCGGACTTCCTGCTGCGCAGCCGTTTCCCCGGCGCCGGCACCAAGGAGGAGCTTCGCGCCGCCGTGCTGTCCGCTTACAAGAGCAACACCGCCATTGCCGCGCTGGAAAGCAGCCGCGGACTGACGGATGTGGACGACCTGCGCACGGCCTGCTGCTATGCCTTTGCCGACTACCTGTATGCGCTGACGGGCACCATCACCGACAAGCCCAGCAACCAATACTATTCCGTGTATTCCAGCGAGACCTCCACGCTGGCGCCCGGCGTTACCCAGACGCTGCGCAGCGCCACGGCCGCAGACGGCAAGACGCTGGTGTATTACATTGCGACGGCGGACGTGACCCGCAATGACGTGGCTATCTATGCCAACTACAAGGACAATGTGGGCACACCTTGGGGCATGGCGCGCGTGCAGGATCAGATGGACTCCGCCAAGGCGCGCCACTCCGACCCGGAGAACGCGGATCTGTATATCCCCAACTACACGCCTGTGGTGGGCGTGAACGCCGACTTCTACAACATGACCAACGGTGCTCCCTCCGGTGCGCTGGTCATGGAAGGTGTTGAGTACCACGGCGCGGGCAGTGAAAATTTCTTCGCCATCCTCAAGGACGGCACGCCCATCATCGGCGGCCCCTCGGATTACGCCGCCCGTAAAAACGACATTGCAGAGGCCGTAGGTGCCAGCATCCTGCTGGTGAAGGACGGCAAACTGGTCGTCGGAGACAGCGGCGATTATTATAACAGCCGTGCCTCCCGTACCTGCGTGGGCATCACGGCGGACAACCGCGTGGTGCTGATGGTCATGGACGGTCGTCAGGAGCCTGTGTCTGCCGGCGGCAGCGCTATTGAGATCGCTCAGGTCATGCTCGACGCCGGGTGCGTTGTGGCCGTGAATCTTGACGGCGGCGGTTCTACTACATTCGTGGCCAAGGAGGAGGGCGACGACGATCTGTCTGTCGTGAACCGTCCCTCCGACGGCTATGCCCGTTCCGTCAGCTCCTCGCTGATGGTGGTATCGACGGCCAAGCCCTCCAACGAGTTTGACCACGCCATCGTTTCGGCGGACTATGACTATCTCACCGTGGGCACGGCCCTGCCCGTTACCGTAAGCGGCGTCAGCGCCTCCGGCAACGCTGCGGCACTGCCGGAGGGGACGACCCTCCGGGTGACCGACAGCAGCATTGGCTCTGTCAGCGACGGTGTGTTCACCGCATCCGCTGTGGGCGATGTGCAGGTGCAGGCTGTGGCCAACGGCAAGATGCTGGGCAGCAAGACGCTGCACGTCGTGGTGCCCACCGCGTTGAAGTTTGGCAAGGCGAGCATCAGCGCCATATACGGCGTGCCTGTGGAACTGCCGCTGACGGCGCTGTACAATGGCAACCGTGTGGCGGTGAACACGGCCGACGTGTCGCTGGGCTTCGTAGAGAACGGTCAAGCCGTTGCGGAGAGCACGGCCGGAACGATTAGCGGCCTGACCTTCACCGGCAATGAGAGCTCCGGCATCCGCTCCGTGACCATTGGCGCGGCGCTCATGAAAAATGGCCAGCCGGATCTGACCGGTGCCGTGACGATTGCCGTATACCTGTATAAGGCGGGCGAGGCGACCTTCGACTTTGATAACGTCACCGGCGGCGACCGGATGCTGGCATGGAACCGCGAGGTGTCCAATTCCAGCACCCGCGGCGACAATGTTTACTATATTGATAAGCCCGGCGTCTCAATGGACACCACGTATACCTTCGGCGTCGACATGAAGCAGATCCCCATCCCCGAGAAGCTCAAGCCCCTCATGGCACTCCTGCCCGGCGGTGACGACAGCAGCGCCACGGCGTGGGATTTCCTGCTGCAGTTGGCCGAACGCGTCAGCCAGCACACGCAGGTGAAGATCCAGCTTCAGATCCCCGCTGGGATCACCATCGACACTTCGAACATGAAGCTGGTCAACGAGTATTTTGACCTGACCTCCTGCGAGGTGGACAAGGCGACAAATACCCTGACCCTGATCTGCAATTTCAAAAATCAAACCCAGGCCATTGATCCGGCCACGGCCAACTCCCTGTGCATCCTCAGCGGCCTGAAGCTGATCCCCACAAATCGGGCTGCCTGGGAAAATGACCGCCTGACGATCGCCGTCAGCGGCAAACTCAGTTATGACATCTATCTGCGCTCCAACGCAATCTACAGCATTGCGAGCAATGAGGAAGCCCAGCAGACATACGGCATTTACCCCTACCAGAGCGATAAGTACAAGTATAACGGCTCGTGGGAGCGCGGTGCGCATTTCTACGAGGATGATCTTCGCTCTTTTACCGATACTTATCTTCTGGACAAGACCGTCAAGCAGGGCTGGATGCAGGAAGACGGAAAGTGGTTCTACTATCAGAACAACGAGCGGCTCACCGGTATCCACGAGCTGCCCAGCAATGTTTCCGGCGAGAGCGGCAACTATTTCTATGATCTGGGCGACGACGGTGCGTCCAAGGGCAAGATCAGCGGCCTGTTCACGCTGAACGGCAATCTCTACTTTGCCGAAAACGGCAGGCGCATTACCGGATGGAAGGCCATCTCCTATCCCGGCGGCCGGGTCGAAAACTATTTCTTCAACACTTGGAGCTATGCTGCGCTGGATGGAGAGCAGACCGTTGGCGGCTATCACTACACGTTCCGGGATCACATTCTGGTTCGCGGCGATCTGATTCACAATGCCAATGGTACGAAGTATATGTGGGCCGGCTCCTGGGCCACGCAGCAGTGGTACACGGTTGACGGCAACCGGTATTATTTCCGCTCCAGCGAATATGCCGCCACGGGCTTTTACGGCATGAATGAGGGCGGCAAAAACGTGATCTACGCCTTCGATAGCAACGGCGTCTGGCAGGAGCATGTCAACGGCTTCTATGACTGGAACGGCAGCACCTATTGGGTGGAAAACGGCATTAAGAATACCGAGCCCGGCCTGCGCTATGTGGATGGGTACTATTATTACTTCAAGTTCGAGACCTTGGGCGCCATGGTCAAAAACGGCACGTACTGGGTCGAGACGCCCAACGGCCTGATGCCGCAGGGCAATTACCAGTTCGACGCACAGGGACGCATGGTGAATCCCAAGGCCTATCAGGGCACTGTGATCTGGAAAAACGATGACGGCACCGTGCTCAAGACCGAAAAGGTGAACTACGGCGCCATGCCGACCTATGGCGGTATTCCAACCAAATCCGCCGATGCCCAGTATACCTACTGCTTCGCCGGCTGGACTCCGGAGGTGGCACCCGTCATGGGCGACGTCACTTACAGCGCTGTGTATACCGAGCAGCTCCGTTCCTACACGGTCAAGTGGGTCAACTGGGACGGCACCACGCTGCGGGAAGATACGGTGCCCTACGGCACGGTGCCTGCCTACGGCGCGGCCGATCCGACCCGCGCGGCCGACGCGAAGAATACGTATGCATTCAGCGGTTGGGACAAAGAGATCGCTGCCGTCACCGGCAATGTGACGTATACGGCGCAGTTCACCGCAGCATGCCGGCACGCTGACACCACGCTTTGCAATGTGAAAGATGCCACTTGCACCGAGGACGGTTATACCGGCGATACCTATTGTTCGGACTGTGGTGTGAAGCTCTCCGACGGTGCGGTTATCCCCGCCAAGGGTCACACGGAGGTCATTGACCCGGCTGTCGAGCCTACGTGCACAAAGACCGGCCTGACCGAGGGCAAGCACTGCTCCGTCTGCAATGAGATCATTGCTGCGCAGGAGGTAGTTCCCGCCAAGGGGCATACGGAGGTCATTGACCCGGCTGTTGCGTCTACCTGCACGGAGACTGGTCTGACCGAGGGCAAGCACTGCTCCGTCTGCAACGAGGTCATTGTTGCACAGCAGGTCATCCCCGCTGCGGGTCACACGGAGGAGATCCGCGGTCGGAAGGACGCGACCCTCACCGAGGACGGCTACACCGGCGACACTTACTGCTCTGCCTGCGATAAGCTGTTGAAGACCGGCACCGTCATCCCCAAGACCGGTGCGACCGTCACCTGGATCGTCGACGGTGTGACGACGACACAGGTTTATGCATATGGCGACGTGCCTACCTATAATGGCACGCCCACCAAGGCCGAGACCCCGTATTACACCTACGCGTTTACCGGTTGGGACAAGGAGCTCACCGCAGTTACCGGCGATGTCACTTACACCGCCCAGTTCCAGGCGGTCGGCAAAAACGGCCTGTGCATCGATGGCGATGATACCTATTGGCTGGAGAATGGCCAGATCGTAAAGGACAAGGGCCTGACCCAGGTCAAGGACGCACAGGGGCATAATCTGTACTACTACTTTGACGTTGACGGCAAGGCCGTGAAGAACGTCCTGCCCGCAGGCGGACACGACTTCTGGATTTCTGCGGACAAGACCAACGGTCTGCTGCCTGAGTGGGGCTACTACTTCGATGAAAACGGCGTGATCCTCCACAATGAGCAGTTCCAGAACGGCATTGTCGCGGAAGATGATGCCAAGTACTACTACATTGACGGCATCCGCGTCCACATGGGCATGTTCCAGCTGGACGGCAGCTACTACTACGCCAAGAGCAGCGGCCAGTTGGTGACCGGCAAGGAGTACTACTGCGAGCGAATGAACGATACCGGTCTCAAGGCAGGCAAATATGCCTTCGACGCGGACGGCAAGCTCATCCTGAAGAAGAACGGCATTGTGGCGGAGAACGGCAGCCTGTACTATTACAAGGACGGCGTGCTGAACTACGCCGGCCTGATCGAGATCGACGGCAGCTACTACTACGTCAAGACGAGCGGCGAGGTGGTTCATGGCCGCAGCTACTGGATCAGCAAGACCAACGGTCTCATGCCGGAGCGCAGTTACACCTTCGCCAATGACGGCAGGATGATCACCGCGTGACCCAATCCGAGCAGGGGTGCCTCCCCGCACCCCTTATATATAAGCGAGTGTATGTAATATGTAACATAAAAGAGGAGGTTCCAAAAGAAATGAAGCAAGCTTTCAAGCGCATTCTGTCTCTGGCATTGGCGCTGCTGATGGTCGTGGTTCTGCTCCCGGCAGGGCTGGTCACGAGCGCGTATGCACTGGACGATATCCAGCAGACAGATGACTACACCGCCACGGTGCAGGCGGCTGCATCCCCGAGCGTTCAGCCGCAGGCGGATGTCAGCGCCGATGCTGCGGCGACCTTCAGCGTGAACAACAAGTCTTACACCGACCTGGATGCGGCGATCGCCGCAGCGGTGAATGGCGCCGATAAGACCATCGTTGTAGCTGCCGACGGCACGCTGTCCGGCAATTACACCATTCCGGCCGGTGTTACCCTGCTGGTTCCGTTCGATGATGCCAGCACGCTGTATACAACAGAGCCGGAAGCGGTCGAATCCCTAGCTAACCAGACTGCATATCGGACGCTTACGCTGAACAGTGGTGCATCCATCACGGTCAATGGCGCGATCAGTGTCGGTGGGAAGCTTTATGCATCTACAAGCACCCATGTCTGCAAGCCCACCGGTGCGTATGGACAGATTAAGATGAGCAGCGGCAGCCAGATCACGGTTGCAAACGGCGGCGCGCTCTATGCCTGGGGCTATATTACCGGCAGCGGAAATGTCCGCATTACATCCGGCGCGACCGTATATGAGTGCTTTCAGGTTACTGACTGGCGCGGCGGCAGTGCAACATTTCAATTTGCAACCCCTGCAGATGTGAAAAAAGTATTCCCGTTTTCTCAGTATTATGTCCAGAACATTGAAGCCCCGCTGACCATTGAATATGGCGGTGCTGAAAAGGCATATATCACGGCATACGGAGAGAAAATAACAATTGGTTTTATCGGCGCCAACAGCATGTTTGAGCTCGCGGAGGGGGCAACGTTTACAAAGAAATACGACCCGGTGACAGACCGCATTTCTTTTGATATAAGCGGGAACGCTTCGCTGAAGGGCATCAAAATGAAAGTCCTCTATGCAACGATTGACTCGGCAAACTATGTCCTTCCCATCACCAACAACGTAAACATCAATATCCATTCTGGCGTGACCACGATCTCGCAGGATGTAGCACTGCTTCCCGGCGTGCAGGTGACGATCGACCAGGGTACGGAGCTGAACATTCAGGAGCAAGCAAATCTGTATGTTTACGATGCAGACCAGTGGAGCAAAGACTATGTCTGGGGTTCCAACAATGGAATCAGCCCGGTGGCGTATTCTCCTTCCGGCAAAGGCAGCCGTGCCGTTTCGGACACTGCCATCAATGTGAACGGCGTGCTGCGCGCTGCAGGCAGCGTCTATACGACTGCCGGCGGTGCGGACATCTATTCCAGCCAGAGTACCGGAAATTTTGTTCAGACTGCAGCCCCCGTTTCCGAAAAGAACACCTACCAATGCACACAGAGCGGTTCGGGCTTTTTTGGTACGAAAATAACACCGGTGGCTATCCCCATCACCCCCGCCAAGCTGCACAACGCTGACGGTACCTACACCGAGACGGCCGCGTCCAAGGCGGGCGACACCTATGTGTATGCCAACGGCAAGTGGGCAGTCAAGGGCAACGAGATCGCCATCACCTTTGACCCCAACGGCGGCACGGGCACCATGGCGGCCATGAGCGTCAACCCCGGCGTTGACAACAAGCTGTCCGCCAACGTGTTTATCCGTGAGAATTATACTTTCACCGGCTGGAACACAACAGCAGACGGCACCGGCACTGCCTATGCTGACGGGACGACCGTGAATTTCAATGCGGACACAACACTGTATGCGCAGTGGACGCAGAATCCGGTCATTACCTTTGATGCCAACGGCGGCGATGGCCTCATGCCCACCCAGACTGTGCAGCCCAGCGCAGCAGCCGCGCTGACCGCCAACGCTTTCACCCGCGCTGACTACGACTTCGCCGGTTGGAACACGGCGGCGGATGGCACCGGCACGACCTATGCCGATGGGGCGGACATCACTGCGTCTGAAAACGTTACCCTCTACGCCCAGTGGACACTGCACAAGTATCATGTCCGCTGGCTGAACTGGGATGGTTCCGTCCTGCAGAAGGGCGACTATACCTGCGAGCAATGGGCCGAGTGGGACTTTGCCAACGATGCCCCCGAGAAGCCCGAGGATGAGAACTATGCCTACAGCTTTGCGAACAGCTGGACGCCATATGATGACGCTGAGGGAATCAATGGATGGGGCTTTTATCCTCATAAGAACGTCGATTTTACGGCAGTGTTCAGGCGGACCGCGAAGCTGACGGTCACCTTTGATGCCAACGGCGGAACCGGTACGATGGCTCCTGTAAAAACGCTTTCCGGTGAGGCGTATGTGCTCCCCGAGTGCAGCTTCACCCGCGAGGGCTACACATTTGACGGCTGGCTCGTCACCGGTACGATCGCTGAATTCCCGCATGATGATCCGTTTGAGGTTACGGAGAAGCCGGCTTCTGAGCTGGATCTTAGAAGAGGCACGTTGTTCGTCTACTCGAATTTGACCCTCAAGGCCAGTTGGAAAGTCAATACCTATACCGTGATCTGGAAAAACGATGACGGCACTGTGCTCAAGACCGAAAAGGTGAACTACGGCGCCATGCCGACCTATGGCGGTATCCCCACCAAATCCGCCGATGCCCAGTATACCTACTGCTTCGCCGGCTGGACTCCGGAGG
>OMEC01000552.1_pt1 | contig 18814 bp, 24 predicted proteins | sample 1673401 | NCBI WGS metagenome assembly OMEC01 (sample SAMEA103958110, study PRJEB25191) | human gut metagenome | reverse complement strand
AGGACGCGCGCAGCCGGCCGCAAGCTTTTTGGCAGCAAAATCGCTAGATTTTGCGCCAACTTCTTTTTATTCCGTCATGATCTTCAAGATCACCCGGTCGGTCTCCCGCATGCCCTGAGCCGCCAGCACGCCCACGTGGCGGATGGTGTCCTCCACATCCTTGCCCATGATGCCGTGGCCGGGCTGGAAGTTGTTGCCGCCCAGATACATGTTGTAGCCCAGCAGGCCGCACTCCACGCCCATGGCGATCTTGCTGGCGCAGCTGGCCTTTGCCCCGTCGCAGATGCAGCCGGAGATCATGGCCACCGCGTTTTCCAGCGTGTGACTGATGGCATCATAGTCCGCACCCCGTAGCCACGCGATGCCGCAGCCTGCGCCGACGCCGGCGGACACCGCGCCGCAGTAGGCGCTGAGACGGCCAATGCCGGTTTTCTGGTGGATGGTGATCAGGTCGCTGAGGCACACGGCCCGCAGGATCTTCTCCTCGCTGGCGCCCATCAGCTTGCCGTAGCGCCACACGGGGACGGAAGCGGTGATGCCCTGATTGCCGGAGCCGGAGCAGATGACCACCGGCATTTCGCAGCCGTTCATGCGGGCGTCAGACCCGGCGGCGGCCCATGCACGGGCCTGGGTCTCGATATCGTCGCTGCGCTGAAGGAGGGTGGAGCCGATGTTGGCGCCCCAGCTGTTGCGCAGGCCCTCCTCGGCGATGGCGGTGTTGCAGGCGATCTGCCTGCCGATAACAGGTTCGATGCGGTCTAACGGTACTGTTTCAGCGAATGTGATGATGTCTTTTACGTTGAGAACACTCTTGTCCTGCAAATTGTCCTCCGCATTGGCGGTGAGGGGCTTTTCCAGCAGGACTTCTCCGTCCCTTTCCATGTAGATGATGTTGGTGTGGTTGTTGGCCACCCGTACCGCGGCGGTGTGTCCCGCCCGCTTGCCGTGCAGAAAAATATCCAGCAGGCAGGGGGTCACGGGGCAGGTGACCTTGATGGGTGTAGCATCCAGATAGCCCTGAATGGCGGCTGCGTCATCTTCTGTGACGTTGGCAATCACCTGCAATTCCGCGTCTGCGTCGCCCGCCACAATACCTACCGCGATGGCAGCGTCGATGCCGCGACGGCCATCAGTATTGGGTACGACCACGGATTTCACGTTCTTGAGGATGTTGCCGCTGACCTCGGCCAGCACTTCTTCCGGTTTTCCGCCCAGCACCTCGCGCAGTTTGGCAGCACAGTACGCGACGGCGATGGGCTCTGTACACCCTGTGGCCAGCAGGAGCTCCTCCTGCAGTATCGCCGTGTAGGCGGCGATCTTAGAGTCGTTCAGCATCACACATTCTCCTTTGTTCAGTTGTTGTATTCTATCGGCCCTTCGGCCGGATAGCCCTTCTTTACAGTGCGGGCACGTCATCCTCCTGCTGCACCCAGTCCTGCACGTCCACGACCTCAAATTCCGTATCCGTCTTCCGTATGACCACCTTGCTGATACCCGCGTTGATCACCTGCCTGCGGCACATGGCGCAGCTGGTGGCGTCGCCCAGCAGCGCCCCGGTCCGGCCGTCCCTGCCCACCAGATACAGCGTGCTGCCCACCATATCCCGGCGGCTGGCGGAGATAATGGCGTTGGCCTCGGCGTGTACGCTGCGGCACAGCTCGTACCGCTGTCCCCGGGGCACCTGCATGGCCTCCCTGGTGCAGAAGCCCATGTCCACGCAGTTCTTCCGTCCCCGCGGCGCGCCGTTGTAGCCGGTGGAGATGATCTCGTCGTTCTTCACGATGATGGCACCGTACACCCGGCGCAGACAGGTGGCGCGCTCCAGCACTGTCTCCGCAATATCCAGATAGTAGTTTTCCTTGCTGATGCGCCCCATAGCTGCGCCTCCTTGCACTGTATTCTGTCAAATATTATAATACATGGCGCCCATCCCTGACAAGCGGCGTTTTCCCCGCGATACTCGTCGATACGCTGAAATTCCGCGCCAAAAACTATGCAAATAGCCGGGTGCCTGCGCTGCGGCAGCATAAAAGGACGGCCTTGCAGCCGTCCTTTTCCCTCCTGCGCGGTCACTCCGCGTTTTTGAACACCGTCTCCGGCGCCGTGATGACCACCCGCGTGTTGTCCGCCACCGAACCGGTGAGGAACGCGTTGCCGCCCACCACCGAGTGCTCGCCGATCACCGTCTCGCCGCCCAGAATGGAGGCGCCGGAGTAGATAGTCACATAGTCGCACACTGTGGGATGCCGCTTTCCCGGCAGGCTGGCATGGCCCGCCCGGGGGGACAGTGCGCCCAGCGTCACACCCTGATACAGCTTCACATGGCTGCCGATCACCGTCGTCTCGCCGATAACGATGCCTGTGCCGTGGTCGATGAAGAACCACGGCCCGATCTGCGCGCCGGGGTGGATGTCGATACCCGTCCGGCTGTGGGCGTACTCCGTCATCATCCGGGGGATCATGGGGACCTGCCGCAGGTACAGCTCGTGGGCAATGCGGTATACGAAGATGGCGAACAGCCCCGGATAGGCGAAAATGATCTCCTCCTTGTCCGCCGCTGCCGGATCGCCGTCAAACGTGGCCTCAATGTCCGTCATCAGTGTCTGCTGTATGCGGGGCAGCTGCTCCAGTATCTCATGGGTCAGCGCCGCCGCGGCAAAGGCCTGGCCCTCCGGCAGCGCCAGCGCCACCTGTGCCGTCAGCGCCGTCTCGATACGCTCCAGCAGCAGTGCGGCGTAGTTCTCCGGCGGTAGCGCCATCAGCTGCGCGTCACCGAAATATGCCGGGAACAGCAGCCGCCGAAACTCCTTGATGATGCCGATGATGGCACCCCTGTCCGGCAGCCGCAGCTTTTTGCCGTACAACGGCACCGCCGCGTGTGTCATATTTTCCGCCATCGCCTTGGCGATCTCCGCGTTGGAAGTCATAGTCCTTGTCTCCTCTCAAAATAAAACGGCGAAGGATGCGCCCGCATCCTCCGCCGCCTGTGTGTACAGGTATCACGAACCCCTTTACAGGTCCTTTTCAGCAGAAAACGCACAGCGCCCATGGGCACGACAACACACGCCCGCGCAGCAGGCGGACGTACAACAGGCGCAGTTTATGGTGTGCAGCGTGCTGTTCATGCGTTTTCTCCTTCTCCGGAAATCTTACATAACATTATACTGTCCCGTCCCGCGCAAAGTCCATTGTCACCTTTCACAAAAACCATACCATACCGGTGGGAATTTTGCATATTCCCGCCGCCATCCGGTTCCGCCATGTCGGCGGCTGTCAGTTTTCACAAAAATTTAGCGCTTTTAATTGCGAAAGTATGGTCTATCTAACGGTTGACTTCTGTACCCCGCGGCGTTAAGATAACGCCAACATAAAAAACAGCCGACCACCGGCGGAAAGGAGACCCCACATGGCACGTCACATGATGCAGCGCGATATGTTCCATAACGACATGGCCGCGAACCATGCCGCTGTCTCCTATTACGCCGGCACCAGCTCCGTCTGGGGCTTTTATTGGTACGCCTATTTTACCTCCCGATACCAAACGCCGGCTGTAAAGAATTGAACCCGTCTTTTCCATTTCCCATGTGTGTGAAGCGGCTTCGTCTTTCAGACGGAGCCGCTTTTCAATTTACCCCATCATCCCTGTTGCCCCCTATTTCAAAACAAAAGGAGAAGAAAATCATGACTGCAATCATTTCAGCGGCTGTCATCTTCGTGGTGTTCGCCGTAGGAGACATGATCTCCGCGAAAACAAAGGCTATCGTATCCATGCTGCTGGTGGCCTCCGTCGTATTCCTGGCAGGCTTCTGGACCGGCGTTTTCCCCACCACCCTGTTTGCTGACTCCACCCTTCTGAGCATGGCCGGCCTGCTGGTCACCATGCTGCTGGTGCACCTGGGCACCACCATCCGGCTCCGCGACTTCGGCGCCCAGTGGCGCACCGTCATCATCTCCGCCGTGGCCTGCGTCGCCATCTCTGCTGCCGTGTTCTTCATCGGCCAGCTGATCATCGACCGCGGCTTCGCTCTGGTGGGCGCGCCCATTCTCTCCGGCGGCGTTGTCGCCACCCTGACCATGCAGGATATGGCCAACAAAGCCAACCTGCCTGACCTGGCGGTGTTCGCCACCCTGGTCATGTGCGCCCAGGGCTTCGTGGGCTACCCCGTGGCCTCCCTGTGCCTCAAGAGCGAGGCCAAGCGCATCAAGGCCCAGATCGACGCCGGCACGCTCCAGGTGGACGCCGGTGCCGCCGCGGCCCAGAACGCCGCCGCTGCCCGCAAGAAGCTGATCCCCGCCCTGCCCGATAAGTACAACACCCCCAACGCCATTATCGCCAAGGTCATTCTGGTGGCGCTGCTGTCCGTGTGGGTGTCCAGCCTGTTCCACGATGCCGTTAACAAGCTGGTCTGGTGCCTGATCTTCGGTGTGCTCTGCAAGGAGCTGGGCTTCCTGGATGAGGACGCGCTGGGCAAGGCCAACGCTACCGGCATCGTCATGCCCATCATCACCCTTTCCATCTTCACCAATCTGGCCTCCGCTACCCCTGAAATGGTGGGCAGCATGGTGGTTCCCCTGCTGGTCTGCGTGGTCATCGGCACGGCGGCCTTCTCCGTCGTCTCCATCCTCGTGGGCAAGATCTTCGGTTACAGCTGGCAGATGTCCATGGCGATCGGCAGCTCCTGCCTGTTCGGCTTCCCCGGAACGGTCATCATCTCCAACGAGGTCTCTGAGTCCACCGGCACCACCGCCGAGGAAAAGGCCGCCATCAACGCCCAGATCATGCCCAAGATGCTGGTGGCCGGCATGGTCACCGTGTCCATCACCTCCGTACTGGTGGCCGGCGTTATGAGCAGCTGGCTGTGAGCCCGGCTCATTTGAAAGGAGTGCTTTTCCATGTCTGATATTCGTTCCTTCGTCGATACCATCTTCGACGAGCTGGTCTCTATCCGCCGCGATATCCATGCCCACCCGGAGCTGGGTATGCACGAGGTCCGCACCTCCGCCCTCATCCGCAGTGAGCTGGAGAAAATGGGCGTGGACGAGATCCGGCAGCCCCTGCCCACCGCCGTGGTGGCTTTGATCCACGGCAAGAAGGGCCCCGGCAAGTGCGTGGCGCTCCGCGCCGATATCGACGCCCTGCCCGTCCACGAGGAAACCGGTCTGCCCTTTGCCAGCGAGACCGAGGGCATTATGCACGCCTGCGGCCACGACCTGCACACCACCATGCTTCTGGGCGCCGCAAAGACGCTGTGCCATATGCGCGACCAGTTCGCCGGCACCGTCAAGCTGATCTTCGAGCCCAGCGAGGATCTGATGCCCGGCGGTGCCCGGGCCCTGGTGGCAGCCGGCGTCATGGAGAACCCCCATGTGGACGCCATCTTCGGCCAGCATGTCTGCCCCTCTGAGAATGACTCCGTGGGCCGTATGCAGCTCTATAAGGGCTACTTCACCAGCGCCGTGGACCTGTTCCATATCACCGTCCACGGCAAGAGCGGCCACGGCTCCGCGCCCCACACCGCCCGTGACGCCATCGCCTGCGCCGGGTATCTCATCACCGTGCTGCAAACCGTGGTCTCCCGCCGCATCGACCCCATGGACACCGCGGTCCTCACCGTGGGCACCATGTCCGGCGGCGACGCCGTCAACATCACCGCCGGCGAAGCGCGGATGGTGGCCGTCCTCCGCAGCTTCAGCGACGCCGGCCGCGACACCGCCATTCAGGAGGTCCGGCGCATCTGCAAGGGCATCGGCATCGCCTTCGACTGCGACATCGAGGTGGAGCTGGAGGAGGGCTACGCGCTCCAGTACAACGACCCCGCCATGATCGACCTGGTCAACAAGGCCGTCACCGCTGCCGGCGGCAAGACGGAGTTCATCGACAAGCCCTTCTCCGGCAGCGAGGACTTCAGCTTCTTCGGCAAGCTCACCGGCACCCCCTCCGCCTTTATGATGGTCGATGCCGGCCGCGGCGAGAACGCTGTCTCGCTCCACAACGGCAAGATCGTCTTCAACGAGGAGGTCATGAAGCACGGCGTCACCGGCCTGGCCGCCATCGCCGTGGAGTACCTGAACCGGTAATTCTTCTATTTGTTTCCTCACAAATTTGTATAACAGAAGCGGGAGACCTGCATAGCAGGCCTCCCGCTTCCCTTTATTCCTCCACCGGCAGCGCCAGCCGCGAGCAGTACCGCCGCGTCTCGATCTCCCGCCCCGTGTACGGCGCCACGATGCCCAGCACCCGCGGCGCGCCGGCGGGCTTCAGCCCCCGCGCCTTTACCTCCCGACCCAGCGTCAGCCACGCCTCGCCCACGCCGCTGTAATCGCCGTAGTACAGCACCGACAGCACACGGCACGCTTCCAGCGTCACCGCGTCCGCCGCCGCCCGGTTCTTCCGCACCGGCACGCACACCCCGTAGCGGCACGGCTCCTGCCCGATGTATCCCTCCAGATAGTCCGTGCGCTCCGATATGGTGAACAGCGGCTCGTCCGACAGCACGCACCCCTTCCGCACGCACGCCCCATAGAAGTCGTACATATCCCGGTATCGCTCCGCCGTGGTCAGCCCCTCGCACCACCGTATCCGGCACGTCACCGCCGGCAGCTCCATCATCTGCACCGACAGGCTCTCCCTCCCCGCCGCCCGCAGCCGCATCTCCTCCACGCTCCGCTGCAGGTCCCGCAGCCGCGTTTCCAGCGCCTCCAGCAGCACCTCGGCCTCGCCGCCCTGCGCGAAATAGTCCGCGATCTCCTTCGACCCCAGCCCCATGGCCTTGAATTTCTCGATCTGCATGATCCGCGCCACGTTGTGGTTGTCGTAGTACCGCCGCCCGCTGTCCGGCGCGGTGAACACCGGCGTCAACAGCCCGCGCTCCTCCATCCGCATCAGCGTGCTCCGCGACAGCCCGCAGGCCCGGGCCGCCTCCGTGATCTGAAAAAACTGTTTTGTGTTCTCCGCCATAAAAAATTCCTCCTGACCCCTTGCTTCGTTCACAGGTGAACGGGTTATACTTCCATTATAGGGAAAAACCCACTAAAGTCAACACCGGAGGCGCACATGTGCGCCTCTGTCTTCGCCCGGGCGAAGACAGATACCCGTGCCCCACTGGAAAGACCCCTGATATTTGAGAGGAGCGTACATCATGAACCACAAAAAATTACTTTTGACCCTGACCCTGTGCCTGTGTGCCCTGCTCTGCACGGTGGTCACCGCCTCCGCGTCGGAAGTGTCGGTGCACGCCAACCACTTCAGCTGTGGTGTGGTGGACTGCCAGAATAATGACCACGGCCACACGTCTGTGACCGAGTGGAAGCCTTGGACCGGCCCGCAAAGTGCGTCGGAAGACAATATTCCTTACGATCCCGAAACAAAAACCGCCTACATCTATCTGACCGATAATGTGCAGATATCGGATGCACTCACGATTCCCCGAGGCCATACTCTCTACCTCTGCCTTAATGGCAAAACGATAAGCTACAATGGTGCGGGCATTTTTGCCAGTAATGGTGGTGGCTTGATTTACATTGCCGGGGGTGCGGCGCTGACGATTTGTGACTGTCAAAACACGGGCTGCATTAAGTACGAAAAAGCTCAGAGCAGCGACCAGATTTCAACGATTCATAGCTGGGGGACACTGAACCTGTACGGCGGCACCATCAGCAGGATGAATACTAATAACAACGGTCATACCATAAGGACGAGAGGTGAGTCTAAGTTTAATATGTACGGCGGAACGGTCAGCAATGACGGAGCGACGCCCGCTTTATGTCTGGAGAATGACGCGAATATCTACGGCGGTGAAATTACCTGCACGGGGGATAGAGGGATTCATGCCAATGGGTCTTCTGACACTATAAATCTCCTCGTTGCGGGCGGTACGATCTCCGCCGGGGAAAAAGAGGCAATAGATCTTTCTGCTACCGTGCTGACGCTCTCCGGCCAGCCGACGATCACCTCTGCCGGGACAGATTCTGCGGTGATCGATGCGGGTGCGAACATTATCAAGATAGCGGATAGTTTTGCCCCTGCACATTGCATATCTGTAAGTCAATCAGGCGATAACGATACCTTTGCCGAACCTGTGGAGGGAGGAGCATCCTTGGCAGACAAGGCGCAGTACTTCACATCCTTTGAAAGCGGAAAGTTCGTGGCGTACGACAATGGTACCCTGAAATTTACCACCTGTGCCATCACCCAGCAGCCCACCAGCGGCAACAGCTATACGGTCAAGGGCAACGCGCCCGATAGCAAGCTGAGCTATCAGTGGTATGCGGCCAAAGAAGGCGAGATCACCGTAACAGACGCGGTTGCAAAGAAAAGCGCGGATGCCAGATACTTGAATTCGTGGAATGAATGGCGTGTAAAATGCGGTAATGAGATTGACTGCTTCACACTCTACATGAACAAGGGAGACGCGCTGACGTTGAGCAATATTTCGGGTGGATGGGTTAGTGAAATTTCAATTTCCGGCACCGAGGTTACAGAGGTCAATGGGACCTATACATTCACCGCACCCGCGGCCGACGAGTATACGCTGAAAATCAGCGCTACGGGGCATAGTTATGGCCCTGGTTACCCTTCTTATGAGTCTGACTTGAGTTTCGAGGCGGCCTTGCAAACGTTTGTGCCGGATACGGCCAAGCCTGCGGGCGGAACAGCTGCGGCGCTTGACACCACTGGCCTGTCCGCTGGCGAATATATTTGCCAGGTCACATGGGAGGGCAAGAGTACGGTGAACAGCGGTGTTGTCCAGTTCAGCGGCAGCTCGCAGCAGCCCACGGGTAGCGGTTCCTACTACTACGCCCCCTCCGCAGCCGAGAATAAGAAGGACTCTCCCAAGACCGCCGACCCCGGCGTCCTCCTCTACGCCGGTCTGGCCCTCGCGTCCCTCACCGGTCTGGCCTGCACCGCCAAAAAGCGGCACTAAAAAGCTATTCCCCCGGTGTTTCTGACCCCGGCGCCGGGCGAATATACAGCAAAGGCACCCCTCGTGGGTGCCTTTGCCATTTCCCCGCGCCCGCAGGCGCATAAAAAGCCCCCGCAAAAAAACAAAAGAAAAAAATACACAGTTCCCCCTGAATTTGCACCTCATGTTCTGCGCCCTTTTGACACAAAGTAACCCTGTCGCCGGCGACAAAACAAACCTCGTTTTCGCCCGTTCAACGGCAAAAATGGGAACATCACAATAAAATAAGGGGTGAGACGCTTGTATGAACCACGGCATATCCCCGCCTCCCATCGTCTCTCCGCCTGGCTGCTCTCGGCGCTGTTTGCCCTCTCCCTCTGCGTGCAGCAGGCTTGGGCCGCCCCGGCGGAGCGCACCGTGATCCCCCTGGGTCAGGCGGTGGGCATCAAACTCTTTGCGGACGGCGTCCTGGTGGTGGCTCTGGCCGATGGCCCCACGCCCGCCCGCGCCTGCGGCCTTCGTCAGGGCGATATCATCACCGCCATGGACGGCGCCGCCGTCGGCTCCACCGAGCAGGTCCAGGACCTTCTGGCTGATACGGCCGGCGCGCCCATTGTCCTCTCCGTCCGCCGCGGCGCGGACGCTCTGGCCCTCACCGCCTGTGCCCGCGAAAATAACGGTGTCTGGCAGCTGGGTGCCTGGATACGCGACAGCATGGCCGGCATCGGCACCCTGACCTACTACGACCCCGCCACCGGCCAGTACGGTGCCCTCGGCCACGGCATCACCGACGTGGATACCGCCCAGCTCATGCCTCTGGCCTCCGGCGCCATCATGGAGACCACCGTCAAAGCGGTGAAAAAGGGTGCCAAGGGCGATCCCGGCGAGCTCAAGGGCGACTTCTCCGTCCAGCGCGATGTGGGCACCGTCACCGTCAACAGCAGCGGCGGCATTTTCGGCACCGTGGCCGACCCGGACTTCCTCTCCGGCGGCACGCCTGTCCCCGTGGCCGCTGCCGGCCAGATCACCACCGGCCCCGCCACCATCCTCGCCACCGTCTCCGGCAGCGATGTGCGGGAGTACCGTGTGGAGCTCGTCCGCCTCTACGGCGCGGACGAGCCCACCCGCAACCTGCTCCTCCGCATCACCGACCCCGCCCTGCTCTCCGCCACCGGCGGCATCGTTCAGGGCATGAGCGGCAGCCCCATCCTCCAGAACGGCCGCATCGTCGGCGCGGTCACCCACGTCCTGCTCAACGACCCCACCCGCGGCTACGGCATATTCATTGAGAATATGCTCGACATGGCCGGCTGACAGACCCGGCGGGGAGGGCCGGGAAGCCCTCCCCGTCCGGCCTTTCCTATAAAAACGAGAGGAGCGTTTTTCATGCAGTCCCTGCTCATTAAGGACACCACCCGCGCCCAGCGGGAGGAGATCGTCCGCCGCGCCCTCAGCGCCTGCGGCAGCCCCTGCGACGGCTGCAATGGCTGCGGCAACGCCGGCGGCGGCCGGGTAGACAGTATCTACCAACCCTATATCGACGGCGAGAAGGAGTTGGCGGAGATAAACGCCGAATATTCCGCCTCCCGCGGTCTGGTAAGATAAACGTAAAAGCGGCCCGCAAGGGCCGCTTTTCTCCGCGTGCACATATTTGTCACTTCTGCGCCTGCTCCTGTTCATAGGCCTGCTGTACCGCCACCGCCAGCTGGTCGGCGCAGGAGGTGCTCCGCGGCCCGCAGGTGTTGCCCCGCAGCAGCGCCTCGATCTGCGCCACGCTCATGCCGTCCACCAGCTTGCTCACGGCCTTCAGGTTGCCGTCGCAGCCGCCCACAAAGTGCACATTCCGCACCTTGTCTCCGTCCAGCTCGAAGGAGATCTCCCGCGAGCAAGTGCCCTTCGTTCTGTATATATGCTCCATTTTGCCACTCCTTTGCAGAAAGATTACATTATTTTCGAATAGCTTACAGGTTTTTTCTCGTTAAAACTAACCTGATATCCCTCGCCGGGTGCCAGCAGATAGTCGTACCGTGTTCCGCCGAACCAGTGCATCATCAGTCCCGACGTCACCCCGCCGTGGATCACGCACACCGCGTCCTCCCCCGCGTCGATAACGGGCTGTATCGCGGCCAGATTTCGTGCCAGCACCTGCGGCGCACTCTCTCCGTTGGGGCACATATTGCGCTCTGAGTCCTCACACCACACAATAAATTGTGGATCGTGCTCCAGATCGCCGGCGTAGGCCCGCATCTCGAAATCGCCGAAATCCATCTCCCGCAGCCCCGGCAGCACCGTGTATGCCACGTCGCCGTATATGGCCCGCAGCGTCTGTATCGTCCGCGTCATTCCGCTGACGTAGTAGTGCTCCGCCGTGGGATATACGCCGGTCAAAGCTTTCTGCTGCAAGGCCTCCAGCGATTTCGGCAGCGCCGGGATATCCGCCGCGCCATAATACAGATTTTTCTGGCTGCCCTCGGTCTCCCCGTGCCGCAAAAGTGTCAGTTTCATTTCAATTCCTCCGCTATCCCGCAGAAAACGCGCGTCACATGTTCCGCTTTTTTCGCCAGCTGCTGTAAGAGCACGCCGTAGTTTTCTCGCCATGCCCGCTCCGCACCGTCCATGGGCACAATGCCCCCGTTGACCTGTCTGGCGATGATGACTGCGTCCTTGAACAGCGGCAAAAACCTTGTGATATCGTTATTTCTGCGGCTCAGCGCCTCCAAATGCCGATAGCATTTGCAGCCTGGTACCGGATCGGATATTGCCAGATCGCATACGTCATTCTCTGTCAAATTATATGCTTTCAGCGCGTATGCCAGTTTTCCCTGGAACGCGCCTCCAATGATCAGGATCATATTTACCTCCACAACACCAGTACCGCTGCACCGCCTAACTCCGCAATGGTCAGGGCGAAGCCTGACACATCGCCGGACATACCATCCAGCTGCCGGAAAGCGTACCATGCCGCCAGCCAATAGCACACCGCCGCAGCCAACGGAGCAAAGCTGTCCCACAGCAGTACGGAGAGCCCGCACACCGCCGCCAGCACAATGGCGGCAAATACCACAGGTGCGCCGCCGCGGGTCATGGCGCTGTACTGGCTGGTGGACATGGGCCGCAGTGTCAGAACGGCGAGTGCTGCACAGGCTCGTGATGCCGCAGGTATCAGCGTCAGCGGCCAAAGGGGCAGCGCCTCCGCCGACAGAAATACCGCCCATTGGCACAGGACCAGCAGCGCCAGACAGATCACCGCAAAGGCCCCGCAGTGGGAATCCTTCAATATCTGTTGGCGCATCGCCAGGTCCCGGCGGCTCAATACCGCGTCGCACACATCCATATAGCCGTCCAGATGCATAAAACCTGTGATCAGCCAGGGAGCTGCTGCGCACAGCAGAGCAGCCAGCGGCTGCGGCAAAAAGCTGCCCAGCCACGCGCACAACGCCCATATGCCGCCGACGATCAGCCCTATCAGGGGCAGACAAGCCAGCATTTTTCGCCGGGCGCTCTCCCGCCATATTTTTTTAGGGCAGGGAATGGTCAGGAACATACCCCACGCCATGAAAAAGCCGTATATCCAGTCAGACACGGGGCAGTTCTCCTTTCCACAGGTGGGGCAGGCCCGCCGTCATCTCACATACCACGTCAAATTCCGCTGCCAGCCCTTGACAGATATCCGCCAGGCCCCGAACATAAACTTCCGTCCAGTCCCGGTAGTCCTCGCCGCCGTGCCAGATATCGTCGCACACGGCGATGAAGTGGGCGGGGTAACGGCTGATATCCAGCAGTTCCCGCAGTACCCGATTTGCTGCGCCGGCGTCCGGTGCAGGGCCGGGAAACATCTGCTCCGACAGACAGGCAGTGACGCTGTCGAACAGCACCGTACCGTGCCTGTCCAGTGCCGGTAAGGCGGCGGGCAGATCGAAGCTGCGCTCGACGGTGATAAAATCCATGCCTGCCCGATCCGCCACATGGCGGTGGATACGTGCCAGGTCCTCATCGTCATGGGGGGTCATGGTGGCCCAATAATACCGAGGTACATCCCCGGACAGTGCGGCGGCCAGGCGTTGGGCCATGGTGCTCTTTCCGCTTTTTCCGCCGCCGATCAGCAGTATCCTCATGGCTTGTCCACCGTAAAGCTGTCGCCTGCGCGTATTTCGTCCAGGTAGTCATCCGGTATGGCCGCCTGGGCAAAGGTGGCCATACCGGCCATTACGCCGCAGGCACCCTCTAACACCCGGAACAGCAGGGGACACCCGCTGCCCTCACCCAGCCGCATTCCCAGATGCAGGCAGGGCTCCAGACCCAGCCGGTCTGCTGCCAGGCGATAGCCCACCTCATAGGAGTCGTGGGACAGAAACAGATAGTCCCGCACTTCGGGGCACAGCGTAACGGCACACAGTGCGGCCACCACGGAGATGAAGCCGTCTACCACTGCCGGTATGCGCTCATGGGCACAGCCCAGGAAAGCCCCGGCCATGGCGGCGATATCCAGCCCGCCCACGGCGCACAGCACATCCAACACATCATCCTTGTCAACAGCCCGACGCGTCAGCGCACGGCGCAGCACGTCCTTCTTGCGGGCGAAGCCCTCGTCTGTCAGTCCGCCGCCCCGGCCGGTGACGACCTCGATATCCGCCCCGGTCAGCGCGGACAGTACCGCGGCGGAGGTGCTGGTGTTGCCGATCCCCATCTCGCCGATGCCCAGGGCGGTGATGCTGTCGGCTCTGGCGCGCGCCGCCTGCTCCATGCCGGCGGCCATGGCGGCAAGCGCCTCCGGCCGGGTCATAGCGTCCTCTACGGCGATGTTTCCGGTGCCCCGCCGGACTTTCCGGTCCAGAATGCCCACGCCCGGCACGTCGGCGGCAATACCCACGTCCACGACGGCCACATCGTCGCCGAAGGCGGCGGCCATAGCGGACATCCCGGTCCTGCGCCGGGTCATGTTGATGGCCTGCTGCAAGGTCACGGACCGGGGCGCGCAGGACACGCCTTCGTCCACCACGCCATTATCGGCGGCAAACACCGCCACGCGGCAGCTATCCATTTTCGGGCATACCTGACCGGTGATGCCTGCCAGACGGATGGACATATCCTCCAGTGCGCCCAAGCTCCCCGGCGGCTTGGCAAGCTCTGCCTGTCGTTCCCGAGCCGCGTCCATCACCGCCCGGTCTGCCGGGCGGATGGCCTGTATATACTGCTGCAATGCTGCTTCTGTCATGTCGGTTCCTCGATATACCCCTGCGCCGCCAGCCAGTGCAGCGACGGCAGGGCGTTCTGATTTTCAATGGTGAATGTGGCCTCCGGCGCGGCCTGCAGCACCGTGTCGATGATCTGCCGCATGGGGATGTTTCCCTCTCCCAGCGGGGCGTGCAGGTCCGTATCGCCTTGGTTGTTGTGCAGGTGAACGTGCCGCAGCCATGGGGCCATAGGCACGATCCAATCCATGGGCGGCATTTCGCTGACGCAGGTGTTGGCGTGGCCAACATCCAAGCACAGCCCCAATCGGGGATCGTCTATCTGGGCGGCGATGGACACCAGTGTCTCCGGCGACGGCTCCATGACATTTTCCAGCGCCAGTGTCATGTCGGCCGGTACGTCCCGCAGGAATTCCCGCCAGAACCACACCGACTGCTCCACATACCACTCCGGAAAGTAGACATGGGGAATAAAGCCTCCGTGGAATACCATGCGTTGTATACCCAGCGCCTGCGCTGCGTCCAGTGCCTGCCGGAACCGCCGCATGGCTACATCCCGGGCCAACGGATCGATGGCGCAGGGGATCAGCTCGGCGAAGGGGCCGTGGAGCCACAGACTGCTGATACCGTGTATTTCCTCCCGCGTCCGGGGCAGGGCGGCGGAATCATCCAGCAGAGGCGCATAGGAGAAGGCGATGGTCTCCAGTCCCAACTGCCACTGTCGGGCCAGCGCCGGGGCACAGCTGTCCATGCCGGAGATATGCAGTTTTCCTTGCAGCAGGGGTGAGGCCATGTTCCGCGCTCCTTTTGTCGTTCTGCGGGGTATTATAGCATGAGTCCCGCAAAAAGAAAAGCCCCATAGGGCAGCAAAAAACCCGCTTGCGCGGGCAAATATCTCCGGACACCATAAAGCGGAGTGCCGCTTGGCGCTCCGCAGATATGGCAGGAAGAGAAGATGAAAAAAGTTTTTTGTTTCTTGCACTATTAGGATATCGCGGAGATGTGAAAAAAATTCGGTTACAAATATTAAAATTCTGTGAAATCTTCAACAATGTCCGCCGAACGATTCGTATTCTCGGCGTTTTTCTCCCGAACTTCCCGGAAAAAGGTCTGCAAAACGTCGCGGCATTCGTCGCCGCACACATTGCCTACCAGCTGTGGCGGACGGGGAAAGCCCTCCATAAACAAATTCAGCACGCCGCCGCAGGCACCCATCACCTCATCCCGGGCGCCGTAGTACACCCGCCGGATGCGGGCGTTAAGAATGGCCCCAGCGCACATGGGGCAGGGCTCCAGCGTCACATACAGGTCGCACTCGTCCAGCCGCCAACTGCCCAGCGCCGCATTGGCCTGGGCGATGGCCTCCATCTCCGCGTGAGAGACAGCGGCCTGCTTTTCCTCCCGCTGGTTGCGGCCGCGGCCCACGATCTCGCCATTGCGGACGATGACGCAGCCCACCGGCACCTCGCCGTGGACAGCGGCCTCCTGTGCCAGAGCGAGGGCCTGCTGCATGAAATATTCCTGTTCCATAGCTGTCCTTTCCGGGCGGACAGGCCGCCCCTGTTTGAAACCGGGCATAAATGCGTAAACTGGACGTACAATATTGATGTGGAGGGGAACCCTATGGCAAAGAAGCACAGCACAGACCCGACGCTCCGTGAACTGGAGCGTGAACTGTACAGCACCACCCAGGCGTTGAAGGAGGCCTATATCCGCTTTGACTATGTCTGCGACAGCGAGCTCATCGACGCCTGTATCTTCGAGATCAACGCCCTGAAAGCCCGCAGTAACTACCTGCTGCGCCGTATCAAGGAGCAGAATGGCCAGAGCGTGCCCTCCGGCATTCCGCACGCGGTGCCGGTGCTGAAGACAGAGCCGTCCGCGCCGCCCTGTGTGGCTGCCGGCGCGATAAAGGGGGGAGAGGTATGTCCGTCATAGAGATCGTATCCCTGGCCCTGGTGGGCCTGTTCCTGCTGGTAGCGGTGGTGCGGCTGTTCCGCAAGCCGCTGAAGCTGGCGCTGCGGGTGGTGCTGAACAGTGCCCTGGGCCTGGGTGTCCTGTGGCTGCTGAACAGCACCGCCCCGGTGACCGGGCTGACGCTGGGCGTCAACTGGTTCAACGCACTAACGGTGGGTGTTCTGGGCCTGCCGGGGCTAGGGCTTCTGCTGCTGGTGAAGTGGGTGCTGGTGTAGTTACATAGGGAGGAAGGCTTCACTTTATTCCGTTCAACAGTCTGTTTGCTCGTTCAACAGGGAATTTATCCTCCATATCAGCCACCTCAAACAAACTCAATGGCAATTCTTTTTCCCCGACCAAAGCAAGGTATTCCTCAACAGCTCTGCGGTCGATCGTGATTTTTCCGTGCCCCGCCCAATGACGATTGCTTTCTCCTTTTTTCAAACCGGAGATCCAATATCCGTCACCGTTTTCAATATCTATGTAGTTCGACCCACCGCCGATGGCTTTTTGAAAGGCGTGGTCGTTAAAGTAGATCGTTTTTCCAGTTTTTGAGGTTTTTACATAGCCGATCCATGCAGGACCGTCATCGGAATATCCGGATTTTAACTCAATATACATTAAATTCTTTATCATCGGAATTCCTCCAAACCTGATTTGCGCGTCTTAAAAAAGCCGCTCACTTCTCCATTTTCTCCAGATCCCACCCGTACAGCGGGTAGCGCTGCACGGCGCCGAAGAGCTTTTTCTTCAGATCAGGATAGCGCTGCTCCAGCTCCGCCAGCAGCTCCTTGACCTCCTGCCGCTTGGTGTGCTTGTCGGCGGGACAGACGTTGTGGACGACGGGCAGCTCGTATTTTTCCGCAAAATGCGTGATGGCCTGTTCGCCTACGTAGAGCATGGGCCGGATCTGCGTGATGCCGGTGCGGCTGAGATACGTTACGGGCTCAAAGCAGCTGATGCGGCCCTCGTAAAGAAGGCTCATGAGAAACGTTTCGACGGCATCGTCAAAGTGATGGCCCAGCGCGATCTTGTTGCAGCCCAGTTCCAGCAGCACATCGTTCAGCGCGCCCCGGCGCATTTTTGCGCACATGGAGCAGGGGTTCTTCTCGTGCCGGTAATCAAAGATAATCGGGCCGATCTCCGTCTTTTTGATCTGATACGGCACGTCCAGCTTCGCGCACAACTCTGCCACCGGGGAAAAATCCATGCCCGGCAGGCCCATGTCGATGGTGACGGCCTGCAGCTCATACGGGACGGGATAATACCGCCGCAGCGCGGCCAGCAGATATAAAAGCGACAGCGAATCCTTGCCGCCGGACACGCCGACGGCGATCTTATCGCCTGTGCAGATCATGTTGTAATCCTCCGCGCAGCGGCGGATGCGGCCCATCAGATTCTGCATACGAATTCCTCCAAATTCTATTGTTTTTGCATTTTGAGCATTTGCGAGTATTTTGAAGCATTTACGAGCATTTTGAAGCTCTTGTCATGAAGCATTGAAAATCAGAAAAATCGTGCTTGACACCGGTTTTGCCCTGTGGTATAAAGAATGAGCGCGTTTTCCAGAGCTATTGTATACATGCGCGCCAAACTTGTCAAAACTTTTTATCATAAAAGAAAACCATGCGTTTTCAAACGGAGGAACAGACATGACCACTATGGCTAAGAAAGAGACCGTCCAGAGAAACTGGTACGTTCTCGACGCAGCTGGCAAGCCCCTGGGCCGCACCGCTGTGACCGCTGCCAAGCTTCTGCGCGGCAAGCACAAGGTTGACTTCACCCCGAACGTGGACTGCGGCGATTTCGTCATCATCGTGAATGTTGACAAGGCCGTTCTCACCGGCAAGAAGCTCGACAACAAGCACTACTATCATCACACCGGCTGGATCGGCAACCTCAAGGACGTCAAGTACCGCACCCTCATGGCTGAGCGTCCCGAGTTCGCCATGGAGCTGGCTGTCAAGGGCATGCTGCCCAAGAACAGCATCGGCCGCGCCGCGCTCACCCGCCTGAAGCTCTACAAGGGCGCCGAGCACAACAACGCCGCACAGAAGCCCGAAGCATGGACTTTGGACTAATCAGGAGGTAACAGACTATGTACGAGAGCAAGAGACAGTATCAGTACGGCACCGGCCGTCGCAAGTCTTCCGTCGCCCGCGTTCGCCTGTATCAGGGCGGCACCGGCGCCATCACCATCAACGGCCGTGACATCGACGATTATTTCGGTCTCGACACCCTGAAGATGGTTGTCCGTCAGCCTCTGGCTGCTACCGACCTTCTGGGTAAGGTCGACCTGGTCTGCACCGTCGAAGGCGGCGGCGTCACCGGCCAGGCAGGCGCCATCCGTCACGGCGTCGCACGCGCACTGCTGGGCGTCAACCCCGAGCTTCGCGCCACGCTCAAGGCTGCAGGTTTCCTGACCCGCGACCCGAGAATGAAGGAAAGAAAGAAGTACGGCTTGAAGGCAGCTCGTCGCGCGCCGCAGTTCTCGAAGAGATAATTTTTTCACTTCAAAAAGAGAAGGCATCCACGAAAGTGGGTGCCTTTTTTTGCTGCCTGCGGCAGCGAGAGGCTTTTTGACTGGACCCGTGGTCCAGGGAGCAGGGGTTGACTGGCAGAGACCTGCCATCTGGTCCTTTTTCGACCCCACGCTTCTTAGCTGCGCAAAGAAGCGCGGTGTCGAGCCGCCGCGAAGAAATTGCTGTTGTTGCGCTTGCCGCGCAACATAACACAAGGGTCTGCGGACCCTTGTGCGATCCC
>OMEC01000529.1_pt1 | contig 19345 bp, 15 predicted proteins | sample 1673401 | NCBI WGS metagenome assembly OMEC01 (sample SAMEA103958110, study PRJEB25191) | human gut metagenome | reverse complement strand
TGTCAAAATACGAAATAGAGAAAAAATTTAAGAGGATTGTTTCATGAAACCACTTGTCATTCTTGCAGGTCCCACAGCCGTCGGGAAAACCGCTTTATCAATAAAACTTGCGAAAAAAATAAACGGCGCCGTTATTTCCGCGGATTCGATGCAGGTATATAAACACATGGATATCGGTTCTGCAAAAGTCATGCCGGAAGAGATGAAAGGGATACCCCATTATCTGATCGATGTGTTAGAGCCATCCGAAGAGTTTAATATTGTCCGTTTTCAGCAGATGGCAAAAGAGGCCCTGCAGCAGATCTATGCTGCCGGACAGATCCCGATTATCGCCGGCGGAACCGGATTTTACATCCAGTCACTGTTGTACGACATAGACTTTTCCAAAGAGGAATCCGATATGGCATACCGTACAGAACTTACGGCATTTGCAAAAGAATACGGGGCGCATGCCCTGCATGAAAAATTAAAAGAAATTGATCCGGTTTCTTATGAAACCATTCATGAAAATAATATCAAACGAGTCATCCGTGCACTGGAATTTTACCATCAGAATCATACGCCGATTTCCGCACACAACGAAAAAGAACATCAGAAAACATCTCCATATCGTTTTGCATATTTTGTACTGACGGACGAACGGGAAAAATTATACCGGCGCATTGATCAGCGCGTGGACTTAATGATGGAGCAGGGACTTCTTACAGAAGTAAAAACGCTGTATGATATGGGATGCCGCAAAGATATGGTTTCCATGCAGGGACTGGGATACAAAGAAATTTTAGATTATCTGGACGGCAGCTGCTCCCTTGAGGAAGCGGTGTATGTGATCAAACGGGAAACCAGACATTTTGCGAAACGGCAGCTTACCTGGTTTCGCCGGGAAAAGGATGTCATCTGGCTGGACAAATCCGAATTCAATGACCGGGAAGATCAGATGTTACAGAAAATGACGGATGTTTTACACGAGAAAGGAATCATACAATGAATCAGTTACTGGAAGAAAAATATAAAGAACTTGGAATTTCCGAGAAAGTTTATGCATTTGGCGAAAAAATCGAACAGGAATTAAAAGAGCGTTTTGAAAAGATTGATGCAAATGCGGAATACAATCAGATGAAAGTCATTGCAGCCATGCAGAAAAACCGTGTGAGTGCAGAATGTTTTAATATTTCGAGCGGATACGGATATAATGATATGGGAAGAGATACTTTAGAGCGGGTATATGCAGACTGTTTTGGCGGGGAAGATGCGCTGGTCCGTCCACAGATCACCTGTGGAACCCATGCACTTGCGCTCGCTCTGATGTCCAATCTGCGTCCGGGCGATGAGCTTCTTTCTCCGGTCGGAAAACCGTACGATACACTGGAAGAAGTGATCGGTATCCGTCCCTCTAGAGGATCTCTTGCGGAGTATGGGATCACTTACCGGCAGGTGGAACTTTTAGAAGACGGATATTTCGATTATCCGGCTATTGAGGCTGCCCTGAATAAAAAGACAAAGCTGGTGACGATCCAGCGGTCCAAAGGATATCAGACAAGACCAAGCTATTCCGTAGAAAAGATCGGAGAACTGATCGCTTTTATCAAAGAGAGAAGACCGGATGTGATCTGTATGGTGGATAACTGCTATGGAGAATTTGTGGAGCGGATCGAACCAAGTGATGTAGGGGCAGATATGATCGTCGGTTCTCTGATCAAAAATCCGGGAGGTGGTCTTGCACCGATCGGCGGCTATATTGCCGGACGGGAAGATCTGATCGAGAACTGTGCTTACCGGCTGACTTCTCCGGGACTGGGAAAAGAAGTGGGGGCATCTCTTGGAGTCATGCAGTCATTTTATCAGGGCTTTTTCCTTGCACCGACGGTGGTATGCGGTGCGTTGAAAGGGGCAGTCTTTGCAGCCAATATTTATGAAGGACTGGGATATCCGGTAGTACCGGATGGAAAAGAATCCCGTCATGATATCATTCAAGCAGTGACCCTCGGCTCTGCGGAAGGTGTGATCGCTTTCTGTAAAGGAATCCAGGCAGCAGCTCCGGTGGACAGCTATGTAAGTCCGGAACCATGGGCAATGCCGGGGTATGACAGTGATGTGATCATGGCAGCAGGAGCTTTTGTGCAGGGATCTTCCATTGAACTCAGTGCAGATGGACCTATCAAGCCTCCATACGCCGTTTATTTTCAGGGTGGCCTGACCTGGTATCATGCAAAGCTTGGAATTTTGATGTCTTTACAAAAACTTTATGAGCGTAACCTTGTTAATATCGATGAGGTGTGCTAAAATAAAATGAATTTTTGACAGCCATAATCTTTTGACGGGATTATGGCTGTTTTTGTTTTATACGGTAAGATTTGCTTACACACCGCCGCTGGCAATATCAAGCCGTAAAATTTCACCTCATCAGTCACTTCGTGACAGCTTCTCCTCGAGGAGAAGCCGATTGCAGCCATATATATCGCCTCCGCTTTATGGGGTGGCACGGCGAAGCCGTGACGGATGGGTTAAATCGGTGCTATGAGGACATAAACCCGAGCCTCGTAGGGCGGTGTGCTGTCAAAACAGCTGCCGAATTTTACCGCTTTTTTATAAAATTCGACGGTTTAATTTAAAATGTGCGTTCATATATCTTAAATATCATAAATTCACATTATTTTTACATAATATTGGTTGTCTTTTAGGCGAAAGATGTGCTATAATAATAAAGTATTACTAGAAAATTGAAAGCGGGCGAATTGTTTGAACGGTAAGGACGAGCAGAATTTTTTCAGCACAGAAGAAGACTATAACAAACGCGCTTCAAGCAATGAAAAAGACGGTGCATCTGTTGCCGGTAAAGAATACTTGAGCGAAGAATATAAAAAATATCTTGACTATGATGATAAGGACTATGACGAGCTTTTGCCATCATATGAAAAAAAGCGTGACGAAGAACCCTCAAAGTCCGAAAAATCAAAAAAGTCAAAGGGCGAGTTCTTTAAAAAGAACAACTATAAAAATTTAAAAATAATTATCATTTGCGTTATCGCCGCCATAATAATTGCGGCAGGCAGCATAGTTGCTTACCTTTACCACGCCACAAAAGGTGCGGATTACAGCGACCCCGGTGTTGATTATAACCACGACGCTGACGATTATGTTGTTGATGAAGACCTCAATCTTCATGCAATGGGCGATGTTTCGGACGCAAACTCGCTTAACGAATTCCTTGAGAGCTGGGCTCACAACGGAGGAGAGAAGATCCACAGCAAAAACGTACTCAATGTTTTGCTTTGCGGTATTGACACCGAAGACGGTACAGCTGCCGGCGGACGTGCAGACGCTATAATTCTTGTCTCGGTAAACAAAAAGACAAAAGAAATTGTCCTCAGCTCTTTCTTCAGAGACAGCTATATTTATATGGATATTCCTCAGAAAGACGGCACAACAAAAGGTCGCTATGAAAAAGTCAACGCCGCTTATAACTACGGCGGTCCTGCGGCTCTTATAGATACGATTGAGAAAAACTACAAGGTCGAGATTGACCAATATATAGCGGTTGACTTTGCTTCGTTCACTAAGCTTATTGACGCGGTAGGCGGCGTTACGGTTGACGTTGAAGAAAAAGAAGCAATGTATATCCGCAGAACATCCTCTCATAAGAGCTTCCCATACGGCAACGATGTTCAGCTAAGCGGCTCGCAGGCTTTGGTTTACAGCCGAATCCGCCACCTTGACAGCGATATAAACAGAACAGAGCGTCAGCGCAAGGTTATAAAATCACTTATCGAGAGCGCAAAAACCGCCACAAACGGTCAGCTTGTAAACGCATATAAGCTCACTGCAAAATATATAAGGACAGGCTACAGCCAGACAGAGGTTATTTCACTTATCGCAACTTCCGTTACACAAAAATGGATGGATTACGATATGGTTGAAAACACCTATCCGTCCGAATCCGGAGTAGAAATGGTTTCGGCATATGTTAACACGACATCTGCAAGAAATCAGTGGGTATGGCTTGTTGACTATCCGCTCTGCGCGCAGAAGCTCCAAAATTCGATATACGGAGAGAGCAATATCAATCTCTCGGCAGACAGGGTTTCGCCGCTTAAATACGTCAATGTTAAGACTACGGGCGGAACAAAATCTTCTACCAGCTCAACAAAGTCCGGCACAGCGTCATCGGTAAAAACTTCTGCCAAATCTTCGGCAGCCGGTTCTTCACATTCATACACATCATCTCGTGTATCCGAAAGCCATACAAGCGGCACATCCGAACACAGCTCGGTCACTCACAGCACAAAGTCCGCAACAACCGAAGCGGCAGAGGCACTTGAAATTTTAGACTGATACTAACGGAGTCACCAAAAGTGGCTCCGTTAATTTTTAATAAAATTCGTTTACAAAAAACTTTTATTATGTTAAAATAAAATATAAAGAATATTAGCGTCTATGAGACAATTGTTTATCTTATGCACAGGAGGTTTAAATATGGATATTATGGATCTTGCGTCAAAAGCCGTTAATTCAATCGCAAAAAATTACGGCAAAAAGGTCGCAAAAAAGAAAGATGCACCGCCGATACCTAAGGTTCAGCCTACGGTAATCAAAGGCGATGGGTACAATGTAGGATTTTCAAGAGCTGAAATTATGCCCGACCTCACAAGCGGCAAAACATATTGGATTGCGGGTCACGGCTCGGGTCATAAAATGGAGGGCGTCCTCACACCTGTATATGCTTCTGCCGTCTGGATTGACTGCGGCGCAGAGGGCGGCGTGCTTTGGATAGGTGCCGATATAGTCGGCCTCACCGGCGTTGAAGTCGGCGTTGTAAGAGATATGCTCTCTGACTTTGCAAAAGAAACCAACTGCAAATGTATAAACATAAGCTGCACACACAGCCATTCCGGCATTGATACAGTCGGTTATTGGGGCAAGCCCTTCCTTTCGATTCCCTCTGACGGCAAAGACCCCGAGTATATGAGTATGCTCATGAACACTATGGTTAAGGTCAGCAAAGAGGCTTATGCAAACAGAAAAGCCGGTAAGCTCTACCTCGGCACAAAGCAGGTTAAAGACTCTCAGTTCGACCGCAGACCGCCCAAGAAAATGAACGATACTCTCACACGCATCCGTTTTGTTCCGTCCGACGGCAGTGAAGAGACATGGATAATGAACTTCGCGGCTCACCCGAACTCACTCGGCGGCAGCAACAGAATGCTCAGCGGCGAATATCCGTATTTTATGCGCGAAGACATTAAAAAGGCATGCGGAGCAAACGTGCTTTACGGTATAGGCGCAATCGGCGCGGTTGATATGGCTGAATATGACCCGGACGATAAGGTTGAAAACATAAAGAAGCAGGGCGCAGTGCTCGCAAACGCGGCCCTCTCAATAGATAACGATGTTGAGCTTTCACCCGAAATTACTGTGCTTCAGCAAAAGTTTTATATGCCTGTCAGCAACTTCGTTCTCACGTTCCTTGCAATCAGAGGAACAATGAGCACAGACGTTTACCCCTGCGACAGGGGCGATGTCGGAATTTCTCTTAAATCAGAGATGACATACATGAAGTTCGGCGAAAAAGAAATGCTCCTTCTCCCGGGCGAGATGTTCCCCTCAACCGTTTACGGCGGATATAATGAGGCTGAGGAATCCTCGACAGGTCTCGGCCCCGAAGCTAACCCGCCTGCGCTTGCGGATGTTGCAAACGACCCCGACCTCCTCGTGTTCGGTATCACAAACGATATGACCGGCTATGTTGTTCCGCCTAACGACTTTGTGCTTAACCCCACACAGCCTTATCTCAACAAGGCAAAAGACCGTTTTGACAGAGGTCATTATCACGAGACAAACTCAATGGGCGAGCAGGCTCAGGCAGTTATAGAAGAGCAGTTTGCCGATATAATATCAAGAGTTAAATAATTTAAGTACATAAAAAGCAGCTATAATCCGGGTGCATCGAGCCGAAAGATTATAGCTGCTGTTTTTATATCATTTTAAATCAAGTTTCATTTTGATGTGCGGTATGCCGTCTATCAAAAATTCGCCGCTTGTTTGCTTAAAGCCGAGCATATCATAAAGCCCTCTGGCATAGCACTGTGCATCCAGTATTATTTTTTCTGCGCCGAGCTTTTCTTTTGCGGCCTTGACGGCTTCTTTCATAGCTGCCGAAGCGTATCCGCATCTTCGTTCGGTCGCCAAAACTCTGCCGATTGCGGCGGTTTTGCTTTTTTCATCCGCCATAAAAAGTCTGAGATATGATTTTATGCCGCCGTCATCATAAAGCCAAATGTGATATGCGGTTTTGTCAATGCCGTCAACCTCTTGATATGGGCAGTTTTGCTCAACAACAAACACTTTTGTGCGAACCTTATATATTTCATAAAGCTCTTCTGCGGTCAGCTCATTAAAGTGTTTTATGCAAATGTTCATATTAAGGCACTATCCTGTCAGTCACAAAATTTTTGACCCCGTTCTCGGCATAAAAAGCCAATGTATCTTCATCGTCCACCGTCCAGCAAAAAAGGTCGTTGCCGTTTTCTTGCAATTCTTTGATTTTTTCAGGGTTGTTTTTCTTTTTATCCGCCTTAAAGCTGACGCCTATATTCTTATCCGAAAGGCAAAGTTCCATATGCTCTTTATCAAGCTTTGAGACAAGAAACAAAAGTTTTGCGTCAGGGTTGATTTTTGCGAAGTCATTTAAAATGTCGTAGTTAAAAGAAATTATGCAGCAGTTTTTTTCATAGCCGTATTTTTTTATGGAGCTGTTAAGACTTTGCAAGGCATCGGTGTTGTAATCTTTAATCTCAATCATCGGCACAAGACCCGATTCAAGGCAAGCTTCAAGCGCGTCGTCAAGAGTCGGAATTTTAAGATTTTCATAGTTTTTTATATTTGCGCCGTTGTCTATTTTATATTTTGAAAGCTCAAAATATGTATAGTCTGATATTTTGCCTTTTCCGTTTGTCATGCGGTCGATTTTTTTATCATGGCTGACTACCCACACCATGTCCTCGGTGAGTCTGACGTCAAACTCGGCATATTTATAGCCATTTTCGCCTGCCGCGAGTATTGCCGGCACGGTGTTTTCCGGAGCGTTGCACGAAAAACCTCTGTGCGCCGTGAGAGTAATATCGCTTTTGTCGGTTACACCCGAGAGAGATATGGGCTCGCTTGCCTTTATCTTTTTGGGCATGAGCAAGATAACTGCCGCTGTCACTGCCACGGCGACAACCGCGGCTATGCTTATTATTATGATCTTTTTGTTTTTTCGGGGCATAGAAATACCTCTTTTCGGCAGAATAATTTAAGCGGCATTTGCAGGGAGCTCTTTTTTATAGCTCATTTTTAAAAACATGGGCGTTACAAAGCTTGAGAGAATAATCAAGATAAGTATAAACGGCATGATGTTGGAATTTATCATATGATTTTCAACACCCTTTTGGGCACAAACGAGCGCAACCTCGGCACGCGCCATCATACCGAGACCGACTCTTACGGAATCCTTAAAATCATACCTGCAAAGAAGCGAAGCACCGGCACAGCCTATTACCTTGCCGGAAAGCCCCGCAAGTATAAAGCACAGACCGAAAAGAATCATGCCCGTGTTTATTGAATCGAATTTCACCGTCATGCCTATGTTCGCAAAAAATACGGGAGTGAAAATCATGTAACTCATGATGTCTGATTTGCGGTCAATATATTCGGACTCGGGATTCTTTGAGAGGAAAAGTCCTGCCGCAAATGCACCCGTAATGTCGGCAACGCCAAACCATTTTTCACTCGCATATGAGAAGAAAAAGCACACCGCCATGCCGAATATCGGCAAAAGTCTGTGGTGAGGGAATCTTTTTTCCACAGCGGCAAGCACCTTTGTTGCAACCGTGCCGAAAACAGCTGCGGCGGCAAAAAACAGAGCAGTCATAATCACTATTTTGAGAGGCGGAGTCGAATTTGTGCCGTCGCCCTTCATAGCAATGACAAAAGATAGAACTATAACGCCGATTATATCGTCAATAATCGCGGCGGCAATTACCGTGCTGCCGACTTTGCTGTTCAGCTTGCCGAGCTCTTTAAGAGTGGCAACCGTAACGCTTACCGATGTCGCTGTGAGAACAACGCCGTAGAATAAATTATCAAGCATTGTTTCATAGCCTGAGTTAAATCCGCCGTTAAAAAGGCAGGCGACAACAAAGCCGAGGCCCATAGGCACCGCAACACCTGCAAGGGTTATAACCATAGCGGGCGCGCCGACTGATTTTATCTGTTTAATGTCGGTCTCAAGCCCGGCAGAGAACATTATGAGAATAACGCCGAGCTTTGCTATGAATCCTATACCCTCCATAGATGTTTCGGTGAGTATTTGCTGGTTTGGTATGTAGTTTATAAATCCGATGATAACACCGGTCAAAAGCATACCCACAACCTGTGGAAGATTTAATTTTTCACATAATTTAGAAAGAATTTTCGAGCCTCCCATAATAAGCGCGAGAGGCAAAAGTACACTGTAGTATTCCATTTTTACACTCCTCATTTCAACCTCTAAATTTTACATCTTATTGTCTGCTCGGTCAATAACAAAAATCAACAAAATATGCGCCTATAATCGTCAATATTATGTGAGACGGCAAAGAAATGTTTATATGAAAAATTTTCGGAGATAATACAAAAGAGCGTTTAACAAAATTTAATCGGCGGCTGTTATAGCTTGAAATGTGCATATCTTTATATAAAATAACTATATTAACGGCAATAAAAAGCAGTAAAAGTCAAAAACTATGTCAATATACACAAAAATGGGCTATAATATTTTTATAACAAATACAGGTTGTAGGTTGTAATTTCGGCGTTAATGGTATAGAATATTAAAAGTGGAAACAAATGGAGGTACCGTTATGAATTATAAACTCACAAAAAAGCAGGCAAAGGAGCTTATAGAGAGCAAGCTTTCTCATTTTTTCGGCGTAAGCCCGGAGGAGGCAACCTATGAGCATTACTATAAAGCGGTTGCGCTTATTGTCCGCGATATGATGATACAGGGCAGAAACGATTTTTATAAAGAATATAAAAAATCCGACAGCAAAAAGGTTTATTACCTTTGCATGGAGTTCCTTATGGGTCGTTCGCTCAAGAACAATCTTTATAACTTAAATCTTACAAATACGGTTGCGTCGGCATTAAAAGATTACGGCATAAATCTTGAAAAGATATATGATTGCGAGCCGGACGCAGGCCTCGGCAACGGCGGTCTCGGCAGACTTGCCGCCTGCTACCTTGACGGACTTGCAACCGACGGCTACTATGCAAAGGGATACTCAATAATGTATGAGTACGGCATCTTCCGCCAAAAGCTTGTTGACGGCTGGCAGACAGAGCTTCCCGATTTCTGGCTCCCCGGCGGCGAGATATGGCTTGTTGCCCGTGAGGACGACACAGTTGATGTAAGCTTTGAGGGCTGGGTTGAGGACCATTGGGATAATGAGTATCACTCGGTTACAATTCACGACAATAAAATAGTCAAGGCTGTTCCGCACGATATGTATGTTGCGGGCAAGGACGGCAAGGGCATAAGCGTGCTTCGCCTTTGGAGCGCGGAATCACCCGGTATTGACATGGATATGTTTAACCAGGGCGACTATATGCGCGCAATGGAGCAAAACGCAATGGCAGAGGTCATTAGCAAGGTGCTTTATCCTGCGGATAACCACCCGGAGGGCAAGAGCCTTCGTCTTCGTCAGCAATATTTTCTTGTGTCCGCTTCTATTCAGGATATTGTCAACAACCATTTGAGACACTACGGCACACTCGAAAATTTTGCAGAGAAAAATGCCATTCATATCAACGACACGCACCCCACTCTCGCAATCCCCGAGCTTATGAGAATATTCCTTGACGACTGCGGCTATAAGTGGGACGATGCGTGGAAAATTGTTACCGATACAATCGCCTACACAAACCACACCGTTATGGCAGAGGCTCTCGAATGTTGGCCGGAGGATCTCTTTAAGAGACTTCTTCCCAGAATTTATGAGATTACAAAGGAGATTGACAACCGCTTCCGCAGCTTTGTTTGGAACTCCACAAACGACGCCGGCAAGGTTGAGAGAATGGCAATTATCTCAAACGGAGTTGTCAGGATGGCGAATATGTCTGTTGCGGGCAGTCACAGCGTCAACGGCGTATCGGCTCTTCACTCGCAAATTCTCAAAGACAGCGTGTTTAAAGATTTTTATTCTCTTACACCCGATAAATTTAAAAATGTCACTAACGGCATTGCCCACAGACGTTGGCTTTGCCAATCGAATCCCGAGCTTACAAAATACCTCACCGAGCTTATAGGCGGCGATTTTGTTTATGACGCAAACGCACTTTCAAAGCTCAAAGAGTATGCAGATGACAAAGCGGTGCTCAAAAAGCTTGAAGAAATAAAGCTCGGCAACAAAAAGAAGCTTGCGGAATATGTTAAAAAGGCTAACGGCGTTGAGCTTGACCCCAACTCGATATTTGATGTTCAGGTCAAGAGACTGCACGAGTATAAACGTCAGCACCTCAACGCATTCCACATTCTTTCAAGATATATTGCAATAAAAGAGAATCCCGACGGTGATTTCACACCTCATACCTATATTTTTGCGGCAAAGGCAGCCTCCGGCTACTTCATGGCTAAGAAGATAATCAGCTTTATTTGTGCAATTTCGGATATGATTAACAACGACCCCGATATGCGCGGACGCTTAAAGGTAGTTTATCTTGAGGATTATAACGTCACCTTGGCAGAGAAGCTTATGCCTGCGTCAGATATAAGCGAGCAGATTTCACTCTCCGGCACAGAGGCGAGCGGCACGGGCAACATGAAGCTTATGATAAACGGTGCAGTTACCCTCGGAACAATGGACGGCGCAAATGTTGAAATTCACGAGGCTGTCGGCGATGACAATATTCTCATATTCGGCATGAGCACACCCGAGGCAGAGTCCTTGAAGCATGACGGATACAACCCGATGAATTATTACAGCAACAATTCGGAGCTTAGAAAGGTTATAGATTTTATAAACGCAGGCATAAACGGCAAAACCTTCCCCGAGATAGGCTCTACCATTCTTCATCACGACCCGTATATGGTTCTTGCTGATTTTGCGGATTATGTGAGAATTCAGAACGAAGCAGAAAAGCTTTATGCCGACCGTGACCGCTGGAATAAAATGATGCTGATGAACATTGCCGGAGCAGGCAGATTTGCGGCAGACAGAGCGGTCAATGAGTATGCGAGAGACATTTGGCACACAGAACCCGTAAAAGGCGCAATCGCATTAGATTCAAGTAAAACAGATAAAAAGAAGAAATAATAACATTAAGGGGCTGCTTAACGCGGCCCCGATTTTTTGCCTGATTTTAAAAAAACGGCGGTGTGCCCTCATGCCGCCGATTTGAACCCCTCCGTCACGGCTTCGCCGTGCCACTTTCTCTAAAGTGGAGGCAATGTGCGGCTAATCCGGCTCCCCTGAAGCAGAGGCGACATAAAAATAAGAGCCGCATTTGCGGCTCCGAAAATTTATTTTTTAAAATAATCGCCTATTTGAAACGGCAAGCCGTTATCCCATTCATAAGAAACAAGTACGCCGTCTCTTGACGCCTCAATGCCTTCTTTTTCGGCGGCGGCGACAAATAAATCTGCCATTTCTTCATCGCGCATTTCGATTGTTCCTTTAACGGTGAGGCTCTCCGGCAAATATGCCTTATCAGATATTTTGAATCCCGTGATCCACCAGTGAAGCTCGGGCTCTCTTTTAACAAGCTGTTTTTCGCCGTGATAAAGCTCTACGCTCATCACAAGCATTTCATCATCAGAAGCACAGTTATAAAAAGTACCTTTTGAGCCTATCGGACGGGTATATATTCCTGTCTCAACACCGGGCACAACAAAATATCTGCCTTTCCAAATCTGGAACATCCACTCTTTGTCGTCATATGTGAATTTGATTCTTTTTGTGGTGAAATCAAGCAAGTTTGTTGTGTAGCAAAGAATGTCATAAAAAAGCATAAATCCGTATTCTCTTTGCCACGCGTTGACAGAAGCATAAAGCGTCTGATTGTTCGCATCATAATCAAAGCCCACTCCCATAATGCCTTTGCCGCCGCTTGAATACAAAATACCGGTCTCGGTGTTATATTTTATTCCGGGGTGAAATATCTCACTTGTTCCGTCCTCATAGGTTATTTTAAAAAGCACATCCTGAATATTGGGGTTCTTTTTGTTCGGCTCGGAATAAAGCGTGAACTCCTCATATATGTGCATATAAGCGCCGAAAAAGAGGAATATGCTACCCATTGTGCCATTGCCTTGTTTATAATATTCATCTGCCTTGTCTTTAAAAATCTTGCTGACCTTGGCAGGGTCAAGGCTGAAAAGCTTTGTAATTTTTTTGGCAAGTCCGTTGGTCTGCGGCAAAGAGTCTGTTATCAGTCTGCAATCGATGATTCCGTTTGAAGTCTCTTTGATTTCGTCAAACATATCCGAAATGCAGCCTGTTACGGTGGTTTTTATTTTCTCATCGTTTATGATTCTTATGCCGAGAATGCACTCAAACGCATCGTTCACCTTGCCGAGTGTTGCAAGGGCTTTTTCGGTTGAGAGCGGAGTATAGCCCTCGTTATAAATCTTTTCGTAATAGCTGCCGTATGTGTTCGGTTCTTCAGCTTTATTCGGCTCTGCCGCGCCTGCGGGCAAAGCCAAGCAGGTAAAAATCACAGATAATATCAGCAAAACGGATATTATGCTTCTAATAGTTTTCTTCAAAATTATATCCTCCTGAAATTTTAAAAATCAGATTTGTCGCTGTCGTCCATATTTGACACGGGGTTTTCGGGCATTATAGCCGCAAGAATAAAATAAATTAAAAGGCACGGGAATATTGCCGTGAAGACCGCAACGCAGGCAACTATTGCTCTGACTATTGTCGGGTCAATGTCAAAATATTCCGCCACACCGGCGCATACGCCGCTTATTTTTTTATCTGTGCTGCTTTTATAAAGTCTTTTGCTCATCGTTACCCTCCTTAATTTCTGTGACGTTTGATTCGTCTGCCGTCTCTTCGTTTTTTGAGTTTTCTTCTTTATTCAACTCCTCTTCCGAGAAGTAGTCTATGCCGTCAATGGGTTTCGGGTGCTTTTTATATTTAACCGTCAGCACAATCAAAGCCGCAAGGCATGCCAGAACTATAATTGCCGAGAGAAGCTGAGATACTCTTATGGTGGTGTTGCCTATATAAAGGCTGTCTGTTCTGAAGCCCTCGATTATCATTCTGCCCGTACCGTACCAAACTCCGTAGCACAGAGCCGTTTGACCCGAAAAGCGGCGGAATTTTTTGGTTATTATATAAAGAATGACAAATCCGACCAAGCACCATATTGATTCATAAAGAAACGTGGGGTGAACGGGAAGATTCGGGTCCATTTCAATGCCCTTTTGTGCAAATACGTCTTGGTGAGAGGTGATATAAAGCGCGGTCTTTTTGCTCCACATACCCCATGGCAAATCGGTGTTCGTGCCGAACGCCTCTTGGTTTGCGTAGTTGCCCCATCTGCCGATGCCCTGACCGATAAGAAGACTCATCGCCGCCATATCGAGCAGGTTATAAAAATTCAGCTTTCTTATTTTGCAGACCACAAACGCAGCGGCAAGTCCGCCGATAATTCCACCGTATATTGCAAGTCCGCCCTCCCAAATCTTAAATATGTCGAGCAGATTGTCTTTGTATTTATCCCATTCAAACAGGCAGTAGTAAAGCCTTGCGCCGATTATGGCAAAAAGCGTGCTGTAGATGAGAACGTCTATCATTTTATCAAGGTTAATTTTCCATTTATATGCGATTCTGCCGCCAAAAAGCACCGCAAGCAAAAAGCCGAATGCAATTATCGCGCCGTACCATCTTATAGTGAAGTCTCTGCCGAAGAGGTTAAACTGCGCGAGTATTGACGATACGGTAAATCCGCGGTCTATACCAGTGAAATAAACAACGGTTGTGTCCATTTTAATCACCATAGCCTTTCAGACAATATAATTTTTAACAGTGTGATTTTTTACTCTATAATCTTTTTACTGCGTTTATTCTATCGGCAAAATAACCGAGAGCACGCTGTATTCGTTTTCCATAGAATTTTTGAGAAGCTCTTCGAGATATTCGGGAGTTATGGTTTTATAAACCTCAAAATCCGTAAATATATCTTCGCCGTCAAAATATGAGAGAACCATGTTGTTCGCAATTTCGTCAATGTCGTTAAGACCCATTATCATTCTGCCGTAAAGCTTCTTTTGCGTTCTTGAAAATATCTTTCTGTCTATGCCGTTTGCTTTGAGAGAAGCAATCTCTTTTTTAATTTCTTCTTCAACCGCTTTTGGGTCGGAGCTTTCACCGCCGAAAAGCACCGCGCTGTAACAAAAGCCCGTAAAATATTCGTATGAAAAAGAGGTGTTGATAAGACCCTTTTCTAAAAGACGTTTATAAAGCGCGGAGGACTGACCTGCGATAATATCAAGCAGCATATCCATAGCGAGGGCGTGCTTTGCCGAGACCTCGGGATTCGCGTGAGCTTCTTTAAAGCCGAGCATAAATTGAGGCGTGCAGACAGAGAGCTTTTCTTCAACATAATGGCTCTTGACCTCTCTCGGTTCATCTATGTTTTTTCTTTTTATTTTTTCGCCGCCGTCGGTTTTGACGCTGCTTTCTATAACTTCGGTTACGTCGTCTATATTGACGTTGCCTGCTATTGCGAGCACCATATTGCCGAGGTTATAAAAGCTGTTGTAGCAGTCATAGAGCATGTCGGCAGAAATTTCTGCAATGGATTCGCAGGTGCCTGCAATGTCTATTCTGACGGGGTGTTCGTGATACATTTCTCTGAAAAGGTTAAACATAACCTCCCAATCGGGCACATCCTTATACATCATGATTTCCTGACCGATTATGCCCTGCTCTTTCTCAACCGTCTGCTGAGTGAAGTAGGGGTGCTGAACAAAATCGAGCAGAATCTCTAAATTCTGCTTAAAGTTGCCTGTGCAGGAGAAGAGGTAGCCGGTTCTGTCAAAACTTGTGTAGGCATTTGCGGAGGCACCCGTTTTTGCAAAACGCTCAAATGCGTCAAGGTCTTCGCTTTCAAAAAGCTTGTGCTCAAGAAAGTGCGCCGTTCCCTCCGGGATTGATTTGTACGAGCCGTCTTTTTGAGGAATCAATGTGTCGATAGAGCCGTATTTTGTGGCAAAAATCGCGTATGTGCCGGAGTATCCGCTTTTTGGCATAACAAGAATTTTGAGCCCTGAGGGGTGCGTTATATCGTAATATACTTCGTCAAGATGCTCGTTGCGTATTTCTTCAATTTTCATTGCTTTCACCCTCCTCACTGCTCTTTAACATATAAACGGTGTCAAGCATAATTGTCTTTGCCGCTCTGACCGCCTGCGAGCGTTCAACGGCTTTGATTGCCGCGGCACTCTCTTCGGGAGTCTCGGGCTTTTCTTGAAGAATTTGACCCGAATACCAAAGGCACAAACTCTCGGGTGTGTCGTTAAAGCTTATTCTTGCGTCACACTGGCTCTTTATTGAAGCGGAAAAATCATCATCGCTGAAATTGCCCTGTGCCACTTGCGAAAGCTGATTTAAAATTTCGCTTTTTGCTTTTTCTTCGTTCACGTTTTCAATGCCGCTTTGCACCATAACAATGCCCTTGTAGGCATAAAGCGAAGCCGAGCAATAATAGCAAAGGCTCATTTTTTCTCTTACTATGCTGAAGAGCTTTGAATATGTGCCGCCGCCGAAAATATCAACAGCAACTCGCATTGCGCTTTGGTTGTCGTCTTTGTCGCGCATACCGGTTCTGAAGCCCATAACAAGCTTGCCCTGTTTTACGGGCTGGGTTTCGCACACATAATTCGGCTTCGGCAGGCCTGCGAAAAATTCTGTTTTTATTTCGCACGGCTCGCGCTTAATTCCGGCAAGTTTTTTTAATAAAAGCTCTTTGATAAATTCAGGCTCGCAGCTGCCTACTGCGGTGACCTGCATAACAGATGATTTTAAAAGATACAGCCACTCAGAGTATATGTCTTTTGCGGTGAGCGCCGAAACCTCTTCGACCGTGCCGAGGCAATTTTTGCCGTATGCTTCGCCGCTGAACATTATCTCTTCGCATTTTGAAAGGGCGTAACGGCGTTTGTCGCTTTGTTCGGATTCTATTCTTTCTTTAAGAAGTCTCTTTTCATCCTCAATTATGTCGGACGGGAAGCTGTCGCCGTCTTTTATCGGCTCAAAAACAAGCTTTGTTAAAAGAGAAGCACATTCACTGAGTATTTTTTCGTTTTCGAGGGCAAATCTGTCGTCAATGGCAGTCATGTTTATGTTTAAGAGCATAGCTTCGCCCTGCTTTGAAACACTTGCGCTCACTGATGCGCCGTAAAGCTCATCAAGCACACCCTTAAATGCGGAAAAATCGGGGTACTCGGCACATCTTCTGTGAAGAAAATACGGCAAAATGGCCTTTGCCGAGATGTTGCCCGCGAGCGGAGTTGCCATTGTAAAGGTTATGCGGCTTGTCTTAAATCTGTCGGTTTTTACGCCGACAAGACGCACACCGTCTGCTATATCAAAAATTTTCATAAAAAATCCTCCGAATCATCAAGAGAAATGCTGAATATATACTGTATAATTCTAACATATTATTGGCAAAAAAACAATACTAAATACATTATTTGCCGTATATGCGCCATCGCTGTGCGCTGTCTTAGGGGTGCAGCTCAAAACACCTTATTTTTGTTGACTTTATGCGCCTTAAATGTTAAAATTAAACCAAATATGCTCAAATATATTTATACTGCGAAAGGGGCGATTCGGTGGCGACATATCGCATTGCGGATATTCCGGCAGAGTATGATTGCAAATACAATACTCTAAAAAGCAGAAGTCAAAAATATCTTACGGAAGCAGGCGCGGAAAAAGCGCAGAAAATTGTCGTTACCGAAGAATATTACGCTTCAAGAAAAGAGCGTTTCCCCACCGCGAGCGATGAGCAGCTCGAATATATGGGAACGGGCACATTTTTTTATAAAACGCTCCTTCGCTTTGACGGAATGATGCTGCACGCCTCTGCCGTTGCGGCAGACGGCGAAGCTTATTTGTTTTCTGCTCCGAGCGGCATGGGCAAGTCAACGCACACCGCGCTTTGGCAGGAGTTTTTGGGCAAAGACAAGGTGCTTATTATAAATGACGACAAGCCCGCAATAAGAAAAAAAGACGGCGTTTATCTCGCTTACGGCACGCCGTTCAGCGGAAAATACGATATAAGTATAAATGCAGGATTTCCTATAAAAGGAATTTGCTTTTTAGAGCGTTCAAACGTGAATTATATCGGCAGATTGGACGTTAAAGAGGCTATCGCACCGCTTTTTGACCAGACCGTGCGCCCTGTTGATGAGGAGGGCATAGAGCTTTTGTGCGAAAGAGCGGACGACCTTTTAAGAAGCGTACCTTTTTACAGAATGGGCTGTAACATGAGCGTTGATGCCGCCGCACTTTCTTACAGAGTTATGAAATACGGAAAACTTGATTTTTAACGGGGTATAAATGTGAAAAAGCTAAAGACGCGCAAAGAAAAAACTCAAAAAGATAATATTGCGCTCAGGTGGATTTTTAAGGTGTCCGAAGGCTGCCGAGGTTATGTCTGCGCCTATGCACTGTTAAGCTCCGCCATGGCTTTTTTCGGCGTTATGACGACCTACGGCACAAAGGGTGTAATCAACGGCGCTAACGGGGGAGATATTGACCTGCTCAAAAAAAGCGCGGTCTATTTGCTTGCCCTTCTTTTGGTGCAGGTGATTTTAAAGCTCACCGGGCGCAACCTTTATGAGCGCGCAAGAGCTAAGATTGAAATTAAAATAAAAACACGGGTCTTTGAAACAATTCTTCAAAAAGATTATGCGAGCATTTCGCGCTATCACAGCGGCGAGGTGCTCAACCGCCTGACTTCGGATGTAATAATCGTCACAGACGGCGTTATAAATCTTGTGCCGAATGTGTTTTCGCTTTTTACAAGGCTTATAATGGCAATGATAATTATGATAACTCTCGACCCGCTGTTTGCAGTGATTTTTGCCGCGGCGGGAATTGCTTTAATGGCTTCGTCAAAAATTTTCAGGTCATATCTGAAGCGGATACACAAAAAAGCGCAGGAAACGGACGGCAAGGTTCGCTCGTTCTTTCAAGAGGCAGTCTCCGAAATTCTCGTAATCAAGGTTTTTAACGCATATGAGCAGGTCAAAAACAAGGCGCGCACGCTTATGAAAGATAACTACGATGTGAGAATGAAGCGCGCAACGGTCAGCATTTTTGCCAACAGCGGCATACAGTTTGCTTTTAGCTTCGGCTATTTATTCGCTATGGTCTGGGGCGGCTTCAGAGTTTATCAGGGTATTATAGACATAGGCGAGCTGACGGCGATACTTCAGCTTGTCAATCAAATACAAAGCCCGATAGCGAGCCTTTCAAGCGTATTGCCGACATATTATTCGGTTATCGCATCTGCCGAGCGGCTTATGGATTTTGAAAAGCTCCCGGATGAGTTCGATACTCAAAACGATATAGATAACGTCGCCGAATTTTATAATAATTTTGACGGTATTTTAATTGACGGCGTATCGTTTAAATATGACAGAGACTCGGTTCTCGAAAACGCTTCTGCATTTATAAAAAAAGGCGATTTCGTTGCCGTTACGGGTATTTCGGGTATAGGCAAAAGCACTTTGTTTAAAATGATACTCGGCGTTATTTACCCCGACAGCGGCAAAATCGTTATCAAGTCAAAAAATGAAGAGAGACTTGCCGACAGGGCAACAAGAAGTCTTTTTGCCTATGTTCCGCAGGGCAATCTTTTGCTTTCGGGTACAATATACGAAAATATCTGCTTTATGGCAGAGGGCAAAAGCGAAGAAGATATAAAACGCGCGATTGAGCTCAGCTGCGCAGATGAATTTGTTTATGATTTGCCGCAGGGGCTTAACACCGTGATAGGCGAGAGGGGACTCGGACTTTCGGAGGGTCAGGTTCAACGCCTTGCAATAGCGAGAGCGATACTTTTTGATTCACCCATACTTTTGCTTGACGAGGCGACGTCGGCACTGGACGAAAAAACAGAAGAGAGACTTCTTCGCAACCTCAAAAAATTAAACGGCAAAACTCTTATGATTATAACGCACAAAAAAGCCGCGCTCGGCGTTTGCGAAAAAGAGCTGATAATCGAAGATAAAAAAATAAGCCTTATAAAAACGGAGGACAGGATATGAAGATAAAGCCCGAATACAAACTCAGAAAAATCGGCG
>OMEC01000514.1_pt1 | contig 19822 bp, 15 predicted proteins | sample 1673401 | NCBI WGS metagenome assembly OMEC01 (sample SAMEA103958110, study PRJEB25191) | human gut metagenome | reverse complement strand
CGTGGCAGCAGCCAGACAGCACCAACCCCTACATGACAGGCGACAAGGTGACACATGGCGGCAAAACATGGCGCAGCACCTGTGACAACAATGTGTGGGAGCCGGGTGTATATGGATGGGAGGAGGTCACATGACGGAAGCCATCATTGTGGCGCTGCTGGGTCTTGCGGGGACGCTGGCGGGAAGCTATCTGGCCAACCGCAAGAGCACCGCCCTGATCGCCTACCGCCTTGAGCAGCTGGAGCAGAAGGTCAGCAAGCACAACAATCTGGTGGAGCGCACCTATAAGCTGGAGGAGCATCTGGCCGTGGTAGGCGAGAGCATCAAGGTAGCCAATCACCGCATTGCGGATTTGGAAAGAGACGTACATAACATCATCGGACAGGGCTAAAGGCCCGGAAAGGACAACCATCATGAACGAGACTATCAATACCATCGGCGTGGCCACTGTGGCCGCTATCATCGTGATCTGCTATCTGATCGGCATGATCGTGAAAGCAAGTCCTCTTCAGGACAAGTGGATCCCCATCGTCTGCGGCGTGTGCGGCGGCGCCATCGGCGCGCTGGCGCTGCTGTTCGGTATGCCGGAGTTCCCGGCGCAGGACTATTTCACCGCCGTGGCGGTGGGCATCATGTCCGGCCTGACGGCCACCGGCGTGAACCAGATCGGCAAGCAGCTGGCCAAGAACGATACCGCAGAAAAGTAAACATACAGGAAAAGGCCCCGGCCACCCGATGTGGGGCCGGGGCCGCTATGCTTAGGATGAAAGGAGACCAGAAAAATGGCACTGAGTTCACAACAAATCAAGGATATGCAGAGCTGGTACGGCACCAAGGCTGACGGTATCTGGGGCAGTAAATCCACAACGGCGGCGGGGGGACGGGACGCCGGAGCCGCTTACAGCTTGTACAGCAGCAACAAGGGACGCTACAGCAGCTACACGGATTATATGTCCTATGGCGGCGGGCGGAATGATACACAGGGCAGCGGCACCAACTACAACAATGGCAGTCTGACGGCAAGCCAAATCAAGGAGATGCAAGATTATTACGGCGTGACGGCAGACGGTATGTGGGGCAAAAACTCCACTGCCGCAGCTGGTGGACTGAGCGCGGCGGATGCATGGATAAAATATCAGGAGTCCATAGGGCAAGGCGGCTATGATGACTACTACGGTTCCGGCGGGACAGATTACTCTGGCCTTATGAGCTATAGCGATTACCTGAAGCGGGTGGGCGGAGACGACTATCAGGCGGCGGTGCAGAAAGCCATTGAGGCGCAGGTGCAGGCCGCCACCGACCAATACAACAGCCAGATTGAGAACGCCGGCAAGGACTATGAGGAAAACGCCCGGCGGGCCTACATCAACAAGATGATGAGCCAGCGGAACATGGATCAGGAACTGGCGGCCAACGGCGTGTACGGCGGCATGGCGGACAGCCAGCGCATTGCCAGCGAGACCAACTACGAAAACGATCTGACCGACCTGACCAACCAGTACCAGAGCACCATCTCCGACTTGCAGCAGGCCATCACCAGCGCAAAGCTGGCGGGTGATGCTCAGGCGGCGGAGGCTATGGCAAACTATCTCAGCCAGATTCAGGCACAGTATGCCAATTACCTCCAGAACGAGCGCAGCATTCAGGCGGAGATCGATATGTTCAACCGCCAGCTGGCCGCCCAGCAGGCGCAGCAGGCTCAGGCGTCGGCCTATTCCAGTGGAGGCAGTTCCGGCGGGAGCGGGTACAGCTCTGAAACCGCTGACCTGCAAAAGCGGCTGAACGCTATGGGCGCTAATCTGACGGTCGACGGCGTATGGGGCCCACAGACACAAGCGGCGTATGACCGTTATATGAACGGCGGTGATACCAGCGGCTATGCTCTGACGAACCGCAACGGAAACGGCTGGATTGCCCTTGACGGCGGAGGCCGCTATTCCTACAGCGAACTCCAGAAAATGCTTGACAGCGGGCAGGTGAAGGAGGTTGTAAACGACAGGAACAGAACCGTGTCGTATGTGCGCGTGAGATAACACAGGAGGGGAGAACACCATGGGATACCGTTTTCTGGATGATTACGATCCGCGCAAGGAGCAGAAGAAAAAGCAGCAGCAAAAGGGGACGCAGAAAGCGCCCCCTTCCGGAAACCCATTGAATCCTGCCGCACAGAACAATAAGAATAACAAAACAAACACGCCGGCAGCAACGCAGCCGCGTACCTCAAAGGGCACCGCGCTGGGCGGCAGCAGCGTGACCCCGGTACAGCTGCCTGTGCAGCAGATAACAGTGCCGAAGCTGACAAAGGCCGCTACCCCGATGCAGACACAGACACCGCAGGCGCTGACATTGAAGCTGCCCAACATTCAGGCCTTTGGTGCGGGGGACTATAGTAAAGCCGGAAAGGCCATGGATCGGATCGCAAAGACGGTACAAGCGGGCGCCGCACAGACCGCCAGCGGCTTCGCGGAAATCGCCGGACAGTTCCGACCGACAACAGGGCAGCAGAGCATGGGGCAGTTCTCCGGCTTTGGCGATCTGGGCCGCGCCGTGCGGGAAAGCCGCGAAAAGGGAACGGATATCAACACCAGCATTCTTTTGCAGGAGCGGCAGCGAAGGGTTCAGCAAAAGAAAAGCCAGCAGAAAATATTTGACGCCGCCACCCGCCTGACGGAGCGAGGGCAACAGTACACACAGGAAGCCAAGCAGGGGTTGGGGACGGTGGGCCAGTTTCTGGTGGACATGGGCGTGACCGGTACACAGATGGCCGGGGACGCGCTGGCCAACCTGATCCTGCCTGGCAGCGGCCTTGTCATGATGGGCATGCGCAGCTATGGACAGGCGGCGGGCGAGGCCCGGCGGGAAGGTAAGAGCGAAGGCCAGCAGTTTCTTGCCGGCTTGAAAAGCGCCGGCATTGAGGTTTTCACGGAAAAGATGTTCGGCGCATTCTCCAAAATCTACGGCGGCGCGGCAGCGGATGAACTGGTGCAAAAGCTAGTGGGCAAGCTGACGGAGAACGCAACAGGGCAAGCGCTGCTGACATGGATTGTCAACGCAGTAGGTGAAGGTGTGGAGGAAGTGACCAGTGACCTGCTGAATCCGTTGGCTGACCGGCTGCTGCGGCTGGATGACGGGAAAGGCCCCGTCTGGTCTACAGATGATCTGGCCCAATGGGGCTATGATTTTCTGCTGGGCACAGCCATGGGTATGTTCGGCGGCGGCCAGCAGCTGGTGCGGGGCGTACAGCAGGGCCAGGCGCAGACGGCGGAGAATAATTATTACGCCGATCTGAGACGCAACGGTCTTGGCAGCGCGAACAGAGCAGCTAACGCTCAGCGGGCCAGCGACGCCATGGGGCGGATCATGCCCACGCGGGACGGACTGCGTATGCCGCGGCTGGTCGACGAACAGGGCCGCACCTATGAGGAGCGGACAACATGGCAGCAGATTCCGGAGTCCCGTCGGGCTGAATTTGACGAGGCGCAGCGCATTGCTCAGCGGTTCGGGGCACGGGTGGTGGTCAGCCAGCAGGAGGGCGTCAACGGCTCTTACCGTGACGGCGTGATCTCACTGAATCCCAATGCCGCCAATCCGGTGCGGCAGACGCTGATCCACGAGCTGACCCACCACATGGAGAGCAGCGGCCAGTACAGTGAGTTTCGGGAAACGGCACTGCAATATGTGGCGGAGAACATGGGCGCGGATGTGGACAGCGTGCGGCAGGCTCTCATGGCCGACTACGCCCAAAACGGCGTGACGCTGGACGAGGACGGGGCCACCCGCGAGATCGTGGCCAAGTTTGCAGAGGAAAAACTGTTCACCGACGAGGCTACCGTCCGGCGGCTGCTGGCAGAGGACAGGAACCTGTTCCAGAGGATCTATGACTGGATCCGCGATATGGCGGGCAAGCTGGCCGGCACCAGCGAGGAAAGCTTCCTACGTGACGCGGAGAGGCTTTATGCCAAGGCTCTGCGGGAGACGAGGGTGGAAACCGGGCGTGGGACACAGATGCTGTTTGCCGGAAAAAACGCCAGAACAGCGAACATGCAGACGCTGAACCGCGCCAGAGCGCTTGAAGCCAGCGGCGCAGCGGCGGAGGATATCCGCAGGGAAACCGGCTGGTTCCGGGGCATGGACGGCAAATGGCGCTTCGAGATCGACGACAGCGCCATGCGGTATGACCGTCAGGGCGTGACCCAGAATCCGGATGTGCAGCGGAAGCGCCAGCTGGAGGAAAAGCTGCTGTACGGCCAGCTGACACAGGAAGAGACGAACGAGCTTCGCGCCCTTACGGAGGCGACACGGGGCATACCCGGCCCGCGGACGCTAGGGGACTACATTCAGCATGGCGCGCTGTTTGAAGCATACCCGGAGCTGCGGGACGCGGCGGTGGTATTCGAGGAGACCGAGCCGGGCGTCAACGGCTATTACAACGCCGGACAGAATACCATTGTGCTGGACAGCAAGCTGCGTGGAGCACCGGAGAGCACGCTGGTGCATGAAATTCAGCACGCTGTCCAGAGAGCAGAGGGATTCGCGCGTGGCAGCACCCCGGAGTACTGGAAGTACAAGAATAAGGATGGGCAGGCGTACCGGACAGACCGCCAATACATGGAAGCCGAAAAGCGGGGGCGTGATGCTTTTGACGCTATGCCGGATTCCGTGCAGGACGAAGTTCGACGGATCAACCGGGCCAAGTCCGACCAAGACTGGGACGAGGTGCTGCGGCTGGAGGATGATATCTACAATGGGCCGTATGCAGAGCTGTATTCTGCCTATGATCTGGCGGAATTTGACCGCCGCTCCAGAGTGGATTACTACAAGGGTGCAAATTACGTGGATCTCTATACGAATACGGCAGGGGAGATCGAGGCACGGGACGCCGCCAACCGCCGCAGCTACAGCGCGGAACAGCGCCGTCTGCGTATGCCGAATCTGGGCAATGCCAACACGGTGTTTGCGGGGGGTAACATGGGATATTTTGCCATGAGCGCCGAGGAGCAAGCTGGAATCCGTGAACAACTGCGGAGAAACAGCGATAGGCTTAACGCAATGGATGTTGTTGGCCGTGTTAATACCAGCGCATATGTGGGACTTGACACAGGAATAGCCAGAACAAAGCTGGTGGAAGAGCTGGGACGTCGTGGGTATACCGTGAACCGACCGGGGCTAGGAGAGGTTCAATTCAGCGAAAAAGAGATCAATAACAGCCTGAATTACAAAGAAAAAAATCCGGCGGCGGAGGACGCACGACGGACTGGTTTCTTGGTATTGAGGGATGTGCTGAAGCGTGGTATAGAAATTGATGGACACGATGGGCACAAAGGGCGCAACTACGATACTGTGACCATTGCGGCACCTGTGGAGATCAACGGAAAGCGCGGGAATATGGCGGTTGTGGTCAAGAAAACAAAAGGCAATCGCTACAAGGTGCATCGGATACTTACGCCTGCGGGAGAAACATTCATTCTCCCGGAAATGGCTAACGCAGAGGTGAATACCGTCGGGGCTGTCACCAACAATAGCCAATTGTTGAGAGGGAGCGCACCGGCCATCAACTCTGCGTCTGAATTTAGTATACCCAATAACAGCGGAAATGTCAACACGGAACAGTATTCCACCGGGCGTGGGCTGGATGATCTGGCCGGGAACAGCGACTATCTGGACGCGCTGGCACGGGACGAAAACATGTTTACTTCGGATGCATACACCATTGCAGATAAGCTGTATGACCTTCAGCTGCGGCGGGCCCAACGGCAGGAAGCGCCGCCTGAGCGTCCGGCGGAGCAGGTGGCCCGCGAGGAGCTGGACGAGATGGCTGAGATGTTTACTGATCAGGGGAACTTCTTTGCCAGCCGCGAGGACCGCATCCGGGATACGGAGAACATGGTCACCGACCACACCATAGAGGTGGGCAAGAGCGGAAAAGAGAAAGCCACGGAGGCGTGGAGCTATTTCTACCGGAAAATGGTGGATGCCGGACACAGTGTGAAAAAGTTTGCTGAGGCGTCAGGAGACCAATACCTCTATCAGATCTACAATCAGGCGCGGGCCTCCAGTTCGGCGGGCGTCAGCATGATTACGGACGCACAGACCAACGTAAATGCACAGAAGGTGGGCGAGAGCCTGAACGGCGTATTCAGCCCCATCCGCGCCAAGGGTGAGGACTACTACCGCGCTTTCCAGCTTTACATGTTTGACCTGCACAACATTGACCGCATGAGCCTATCAAAGAACAAGGAGGCGGCGGTGCTGGAAGCGACGGCGGCGCTGAACGAGTTCGACGCCGATCACCCGGAGCTGCGTACCAATACGGAAGCGCAGTTGGCCCGCATGACGGAGAGCCTGGATCCGGACGTGGCGGAGCTGGCCCGCGAGAGGATGCAGCTGCTGCGGAACATCAACAAGGCGGACGCCATCAAGGACAAGCCGGTGTTTTCCTTCGACGTTACGGCGGATGTGAGCCAGGAGCGGGCACGGCGTGCCGCGCAGGAACACCCGGAGTTTGAGCAGTACCGCCAGCAGGTGCGGACATACATTGACAACCTGATGCAGTACCGGGTGGACAGCGGCCTTATGACGCAGGCGGACGCCGACTATCTGAAACGGCTCTATCCCAACTATGTGCCCACCATGCGGAAGGGTGGAGAGCAGGCAGGTGCGGGCCGGGATCGGAACGCCGTGCGTATCGGCAGAACGGTGGGCCGCCGATCTGGTGCCGCTGCATGAAGCGCTGGGCCGCCAGACAATGAAGGTGGTCCGGGAGGGCAGCAAGAACCGGTTCGGCCAACGGCTGCTGGATGACTTCGTGCGCGTAGGGGAAAATTCCCCGGCGGCCCGCTATGTGCAGGAAGCTCACGAATACGAGCATGAATTTACGCCGGACACGCTGGACGATATGAGCCGGGAGCAGCTGACGCGCGACAAGACGCTGACGGTATTCAAAGACGGCAAGCTGTGGGAGCTGACGGTGGATGGCACCATGTTCGACGCGCTGAAAGCCCTGTCGCCGGACGCAGCGGAGAGCAACACCGTGACGCGGGCTGTGCGGACGGCCAACAATCTGTTTAAGGCTCTGGTGACAGGCTACAACCCCACCTTCACCATTCGCAACACAGTGCGTGATCTTCAGACGGCTGGCCTATACACCCGCGACGGCGTGGCCTTTGCCCGGAACTATCCCAAGGCGCTGGCGGAGATCAAGAACAACGGCCAATACTGGCAGATGTACAAGGCCCTGGGCGGCTCGTTCTCCTCGGTATTTGATTACAATACCGGTACGGTGAAAGAGCCGAAAGGCCGCACCGCCAAGCTGATGGCGAAGGTTGAGGCGCTGAATATGGCAATGGAGCAGGCTCCGCGTCTGGCAGAGTTCATGGGCGTGGTGGAGAAAGGCGGCACCAGCACCGATAATCTGGCAGACGCTCTGTATGCCGCTGCCGATGTGACGGTGAACTTCGGTCGATCCGGCACACTGGGCAAGGTTCTGAACGCCAACTATGTGCCATTCCTGAATCCCGGTATTCAGGGTTTCGACAAGATGATCCGGCGAGTAACGGAAACAAAGGGCGGAAAAGAATGGGCAAAGCTCATTGTCCGGGCCGTCACGCTGGGCATTGCGCCAGCGCTGCTGAATTCGCTCCTGTACCACGATGACGAGGAATGGGACGATCTGCGGGACAGCGACAAGGACACCAACTACATGTTTAAGCTGGGCAACGGCACGTGGCTGAAGATCCCCAAGGGCCGCGAACTGTCGCTGCTAGGCATTACGGCTGATCGCATTGGAGACGTGATCCGGGGCGATGACGTGGATCTAATCGCCACCATCAACACCATGGGCAATCAGGTGGCACCGGCCAACCCGTTGACCAGCAACATTGCGTCGGCACTGTTTGAAGCGCAGCTGTTTGACCCGTCCAGCCCCGGCCGCACGTGGTACGGCGGCGACATCGAAAATCAGCGCCTGCAAAGCTACGCACCGGGCCAGCGGTATGACAGTAGCACGGACATTTTCTCCAAGACTGTGGGCGGTGCACTGGGCATCTCGCCTAAAAAGCTAAACTATGTGCTGGATCAGTATTCTGGTGTGGTAGGTGACTTCCTGCTGCCGCTGCTGACACCGCAGGCAGAGCGGGGCATGTTCTCCAAAGCCTTCACGGTCGACGTTGTGACCAGCAACCGATTGAGCGGAGATTTCTATGACAAGGCGGACGCGCTGACCTATGCCAAAAACGGCGGAGATGAAGCAGCGGCTGTGGTGAGCCGGTTCTGGAGTAAGCAGCAGTCTGCATGCAGCGACCTGTATAAGCAGATCCGTGAGGTGGAAGCCTCTGATCTGTCTAATAAGGAGAAGAGGCAGAAAACCAGAGAGCTGAAAGCACTGGTAAACGGCATCCAGAAAAACGCCATGGCGGTGGAGGAGACCTATCGCGCCGCTGTGGAAAAGAATCTTCGGAAAGGAGGCATGGATGCCGATGACGCTTACCGGGCCGCCAACAAGGATTGCTTCGGCGCGGAGTATGCCTTGCAGGTCTACAACAAAGATGTGTATGAAAAGGCGAAAAGCGCCAAGAGCAATGGCGTCAGCTATGATGACTATTACACCTACTACTTCGGCACCAGAGGGTTTGAGAAAACCGATGACACCAGTGTGACCACCCAGAAATTTGACTGGCTGCAAAGTTCCGGTATGGATCTTACATCCCAGGCGGAAATCTATTTTGCTGACATGGCCAGCGACAAGGTACTGGAGACTCAAGCAGAACTGGAAATTTCCGACGGAATCACGGCGGAGCAGTTCTACCAGTACAAGGTGGCCAGCAGCGGCATGACCAAGAAGGCGGAGAAGATGCAGGCCATCAACAGTCTGGATCTGACATCTGCCCAGAAGGACGCTATCTACTATGCAGAAGGGTGGGCGCAGAGCACCATCGGTGAAGCGCCGTGGCGTGGCAGTGATAGCGAAAACTACTCCGGTGGATCATCCTCCGGCAGCCAATATCTGTCCTATCTTGCTGAGAAAAATGGGTACACACTACAGGAGGCAACTCCAAGCACACCACGCTACAGCAGTTATTTGCAGTATCTGGCCGCAAGGGACGGGATTCCCCTAGACACCGAGGACACCGGTTCCGGATTGCAAAGCAAATACCTGCGGGAATTTGCTTCCAGATGGGGCGGTAAATAACAAATGAGAGGCCGGTGGCCTCTCATTTGTTTTTTTCCATTAGATATTGCAGATAACTGCTCGTATTTCCGCCGAGAGAAAGTGCGGAACAATTTGGGCATTGTGAGTATCCAAGGCTGATTGCCTTCTCTACGTTGTATATCCAAAAATAAGATAAGTCGCAATCGGAACAAGTGGGGTCTCTGTGATACAAGTAGCTACCGCTGGATACAACACAAGCGCGAGAAGCATAGAAAGAAACCGCATCGATATAACTGTCAACACGCTCTGCCTGTTCATGCAGGGAACGGATGTCATCTACGTAATGGTCAATCATCTCCTGCTTTAAGTTCACTTGAGCTTGTGCCTGGGCAATCTCGCTATGCTGTTTTACGTTATAGAACACGGAGCAGGCCAGCGCGACAGCTAGGACGGCAGCAACGACCATGAGCCATTTCTGCTGCTTGGCGGGAGCTTTAGGCGGCTCGGTCTTTGGGGGATGATACCCGCAAGTGCAGATTTTATCCGTGAGATTCAGTTGGCCACACGAAGGACAGGTGTACCAGGTTTCTGTGATAGGATCATCGGGGATCTCTGTATAATCAACGTCAATGATTTCCATGATAAGGCCTCCGTTTTCGATATATCACCATCGTATACAAAAATGCGCCGGTTGTCAACGGATATAGCACGAAAGCACCCGCAAAGCGGGTGCTTTCGTAGTTTGTGGGGATAAGGGCCACCGTACTGGCTAATAATCAGCGCTGCCAGCTTGGGATTGGTGTTTTTGATCTTCACTGGGTATTGCAGCTTCTTTTCATAGACAAACATTACTCGTTCCCTCCTTCATCCCAAGGCCACGGGTCATCCAGCCAGCGGAAAGAGCCCTCGGTAATATCGGTCTGGAACAGTGGCCCGTGCATTTCCTCATATCTCTTGCGGCCCTCCTGACCCAAGCGGATATAGTTCCAGTACAGCGCCAGCGCCTCCTGATCGTCACGATGGGTGGTCAGATAAAGCCCCAGCTCATCAATGGCAAAGTCCAGCGCCATCAGCTCGGAAAGGTGTGTGTTGGCGGCAGGAAAGCGGGTCTTCAGCTCACGGTGGAAGGGAAGATCCAGTCCCGGAAACAGCGTGCCCCGCTGCAAGGCCTCGCGGTTATCGTACCGTTTGGGATTCTGATCCTGCATGGGAATATACGGAAACGCCATCTGGGCGCACGCCCCCGGCAGACTGCCATTCATCCCGCTGCAACCTGTTTCTTCACTGCGCTGCTGGGCAGTCGTTCTTTCAGAAGCGGCCGGCGTGGAAGGCTGCGGGGCAGCCGGAGCAGCCGCTTCGGCCGGTGATCTTCCGGCCATAGTCTGTTCAATATACAACAAGGTGTTCCTCCTTTTATCATCAATAAGCCAAAACAGCTCATGCCAGTATATGCCGCCGCCTGTAAACTGGGGATTTATTTTTGCTATTGGCTATGGTACAATGCATATTGTAGAGCGTCACATCATAGATTGTCCCGGAGAGGAGTGGTGTGATGATCCTGCTGATCCGCCGAAAATGGGTACTGGGCGCTGCGGCGCTTCTGTTGGCCGTTGTAAGTCTGCTGTCGCTGGCAGAGCGGCCTCGTGCGGCGATCCCCGCGTTTTCTTACGACGCGCTTCCCACAAGAGAGGTCGTCATTATTGACGCCGGGCACGGCGGCTCCGACGGCGGTGCTGTATCGACGGACGGTACGCCGGAAAGCGGCATCAATCTGGCGGTTGCCCTGCGTCTGCGGGATTTTCTCGCCTTGACAGGCTGTCAGACGGTATTGACTCGGACAGGAGAGGCGTCGCTGGCTGATCTGGACAGCGGCACGCTGCGAAAGGAAAAGGTCAGCGACACCAAGAACCGCGTTACGCGAATCAACAGCGTTGCCAATGGCTTTCTCATCAGCATCCATCAAAATACCCTGCCGGGGCATCCGAACGTACACGGTGCACAGGTGTTTTACGGAAAACTTCCCGATAGCGACGCACGGGCGGCAGCCATTCAGCAGACCTTAAACGATACGGTCAACCCCGGAAACGAAAAGGTATCCAAGTCTATCGGAAGCGATATCTACATTATGGCTCACGCGGAGTGTCCGGCGGTATTGATCGAGTGTGGTTTTCTCAGCAACAGCAGCGAAACCGCGCTGCTGCTGAAACCGGAATATCAGACAAAATTGGCGGCGGCCATTGGCTGTGGCTATCTGCAATATCAGTAAAACAGGTGATACGAATGAAAAAAACAACGACCTATTTCTGCACCGAATGCGGCAGCGAAAGTCCCAAATGGGCAGGGAAGTGCCCTGTCTGCGGCGCGTGGAACTGCATGGTGGAGCAAAAAGCAGAAAAAGGGAAGGGAAGCGGCAAAGCTTCTTATACCGCAAAGCTTGTAAAGGCGCTTCCCATTACAGAATTAGCGTCTGAAAACGAGATTCGATTCTCGACCGGAATGGGTGAATTGGATCGAGTATTGGGCGGCGGCGCTGTCATGGGTTCGCTGGTTCTGGTGGGCGGCGCACCTGGTATCGGCAAGTCAACGCTGCTGCTTCAGATCTGCCAGACGCTGGGCCAATCCTACCGCGTGCTGTATGTCTCAGGCGAGGAATCCACCCGTCAGCTGAAGATGCGGGCCAAGCGGCTGCAGGTCGATACCCCCAACCTGCTGGTGCTGTCTGAAACCCAGTTGGGCGATGTGCTGTCCTGCGTGGAGCAGGAGAAGCCGGACGTGCTGATTATTGACTCGATCCAGACGCTGTATAACGAAGACAGCGACGGAATCCCTGGCGGAATCGGTCAAGTAAAGCAGTGTACCTTAACACTGATGCAGCTTGCCAAGAGCCAGAATATCACCATTTTTGTCATCGGCCACGTCAATAAGGAGGGCGCTATTGCCGGTCCTAAGGTACTGGAACACATGGTGGATTGTGTGCTGTACTTTGAGGGCGACCAGCATATGACCTACCGGATCCTCCGGGCAGCGAAAAACCGCTTCGGCGCTACCAACGAGATCGGCGTGTTCGAGATGATGGACTGCGGGCTGCGAGAGGTGGAGAATCCCTCGGAAATGCTGCTGTCCGGTCGGCCTACGGAAGCGCCCGGCACCTGCGTCACCTGTGCCATGGAGGGCGCACGCCCGGTATTGGCGGAAGTACAGGCTTTAGTCGCCCCAGCAGCCGGAGCAAAGCCGCTTCGCTCCAGCAACGGCTTTGACTACAATCGCGCTTCCATGCTGCTGGCGGTGCTGGAAAAGCGCGGCGGGCTGAAGGTCAGCCAGTGCGACGCCTATCTGAATATCATCGGCGGACTGACGCTGGATGAACCGGCCGCCGATCTGGCGGCGGTGATCGCGGTAGCCTCCAGCTACTTGGATAAGGCGGTGCCGGATACGCTGGCGGCAGTAGGGGAGATCGGCCTCTCCGGCGAGGTGCGCAGCATCAACCATCTGGAGCAGCGACTTTCCGAGGTGCATCGGCTGGGCTTCACCCATTGTATGATCCCTGCTCATCGGGCAGGTGAGTTGAAGCCGCTGCCAGGCTTGACACTGCTGCCGGTGGCAAATATCGGTCAGGCGCTGCGTTTGCTGGCGCAGGGAGTATAAAAAGGATACCGCAGGAAAAATCCTGCGGTATCCTTTTTTGTTACTTCTTCTTGCTGTCCTTATTCTTTTCCGCCAGCGGGCCCTTGCCGTTGATGGCGCGGTACTGGTTCAGCTTATCCACCCGTGCCTGCCGCTTCTTGGCCTTTTCTTTTTCCTTGGCCTTTTTGATGGCGGCCTCTTTATCCTGCTTTTTCTTCCTCCAATATTGCTCTTTCTCGTAATTCTCCACGTCTTTTTCGTACTTTTCCGGATGACGCGCCCAGTCGATCCGCAGCACGGTCAGCGAAATGATCAAAACCGCACCGACAGCGATCAGGCCGTAGAACAAAAACGAATAAAAACCATCCATAGAAAGAGCCTCCCATATCAATCAGTGTATATAGTATACCGTAAATCCACTCCAAAGGCAAGAACTGTTTTTCCCGATGGAAAATCGCAAAAAAAATGTTGTTGTTTTTGTTGTTTTTGAAAACCCAAGAGTGTATAATAAGCGGGTAAATGTGATAAGAGATAGAAGGAAAAAATACACTTTACTTTCGGAGGAACAAAACATGTTTACTACGTTCAAAGAAATGGAAGCCTATGTGTTGGGCCAGAACATGAAAAAGCGCATTGCGCTGGCCAACGCCCATGACGAGCCTGCGCTGAGCGCTGTCGTCCACGCCAAGCGTAAGGGCGTGGTGGAAGGCACTCTGATCGGCAAGAAGGACATGATCATTGACATGCTCCACGAGATGGGCGAGAACGAGGCCGATTACGAGATCGTGGATTTCGACGGCGAGGAGCTGGAAGCCGCCAAGATCGCTGTCAAGCTGGTGAAGGAAGGGAAGGCCGACATTCCCATGAAGGGCATCCTGCAGACCTCCAGCTTCGCTAAGGCCATCCTGAACCGCGAGACCGGCCTGATTCCTGACGGTGCGCGCCGTCTGGTGAGCCAAGTGGGTATCTTTGAGTATGAAGGCCGTTTCGTGATGATCACTGACGCCGCCATCAACATCGCCCCCGACGTGGAGACCCAGATCGGCATCGTGGAGAACGCCCTGCCTGTGGCCAAGGCTCTGGGCAATGACTGCCCCAAGGTGGCCGTTCTGTCCGCCGTAGAGAACGTCACCGAGAAGATGCCCTCCACCGTCAGCGCCGCCGCCATTAAGGAGCGGGGCATTCCCGGCTGCCTGGTGACCGGCCCTCTGGCTCTGGACGGCGCTATCTCCATGGAGTCTGTGAAGCATAAGTCCATCAAGGATCCTGTGGCCGGTCAGGCGGATATCCTGCTGGTGCCGTTTATTGAGATCGGCAATGTGCTGTACAAGGCTGTGACTTACATCGCCGGCAAGACCGTGGCCAGCACCATCTGCGGCGCTTCCTGCCCGGTCATCATCACTAGCCGCGCCGATACGCCCGACAGCAAGTATTATTCCATCCTGTTGGCCGTCCTGCGCTGCCTGAAGGCGTAAAGAATCTAATAAATAACGGACGGCGTAAGCCGTCCGTTATTTTATCACAAAATGTTCCAAAATTGAGTGTTATATGCGAAAAACCATAGTGTTTGCGCAGGCAGAGCCTGTCATATATCAACAGCTGACGCGGCTGTGATTCAACAAAATTTTCCCCGGTGGACTTGTCATCCACCGGGGAATTTTATATAATGAGATAATTCAGAGCTGGAACATTTTGTCCCGCTGTGAGGGAAGCGGCAAAGTAATCTATTCAGCGGATCAGCGGAAAAGCCAGCGAAATACAGCTATGCTGAAAAGGATTGGCCACGCCGTGATTTTCTATCATCAGCCATTTTCCTTATAGATACCCTCCACTACATTCAACAAAATTTTTATTTTGTTGAATCGCCAGTTCATAAACAAAACGGCCCTCTCGCCGTTTCTTCTCTGGCGCACCCGCTATGCCGCATGGCGGCAGCGTTTGCACCGATGAACTGTCGATGCTGCTGCCCTCGCTCCTTGCGCTCGGGCCCTGTCAACAAAATAGCCGTTGTTGTTCAATCCTTTGGCGGCGGCGTGGGGCTACGGCCGCTTGCAACTGCAAATACTTAATATTTAATATAAGGATATCATTATGACCATTCACTATCGCTCCCAATCGCCGCAGATACTGGCGGACTTTCTTAGCTATCACGAGACCATCAAAGCGCACTCGCAGCGCACTGTGGATGAGTACTACCTTGATCTGCGCAATTTCTTCCGCTACATCAAGCAGCTCCGCGATCCCTCGCTGCAAGGCCTGCCATTTGACCAAATCGATATCATGGACGTTGACCTTGCACTGATAAAAACCATCACACTGTCGGATATCTATGGCTATATGACCTATCTCAGCCGGGATCGTGTGCAGCATCAAAATTGTGAAAAATCTAACGTAGGTCTGAACGCTGCTTCTCGTGCCAGAAAATTAGCCACAATTCGTTCTTTTTTCAACTATTTATGTAACAAAGTTCATCTTTTGGAGGAGAATCCCTGTAAGGACATTGACTCACCCAAGCAAATGAAATCCCTCCCCCGCTATCTGACGCTGGACGACTCCCTTTCCCTCCTGAACGCTGTGGACGGCAAGCATAAAGAGCGGGATTTCTGCATTATCACGTTGTTTCTCAACTGCGGCCTGCGTATCTCTGAGCTGATTGGGCTGAATATCAGTGATATTAAGGACGACGCCCTGCGGGTACTAGGCAAGGGAAACAAAGTCCGGGTGGTGTATCTGAACGACGCCTGCAAGGATGCCCTGAACCGCTATCTGGAGGTGCGGCGTCCCATCAGCGGAAAAGACCGGGACGCGCTGTTCCTTTCTGAACGGAACCAGCGCATCAGCCGCGCCATGGTTCATTCGCTGGTGAAGAAGCACCTTTCCATGGCCGGACTTGACAGCACCCAGTACTCCAGCCACAAGCTGCGCCATACGGCGGCCACGCTGATGCTGCAAAACGGCGTGGACGTAAAGGCCGTGCAGGAGGTATTGGGCCACGAGCACCTGAACACCACCGAGATCTACACCCACATTGACAACGAATCTCTCCGCGTAGCTGCAAAGGCGAATCCCTTGTCACATGTTAAAATGAAAGGGAAACTTGACGAAAACAGCGAGACGGAGTAACCTCCGTCTCGCTGTTAGTCTGTATAGTAGCCCAGAATGTGCAGCACCCGGTACTGCCGGTACTCGTAGCTGCTGAGAGGACGGCAGTTGGCGTCATAGCTGTGCGCCGCGATCTGGACACCGGACGACTCACCGCTGCCGTCATTGGCGATGACAACGGGAGAATGCTGAAAGACGTCACCCTTAAAGATCAGCTGTATCACGTCGCCCGGCTCCGCCAGCGTCAGATCCTGCGTCACCGTGCAGACCGGCCCCGGAGAGGGCTCCGGTCGTATCAGAAAGTTGTGCAGGTACACTACTCCTGTCCAAGCGGGTGCCTTATCGTCGGCACTGATATAATACCAGCCATAGGTAGGCGTAAAATTCATAACGCCTGTTCCTGCGTAAATGCACTGTGACGCGAAGTTGGTGCAATCCCCGCCGATGGTCTCATAGTCGTAGAAGTCCGGATTGCGGCCATAAGCCCAGTATCTGGCGTAGGCCTCCGCAGCCTCCCGGCGATATGGCAGCAACTCCATGGCTCTCCCCCCTGCTCATTCTATGAGCGGGGTTTTTATTTGGTGCGCAGCGCCCGCAGACTGTTGAGGATCGCCAGTATGCAAACGCCAACGTCCGCAAATACAGCCAGCCACAGGCCCATATCCGTCACCAGAGAGAGCGCCAAAATCAGAACCTTCACGGCAATGGAGAATACAATATTCTGCTTGGCGATGGACATGGTCTTTCTGGCGATACGGATAGCCAGCGGCAGACGGGACAGCTCGTCGGTCATGATGACCACATCCGCCGCTTCCATAGCGGCGTCGCTGCCCAGACCGCCCATTGCCACGCCTACATCAGCGGCGGCCAACACAGGCGCGTCGTTGATGCCGTCACCGGCATACACCACGCGGCCCAGCTTCTTCAGCTCCTCCAGATGGGACACCTTTTCCTCCGGCAGCAGCTGACCCCACGCGTTGTCCAGGCCAATTTCCCCGGCAATACTGTTGGCTGTCGCCTGACGGTCGCCGGACAGCATGGTCAGATTGTGCAGGCCCAGCTTCCGCAGTGCGCTGATGGCCTCCTTGGTGTCGGGCTTCAGCGTATCGCTCAGGCCGATGCAGCCCAGATACTGACCGTCATAGGCCACATACACCGCCGTTGTACCGGAGGTCTGCGTAGTGAAGGCCACGCCGTCCAGCAGCTCTGCCTTGCCCACCAGCGCCGTCTTGCCATCCAGCACCGCTCGGATACCTTTGCCGGAGATCTCCTCGATCCCAGCCAGACGGCTGCCGTCCACCGGCTTACCGTAAGCCTTCAGGATGGATTTTGCCAAGGGATGGGTGGACTGGCTCTCACAATAAGCGGCGACCTCCAGCAGCTGCTCCTGACTGACGCCATCTGCGCAGGACATCTCCGTAACGGAGAACTCGCCCTTGGTCAGCGTACCGGTCTTATCGAAAGCTGCGATCTCCGCCTTGGCCAGCAGCTCCAGATAGTTGCTGCCCTTCATCAGAATACCGTTATGGCTGGCGCAGCCGATACCGGAGAAGAAGCTCAGCGGCACCGAAATCACCAGCGCGCAGGGACAGGAAATAACCAGAAATGCCAACGCCTTATGAATAAAGGTCGACCAGCTGCCCCAGCCCAGCAGCGGCGGAATGACAGCCACCAGCACAGCAATACCGCAGACTACCGGCGTATACACACGGGCAAACCGGGTGATGAACCGCTCCGGCTGCGCCTTGTTGTCCTGCGCGTCCTCCACCATAGCCATGATGCGGCTGACGGAGGAATCACTGAAGGGACGCGTGACCTTGATCTTCAAAAGGCCGCTCTGGTTCACGCAACCGGCCAGCGCCGCACTGCCTACCGTCCACTCGCGGGGCATGGATTCGCCCGTCAACGCGGAGGTATCCACCGAGGATCTGCCCTCGATCACCTCGCCGTCCAGCGGGACACGCTCACCAGGACGTACCAGAATGATATCGCCCACAGAGACCGTTTCCGCCTTGACGGTGGTCACTTCATCACCCTTTACCAGATTGGCGTGGTCGGGCCGTACATTGACCAGCGCCTCGATGGAAGCGCGGGAGGAACCCACCGCCTTATCCTGAAGCCATTCACCGATCTCATACAGCAGCATAACGGCAACGGCCTCCGGATACTTGCCGATGCAGAACGCGCCGATAGACGCCACCGTCATCAGGAAGTTCTCGTCAAAGATCTCACCGTGGGTGATGTTCTCAACGGCCTCCTTCAGTACGGAAAAACCGGCCAGCAGATAGGCGATGATGCATACTGCCAGCTGCCATGTGCCCTCCAGAAAGAAAATAGACGCCAGCAGACCCACAGCGGAGAGACCCATGCGGACATAGGTCAAAGCGCCTTGCTCCTCGTCCCCGCCGTGCTCATGGGAGTGGCCATGATCGTGGCCGCAGCCACAGCCGCAGCCGTAGCTGTGACCGTGGGAATGCTCATGGTGATGTTCGTGTTCATGTTCATGCTCGCAACAGTGCTCATGCTCATGCTCACAGCAATATTCGTGCTCGTGCTCGTGATTGCAGGACATTGTTACCCCTCCATTCTTTCCATAATATGCTCGAACGCCATTGCGAAGATGTGATCGATGTGGTCGTCGTCCAGTGAATAGTAGACGACCCTTCCCTGCTTGCGGCTTTTGACCAGCCGGGCGTCCCGCAGGATACGAAGCTGATGACTGACCGCGGATTGGGTCATGGTCAGCAGCACCGCCAGATCGTTGACGCACATTTCCTCAATGTGCAAGGCACAGATGATGCGGCTGCGGCTGGAATCGCCAAAAACGCGAAACAGCTCGGACACCTCATAAATAGGTTCTTCCTGCGGCATTTGCTCCTGCACACGTCGGATCACATCCTCGTGTATCACATTGTTCTCATAATTCGTGTTTTCCATAGTGCACCTCATAATATGAATGAACGCTCATATGAATTATGATTCATATATACACCTCTCCCCGCAAAATGTCAAGAGGTAATTTTGATTTTCCTTCAAATTTTTCCTCTGTTCATTGACTTTACCGCGTAAATGCATTAACATAGCACGTGGAATAAATTGATTTGGAGGTCACTCAATGAATACGGCAGAACTTTCCAGCGTATGTAAGCAGGTGCGCCGTGACATCATCACCATGATCGCCAACGCAGGCAGCGGCCATCCCGGCGGCTCCCTGTCCATGGTGGAACTGATGACCAGCGTATTCTACAACCACATGCGCATCAATCCCAAGAATCCCAAAAATCCCGACCGTGACCGCTTTGTGCTGAGCAAGGGTCACGCCGCCCCCTGCTACTATGCGGTGTTGGCGGAGCTGGGCTTCATCAGCCGGGACGAGTTTACCAACTTCCGGCAGCTCCACAGCATCCTGCAGGGCCATCCCGACTGCAAGAAGGTGCCCGGCGTGGACGCGTCCACCGGCTCTCTGGGTCAGGGCTGCTCCATTGCCGTGGGCATGGCGCTGGGCGCCAAGCAGCTGAAGAAGGACACCAAGGTCTATACCATTCTGGGCGACGGCGAGTGTCAGGAGGGCCAGATCTGGGAGGCCTTCATGGCGGCCAACCACTATAAGCTGGACAACCTGACTATCATCATCGACAACAACGGCCTGCAGATCGACGGCAGCAACGACGAGGTCATGAGTCTGGGCGACCTGCCCGCCAAGCTCCGCGCCTTTGGCTTTGATTTCTATGAGATCGACGGTCATGATCTGGACGCCATCGAGGCGGCGCTCAGTGCGCCGGTGGTTCCCGGTAAGCCCCGCTGCATCCTTGCGCACACCGTCAAGGGTAAGGGCGTGTCCTTTATGGAGAATCAGGCCGGTTGGCATGGCAAGGCTCCCAACGCGGAGCAGCGCGAACAGGCTTTGCAGGAATTGGAGGGCTGAGAAATGAGTGAAAAAATCGCGAC
>OMEC01000507.1_pt1 | contig 20061 bp, 19 predicted proteins | sample 1673401 | NCBI WGS metagenome assembly OMEC01 (sample SAMEA103958110, study PRJEB25191) | human gut metagenome | reverse complement strand
TTATAAGTTAAATATAATAATAACAATTTGAAAGCAGTCCGAGTTCATATACCCCTCTCCTGAAAACTGTCACAACTGTCACAACTGTCACAACTGTAACGCCTCTCTTCTTCTTCTCCCTTCTCTCCTCCTTCATCCATCTTTGTAAAGAAATCACCTACCCATCTCCATCCCCCCGCCCCATCAGTTTGCGGAGATTATCTGGCTTATTCTCCGCAAATTTGCGGAGAATAGACAATAAATCCCCCAAAAACTTGCATGAAAGAGAAATATTTCATATATTTGCAAAAGAAAAGAAGAAGAAGAAAAAATATGAAACAAGAAAACAACAGAATACAATTACCCCTAGAAGAAATCAAGCTCGCATTCGCTGCTTCATGCGTTGAGGGAGCTGCAAGAAAGCTCGGGGTACCATATATTGAAATATACGAAAGAATGAGAAAGGTTGATTTTATCAACAAGTTCATTCTGCCCCACTACGATACGCTCCACACCGAAAGTCGAGAGTATCTTATAGAAGATGTCATTGAGTGTCTAACTAATTGGGAGAAGAAAGCTTCTCATCAATAAATACTTAGTATATAATGGAACAGAAAAAATATAAACAGATCAACACAAAGACACCTGAGATTCAAGAAATGATTCTCAGCTATCAGATAGGTGGCGTAGCATACGAATTGTCACAGCGCCTGGAAATATCTCCAGCTCTGGCTCTTGATCTCTTCTATCGCAGCAAGACCTGTGCCCAACTCCACGATAAGCGCACCGGCCTGTATCTCATGAGCAATGGCTACATCGCCGATGATTTCATTTACGAGAAGCAGAGAGGGTACTAAGCCGCAGTTTTATATACCAGAGATACCTTGCCCCCCACACGCCCTGAAGGGGCAGAAGCTACTAGCCCAGGGTAGCACCCTGGGTATAAGCGCAATCAGCCCTGCGCCCTGTAAGGGCAAAAGCCTTAAAAATTTCCGTGAATTCCCTGCCTATTCCTCTCGTCTTTCTGCCTCCGGCTCCGCCACCATTTCCGGCACTTCTTCCGGCAATTCATATCTTCTGATATGATGATCTTCCAGATAAATATGGTTCAGCGTAAAGGCGAGCGACTCCAGCGTCTTCTCCCTTACCGCCGGCTTCAGTTCACATTCCCATATCACGATGGTATGCCATCCCATTTCAGCCAGCCGGTGCAGCACCTCATGGTCCCTCTCCCGGTTCCTCCTGATCTTCTCCATCCAGAACCCGGTGTTCGATTTCGGCACCACATAATACTTGCACCCCTCATGTCCGTGCCAGAAGCACCCGTTCACCAGAATACAGGTGCGATATTTCCTCAGCACGATGTCCGGCTTGCCCGGCAACCGGGGGTGATTGAGCCGATACCTGAATCCCCTACTCCACAGAAATTTCCTGACAAGAATCTCCGGTTGGGTATCCCTGCCCCTTATTGCCGCCATGTTGTTGTGGCGCTGTTCTATGGTTAAACGGTCTGACATATTACTCTATCTTTTTTAAAAAGGGATTTCTTCAATCCCATCATAACTTTTCATCCGCAAAAATATTATTTTATTCTCAAAACCCAAAGGAAAAGCCCAAAAACTTGCAGAAAAGAGTATTATTTCTTGATTAATATAGATGGATTGCAGGAAATACAAACAGAACTTCCGTATGAGGGTTAAACATGAGTGAAGAGACAGAAGAAGTTCCTACCACCATAAGCTCCCGCAACCAACATGTCCTAAAAAGGCATAAGCTTTGAGAAATATAAGGACATCAAGAATACAAACAAGGGAAGATTCCCTACTCTGTTCAGCAATCATTCTATCAGCCCTTTATACAATTTGCTTGTTGTTTTGGTAAATTTTACTTATCATATCAAACACCTCGAAAATACTTCCAGAGCTTTTCTTTTCAGAATTACTTATTTCTTGCAAACTACTAATATTTACTACCTCATCTATCTTTATCTTAGCAAGCATCGCTGCAAAAGCAATAATAGACTGAAGTTTTAAATTACCTTCTAATTCTTGCAAATTATGATTTGTGTCCTCTGTAAGCTCGATTTTTCTTATTGCTTCATCATATTCGAAAACACAATTTCCAACGTTATCTGTAGCTTTCCCTCTTTTTTTTACAAACGGATATACCTTAAACCGCTTTCTATGACCTATGATGAGGTAATAATCACATAACGGCAATTCTTGTATGACTGGCATTTTTTTTTGCTCTTGACGCTCTTGAATACCACTTGCCACAGACGATGTGGCTCCTCTGACCACAACCATCTGCTCATCATCTTCATTAAACTTGCTTTCAGCAAATTCAAAGTCTGACATGCCAAACGAATCTTTATCTTGAGAACTATGACTTTCATGTTCTACATCCTCCTGACCAACAAAATGATATTGCCATTTTCTATTTGCATCAGGAAGCCCAAAATAATTATACAGACCTACATTATCCAAGATAATTGTTTTCTCCTTCCCCTCAACTATTCGCAACCCTCTTCCTACCTGTTGCAGATAAAGAGACAAAGATTTCGTTGGTCTTGCCAGCTGAATAAAATTCACATCAGGACAATCAAATCCTTCCGTAAATATATCAACATTCACCAAGACTGATATTTCTCCGTTCTTAAATGCGCTTATTATTTGCTGGCGTACATCTCTAGGAGTGTCGCAGTCTATGGCCATAGCTTTTACGCCATGACTACTATATAATTCTGCTATCTTAGCTGCATGAAGTTTATTAATGGCATAGATAATACCCTTTCGTCCATTGGCAAAATGCAGATAAGATTCATATAGTTTTGACCTGATACGTTGGTTGTTGAACGTATTATCAAGGTCTACATTAGAGTAATCGCCTGTTCTAGCCACCTCAGAATTATCAACAAGTCTTTGAACTTCAGAATTCTGTTTGATAGAAACATAGTCAAAGTCGGACAAAAGATTATTGTTTATGAACCAAGAAATCTGGGGCGAAACTATCAGATATTGGTATAATGAAAGGAACGATTCGTGATTCAATCGCCAAGGCGTTGCTGTAACACCCAATTTCTTCGCATTTGGGAACAATTCAAAAAGCCTGATGTAGGTATCAGCAAGAGAATGGTGTGCCTCATCAACGATAATATAGTTAAACTTCTGTCTGCAAACATTATGATAATTCTTATCTGTCAGTAATGACATAATGCTCCCTACCTGAACTCGTTTCCAAAGATACTGCTCTCTTGCTCCTTGTATAAAACCGTGAGCTATACCAAACTTATTCAAAGTGGCAGATATCTGATCAAGCAGTTCTGTTCTATGGGCTACAATCAAGATTTTTATATCCTTATGAGCCATTTTGTAAGTATTGATGATATCATTGATAAGTGATGTGAACAGATATGTTTTACCTGTTCCTGTCGGCATCTGAAGCATGACAGAATCATACTTACTCCACGCATCAAATATCTTAGCTTTTGCTTCTATCTGATGTGGGCGAAGTACCGTATTATCTTGTATAAATGAAGTGGAATCCATCATATCACATTTATTTTCATCTTAACATGAAGCATAGCTCCAATGACACGTAGCAACTTAACTTTGTCCTTGGTGGTATTAGGCACAATAATCCATCTATCACTGTCTATTTGCACCTGATTGTAGACCATTTTCTTACTCGTTATAAGAGGATTACCACACCAGGATAATTCTTTTTTTCTAATGACTTCAATGCCTAAGTTCCATATAACTTCCAGAAACGTTTCTAAAGCACTATCGTTGGCAATATACTCTCCATCGGGCATTTGAACCAACAATTTATCTCTACTCCTGGTTCTCTTTTCCTTTCCTGGATCCTCCACAGTATCAAAGCCTGCCCCCAATTCTATTTTTAAGCCTAAATGAAGTTGATCATTGATAGACTTTAGTTGAAGAAACTTTGTATCAGAATTAGATTGTGCATTCAGATACCATCCCTTACAAATAGGCTTCATATCCTTTTGATACTTCGGATATATTTCCTTTGAAAGAAGAGGTAAATGGCACATTTCCAGCTTGATGGATGGGAACATCTTTACCCCTATCTCATTCAATACAGCGATCATGGTTGATGTCGCATTATTATAACATATTACTTTCCCGTTAGGGAAGGTTATTCTCAAGAGTTTTTTGGGGGCTCTTGAGTGTTTGATTTCTTCATTCATATTATATACAGTTTAGTTTGTGTACATGTTAAGCGTATAGTTCAAGGAAATCAACTCACCCGGTTGCATTTTTATACCATATATCTGCACCCATTTATCTCCCAAGCTATGATATTCACCTATTCTTAAGCGCAGAGCTGGCTTATCGTTTTTATCAGTAAAACCGATTCTTTCAACATCGTAATAGCCATCTATTTTACCACCTACCATTGGTAAGAGGTATTTGATACCCATCAAGTTGATTGATGGTATCCTCTCCATGATATATGTTTTGCCTTTATGTTGTGCAAAAGCCTTAAAGACATCATCAGTTTTACGCACCAAACAAGTCAGGATATTCTTCTCATCACTGCCAGCAGAAACAACAGGAACATGATCTTCATCAGGCAAGACTTCATGCGGGTCGGTACCCAGGCTGCACTCCTTTACAGTAAAATTCTTCCTAAGCTCTGCAAGCAATGCTTCATTGTTTTTTTCGTCTTTTTTATCGAGAGCAAGAGAGAAGATATTTTCTTCCTCAAATGGGGTATACACCTTACCCAGAACCTGCCTGAAATGTGTTTCTACATATTCTTTTGCATTCACAGACGGAAGCGGACGCATGGCATAGAAGCTGAAATCCTGCTGGAGCCAGTTTCTTATCTCTGAACAGAATTTAGCCCTGATATTCTCCTTCCATCGCTGCTGTTCTCCCCTATTATTTCTTGCATAGAGCGAGAGAACAAACAGGAAGTTTACATCGTAATGGAACAGGAGCAGCGTATCACGGTCGAACAAACGGTTCTGAAACTGCTTAGACATGTATCTGTTGTTCTTTCTGTCAGTTTCCTTAATACCGTCTATGGCGTAGCGGTACTTTTCATCCATTGTAGCCGAGATGAAGAAGTTAGGAATGATGTTATATCCTTCTGTTTCATCATCACGAAGCTTAATGCCGGATGCTGGCTTTTTACCGCTGTTGAAGATATCCAGGTTCCACTGTATCACGTTTCTCGCGTAAGTGTATTGCTTATAAATGGACTCCTTTCCGAGTTCGTTGCCCATCTTGTAATACTTACTGTCACCGATATAATAAGTATTGCTTGATTCGTCATTAATCAAGCTCTTCGCCGTAAAGAGGTGGTCCACTATCTTACCGTCTTCCTGCTTCTTGTCCATTCCGTCAGGCAGCGGATTATCGCCCACCAAGGCATCAATAATCGCCTCAAACACGATATGAAAACTCTTGACAAGCAGATACTCTTTCTGACTGGTATTTACATATATCTGATGCGACTTGTCGAAGAAAGCATAGCACAGCTTCCAAAGCTGCAACGCCTTGTCCGAGAAATACTTATACTTAATCTGATTCAAGCGTACTTTGCCGTATCCGTTTCTATATTTCTCAAACTGTTTGCCCTTTATCAGGTCAAAATTGCAGTTAATTTCTTTAGGAAATCCGTATGTATCGCCAATATAATTGAGAATCGAGAAGAAGATGACAAGCAGTTCTTCATCGAAGTTAATCTTGCGTTTCTTGTTGACAGGGTTTAAGTAGATAGCATCCCCTCCCTGGATGATAGCAGAAGTAGTACTGATAGTGCGGGTCCAGTTTATCTTGTTCAAACCTGAATGGAGGTTCTTCAGCACGAAGAAGAAGAAACTTTTATTATCCTTATTAAACTGGATCAGCGACAGAAGAATATCAAGGAATGTATTGCTCTTTCGCTTGCTGCTACCACCCACCTGATTAATCATCTTCTGATAAACAATAGTCGAGTCGTTGCTCTTGTCGTTCTTATATACAACGATGGCTCTATATATCCATACAGCAAAACCATAGAGGAAATCACGCTCCTCTTTTGTCAGTTTTTCCTGACCTTCAGGGTTGATAATATCGTATGGCAGGTACTTGCCAAAAGCAAGTTCCTTGCCATCCACATCACGCAGCAATACTTTAGGAAGAATAAACACGCAGTCTCCTAATAGGGCATTATAATAATACCCTACATAATGGATGGACACCTTGCCCTCTACGTTCTCCATTGCATCGATGCCGTATAATACATCGTGCACATCAGATACATTGTATTGATATTCTTCTATCAGGATTCTCATTTTCCTACTTTTTAAATCGATTATTTGCAGACAAAAGTCTTATTCATAACATACTTTCAGCTGCAAGTCTAAGCGGTTATCCAACAACATTACCATATTATACATTGTAATGTCATTAAGACCCTTAATAATAAAACAATCGCCCTCCTGAACATAACTAAAGGTTGGGTCATTCAATATCGCCTCATATTTACTCTTTGTTACCAAAGGCGTATGGCGGCGATGATATTTCATTTCTGCCGCAATTTTCTCCACCTGTTCTATTCCGATTTTAGAAAGCGTCTTATGATAGGTATCAAACTTATTATTCTCGTTTATTACGGTTCCGTCAGGGAATTCTACAGAAAACACTTTAGAAGTTTTTGGAAGTTTCTTATCGCCCTCGGTCTCAACCCCCTCTTCACTGTTGTCTTCATCAGCTTCAGAATCAGGTTCCAAATTCAAGTTACTCAGGAATTTAACGATTTTCGTTCCATTCACTTTTACCTGATTGTTTTCTACAGAGTAGAACTTGTCAAATGAGAGTTTTTCTCCATCCTCATCCTTAAAGGTATCTCCCTCAAATTCAGAGTCTTTGAACACATCGTTCCAAAGATAGAAGATAACCTTACTGACAAATTTATCGGCACTTATTACACCATCTTTAGCCTTGCAGAAGAAATAGCCTAGCTTCTTGTCTTCAGAATAGGTTGCATGGTAAACTTTGTCATTAATAGCCTCAAGGAATTTCCACCAATCATACTGAGCACCATTCACTTCAATCATCCATTTCTTACCTGCATCACTTATTGGCACATAATTCCAGTCCCAACGGCGCTTGAAGGCAGAATCTATCGGGAAGAGAGACTGGTCGCTGGTATTCATAGTTGCCCAAATATAGAGGTTGTTAGGAAGCAGCAGAACGTCTCCAGCCAACACTTCGGCTACAATGTCCTTGCCACCATTAAACAGAGCGTTAATACCCTCCTTATTCTTGATTTCCAGTCCTTCAAATTCTTTTTCGAGCAGTTTCTTCATGTCAGAATCAGCCTTGATAGGATACTCAGAGAATCCTTCATCGCCACGGTCGAGTAACTGGAAGAGATCACCGAAAATCTGGGCGCAGTTGCCTCGGTTAATCTCTTCAATAACCAGAAATTCATCCGTTGGCTCTTCACCTTCTTGTGCGTCACTATACTTCCTCCATGCCGCAACGTATGCCTGTAGGAAAGCCTGACTCACGTACTCGTAGACGATTTTGTCTTCCATCATTTCTTTGCCGTTAAGTTTTACAGGGACGGCATTAGTACCAATAACAGTCGTTACAGGTACAGACTTAGTGGTAGGCTTATATGCGCCTACAAAAGTGGAATAGTCGGTATCAGGATGGAACGTTGTTCTGATAACATCCTTGCCCGCTGTAAGCTCGTTTATAGCATGACTCTTGCCGGTGCCAGGGGCACCGTAGAAGATTTGCTGGAGAGATTTTTCACATTTCTTCAATTCATCCAATGGCTTTTCAATATTATCACTATTTACATCAGCCATAAAATCATCCAAATCTCCAAATCCAATTAACCAAAAAGCGGCATATTCATTATTTGCATTCTTATATAATGCAATTTTATATGCCGATTTTGGCAATAGCAACTGTCTAATTACTTGATGAAAAATACCCTTACTATCGAATTGTTTAAAATATGGGCGCAGTTTATTTGATCCAATTGATAATTTAAGCAACGATGACGTTGATAGCATACCCTCTTCTTGCTTAGCGTTATCTATATCTGTTAAGATGTTTATAACAGTATCTAAGAAATAAACGTCTTTCTTTCTGTAATATTCACATACGTAACCAAGCATACTTAAAACATTACTTTTTGCAAAATAATGAGTAATCTTTATTGCTCCAACAGACGGATCTTCTCCATCGGTTACTGCTTTGTAGTAACCTGGGAACTCTTTTTTCAGACATTCATCGGCAGCGCCAAGAAAGACATGAACAGTTCCATTACCTGAACCCTCTTTTCTATCAGGCAAGAGGATTTCATCTTTTACATCCTCCCAATTCAGAAAGATGTCGCACACGAATTGTCCATAGCCCAATTCGTTCATTTTTTTGTTATATCTCTGTTCCATACTTAGTTATATCTATTTTCCTTAATAAAGCCATCAATACATTTACTACAATACTGTTTCCTGCCTGCTTATAAGTTTCTGTATCTGATACTACGATATTGAACGTATCATCAAACCCCATTAGTCTCAAGCACTCCCTAGGCGTGAGCTTTCGAAAGCGGCCGTAAGAAGGGTCTATTTCTTTGTCTGAAGCCTTAAACATCATTTCTTCGTCACCTGCACGCTTTATAGCATATTTTGCAGGATTGTTCTGCAAATAATAGTCTTCTTCGAAATCTGCTACCTTAAACAGATTTGGATCTGTCTCGGGTGTACTTGTATCTTCCTTTAATTTTGGATGATACACAAAATCTCCATGCCAGTTAAACTGTTGATTTCTTTTTTGGCAAAGGATGATATCGCCATTAACTTGCGTATAGCTCTTTTGATAATTAATCGCACGAGTTATAAAATGTACTCCTTTCTGCTTAAGCAGATATTTTTTATCAAACCTATTTTGCAGGAAGTCATACACAGTTTTATCAAGCTTTATAGGGGCTGGATATTTAAATTCTGTTTCGTTTTTGAATCCTATGCAATAAATCCTTTCGCGACTTTGTGGTATGCCATAATCCTTTGCATTAAGTACCTGAAAGTAAACATCATAGCCACAATCTTTCTCGAAAGTTTCCTTTATAACTTTCCATGTACGCCCCTTATCATGACTCAGCATTCCCTTAACATTTTCAAAGATGAAAACCTTAGGTTGGCATTCAATGACAACACGAGCAAATTCGCGAAATAGTGTTCCTCGCGTATCTTCAAAACCGCCATGTTTTCCTCTTAGTGAAAATGCCTGACATGGAGCACCGCCTACAAATAAATCAACTTTTCCTTTATATGGCTTTGCATCCAAACTATGCACATCATCGTGCCAGTTATTGTCTTCTATTGGATAATTAGCAAAATATGCTTTCTTACAATTAGCATCGATATCTCCGGCAAATTGGATTTGATATTTAATACCCAAACGATGAAAAGAATGCTCAATTGCACCTATCCCACTGAATGACGTAGCCAACCTAACAGTTCTCTCCGGATGAGAGAACTGAAGGTTCTGCCAATCTATAGAATCATCTATATTAGCTTTTGTATTCTGTATATTTGAATATTTATTTTCCATCGTTAATACCATATTTAGTTATATCCATTTCCTTCAGTAAGGCAATTAGGACATCTACAACAATACTATTACCAGCCTCCATGTATGCGGCAGTATTACTTACTGCTATTTTAAAATCATCTTTAAATCCCATTAACCTCAAGCATTCTCTTGGGGTTAACTTACGTAATCCGTCTATACCTTTAGACTTGTTATAAGTTACGTAATTATCTACGCCAGCCCTATGCATTTTATGCATCGACTGTAATAGAGGACGTGCTATATCCAAATCTGTTTTTACAGGTGTCTTGAATGACTTTGTACCTGAACTAAGAACATACTTTGCAACTTTTTCCGAAAGATAATACTTATCTTCCACTTCATTTATAGGAAAGATGAAATCATTGAATCGTTCTTTGCTGGCATCTTGTACTAGTTCATTTTTATGATTTACGTCGCAAGATAAAATCTTTGAATTACTATCCTTGTCAAAATATTCGCTTAAAGAATAATCTTCAAGAAAATCGTACATTCTATATTTCAACGGTATGGGAGCAGGGTATTTGAAGTCGGTTGTCTTTTTAAAACCTACACAATATAATCTCTCGCGTGTTTGTGGAATACCATAATCCCTTGCGTTTAGCAATTGAAAATGAACGTCATAACCACAATAATCACGAAACGTATTATATATAACCTCCCATGTTCTTCCCTGATCATGCTTAAATAATCCTTGCACATTTTCAAAGATAAAAACCTTAGGCTGACATTCTTTAACAACACGAGCGAACTCTCTAAATAAAGTACCTCGTGTATCATCAAAGCCACGTTGCTCACCAACTATCGAAAAAGCTTGACATGGAGCCCCACCAACAAACAAATCCACCTGACCTTTATAAGGTGTTGCATCTAATTTATGAATATCAGTATGCCATTGCTCTTCTGAGATTTCGTAATTGGCAAAATAAGCCTTCTTACAATTGGCATCTATATCACCAGCAAAAACAATTTTGGACTTTAAGCCTAATCTTTTAAAAGCATATTCTATTGCGCCTATGCCACTAAAAGAAGTTGCTAGACGCACAACACGTTCAGGATAAGCAAATTTTTTGCTCACCCAGTCTACTTTATAATCAATATTATCTTTTGTATTTTGAATTTCTTTATTCATATAATTAACCTCTTACGATATCAAAAGTCCATCCCAAAGCTTTTGCTATACCAAGGACTTTAATAATATTGTTTCTATCCCATTCTACGCAAACTAAAAAATCAATACCATCGCCACTTCTCAAAACATCATTAACAAAGTAATGGCAATGATCTTGCCCAAGTTCTTTCCATCTTTTGGCATTTTCAATATTTTCTTGAATAAATTCATACTGAGCAAAATGCCCAAGAAAATCTCTTTTAAATGTTGCCTTAAGTTCACTTAACGTTGTATCAGGAAAGTCATGCATAAATTTACGCACTATTTCTAGCACAATCTCACGTTTGGAAAATTTCCCTTCGCCATTGAATGACAAGAAGATACGTCCCTTTAAGTCATCATTAGTGAACTCAATAGGAGCGGGTACAACTTTAGGCTGAGAAGCACTTAGCGTAGTAGTTAACACAACACTTTTTCGCTTTTCAAAAATATTGCATCCTACAAATTTTGCGAGAAACTGAACATATTTAAAGAATCTATCTGCCTTTGCTCGCTGCATAACACTCATGTGTGGCTGTTTAGGAACCTGAGTGTTTTCTGATAAATCATACGTTTTTACTTCATCTGCCTTTTGATATGCACAATATTCAAGATACTGAACTTCAGTCTTACTGATAGTATCATCGTTAACCCCCAAAAAGACTAAGACTTCATCCCAAAAATCTTTTTTTGCAAGATGCTGGCTTATACGCTTTGTGAAATCATCTGTTTCACCAACATACGCCTTTAGATGCCCCTGGTTGACAAGGATATATAGCGCTGGCTTTTGCAATTCCTCATTAAAATCTTTCAGAAAATCTGAGTCATCACGCTTTATATTGTATAATTTGCACATACAATCATCCATGCTCACTATGCGTGAACCGCTAAGATCATCATTATGCAAATAAGTATATATTGTTGTTGCCATAATTAACCTCTATAACCAAGTTTTTCTGCCTTTTCAACTATTTTTAAAGCGAACTGAGCTTGCTTTAATGTTTTAAATGCACGATTACGTGAACGCATTGTACCAAAGTTAAAAGCTGCCTTACGCTCCAATGGGCTAAGCAAATCTCTAGACTTTGCCCAATTTGCTAATCCAAACCAATAATTTGAATCTATTGCTTCAGCTTCCTTGATGCGATTCTGTTGCGCCTCATTAAGGTAGCTTCCATCTTCATTCGTTTCCGATTGCATCAATTCACTACCAAACTTCTCATATTCACCTAATTTCAATTTTAATCTATTCCAACATTCAGGCTTTTTACTCCATTCTCCAACATTAGAAGATTGACTTGATGCACTATTCGCTCCTGTCAGATGATTCCAGACCATAGGAAGAAGTTCTTCTATTTTATCTATGACCTCTTGCTGAACCATTTGGTTTTCCCAAATATAAGTCAAATCAAGACCTTTATCAGACAATAGTGATACGCAAGCCATCAAATAAGTGTTCATGTTGGCTTTGTATCCACCCAATTTCTTGGACTTTACAATAGAGTCAATTGTGTCAAACAGAATTCCTTTGGCTATGATATGCTTATAATAGCTAGCTGTTACCATAGGACGCTCTCTCTTGATGTCTGCGACAAATAAAGAGTAGTTCTTTTCTGCGCCACGACAAACATTATATGGTTGCATATTCCATGATGCTTCATACTTAGCAATGTCTGTCTTAGTAATCTTTTGATTCTTTGGATATTCAATTTTAAAGGACTTCTCGTTATATCCGCTCAACTGCGCCAGCTGGTCAAGATACTGACCGCGAGTACGCTCAAAATACCATTTGCAGTAAGGTTTATTTTTACCATTTGGAACCCATTCTGAGCGACTGAATTTCTCCAAATCTATCAGATAAGGCTCATTGGCAGAGAAATCAGAATTCTTAATTGCAGTCTGACTGTTAGCAGACGTTGAAATCGCTTTAACTATTTCATCACAATTTTCAACATCACGAATGACACTGATTTTCATCGGAACATACACCTTATGCATATCGACTTCTCTATCAGACAAACTGGCAGCTATAGAAGCCGTTGTCTGACCTCCATTCACAATTTGCCAATCATATAAGCGAGTGATGTAAAGACCACCATCTTCTTCTTTTATTTCAATATCCTTTGCAGTTGTCGAAATACCATTATTGTATGAGAAGAACATATCAGGCTCTTCACGCAATGTCTTACGGATACCTTTATTCACCTTCCCCTTAAACTGAAGGAAAGTACGAACATTCTTCTCCAACAGAACCTGCTGATATTTTCGATAAATCTTAGCCAAAGTAGTACCAGGAATAATCGCCATGTACGCATCTACGTACGGATTTTCCTCACTCATCTTTAGACATTGAAGTTCGGTATTATATTCTGTAGGGAAATCTATCTCAACTTTCTCCTTGCCAGCACGAATATTATGCTGCTGGAATACTCGCTGCATATCCCAAACATTATATTCGATGATAAAATCATCTTCACTAGACTCTACAGAATCCGGCACACAAGTTGGATCTGTCAATCCGTCCGTAATTATATATATGCGAAGCTGATTAATAGCACCTTTAGTACTTTGAACTAACTTTGCTACTTCAACTATTTCATCATTTTTCTCCACATTAGCAGACTTTAAGAGCGTACCATTCATTGCCTCACGGTAGAACGACACAAGATAATTAAAACCTTGCTGTATCTTGCTATTATTCACCTTACCCAACATAGAGTCAGCCTTTACCAAATAAAAGAGATCCAAAGATTCTGCTTCATCATTATAATCGTAAGCTGTAATCCTTGCTCTAGTTTTTTGAAAAGAACAAATCTCGGGATTGTTAACCTCACCATTATCTTCCAAGTATTCCAAGATGGCATTTGCCAATTCCTGGTCATAATCAGTGTTACCCATATCTACAGCAACATTGATATTATCTAAAAACTTTTGTGCAAACTCTTTAATGTCCATAACAGTTCTTTTTTTAGGTTATTTTAATCATTCACTTTTCTTCCTTGCTCAGTATATCCCTTTCGACTTCGGCAACAAAGTCTACAAATGAGATACCCAGGACTTGACAAATCTGTCGAAGCTCTATAAGATCCAAGCGGCGGTCGCAGGTTTCAATCCGGCTCACAAAAGTTTGATTAACTTTCAATAATTCAGCGAGTTGAATCTGCGTAATCCCCAATTTCTCACGCTTACCGCGCAAGCGTCCTATGACTTGATGATATAAATGTGAATGTATGCTCTTGTCCATCTTCTCTTAATTTTTGGGCACAAATATATATTCTTTTTTCGAATATACAAAAAGTGAATATATCATATTAAAACACCTTATAACCTATCCATTTATCATATTAGAATAGGACTCAGGAAAAGGGGTAAATCCTGCAATGTATTCTTCCAAGGAATGGCAGAAGTATAGGAATACTGCTTTTTGTAAGAACGTGGAAAAGGAAGGCATTAGATTATTATAAACAAGAAAAGGCCATAGATTACTGATAAACAAGCAGTTCTAGTAACGCAGCAAAACACTGCATCACTAGAACTGCTTGTTTGTGCTATACAGCTTGGCTATCCAAAGCTTTAGGGAATGCTAACACATATTGTGATAAGGGGTCAAAATAAAACCGTCACAACTGTAATGTAACGCTTTTTGTGAGAGCAAATTCTAAGCGATTAAATGCTATCATACCAGTAAGGGGATTTCAAATCCCCTAGTTTTATAGGTCGAACATTTTTTTCGCCGAATTACAAATTCGGCGGAACGCCTAACAGAAAAGCCCTCTGTCAAGTCGAAGACAGGACAGGAGGAATGATGAAGGCCTATGCAAAAGTGTGAAAGCCCCCTATATAATTACCCTTTATTATATGTTAAAAACAGGGTATAATATATTATAGTTCAATATCTTATATATTCTCGCGCACGCTGCTATACTAAGTTACATATATATAGGGTTCATTCTAACCAACACCTTCTCTAAAAAAGAGCAAGATTGAATATGCATCATCAGATAGAGTTAGTGACGATAGCGAAACATGATACCATTAACAACGCTATCCTCACTAATTATCTATAGAAGATTATTGTTCAATATGCAACTCTTTAAAATTAAAAGAGACTGATTTTTTAAAACCAAATTCCTTAATCTTTTTAAGAAAATCCTTATATTCTTGAAGCTTAGCAGTTTTTACATCCAGCCTGTTTACATCTTTATCATATTCATCCCAACTTTCCCATATTTGCAGTACAATACCATTTATACGATATTTTCGACTAGTATTTGGTAGACTACAAGAAATCGTATACTCTACGAATTCTGTTATGTGATTTATCGCATAATCTTTCATCGCTTTGCGTGATACTTCCGTATGCTCCATCTTTTCAGGATGTCTATCTCCATTACTATCTGCAATCCAAACATCATGCGAGGTATCAAGCCAACAATCCAGCACATCGCTCATCGGATGATCTGCTTCTATATATTGCAAAAACAGATCTTGCTGAATCTTAATAACCTCATCTTCAGACAAAATAAAATCTTCTTCAAAAGAACCATTATAAAATAGTTTACACAAAAAACCTAACATAAAACTATTGATATCATTTTCATATAAGCAGTTCAAGAATTCTTCTTTATCTTCTGCAAGGTAGTCACGTGATTCATCATTCATCTCCTTCAACATTTTTATTCGTTCTACAATCACCCGAAAATCTGGCACATACTTATGCCCTATAGAGCCCATATAAAACAACATATGAAGTTGTTTATAAGTATCTGCTTTATTTTCAACTTTTCTCTTTTCTACTTTATTCACCAAAGAATAAGATTTGTTTACCATCCATTTCTTTAACGTTGATTTCACTTCATCAAAAGGAGATAGCCATATCTTGTTAAACTCCACATCAGAAACTTCTGAATCCAATATAGAAGAATACAAATACCTTTGAGTGTATTCTGGAACATTAATACCCTTACTACTGTATGTTCTATATTCACCCCAAAGAGCATCTAACAACTTCTTCAAACTATCAATCTTAGCTTTAGGCACAGATAATGCTTCACTATTTGCCTCTATGTATTCTAAGATATTAAAACCCTTAAAGGGATACATTTTAGCAAGGATACCTTCCTTTTTTTCAGGACCATTTTCCCCATTAAAATAAACATATTTACCACTATTATTAAGCAACAAAATATCTTTTTTCCTATCTACAATAAGTTCTAAAACAAAAGGATACTGTTGTCTTAAAATTTCTACTATAATATAATCACAGATATCAATTTCCCCATGAAGTTTTCTAAGATGCAAACGTAAAGCGTTTGCAAGACGCTTTATATCCCTTAGAGTTCCTATATAACTAAACACATCAATTGAATTAAACAATTCTCTGTTAAGAAGTTTATCTACCTGTTCCATTTCTTCTGAATTCAAAAAAACAGATAATTTTTCCCGCAGAACAACTTTCAAGACATTGTTTTTGATTACAGGAAGGAAAAACTCTTCTTGTAGTATCTTTTCAGTATAGCTTAGGCTATGGGATGGAAACATATTTTTAAGAGTATCTACTACATACTTTTTATCATAAGCCATGACAAAATACATAGAAGGCAAGTTTGATGTATTTCGTACTAATCTAAACAACTCCTCTATTTCATTTGCCCCCAAACGGTCAACATCATCAATAAAGACAACAATTTTCCTCTGCATATTACTGATTTTCTTCTTCAAATCCTCATACTGTTCTTCAACTGTTTGAGGAACCAAACATCCCAATATACTTCCAAGAAATTTCATCGTAGAATTCTCAATACTAGACACAGTACGAGCATATCGAATAATATCACGAGAAAAAATTGTGCTATATGGTGCTAGAGCCTTACTCAACTCTTCAAAGAACAAATATGTTAAATTAGACGACTTTCCATATTTCCAAGGATGGAATGATATGGTAACTACATCATCAGCAAATTCTGCATCTATATGCTCTTTCATCATATACAAAAAAGAAGTCTTTCCGTTTCCCCAAGGTGCAACAATGCCAAAAGTAAAGGCATTATTTTCTGTTTTTGTAGCCAACAGTTTTTCAGCAGCATCATAGGCATCTATTTTTCGATTCAACAAATCTTCCTCACTACTTGTTATTGGCTCATCAATAAAAAATCCATCAGAAGAGTCGTTACTTTCCTTTGGGGCACGACGAAATAACCTCAAAAAGATATATTCTCCCACCAGAAGTGGAATAAAATCGACATAACTAAGAGAAGAAATAAATAATGAATAAGCAGAATTAGTACATAGACGATATTTTCCCCAAAGATATAAGATAAAAATACTGAAGCCAATAGTTTTATTACTGACAAGTACTCTTCTCTTATACTTTCTACAACCATTATAAAGAATCCCTGTAAGTAACAGAATAAACACTATTGATGACATCACACTTACAGTAAAGTATTTCAATATTGGCAACAAATATACATTACACAAAGAGTCAAATAATTCTTCAAAACAAAAATAAAAACCAACTAAATATATCAGCAATTTATTATCTGATATAAATGTATTCAAACCTTTATTTTCTAAGAAATGCATACTTATATTCCAAACTCGTTTAATGAATTTATTTCCCATTTTCATTATACGTTAAAATGATATTATACTAAACACAATTAGAAAGACTACGTAACTATTTTAACAAATATCTAATCATCAAAATAGCAGTTGGACGAAAACATCGTTTTCGCTCAGCAACAAATCGATTGAAGAAAAACTTTCCTTCATCAATACACACGATATGAGTATTTGACATATAATTCATAATCCTATATACTTTTCTGCAAAAGTAATAAAAAAAATTGGAACCCAATACTTCTTCCGCATTTTTATTTTCCTCACAAAAAAACAAAAGGCATTTAATCATAAGAATCATAGGTATTTCTCCCTTACAATACAGAAAGTTACGTTAATATTTGGCTCTATAAATATTTTGCTATATCTTTGCATCACCATTGATTTCATTAACATGCAGAAAGAACAAAAATATATATTGGCGGCTATCCGTGAATGCCTGGCGAAAAACTTGCCGGCTAGCGGGAAGGCGATACTTTTCGGCTCGCAAGCCAGAGGTACCGCCAGGGAGGATAGTGACTGGGATATCCTTATCATATTGGATAAGAAGAAACTCATGGCTGACGATTATGACAACATCACCTACCCACTGACCGAACTCGGATGGGAACTGGGCGAGGAAATCAACCCCGTGATGTATACCGCTCAGGAATGGGAAAAGTATAGGAATACCCCCTTCGTCAGGAACGTAGAAAAGGAAGGGGTAAAAATATGAATATAAAGGAGTAATTACAAATGATACCGCTTCATTAGCGTGGTTACAGGTATCGCTTTTCACGTGGTTGGCGATACTTGTTTAAGAAGTGATAGTCACGTGGTCATAAAATGACATGAACCGTGACGCTGACATCGGGTTTTACGTTGTCAAGCCATAACCCAAAGTACTCGTTTATCGCTTTCTTCTCTGACGCGATAGATGTTTTTTGCCCCCAAATGTTAAAGTTTAGTTAAAGTAGCGGAAAAGCTACCTAAATATTTGGTATTTTGTAGCTTTTTAGCTACCTTTGCAGTGTCATTCAGACAAAGAGTTCTTTTACATGTTTAATTACAACAATGAAACACAATCAATTGTACAATGAGTTGACTAAAGCGGGATGCTTTATCACTCGACATGGTGCCGAGCACGATGAATGGTTCAATCCCAAGAATGGGATGAAAATCAGAATTCCAAGACATGGTAGCCATGAGGTTAAGACAGGGTTGCTTAGACGCATTAAAAAGACGTTGCTCGGACAATAGTCCGGGCAACTGCCCTTAACCTTGCAATTGAGCGTGTTGTGGTGATAGACGTGTGGAGAACTCTTTTTATGGGAATTTTAAACAAATAAGATATATGGCAAAGAATGTAGTGCTGATTTTAGAATATGGTAATGGCGGATACTCTTGTTACAATGATGAGCCATTGGGTAATTATGGTGTCATAGATGGCGATGGTGCGACCGCTGAGGAAGCCAAGGCCGACTTCATGAAGGCTCTTCAGGAATGTAGGGAAGATGACCCTAACAACAAGGCCTTGCAAGACTTGACGTTTACATATAAGTACGACGTGCAAGCTTTCTTCAAGGAGTTCTCCTTTCTCAACGCTACCGAGATTGCCAGACGTGCAGGCATCAACCCATCGCTCATGCGCCAGTATGTAAGTGGGGTCAAGACCGCTGGAGAGAAAACATACCAACGACTCAACGCCTGTATGGACAATATTAAAGCGGATTTACAAGCAGCCGTCTTTTGATGGTTGTGTTTTCATAAAGTAATTAAATGAACTCTTTAAGCCCCTGGTGCGTGACGCATCGGGGGCTTTTTGTGCCCAAATGTTGTCAGCATCATGGCTTTATCACAAACTCGACGGCATCGATGGAAATGGTGGAGTGGGAAGTTTCACCGAAGAAGAGAAGAATATGCTCCGTGGAGCACTATGCGAGGTTTCAAACCGCATACGTGCTGCTGCAGACAGAATTTGAACAAAATCTCTTTTCTTGCATCATTTAGCCTTTTTCCATCGGTCAAACATACCACGAACGCACAAATTTCGTTAAAATCCGTGAGTCTTATAGCACTCACTTCCTATTTGGTTATATGACTTTTTTTTATAACCTTTGCAGCAAATTTTAACGCTATGCCAAAAAAGATGAACATAACCCAAAAGGACCTAGACCGTGTTAAGAAAAGGTGCCTAGAAAGCTTAGGAGACTTCTTAAGCGAGTTGTGTCGTGACAAATTGATGGGTCCCACTAGCGTTGAAAAGATTTTCAGTTTCGATCACACTACATTTAAACGGATATGTGAAAAGGATCAAACCATAACTGTTAAAACGATGGCTAGGACGATGGGAATCATAGCAAGTTTCCTCAATGGACTTAAGGAAACATGTGACAAGGAACTGAAAAATCTCCAGGAAGATGATAAAATGAAGTTAAGTCTGAAAAGGAAAAAGATTGATGTGTTGAATAAAAAGAGAGTGAAATGCACGGAAGCCATGGAAAAATACAAGAAGACTTTCGGTATTATAGCAATCAGCTTCTTGGAACTAATCGGACAAAACGATGAATTTTAATCATTAAATAAGAAATAACCGGTCAAGATGCTAACATCAGAAGCCTAGTATTAACATTAAATAATCAACAACAACCAGAAAGTAAACACAACCCTACCCGCCCCCACACCTTACGATAGTAGGCGCTCGGCAGTTCTCCAGCGGCTTAC
>OMEC01000496.1_pt1 | contig 20519 bp, 10 predicted proteins | sample 1673401 | NCBI WGS metagenome assembly OMEC01 (sample SAMEA103958110, study PRJEB25191) | human gut metagenome | reverse complement strand
ATCAGCGGGAAGTTCGCCATGCTCTCGCGTCCGAGCGACAACGGCCATACGGCGTTCGGCGATATTTTCTACTCCGAATCGCCCGATATGGAGTTCTGGGGCCGCCACCGTCACGTGATGTCGCCCGCGGCGTTCGAAGTCTCGGCGTGGCAGTGCATGAAGATCGGCGCGGGTCCCGTTCCGATCGAAACCTCGGAGGGGTGGTTGCTGTTCTACCACGGGGTGCTTCGTTCGTGCAACGGCTACGTCTACGCCTTCGGCTCGGCGCTACTGGATCTGGACGAGCCGTGGAAGGTCACGGCCCGCAGCGGCCCCTACCTGATCTCGCCGCGCGCGCCGTACGAGTGCATGGGCGACGTGCCGAACGTGACGTTCCCCTGCGCTGCGCTGCACGACCCCGCGACGGGGCGCGTTGCGGTCTACTACGGGTGTGCGGACACGGTTACGGGGCTTGCTTTCGGTTATATCCCGGAGATCATCGACTTCACCCGCAAAAACAATATACGCTGATGCCGCTGCGACGAACGCTTCCCGTTGCGGCGCTCGCCGCAGTCATCCTCTGCGCGCCGCTGCGTGCGCAGGAGCCTGCCGATTGGGTCGACCCGTTCATCGGGACGACCAATTTCGGGACGACCAACCCCGGCGCCGTATGCCCCAACGGGATGATGTCGGTGGTTCCGTTCAACGTGATGGGCTCTGACGAGAACCTCTACGATAAGGACGCCCGGTGGTGGTCGGCGCCCTATGAGTACCGCAACAAGTTCTTCACGGGCTTTGCACACGTCACCCTGAGCGGCGTAGGATGCCCCGAGCTGGGCTCGCTGCTGGTAATGCCGACGGCGGGTGCGCTGGACGTCGATTACCGCAACTACGGCAGCGCATATACCAGCCAGACGGCCTCGCCGGGCTACTATTCGAACCTGCTGACCAAGTACGGCATCCGCACCGAGGTGACGGCCACGCCGCGCACGTCGGCCGAGCGCTATACCTTTCCGGAGGGTACGGGACATATTCTGTTAAACCTGGGCGAAGGGCTTACCAACGAGTCGGGAGCCTGGGTGCGCCGCGTGAACGACACCGAGGTCGAGGGCATGAAACTGCTGGGCACGTTCTGCTACAACCCGCAGGCGGTGTTCCCGGTCTATTTCGTGATGCGCGTCTCGAAACGCCCCGCGGCTACCGGCTTCTGGAAGAAGCAACCCCCGAAACAGGGCGTCGAAGCCGAATGGGACAAGGATGCCGGCAACTACAAGCTCTATACGCAATACGGCAAGGACATTGCCGGCGACGACGTCGGCGTGTGGTTCTCCTACGACATGCAGCCGGGCGAGCAGGTCGAGGTGCGCATGGGCGTTTCGTTCGTGTCGGCCGAGAACGCCCGCCTGAACCTCGAAGCCGAGCAGCAGGGGCGCTCGTTCGACGACATTCGCGCGGCCGCACGCCGCACGTGGAACGACGACTTGGGGCGCATCCGCGTCGAGGGCGGTACCGAAGCGCAGAAGAAGGTCTTCTATACGGGGCTTTACCATGCGCTGATCCACCCCAACGTGCTGAGCGACGTCAACGGCGAATACCCCGCGATGGAGAGCGCCGAGATCCGCACGGCCGAGGGCAACCGCTATACGGTCTTCTCGCTGTGGGATACTTACCGCAACCTGCACCAGCTGCTGACGCTGGTCTACCCCGAACGCCAACTGGAGATGGTGCGCTCGATGGTCGGCATGTACCGGGAGTGGGGCTGGCTCCCCAAGTGGGAACTTTACGGCCGTGAAACCTTCACCATGGAGGGCGACCCGTCGATCCCCGTGATCGTCGATACCTGGATGAAGGGGCTGCGCGATTTCGATATGGACGCCGCCTACGAGGCGATGCGCAAGTCGGCCACGACGCCGGGCGCGCGGAACAGGATGCGCCCCGACATCGACCCCTACATCGAAAAAGGCTATGTGCCGCTGGGCTTCTACGCCCGCGACCTTTCGGGTGACAACTCCGTGTCGCACGCCCTGGAATACTATATCGCCGACCACGCGCTGTCGCTGCTGGCCGACTCGCTCGGCAAAAAAGACGACGCGGCGCTGTTCCGCGCCCGCTCGCTCGGCTATAAGAACTATTACAGCACCGAGTCGGGCACGTTCCGTCCGATTACCAAGGAGGGTAAGTTCCTCACGCCCTTCGACCCGCGCCAGGGCGAGAATTTCGAACCCGTCCCCGGCTTCCACGAAGGTTCGGCCTGGAACTATACGTTCTACGTCCCGCACGACGTGGCCGGACTGGCCCGGCTGATGGGCGGCAGGCGCCGATTCATCGACAAGCTGCAGATGGTCTTCGACCAGGGGCTGTACGACCCGGCGAACGAACCCGACATCGCCTATCCTTACCTGTTCAGCTATTTCCGGGGCGAGGAGTGGCGTACGCAGCGCGAGGTGCGGCGTTTGCTGGACAGGTACTTTACGACAGCCCCCGACGGCATCCCCGGCAACGACGACACGGGCACCATGTCGGCGTGGGCGGTCTTCTCGATGATGGGCCTCTACCCGGACTGCCCGGGGGAGCCTTACTATACGCTTACATCGCCTGTTTTCGACAAGGTGACCGTTACGCTCGACCCGAAATACTATCCGGCCGGGGAGCTCGTTATAGAAACGGAACGCTCCGGAGCCGGCGACGTCTACATCGGCTCGATGACCCTCGGCGGCAGACCGCTGAAGAAATACCGCATTTCGCATGGCGAACTGGTGGGCGGCGGTCGGCTGGTTTTCGGATTGCAACCCGAACGCAAATAAAAACAACATATGTCCCTATGAATTTAAAATCTCTCTCAGCTCTCGGCGCAGGCCTGCTTTTGGCGGCCTGCTCGCAGGCACCCCGTACGGATTCGCTGACGCAGTATGTCGACATGCGTATCGGCACGGGCGGCCACGGCCATGTATTCATGGGCGCCAACGTCCCGTACGGCGCCGTACAGCTCGGCCCCACGAGCATCCCGCAGTCGTGGGACTGGACGTCGGGCTACCACATTTCCGACACGACGGTCATCGGTTTCAGCCACACCCACCTGAACGGCACCGGTATCGGCGACCTGTTCGATGTCACGGTGATGCCCGTCGTGGGGCAGGTGACCTATGCCCGCGGCACGGAGGACGACCCGCAGTCGGGCATGTGGTCGTATTTCAGCCACGCCAATGAAAAGGCCCGCCCGGGCTATTACGCCACGCGGCTCGACCGCTACGGCATCGACGTGGAGCTGACCGCCACCAAGCGCGTCGGCCTGCACAAATATACCTTCCCGGCATCGGTCGATGCCGCCGTGGTCTTCGACCTCGAGAACGGCGGTTGCTGGGATGCCCCGACCGAAACCTTCATCGAGCGTGCCGACGACCATACGATCAGCGGCTACCGCTACTCGACGGGCTGGGCGAAAGACCAGCGGGTCTATTTCACGGCCGAATTCTCCAAACCCTTCAAGTCGCTGGCCATTTACGAGGGCGGCGAGGGCGGCGGCCTGCGCGAAGGCGACAGCTTCAGGGCGGAGCGCCTTTACGGCCGGGTCGGTTTCGACACTTCGGCCGGAGAGACGATCTATGTCAAGGTCGCCATTTCGCCCGTGAGCATCGAGAATGCACGCCTGAACATGCAGGCCGAGCTTCCCGGCTGGGACTTCGAAGCGACGGCCGCAGCCGCCGACCAGGCATGGGATGCCGAGTTGCAGAAGGTGCGCATCGAGACTTCGGACGACGCCGCACGCCGCATTTTCTATACGGCGCTTTACCACACGATGGTCGCCCCGTCCGAATTCTGTGACGTGAACGGCGACTACCGCGGTTCCGACGGCAAGATCTACCGCGCCGCGCCGTTCGTGAACTATACGACTTTCTCGCTGTGGGACACCTATCGCGCCGCCCAGCCCCTCATGACGATCCTCCACCCCGAGAAGATGCCCGACATCGCCAATACGATGCTCCATATCTACCGGCAGCAGGGCAAGCTTCCCGTATGGCACCTGATGGGTAACGAAACCGACTGCATGGTCGGCAATCCCGGTATCCCGGCCCTGGCCGACGCCGTGCTCAAAGGCTACGGCGGCTTCGACAGGGAGCAGGCCTACGAGGCGCTCAAGCAGTCGGCGATGCTCGGCGAGCGGGGTATGGATCTGCGCATGAAATACGGCTATATCCCCTGCGACCTCTTCAACGAGGCGGTGGCTTACGACATGGAGTACGCCCTCGCCGACTGGGCCGTGGCACAGGTCGCCAAAGAGCTGGGCAAGACCGCGGATTACGACTATTTCCTCGAACGAAGCAAATCCTACCGCCATTTCTTCGATCCGCAGACCCGCTTCATGCGCGGCCTCGATTCGAAAGGCCGGTTCCGCACGCCTTTTAATCCGTTCCGCTCGACACACCGCGCCGACGACTACTGCGAGGGCAACGCATGGCAGTACACCTGGCTCGTGCCGCACGACGTCGAGGGGCTGATCGGCTGTTTCGGCGGCAAGGAAGCCTTCACCGGGAAACTCGACTCGCTCTTCGTCGTCAGCTCCGTGCTCGAGGGAGCCGCCTCGCCCGACATCTCGGGCCTGATCGGTCAGTACGCCCACGGCAACGAACCCAGCCACCACGTCGTCTACCTCTACACGATGATCGGTCAGCCGTGGAAGACCGCCGACAAGGTGCGCGAGATACTGACGACGCTCTACCACGACCGGCCCGACGGGCTTTCGGGCAACGAGGACGTGGGGCAGATGTCGGCATGGTACGTCCTCTCGTCGCTGGGTTTCTACCAGGTCGAACCCGCCGGGGGCCGCTATTTCTTCGGCTCGCCGCTCTTCGACAAGGCTGAAGTGCGTGTCCGCGACGGCGTGCTGACCGTCACGGCGCATAACAATTCCGCCGCGAACAAATACATCCAGGCGGTGAAGCTCAACGGCAAGCCGTATACGAAACCCTATATTGCCTTCGACGACATCGCCGCGGGCGGTGTGCTCGAATTCGAGATGGGTGCCGAACCCGCAGTGTGGTATGAACTCTAAACATCGGAAGGCCATGAAAAAAGGATATATCGCATTTGCCGCCCTCTGCGCCGCCGCACTCGCTTCGTGCACATGTCCTTCGGCCGGGGAGCAGCGCCTCCGTCCTTCGGAGTACGTTTCGGCGCTGGTCGGTACGCAGTCGGATTTTTCGCTCTCGACGGGCAATACCTATCCGGCCATCGCCTTGCCGTGGGGCATGAATTTCTGGACGCCCCAGACCGGCAAGATGGGCGACGGCTGGGCATATGCCTACGGGGCGCACCAAGTGCGGGGGTTCAAGCAGACCCACCAGCCTTCGCCGTGGATCAACGATTACGGCCAGTTCTCGCTCATGCCCGTGCGCGGGGAGGACAAATTCGACGAGGAGTCGCGCGCCAGCTGGTTTTCGCACCAGTCCGAAGTGGCCAAACCCTATTACTATAAGACTTACCTCGCCGACCACGACATCCGCGTGGAGATCACGCCGACCGAACGCGCCGCGATGATGCGCTTCACCTTCCCCGACTCGAAGGAGTCGGGTGTAGTGATCGACGCCTTCGACCGCGGTTCGCAGGTCGGGATGGTCGACGACCGTACGATCGTCGGTTATACCACGCGCAACAGCGGCGGTGTGCCGGAGAATTTCCGCAACTGGTTCGTCGTGCGCTTCGATACGCCGTTCAGCGCCATCGAGCTGACCGATGCCCCGGACGGATACAAACCCGGCAGCAACCTGCTCTATCCCGAAGGGCAGAAGTCCGTCACGGGCGAACATGCCGTGGCCAAGGTGCATTTCGCAACCCGCCGCGGCCAGCAGATATGCGCCAGCGTGGCGTCGTCGTTCATTTCTCCCGAGCAGGCGTTGCAGAACCTCCGGGAGCTGGGCAGCGACGATTTCGAAACGGTGAAGTCCAAGGCGCAGGCGCGCTGGGACGATGTGCTGGGACGCATCGAGGTCGAGGGCGGTACGGACGACCAGTACCGTACGTTCTATTCGTGCCTCTACCGCTCGGTGCTCTTCCCGCGTAAGTTCTACGAGGTGACCGACCAGGGCGAGGTCGTGCATTACAGCCCCTACAACGGCGAGGTGCTCCCCGGCTACATGTATACCGACACCGGGTTCTGGGACACCTTCCGCAGCCTCTTCCCGCTGCTGAACCTCGTTTACCCGTCCGTGAACGCCGAAATCCAGCAGGGACTCGCCAACGCCGCCCGTGAGAGCGGTTTCCTGCCCGAATGGGCGTCGCCCGGGCACCGCGGCTGCATGGTGGGCAACAATTCCGCTTCGGTCGTGGCCGATGCCGTGGTGAAGGGCACGAACGACAAAGACCTCGGGGTGCTCTACGATGCGATGGTGTACGCCACGGAGCACGTGCACCCGACCGTTGCGTCGACCGGACGCTGGGGGCACGAGTACTACAACGAGCTGGGATATATTCCTTACGACGTGAACATTCCCGAGAACGTGGCACGTACGCTCGAATACGCCTACGACGACTGGTGTATTCTGCAGGTGGCGAAGAAACTGAACCGTCCCCAGGCCGAACTGGACAAGTGGGCGGCGCGTGCCCGGAACTACCGCAATGTCTTCGACCCCGAGACCCGCCTGATGCGCGGCCGCCTCAGGGACGGCAAGTTCCAGGCGCCGTTCAGCCCCTACAAGTGGGGCGACGCCTTCACCGAGGGTAACTCGTGGCATTATACGTGGTCGGTATTCCACGACGTCGAGGGGCTCGTCGACCTGATGGGCGGCCGGGAGCAGTTCGTCCAGATGCTCGACTCGGTATTCGTCGTGCCGCCGATCTACGACGACAGCTACTACGGATTCCGCATCCACGAGATCACCGAGATGCAGGTGGCCGACATGGGCAACTACGCCCACGGCAACCAGCCTGCGCAGCACATGATCTACCTCTATAATTATGCGGGTGCCCCGTGGAAAGCCCAGTACTGGGCGCGCGAGGTGATGGATCGCCTCTACTCGGCCCGCCCCGACGGCTATTGCGGCGACGAGGACAACGGCCAGACTTCGGCCTGGTATGTCTTTTCCGCCCTGGGGTTCTATCCCGTCTGCCCGGCTTCGGACGAATACGTCGTCGGTTCGCCGCTGTTCCGCAAGGCCGTCGTGAACCTCGAAAACGGGAATAAGATCGTGCTCGAAGCGCCGGACAACAGCCCCGAGAACCGTTATATCGGAGCCGTGCAGTTCGACGGGAAATCCTATACGCATAATTTCCTGCGCCATTCCGACCTCGTGAAGGGTGCCGGCGTCCGCTTCTCGATGCGTCCCGAACCCGATTACACGCGGGGTACGGAGCCCGGGGATGCCCCTTACTCGTTCAGCCGCGAATAACACGGACGGGTTGAACCGATGTCAATCCGCCGCGGCCGGTTCCGGCTGCGGCGGATTTTTTGTTTTTGCCGGAATCCCGAAATGTCGATAATTTGTCAATAGAATATGCCCGGGGATTTTGTAAATCGGCTGAAAAGCGCTATTTTTGTAGCGTTGTTTTGACAATTGTTAGGTTAATCCGAACACCTCCCCATGACATCTACCGACAGAATCGACCAACGCGAACGTAAGAAACAGCAGGGCCAGGCCGCTGCGTTCTATTCGTCGTCGTGCCGACAGCAGGATCGGAGTACGCAGATGCAAGGGCAGCAGGTGTCCGGGAGCGGAATACGCAGATAGATACCAGACCGCCATGACATACGTGTCGTGGCGGTCTGTCTTTTTTTCAAACTTAAAACCAAAGGTATGAAGGTCGGTGTTATTATGGGCTCGGTGAGCGATTATGAGGTGATGGCCGATGCCGTCGCCATGCTCGGACAATTCGGGGTCGATTTCGAAAAGCGCGTGGTGAGCGCCCACCGTACCCCTGACCTGCTGTGCGAATATGCCAAGACGGCCAAAAGCCGTGGTATCGGGGTGATTATCGCCGGTGCGGGCGGTGCCGCGCACCTGCCGGGCATGGTGGCCTCGATGACCACGCTCCCCGTGGTGGGCGTCCCCGTGAAGTCGCGGGCCCTGAACGGGCTGGATTCGCTGCTTTCGATCGTGCAGATGCCTGCGGGCGTTCCGGTGGCGACGACGGCCATCAACGGGGCGAAGAACGCGGCGCTGATAGCCGTGTCGATCCTCGCACTGCAGGATGCGGAGCTGGCTGCCCGGCTCGAAGCGTTCCGTGCGAAACAGACCGCCGACGTACTGGCGGCAGAACTTTAATCCGGCAGGGGAGGCGGCTATGGCAGAGACGGCGAAAACGATCGGTATCATCGGCGGCGGTCAGCTGGGGCTGATGATCGTCGAGCAGGCGCACCTGCTCGGGGCGCGCACGCTGTGCCTCGACCCTGCGCCCGACGCCCCCGCGTTCGCGCTGAGCGACGGGCACATCGTGGCGGCGTATGACGATGCCGCGGCGCTCGAAGAGCTTTGCCGCCGCAGCGATGTGGTGACCTACGAATTCGAAAACGTCCCGGGCAGCGTGCTGATCCCGCTGGAAAAGAAATACAACATCCCGCAGGGTTTCCGCCCGCTCTACGATTCGCAGGATCGCCTGCGCGAGAAGGACAATGCCCGCGCCAACGGGCTGCGGACGCCCCTGTACGCCGCCGTGGACGACGAGGCGTCGCTGCGTGCCGCCTTGGCCGAGATCGGATTCCCGGCGGTGCTCAAGACCCGTACGCTGGGATACGACGGCCACGGGCAATTGGTGTTGAAGGACGAGGCCGACGTGCCGCGTGCGCTGCCGATGCTCTCCGTACCCTGCATCCTGGAGGCGTTCGTGCCGTTCGATTTCGAAGCCAGCATCGTGATGGTCTCGAACGGGGAGCGCGTCATCCATTTCCCCATCGGGCGGAACGTCCACCGCGACGGCATCCTCGACCTGTGCTTCGTCCCCGCCGAGGGGATGGACGACGGCCTGCGCAGCCGCATGGCTGCGGCCGGCGAGCGGTTCATGAAATCCTGCCGCTACCGCGGGATCCTCGCCATCGAGTTCTTCATCCGCGACGGGGAGTTCTATTTCAACGAAATGGCGCCGCGGCCCCACAATTCGGGGCACTATACCATCGAGGGGTGCACGACCAACCAGTTCCGCGAGCTGGTGCGCTTCCTGCTGGGCGAACCGTTGCAGGAGCCGCAGCTCGTGGCGCCGACCGTGATGAAGAATATCCTGGGGCAGGATCTCGAAGCGGCCGAGAGAATCGCCGCCGAAAACCGCCCGGGTGTCCATGTCCACCTTTACGGCAAGACCGAGAGCCGTCCGAAGCGCAAGATGGGGCATATCACCTTCGTCGGGATGGACGCCGGGGAATACGGTGCCGCGTGGGCCGACAGATTCGTAAAATAAGTGCAAACGAAATAACATGGAAAACTACCGGATTTTTGTTGAGAAACATCCCCGTTTCCGGGTCGAGGCCGACAGCCTGCGCCGGGAGCTGAACACCAATCTGAACCTGGACATCCGCAGTCTGCAGTTGCTCAACGTCTACGACCTGTTCGGGTTCAGCCGAGAGCTGCTCGAAAAGAGCCGTTACAGCGTCTTCGGCGAAGTGGTAACCGACAGCGTGACCGATTCGTGCGACCTGGCGGGACGGAAATACATCGCCGTGGAGTACCTCCCCGGCCAGTTCGACCAACGTGCCGCGTCGGCCGTCGACTGCGTGCGGCTGATCGACCCGTCGGCCCAGGTGCGCATCCGCTCGTCGAAGCTGTTGCTGTTCGACGATGCCGTTTCCGACGAAGACCTGGCGCGCATCCGCCATTACTATATCAACGCGGTCGAGTCGCGTGAGAAGAATCTGGACGTGCTGACCGACATGGAACAGGCCGAGGTGAAGCCCGTCGCCGTGCTGGAAGGCTTCACCAAGATGACCGACGCCGAACTGGAACCCTGCTGCAAGCGGTACGGGCTGGCGATGAATGCCGACGACCTGCGCGAGGTGGTGAAATATTTCCGTGCCGAGGGGCGCGATCCCTATGAGACCGAGCTGCGCATCCTCGACACCTATTGGAGCGACCATTGCCGCCATACGACCTTCACCACCGAGCTGGAGGGCATCACGGTCGAGGAATCGTTCGTAAAGGACGAGATCGAGGATTCGCTGGCCCTCTACCTGCGCATCCGCCGCGAACTGGGGCGCGAGCACAAGAGCATCTGCCTGATGGACATGGCGACCATCGGCGCCCGCTACCTGCGCAAGAAAGGGCTGCTGGACGACCTGGAAGTGAGCGACGAGAACAACGCCTGCTCGGTATACGTCGATGTCGATGTCGACGGGGCGACCGAGAAGTGGCTCCTGCAATTCAAGAACGAAACCCATAACCACCCGACCGAGATCGAGCCGTTCGGCGGCGCTTCGACCTGTCTGGGCGGCGCTATCCGCGACCCGTTGTCGGGGCGCAGCTACGTCTACCAGGCCATGCGTGTAACGGGTGCCGGCAATATCTACCAGAAGGTGTCCGATACGCTCGAAGGCAAGCTCCCGCAGAGCGTCATTTCGAAGAAGGCCGCCGCGGGCTACTCCAGTTACGGCAATCAGATCGGGCTGGCAACGACCCATGTGCGCGAGATTTACCACGACGACTATGTGGCCAAGCGCCTCGAAGTCGGTGCCGTGGTCGGTGCCGTGAAGGCTGAAAACGTCCGCCGCGAAAAACCCGTCCCGGGCGACAAGATTGTCATGCTGGGTGGCCGCACGGGGCGTGACGGTATCGGCGGCGCCACGGGTTCGTCGAAAGAGCACAATACTAAGTCGCTCGAAACCTGCGGCAGCGAGGTGCAGAAGGGCAATGCCCCCGAGGAGCGCAAACTCGAACGCCTGTTCCGCCGCCCCGAGGTGACGCGGCTCATCAAGAAATCGAACGACTTCGGCGCCGGCGGCGTCAGCGTCGCCATCGGCGAGCTGGCCGACGGGCTGGATATTTATCTCGACCGCGTGAAGACCAAGTACAGCGGCCTGAATTCCACGGAACTGGCGATCAGCGAGTCGCAGGAGCGTATGGCCGTGGTCGTCGAGGCGAAGGACGTCGCCGAATTCATGGGCTACTGCCGCGAGGAGAATATCGAGGCGGTCGAGGTGGCCGACGTGACGGATACGGCCCGTATGCGGATGTTCAACAAAGGGCGCAAAGTCGTAGACCTCGCCCGTGAATTCATCGACAGCGCCGGGGCGAAGCACTATGCCGAAGCCATGATCGGTGAGGTGGAGAACCGCGATCCTTTTGCCCGTGAGGTCGTGGGCGCGACGTTTGCCGAACGCTTCGAGGAGAACCTGCGCGACAACAATGTCGTCTCGCAGCGCGGCCTGATCGAAATGTTCGATTCGACGATCGGCCGTTCCACCGTGCTGATGCCGTTCGGCGGCCGCACGCAGGGCAGCGAAACGCAGGTGTCGGTGCAGAAACTCCCGACCGACGGTTACACCGACACGGCCAGCATCATGGCCTTCGGCTACAATCCCTACCTGGCCTCGTGGAGCCCTTACCACGGTGCTGCGTATGCCGTCGTCGAAGCTGCTGCCAAGGTCGTGGCTGCGGGCGCGCGTTATGACAGGATGCGTTACTCATACCAGGAATATTTCGAACGCATGACCCGCGATCCCCGCTCGTGGGGCAAGCCGCTGGGTGCCCTGCTCGGTGCGCTGAAGATGCAGGTCGAACTGGGCCTGCCCTCGATCGGCGGCAAGGACTCGATGTCGGGCACGTTCCAGCATATCAACGTCCCGCCCATGCTGATGGCCTTCGGCATCACGACGGTGAATGCCGGGACGGTCATTTCGACCGATTTCAAGAAGGCCGGCAACCGTATCTACCTGGTGCGCCATACGCCCAGGGAGAACCATATGCCCGACACGGCGCAGCTGAAGGACAACTTCGGCTTTGTCAGCGAAAATATCGAACGCGGCAATATCCTCGCCGCATGGTCGGTGGGCTTCGGAGGTGTCGCCGAAGGTCTTGCCAAGATGGCTTTCGGCAACCGCATCGGCGCCGAGGTGGAGATGGACGAGGCGGAACTCTTCGGATACGCCTATGGTTCGATCCTTGTCGAGAGCGCCGTCGAACTGACCCATCCTGCGGCCGGGCTGCTGGGTATGACCGCAGCCGAAGGGGCGTTGACCGTCAACGGCGTGAAAATGCCGCTCGACGCCCTCTACAAGGCCAATACCGAGAAATTCGCGGCCGTTTACCCCGACAAGGGGGAGAACCATGCCGGGGTGATGACCTCGGAGCCCGCACCCCGGACTTTCGCCTATCGGGGCGAAGCCGTCGAACATCCGCTGGTCTATATCCCCGTGTTCCCGGGCACCAACTGCGACTACGACACGGCCAAGGCATTCCGCAAGGCCGGGGCCGAGGTCGAAATGAGCGTGTTGTGCAACCTCGGGGGCGACGACATCCTGCGTTCGATCCGCGAAATGAAGGAACATATCCGCCGCGCCCATATCTTCGTACTGAGCGGCGGCTTCTCGTCGGGCGACGAACCCGACGGCAGCGCCAAGTTCATCGTCAACGTGCTCAACAATAAGGATATCCGCGATGAAATCCATGCGTTGCTCGACCGCGGCGGGCTGATCCTCGGCATCTGCAACGGTTTTCAGGCGCTCGTCAAATCCGGCCTGCTGCCTTACGGCCGCCTGGGCATGGTGACCAAGGATTCGCCGACGCTGTTCCGCAACGACATCAACCGCCATATTTCGCAGATCGTCTCGACGCGCGTCTCGACGCTCAACTCCCCGTGGCTCGCGGGCTTTGGCCTGGGCGACATCCACTCGATCGCCGTCAGCCACGGCGAAGGCAAGTTCGTCGTGAGCGAAGAACTGGCCGGGGAGCTGTTCGCCAACGGGCAGGTGGCCTTCCAGTATGTCGATCCCGAAGGGCGTGCGACGGCCGAGGCGCCGTACAACCCCAACGGTTCGTCGTATGCCATCGAGGGCCTGGTGTCGCGTGACGGCCAGATCCTCGGCAAGATGGGGCATACGGAGCGTTACGAGAAAAACCTTTTCAAAAATATTGCAGGCGAGAAGGAGCAGTCGCTGTTCCGCAATGCCGTCGACTATTTCCGCAAAAATTAGTACAATATAAAACTTAAACTCACAAACACCATGAAACAGCTCGAAATGCTCTACGAAGGCAAGGCAAAACAGGTTTTCCGCACCGACGATCCCGACAAGATCATCATCCACTACAAGGATGCGGCAACGGCTTTCAACAACATCAAGAAAGCCACGATCGAAAACAAGGGCGTGCTGAACAACGCCATCTCGACCCTGATTTTCAAGGAGCTTCAGAAGTCGGGTGTCAAGACCCACTATATCGAGACGATCAACGACCGCGACCAGGTGTGCCGCCGGGTGACGATCATCCCGCTGGAGGTGATCGTGCGCAACGTCATCGCCGGTTCGATGGCCCAGCGCCTCGGTATCGAGGAGGGTACGCAGCCGTCGAACGTCATCTACGACATCTGCTACAAGAAGGACGAGCTGGGCGACCCGCTGATCAACGACCACCACGCCGTGGCATTGGGTGCCGTGACCTACGAGGAACTCGAACTGATCTACGCCATGACCTCGCGTATCAACGAGATCCTGCGCAACCTTTTCGCCAAGATGAACATCAAACTCGTGGACTTCAAGATCGAGTTCGGCCGTACGTCGGACGGGGAGATCGTGCTCGCCGACGAGGTGTCGCCCGACACCTGCCGCCTGTGGGACATGACGACCAACGAGAAACTCGACAAAGACCGTTTCCGTCGTGACCTGGGCAAGGTGCGCGAGGCTTACGAGGAGATTTTGGCACGTTTGCAGAAAATCGTCGGGTAATGGTGATGGGGCAGATTAGCGACCGCGAGTTGCATGAGGAGTGCGGGGTGTTCGGCGTCTTCGGAGTCAAGGACGCAGCGTCGCTGACCTACTATGGCCTGCATGCCTTGCAGCACCGCGGACAGGAGGGTGCCGGTATCGTGACCGTCGACCGGGACGCGACGTTCCGCCGCATCAAGGGCGGCGGCCTGGTGACCGAGGTGTTCGGCGAGGGAAACCTCTCGACGCTCAAGGGCGACATGGCCATCGGGCATGTGCGCTATACCACCGCCGGCGGTGGTGGCATCGAGAACGTGCAACCGTTCCTTTTCCGCCACAACACGGGCGATTTCGCGCTGGCGCACAACGGCAATATCGTCAATTCGGCGCTGCTGCGTATTTACCTCGAGAACAAGGGGAGCCTGTTCCAGTCGACCTCGGACAGCGAAATCCTGGCGCACCTGATCAAGAAGGAGACCAAGTATCACGACCGTCCGCGCATCTATTCGATCATCGACGCGCTGAACATGATCGAGGGGGCTTTTGCATTCCTGATCATGACCGCCAATCGCATCTATGCCTGCCGTGACAAATACGGCCTGCGGCCGCTGTCGATCGGCCGGCTGGGCGACGGTTATGTCGTGTCGAGCGAAACCTGTGCCTTCGACGTGCTGGGTGCGGAGTTCGTCCGCGACGTCGAGCCGGGCGAGATCGTCACGATCGACAGCGAGGGCATCCGGAGCCGCGATTTCTCGCAGTATAAGCGTTGCGAGATGTGCTCGATGGAGTATATCTACTTTGCACGTCCCGACAGTGACATCGAAGGGTGCAACGTCCATGCCTACCGCAAGGAGTCGGGGCGCCTGCTCTTCGGCGAGGCGCCTGCCGAGGCGGACATCGTGGTCGGGGTTCCCGACTCGAGCCTCAGCGCCGCGATGGGCTATGCCGAGGCGAGCGGCCTGCCGTATGAAATGGGGCTTATCAAGAACAAGTACATCGGCCGTACGTTCATCCAGCCTTCGCAGGAGCTGCGCGAGAAAGGGGTGCGCATGAAGCTCTCGGCCGTGCGGACGATCGTCAAGGGCAAGCGCGTGGTGCTGGTCGACGATTCGATCGTGCGCGGTACGACCTCGCGCCGCATCGTCACGATGCTCAAGGAGGCGGGGGCCACCGAGGTGCACGTGCGCATTGCCAGTCCCCCGATGACGCACCCCTGCTTCTACGGGGTGGATACCTCGACCCGCGACGAGCTGATCTCGGCGCGCAAGGAGGTGGACGGTGTCCGCGAGGAGATATGCGCCGATTCGCTGGCGTTCCTGTCGCCCGGGGCGCTGCTCAGGGCGGGGAACCGCAAGGATTTGTGCATGGCCTGCTTCACGGGGCACTATCCCACGGCGTTGTACCAGTCGGTCGATGAGGTGAACAAAGACGTAAAATGTTAAGGACTACTTTAAAAGGAAGATTATAATGGCACAGAGTTATGAGAAGGCCGGTGTGAACCTCGAGGCTGGATACGAAGTGGTGCGGCGCATCAAGAAACACGTGGCATCGACCTCGCGCCTGGGCGTGATGGGCAATATCGGTGCATTCGGAGGCATGTTCGACCTCTCGGCGCTGAACGTGAAGGAGCCGGTGCTGGTGAGCGGTACCGACGGCGTGGGCACGAAGCTCAAGCTGGCGTTCGAGATGGACAAGCACGACACGATCGGCGTCGATGCCGTGGCCATGTGCGTCAACGACGTGCTGGCGCAGGGTGCCGAGCCCTTGGTGTTCCTCGACTATGTCGCCGTAGGCCATAACGAACCCCAGAAGATCGAAGCCATCGTGAGTGGCGTTGCCGACGGCTGCCGCCAGGCGGGTTGTGCGCTGGTCGGCGGCGAGACGGCCGAAATGCCGGGCATGTACTCCGAGGGCGAGTACGACATCGCCGGTTTCACGGTCGGCGTGGTCGAGAAATCGAAGCTCATCGACGGATCGAAGGTCAGGGCCGGCGATGTGCTGGTGGGCATCGCCTCGAGCGGCGTGCACTCCAACGGCTTCAGCCTCGTGCGTAAGATTCTTGCGGATAACTGCCTGGATCTGCACAAGGTCTATCCCGAGTTGTCGAACAAACTGCTGGGCGAAGTGCTGCTCACCCCGACGAAGATCTACGTGAAGCAGGTGCTCGAAGTGATCCGCAGCTGCGACGTACACGGCATCAGCCATATCACGGGCGGAGGGTTCGACGAAAATATCCCCCGCATTCTGCACGAAGGGCAGGGGCTCGAGATCGAGGAGGGCACTTGGGAGATTCTGCCCGTGTTCCGCTTCCTCGAGAAATACGGCAAGGTGGCCCACCGCGAGATGTTCAACATCTTCAACATGGGTATCGGCATGGTCATCGCCCTCGATGCGTCGCAGGCAGAGAAAGCCATCGCCATCCTTGCGGAGCAGGGCGAGAAGGCGGCCGTCATCGGACGTGTCACGGACACCGAGGGTGTCGTAATCCGCTAAGGCCGTGCGACGCCTTGCGGTCTTTGCCAGCGGCAGCGGCACGAACTTCGAGGCTATCGCCACGGCCTGCGAGCGGGGAGAGATCCCGGCCCGGGTGGTGCTGATGGTCTGCGACAAACCCGGCGCCGGGGTTGTGCAGCGGGCTGCGGGGCACGGGGTCGAGGCATTCGTATTCGCCCCGAAAGAGTATGCCTCGAAGGCCGACTACGAGCGCGAGATCGTGCGGCGGCTCGACCAAGCCGGCGTGGAGCTGGTCTGCTTGGCGGGGTACATGCGCATCGTCGGCGACGTGCTGCTGGGGGCTTACGGCGGACGGATCGTCAACATCCACCCTTCGCTGCTGCCGGCATTCCGCGGGGCGCATGCCATCGAACAGGCGCTGGAATACGGCGTCAAGGTCTTCGGTGTGACGATCCACTATGTCGATGCGACGCTCGACGGCGGGAAGATCATCTCCCAGCGGGCGTTCGGATACGACGGAGACGACATCGCCGAGCTGGAAGCCCGGATTCATGCGGTGGAATATCCGCTTTATATAGAAACGATTAATAAATTATTAAAGGAATAATAACGATATGCGTGCATTAATCAGTGTCAGCGACAAAACGGGTGTTGTTGATTTCGCCAAGGGCCTGCGTGCCCTGGGCTGGGAGGTGATCGCCACGGGCGGCACGATGAAACTGCTCTCCGACAGCGGGGTCGAGGTTATCAACATCAGCGACGTGACGGGCTTTCCCGAGATCTGCGACGGCCGCGTCAAGACCCTGCACCCCAACGTGCACGGCGGCCTGCTGGCGCGACGCGACGATCCCGAACACCTGAAAGCCCTGAAAGACAACGATATTGAATTTATCGACATGGTCTGTGTGAACCTCTACCCGTTCCGCCAGACCATTGCCAAACCCGATGTGAAGATGGAGGACGCCATCGAGAACATCGACATCGGCGGCCCTTCGATGCTGCGTTCTGCGGCCAAGAACTGGGCCGACGTCACGGTGGTCTGCGACCCTGCGGACTATGAGCAGGTGCTCGGTGAAATCCGTGCCGGCGGCAATACGGAAAAGGCTACGCGCCTGAAACTTTCGGCCAAAGCATACACCCATACGGCTGAGTACGATGCGATGATCGCGGCCTATATGCGTGCACAGGCCGGGCTTAACGAGAAGCTGTTCCTCGAATTCGACCTCGTGCAGTCGCTGCGCTACGGGGAGAACCCCCACCAGTCGGCCAAGTTCTACCGTGAGGAGAAAGAGGTGCCTTATTCGCTGGCTTTTGCCCGCCAGCTCAACGGCAAGGAGTTGTCGTACAACAATATCCAGGATGCCAATGCCGCGCTGTGTATCGTCCGCGAGTTCGATGAGCCGTTCTGCGTGGGGCTCAAACACATGAATCCCTGCGGTGCTGCCGTCGGCAAGGATGTCGTGGATGCCTGGACGAAGGCTTATGAGGCCGACAAGGTGTCGATCTTCGGGGGTATCGTCGCCACGAACCGCACCGTAACGCGCGAGGCGGCCGAGTTGATGAAACCGATCTTCCTCGAGATCATCATGGCGCCGAAATTCGACGAAGGGGCGCTCGAAGTGCTCTGCACGAAGAAAAACCTGCGGCTGCTGGAGGTCGATATGCAGCAGGGGGCCGTCGACCCCAAGCAATATGTCAGCGTCAATGGCGGCCTGCTGGTGCAGGAGCTTGACGTGGTGACGAAAACCGTCACGGCCGATATGTGCGTGACGAAGGCAAAACCTGCCGCGGCACAGATGGACGACCTGAATTTCGGCTGGCATATCGTCAAGCACGTTAAGTCGAACGCCATCGTCGCCGTCAGGGATGGCCGTACGCTGGGCGTGGGCGCCGGGCAGATGAACCGCATCGGCTCGGCCGAGATCGCCCTCCGGCAGGCGCATGCCGCCGGCGTCACCGAAGGGCTGGTGCTGGCTTCGGACGGCTTCTTCCCCTTCGACGACTGCGTGACGCTGGCTGCCGAATACGGCGTGACGGCCATCGTGCAGCCGGGCGGTTCGGTACGTGACGAGGACTCGATCCGGAAGGCCGACGAGAAGGGCATCGCCATGGTATTCACGGGCGAGCGCCATTTCAAACATTGATTTTCGATTATCGCGGCACCTTTCGCCTCACCGTGCCCGCTCCGGGCGGGAAACAGGATGCTGTGCCCCGCCCGAAGCGGACTTCGCCAAGGTGAAATCCGCTTCCGTGGCGATCGGAAATCGGACGGTATAAATAAAAACTTTTGCCGCTGCGACAAGCCTCTCCCGAGGGAGGGACTTGGGGAGAGTGCCGGACTTGTGAGCGGCGGTAGGCCGTGCATACATCGTCCGGCGGCATAACGGCGGTGAAAACTGTTAATTCGTATTCGTATGAAAGTTTTGGTTATTGGCGGCGGTGGCCGTGAACATGCAATTGTGGATGCGCTGTCGCGCTCGCCCCGGGTGGAGAAGATATTTTGCGCCCCCGGCAATGCGGGTATTGCGGCGCAGGCCGAGTGCGTGGCTATCCGCGAGACGGAGGTGGAGCGGCTGCGCGATTTTGCGGCGCAGAACGGCATCGGTCTTACGGTCGTCGGCCCCGAGGTGGCGTTGGCGGCGGGTGTGGTCGATGCGTTCAAGGCCGCCGGGCTGCGGGCTTTCGGCCCTACGAAGGCTGCCGCGCGTATCGAGTCGAGCAAGGAGTTCGCCAAAGACCTGATGGCCAAATACGCCATTCCGACGGCCGGTTACCGGGCCTTCACCGATTATGCCGCGGCGATGGACTATGTCGCTTCGCGTCCGCTGCCTGCCGTGCTGAAATACGACGGGCTGGCCGCGGGCAAGGGCGTGGTGATCGCCGAGACGATGGAGGAGGCCGATGCCGCCCTGAAGGACATGTTGCTCGACGACAAATTCGGCGCGGGCAAGGTCGTCGTCGAGGATTTCCTCACGGGGCCTGAATTTTCGTTCATGTGCTTCGTCTCCGGGCATAAGGTATGGCCGATGGTGCTGGCGCAGGATCACAAGCGGGCATTCGACGGCGACAAGGGGCCCAATACGGGCGGTATGGGCGCATATTCGCCCCTGCCGTTCATTACGGCCGAGGATGAACGCTATGCGCTCGAGAAGGTGTTGCAACCGACCGCTGACGCGATGGTCGCCGAGGGCTGCCCGTTCGAAGGCGTGCTTTACGGAGGCCTGATGAAGACCCCGCAGGGGATCAAGGTCATCGAATTCAACGCCCGTTTCGGCGATCCCGAGACCGAGGTCGTGCTGCCACGCCTGAAAAGTGACATCGTGGATATCTTCTGCGCTGTGGCCGACGGCGGCGATACGCAGCTCGTATGGCACGATTTCGCCACGCTCGGCATCGTGCTCGCCTCGAAAGGCTATCCCGGAGCCTATGAAAAGGGCTGCGAGATCAAGGGGCTCGACCGGGTGGAAGGCGCCCTTTACCACATGGGGACTAAGGCCGACGGCAGCCGCATCCTCACCTCGGGCGGCCGCGTGCTGTTCGTCGTGGGCAAAGGAGCCACGCTCGCCGAGGCGCACGCCAATGCGCTGCGGGATGTCGCACGCATCGAATGCGACAACCTCTTCCATCGCACCGACATCGGACATTGGGCATTTGAAAAATAGTTATATATTAAGGTATGGTTATCAGCGGAAAAGAACTCTCAGCAAAACTCAAGGCCGAAATGGCCGCCGAAGTGGCTGCCTTCGGCGCGAAATACGGACGCGTGCCGCATCTGGTCGTAATCCTCGTGGGCGAAGACCCGGGCAGCGTCTCCTATGTGACGGGCAAGGCCAAGGCCTCGGCCGAGGTCGGCATCCGCAATACGACGATCCGCAAGCCCGAGTCGATCTCCGAGGCCGAGTTGCTCGGCATCATCGCCGACCTGAATGCCGACGAAGGCGTCGACGGAATCCTGGTGCAGCTGCCCCTGCCCAAGCATATCGACGAGGACAAGGTGATCGCCGCGATCGACAAGGAGAAGGATGTCGACGGCTTCCATCCCCTCAATGTGGCGGCTTTGTGGCAGAAACAGCCCTGTACGCTGCCCTGTACGCCGAAAGGTATCCTCAAAATGCTGCGGGCTGCGGGCGTGGAGATCGCCGGCAAGGAGGCCGTGGTGATCGGCCGCAGCAATATCGTCGGGCTTCCCGTCTCGAAATTGCTGTTGGATGCCAATGCCACCGTGACCATGGCGCACAGCCGTACGCGTAACCTG
>OMEC01000475.1_pt1 | contig 21353 bp, 24 predicted proteins | sample 1673401 | NCBI WGS metagenome assembly OMEC01 (sample SAMEA103958110, study PRJEB25191) | human gut metagenome | reverse complement strand
GCCGGGAGCCGTGACGAAAAATCCATGCCGGCTGCTTTGATGCTGGAATACTGCAGGGGCGGCTGCTTGGGCCGGAATACCCAGCAGCAGGCATATTGCCAGCAAAATTGAGATCCGTTTCATTTACAGCAATTCCTCCTTTGAGAATTGTCGCACATGGTGACCTTGTTCCCGTGGAATTATCTCAAGCTGTGTGTTTACCCTCCGATTCGTTTTGTGACTTGCAAGTCTATTAGTTGACTGATTTATAAGCTATATGTTTCTGTCAATTGGTAATATTAACAGCACCAGTAACTTTGACATGATCTACCGATCTAGCATACAGTGAATATACTGAAGCTGCTGTAGCGTCCAAGCCTCCCTCTCTACCAGAGGTGAGCATGACATATGCACCATTGCCAGTGCTGTGTGCATAAAGCCTAAATTCTAATCTCGCATAAGCCGGGGACCAGGTTCCCTGAAAACTCACCCTCGATTTCGCTGGCATCTCGAAATCATCTGTGATTTTATAGAACTTACCGTCCTCCGGGATGTTAATTTTCTCATACACGATTGCGCGAGGCATAACAGTTTCTTGCTCTTCATTTCTCGCAGTATCAGTCTCTGCCGCAAATGCGGGAACCGCCATAGCGGCACACATCGCCACGGAAAACAGTACTGCAATCATTTTTTGCATTTTCTTCATAAAAACGCTCCTTTTCAGTCTAAAGTGTAGTTGTTTGCTGTAATTAATTCATTGTATATACAGTCTCCACATAGTAGCTTTTAAACGGTATATGCCCTCATTGGGTCTCCATCGAAAAAACGGCTGTTTGAGTGGCGTACCTCGATGCTGTGTCTATTGGATTGTAGCAGCACGTAACAAGGAAATAGGTGCCGTCATCCATGGCCGCCGTAAAATATAGTTCAAGCAAATAGCCGTTTTCTTTTTCCATCGAAACAGCGTAAGTATACTGCGAATCTTCAGGGAGGATGAGTTCAGTGTAAGTGGAACAATTATTTTTCTTTAAGGCAAATTCCACTAATTTATCAATACCAGGTTTTTCCTCAACATGTCCTACTTCAAAGAAGTTTTCCGCGTCACTATGATTTTGCCAACTATAAAAGCCAGAGTCATAATGATGCTCCGTCCAAATTGCAGTATCAATAGCCATATTGAAATTGTCTGCATGGAATTTTGAAATATTTGCTTGTTCCTCTTCTATTGATGGAGTTTCAACCACATAATCAATCTGCTCGTCACTATGGTTGCTTTTTACTCCCAACCAGATTATAGCCGCAAGCAGTCCAACCAATAGAGCTGCTAATATTTTTGTACATTTCATTCCCAAAGTGCATCCTCCTTGCGGTCAATTCTTTGTGTATACATTCAGATTAAACACAGCGCATAGCATCTCCCCTTTGTCCTGCCGGTTCCGACAGAACAAAGCGTTTTGATTTTCCCAAACAGGAACTCCATTAAAATACATTATACATTGCAATTATTAAAACAACTACCTTCGAAAAATATAACAGCAAGAATGCTGTTACATTTTTCGAAGGTAAGTGTTTATATATGAGAGTTTTTTCATGCGCAGGCTAAAGCTGCCGCACTGCTGCCTCTGCTCACCTGCCTACTGTTCGGTAAAGGAGATTTTTCATGCACTATTGCACTTCATTCAAGGAACAAGACAAAATCGAACATTTCAGATGTTGCTTGCGGCTTCGAAAAAAATTCAGTCGTATTTTTTTCCCATCAATGTGGTTTCTATTTTTTCTAGCTTCAATAGCGTTCTTTTTTTTGAGTCCAACCACAAAACAATCCCAATAACGTCGGCCATTATAGATGATACTATTACATGGATCATTGGATGCATTGGCTTTTATAAGTTCTTACCTTATTATGTAAGATTCAAAAGGAGAAGGTGGTACAGGAAAATCTTGCAGCGGAAAAAATATGCAATCCGGGTACTCATTCTTGCATCCCATCTGGAATTATATAACTCAGAAGGTAAACCCGTAATATTTATCTATAAGGCACAAATAAAAAAGGGAAAACGAAACCTACCTAAGAAGCACCAGATGATTGGAGAAATTATCGAAGCAAAAAACGGCATGTATTTTGTGGGTTCGGACATCGAACTTGTTGATGTAGGTCCCGTCCTCTTTGTTGACAAGAATGACGTTCCCGCAGAGGATTACAGTAAACTCAGAGAGATGCTGAAAGGTGTTTTCCTTGAGAAGTATTATGATTATAGCGCGGAATGAACGAATCATCCCTGCCGGGGTGTAAAACAGCCTCCCGGAAAATGGGAGTTCACCGTGCTCCGGCCCTGTCAGAGCAATCAAGGCCAGCATTCTATTGTTTACATGGATAATAGTATGAAATATATCGAAAAATTGCTATAATAGTAATAATTCCGGTAAGGTCAAAACCTTCTTTTGAACTTTCTTGATTAACCGTTCACTGGAAAAGTGTGTTCATTCTCCCTGGTGATTACTGTCATAACTGATGGAGAGGATTAGATATATGCTTATCTTTGCTACTATGATAAATGACGTTGATGATCGTGCATTTATGCAAGAAGTATATCAACAGAACGAGCGCCTGATGTATGCAATCGCATTAAAATATGCTTCCAACACACAGGATTGTGAAGATATTGTTCATGATACGGTTGAAAAACTTTGTAAAAATATTGCCAAGATAAAAGGACTACCGAATTCCGCGCTTCGTGCATACGTGGTTTACGCGGTCAGAAATACGGCCATAAATTTTAGAAAGCACCAATCAACGATAAACCGCCATATTCAACAATTATCAGGTGATGATTCAAGCAGCGAATACGATCAGCCTGAATCAATAATTGAAAGAATAGAAGACCTCCAAGAAAAAAGAACCAGCCTGACTAAAGTGTGGATGCAGCTTACTGATGCCGAACAAGAATTGCTATACAGGAAATATGTTTTGGATCAAACAACAGAAGAACTCTCAGGAATTTTTCAGTGCAGCAGAGACAGTATCCGGATGCGTCTTTCACGCGCAAGGCGAAAATCTCTAAGGTTAATGAAAGGGGAGGGTACGAATGACGAGACACGAACGACTGCTGGAAAACTATGAAGATGCATATTTTGCACTGTTGATGGAAGATGTTGCACAAATGGAAAATGCCCGGTTAGACCGATTCAACACAGAATTGCAGAATGACCCTCACGCCGCAGTTCCTGAAGAACTCACAAAAAGGTGTTTGAAAACAATAAATGCGCATTTTTCAAATATGCGCAGAAGCAGCAGCCTTAGAATTGTAAAAAAGGTAATTAACCTGGCAGCAATATTGATCGCAATTTCAACTCTACTTTTTACGTCAGCATTTGCAATTTCCGATGAATTTAGAACAGCCACTCTTAATTTGGTGATCACTGCAAATGAGAAGTACACACAATTGAAAATAAAGCAAGAGGATACCCCTCAAGAATCCAGCAACACTGTGGTTGCAGATGACAATGAATTTTTTAAAAATATACGTTTGGCATGGCTTCCTGACGGATACGAATATTTATCAGGAGAATACGATTATCAGGCCATCTTTGCAAACGATGAAAATAACTGGATAATCATTAACAGGTTTGATGGGACTTCTACTTACAATGTAGATACGGAGGGAGCCGAAATAGTAGAGGAAATCATGATAAATGGGAACTCTGGGTTGCGCATTGTAAAAAACGACCAGACACATATTGCCCTCGCAAATACTGACAAGAATATTTTTATTGACATTTGTTCATCCGAGCACGTACCGGGTGAAGTAGTTGAAAAAATAGCCCAAAATATTTTTGTGATTGATTAGGTTGCAAGTCGCGTTTTATGTGTCCTTTACAAAGTATTTCCCCTGAGATGCCAGGCAGTCCATTCCGAACCACGGCGAATCGCCTTGGATCAATCCTAAAGTGAACGGCTGCGTATTCAAAATTTATAGAAAATGACCTGGGGTCATATTTTTGGCTTGTACGAAGCACTGTGATTACTGATAGAAAGGCAGTGTGCCGTAGTATTTAGATACCGTAGAATCATCTTCGACATACTTAGCGACATCTTTAGGACCATATCGCAGCAAAAAATAATCCAGATCATGTAGCTTTTTGTAGATGTCATTTACAATTTCCATCCTATGGGTTTCTTTTGCCTGTTCCGTCTGATCCATGAGATACTGAAGTTCGGATTTAAGATTTTCATTTTGAATGAATGAATTTATTTCTGACAACAGACCAATGAACCCATCTGCATCATAGAGATTCGTTGTAACAACGGGCGTTCCATACTTGGCATAAAATTCTTCTATGGAAAGCTTTTCTCGTTCACATACAGCATCCATATCGAGACCACCGTCAACTGCCCAGCCAATTTGAATCTCTCCGGTCTGATGGAAGTAATTCCAGTACAAATTATTGGGATCTGACAGTTGCTCAAAAAGATCTCCATTCATATATTTATGCTCAAACCACAAATTTGCAGTCTTAACCACCTCGGTCAGATTTTCTATTTGCTGTTGAGACATTCCTTCGGTTGCTTGTTGGCGTGCTGCAAGAACGTCCTCTTCCGTTGGCACATAATTTTTCGCATGCTCTATATCTGAGCCTGATTTCTCTGAAACATTTTCATTCGAAACAATGGGCACTTCAGAATGATCAGAATCAGAACATATCGCATCTTCTTCACTGGTGACATGGATTGCTAAACCCACACAAACAGCCAAGAAAAAAATAAATATGCACACAGAGAGCCAGCTTTTAGAAATATGAGACGGAAACTGCATTTTGTGATTGGACATCTTTTTCCCTCCAAATAGTTGCGAATCTTTTTATGGATAATATTGCTTTCTCGTAATATAGAACAAATATTCAGGAAAAGTGTAACATAATAAGGGAATACGGAAAACCTGCCATCCAAAATCATTTGAACGGCAGGCTTTTCATTTTATCAACAGCAGATCAGTTCATTTAACACAATTTCCTCCACCGCGCTGCGGATATTGTTCATTGCCCCGACCCATGTCAGTTGGCCAGCAGCTTTCATCTGCTCCGTGATGCCCTGCGCCTGAGCTATCTGCTCGATCAGCAGCCGCAGCATTTCGTTTGCTTCACGGTCGATTTCATTGAGATGATGTGTCAATTGGCCGGAGACCTTTAAATTGATATAGACTGCTCTGCGGTGCTCCTTCAGATACTTAAGCCGCATTCTTCCAAAGCGCCCGTAGGTGGCAGGTTCTTCTTTCGGCATAAACAAGTTCGGTACATAAAAATTTTCATTTTCTCGGTAGGTAATTTCCATTATGTGATTGTCCTTTCATGTGGTCAAATCTGACCCTTATTTTGATCCTTTAGCGGGTTGTCCCTTATAAAACAACTGGACTGACTGGTACAGAATTTTATAATTTCAGAACTAAATATCACATATTTCAGCCAAATAGGTTATAAAAAACGAATCCTATCCTCTTCAAATCCCTCCTTCCGCGCCAACCACGCAATCCTTGTGATTGCATGGTTTTCTTTATATTTCAACGTTTTCAGCCGTTTTAGGCGGTAAAAATATTTTCCATTACGACAATAAAAAACTCAAAAAAGACATTTTATCTTCGATTTTACGAACGGAACCCCCTCGCTGCAAAAGTGAGGGGGTTTCTTTTGCTTTATTCAATTCCAGTGACTGTCTCCACCCTCTCCAAATATTCCTCGATCCATCCCTGTTCCGCCATGACAATCTCTTTCCCGATCTTCTCCGCATAGGCCCACTCCAACCGTGCCCCGGCACTCTCACGCCAGCACACCAGGAGAACATCCGTCGGCAGCTTCACCTCTTATTGACTTTTGTATGCGGCCTGATAGAATAATAAGGTAGAAAGAGGTGCATGGAATGGATACTGGTTTGAAAATCGTCTGCTGCATTAGTCTCGGTATTCTTTTTCTGTCTGTGCTCTTGTGTTTGGCTATTTAAGTCCCTCCGTCCGGAGGGACTTATTTTTTACGCTATTCCCTCGTCACGCTTCTGTGCTGCGCTCTGTCTGCCAATCTGCCCCAGTCTCCACGAATCTGATCGTACCAGACAGCAGATCCTCGCATCAAAAAAACAGTTCCTGTTTTAGCTTCATTGGCGGCAGATTTTTGTCAAGACACAAAGAAAGAAGCCCGAAACCTGACGGTTTCGGGCTTCTTGTTGAAAAGTTCGCTCTTCGGCGCGTGATAGAAATATCAGCGCTTGGAGAACTGGGGAGCACGACGGGCGGCCTTCAGACCGGGCTTCTTACGCTCCTTCATACGAGGATCGCGGGTCAGGAAACCGGCCTTCTTCAGGATGGCGCGGTTATCCTCGCTGGCCAGCAGCAGAGCGCGGGCCACACCGTGACGCAGAGCGCCGGCCTGACCGGACACGCCGCCGCCCTCGACGGTGGCAACGATGTCGACCTTGCCGAGCTCCTCCGTAGCGGCGAGGGGCTGGCGGACGACCATCTTCAGGGTCTCGAGACCGAAATACTCGTCGATGTCGCGGCCGTTGATGGTGATAGCGCCGGTGCCGTTCTGGAAGAGGCGAACGCGGGCGACGGAGGACTTTCTACGGCCGGTGCCGTACAGATAAGGCTTCTTGGACTGATACATTCTTCTCTTCCTCCTTAGACTTCGTAGGCTTCGGGCTTCTGGGCCTGCTGCTCGTGGGTGTCACCAGCGTAGATGTGCAGGCGCTTCAGGGAGTCCTTGGTCACGGTGTTGCGGGGCATCATGCCGCGCACAGCCACGCGCATCGCAAGCTCGGGCTTCTCCTGCATGAGGATGCGATACTTGGTCTCCTTCAGACCGCCGATCCAGCCGGAGTGCGTACGATAGTACTTCTGCTCCATCTTGTTGCCGGTGAGGATGGCCTTGGAAGCGTTGATGATGATGACGTTGTCGCCGCAGTCGGCGTGCGGGGTGTAGGTGACTTTGCGCTTGCCGCGGAGCAGATCAGCCGCAGCAACGGCGGTCTTGCCCATGGGCTTGCCGGCAGCATCGATGACGTACCACTTACGCTCGATGTTGCCCTTGTTCGCCATAAAAGTGGACATGGTGTGTTTCCTCCATATTGATCTATGAATGAAAGCTTGTGCTTTACATTTTTGTTGTCCCTTGGTAAAATCGGAACGAGTTTATTTATAGCATTTGGGCGCGAGAATGTCAACACCATTTTAATTTAGCGCAAGCAATGCTCGTAAATCCTCTCGTTTTCTTTGATTATCTTTCAATTTCTCAAATCGCAAAATCGAAATTCTTTTATTTTTCGCAAGGAGCTGTACCTATGCAGGAAATCTTGGGCCTCGTGCGCCGCTGTGTTACGGACTACGACATGATCCAGGAGGGCGAGACGGTCGCCGTCGGCGTCTCCGGCGGCAAGGACTCGCTCGTCACGCTCACCGCGCTCGCGCGCCTTTCCAAATTCTACCAGAAGCCGTTCAAGGTCGCGGCCATCACGGTCGAAACGGGTGTGCCGGGCATGAGCTTTGATGCCGTGGGCGACTATTGCGCGGCGCTCGGTGTCGAGTACATCCGCGCAAACGTACCGATCTACGAGATCGTGTTTTTGGAGCGCAAGGAGAAAAATCCCTGCTCGCTGTGCGCCAAGCTCCGCCGCGGTGCGCTTTCGACCGCGATGAACGAGCACGGCATCAAAACGATCGCGCTCGGCCACCACTACGACGACGCGGTCGAAACACTTTTGATGAATCTCCTCTTTGAGGGCCGCATCGGCTGCTTCCAGCCCGTGACATACCTGAGCCGCTCGGACGTGACGCAGATCCGCCCGCTGCTCTATGTGAAGGAGCAGCAGGTGCGCAATGTCGCGGCAAAGCTCGATCTTCCCATCGTGCACAATCCCTGCCCTGCCAATGGTGAAACGCGCCGTCAGGAGGTCAAAGAGCTCATCGAGTCGCTCTCCGAGCGCTACCCAGACCTCAAGCAGAAGCTCTTTGGCGCGATGCAGCGGTATCCGCTGTACGGCTGGGATACAAAAAATTCGGAAAAGTGACGTTGTCACTTTTCCGAGAATATTTCACTGCGCTTTGTGCCTCGGTTGGCCGCTGAAAGCGGCCAATTCGACACACGCTTCGCGCAAAGTGTTTTCTGCCACGCGCATGTTGCGGCAAAAAACGATTAAAATTTTTTCGTGCCTGCAGGCACGAAACTCTGCGAGGCTTTTGTTCTATGTACATTAAATAAACACCAGCCTCAGCAAGATCAGCAGCGCGAGGCCCGGCACGCCGAGGACGGCGATGACGAGAGCGTTGAAAAGATTCAGCCCCAACGAAAGCTTGGCGAGCACGCCGAGCGCGCTTAGAATGCCGAGCAGCGCAAAGCCGAGCAGCGTGTTGACGAGCAGCTTGCCCGCGAGCTTCAACGGCGCCGCGAACAGCCTGAGCACCGCGAGCAGCGCAAACACGGCAAACAGGACAAGCAGTATTTTTTCCGTTATCCCCATTTTGCGACCCCCTCGCTGCACGTTTTGTACACGGCTTCGCCGCTGCGCTCCTTGATCTGGCGCAGCAGGTAGTCATAGCGTGAGAGCTCGGCGTTGATCTCATACACGCAGGCGTCGACGAGCTCCGGCGCGCAGACCGCGTTGAAGCGCGCGTACGCCTGCGACAGCGCGACACGCGTGTCGCGCAGCTCGCTGAACAAGTCCTGCATGGATGCATCACGCGCGACGTCACAGCGCAGCAAATTGACCTTTCGCATGTTTTCGCCCTCCCATACCTCTGCAATGTCAGTGTATGGAAAGTGTGGACAAATATTCCTCTTTTCAAACAAGGAGCCAAGTATGGAGCATGAAGATTATATGCGCGAGGCGCTGTCTCTCGCGCGCGAGGCCGCACAGGAGGGCGAGGTGCCCGTCGGCTGTGTCATCGTCAAAGACGGCGAGATCATCGGCCGAGGCCGCAACCGGCGTGAGGAACTGCAGCGCACCTCCTCGCACGCAGAGATGGAAGCCATCGCACAGGCAAATGAACGTCTGCGCTCCTGGCGGCTCGACGGCTGCACGCTCTACGTGACGCTCGAGCCCTGCCCGATGTGCGCGGGCGCGATCGTCAACGCGCGCATCCCGCGCGTCTACTATGGCGCGCGCGACGAGGCGATGGGCGCCTGCGGCGGCGTGCTGAACCTCTTTATGGAGCGCTTTTCCTTCCGCCCCGCGCTCGTGGGCGGCATTCTGAAAGACGAATGCCGCGCCGTGCTGGCCGATTTTTTCCGCACGCTGCGTTCGTAAAGTGATTTCGCTTTCGTGCGTCATTTGACCGCCGGTCAGGAATTGCTACTGCGTCATTACTGCGTCCGAGATATCGACAGTTTGGCACAGTCTTGCACAGTCCCGTGCAAGCTGCAAACGACTGTGGCGCAAGGATTTTCCTTGATTTGCAAGGGTTTCCGGATCTTCTTTCTATTTAACACTTTTGTAACACTTTCCCTCGAACTTTGTTAACATGCGTCCTTTATCTTAATCCTTGCAAGAGACAATAGCTTCTTTTCATCCAATCTTCCATCTTATAAGAAAAGGGACGCCGTGAGGCGTCCTTTTTCGTTATATTCTGATGTAGGATGGCGTCACGGATCGAAGTCCGCCGCCGCGCCGATGCCGAGCGCGATGCACGCGCCGCCGGCGTAGAAGAGGATCTCGGCAAGCGTCGGGCGCGCGGCCAAGGCCGCCGCGCAAAGGATGACGCTCATCGTGCTCGCGGGCATCAGCAGCCGCGGCGCGCCGCCGCGGAAAGCAAAGGCCGCAAATTCGAGCAGCAGCACCGTCAGCGCCGCGAGCGCCAGCGTTTCGACATAGTAATGACGCAGAATCGGATCCGCCGCGTGCTCGCGGTAGAAGAGGATCAGCGCAAGCACCATCGCGCACACGGGCACAAGCAGCGCGATGCCGGGGAACTCCGCCTTGCGGCGCAGCGCGGTCGTAGCGTACAGCAGGCATGCCGCGCCGACTGCCAGAAAAACGGACAGGATCATCGTAAGCGTCGTGCGGAGCGAGAACACCAACGAGCACACCGCCGAGCCGATCAGGGCAAAGCTGCCGAGCACCATCAGCAAGACCGCAAGCGTCGAGCGGTCAAAGGCGAAGTAGAGGTCCATGCTGCCGCACAGCTCGCGCTGAGCGGGATAGCGCCGCGCCATAATGACCGCGATGACCGCTGCGACGACGAGCACCGCAGGCAGCACCATGGTGTTTAAGTCCATCGGGACGGGAAGTCCGTCCGCGTCAAAGCCGACTGCCAGCAGGCGGAGGCGTGCCAGCGCCGCTGCCGCAGAAAAAAGCACCAGCAAAAGCCAATGAAGAATTTTCACAAAACCGAACCCTTTCTTTTTCCGGAATACGGCGCGCACAGCGCCGGAAAACATCTATTTATTGATGATAGCACACTCATCCCCGTTTGTCCATGAATCATTTTGCGGACAAGTCGGTCATACACTGATAAAAACACTGTCACTTAAGCATCGCGGCCGTGGGCCGCAGGGAGGAACACGCCTTGAAACAGCTTCTTCGCATCACGATATTATTGATCGGCCTCATCTGGATCCTCGCCTGGGCGGCGGCAGGCCACTTCGACGACACGCCGAACACACAGGACGGCTCGGAATCTCCCCTGCCGAGCGGTGAGATCGCCGCCCTCGGCGAGCGCGACAGCGCAAAAACGCTGCGCGTCCTCCTCCGAGAAGGAGTTTAACGTTGGCGACGTCGCGGGCCGGTTTGAGGGCGAGGTCCAGGAGATGGACATGGGCACATACCTTCTCGGCGTGCTGCGCGCGGAAATGCCCGCCTCGTTTGAGGAGGAGGCGCTCAAGGCACAGGCCATCGCCGCGCGCACCTACACGCTCTATCGCATCCGCGGCGGCGGCAGCGCGAACCACCCTGACGCCGACGCCTGCGACGATCACACCTGCTGCAAGGCGTACATAAATGCCGAACAGGCCGCGGCCAACTGGGGCAGCATGGCCGTCTACTACGAGGAAAAACTCGCCCGCGCCGTGAGCGAGACGGACGGCGAGGTCATTTTGTACGACGGCGCGCCCATCCTTGCCGTGTTCTTCTCGTCCGCCGACGGCAGCACGCAGGGCGCAGGCGACGTGTGGATGAACGATCTGCCGTATCTCCAAAAGGTCGATAGCCCCGAGACGGAAGAGCTCGTACCGAACTACTACTCGGTCGCAACGTTCACGGCAGCGGAATTCAAGTCTCTCATCCTCGCCGCCAAGCCGGACGCCGACCTCTCCGGCAGCCCCGAGGGATGGATCCGCGATATCGTGCGAAACGACTCGGACTATGTCGCCTCCGTCACGGTCGGCGGCGTCAAGCTGCGCGGCAATGACCTGCGCACGATTCTCTCGCTGCGCTCGCCGTCGTTCACCGTGGAATGCAAGGACAATGCCTTTACCTTCCACGTCACAGGCTACGGCCACGGTGTCGGCATGAGCCAGTACGGCGCAAATATCCTCGCCAAGCAGGGCCTTTCCGCCGAGGAAATCGTGCAGCACTATTTTTCGAACACCACCGTCGGCTATTATGACGGCTGAGGCATCGCGGATATTGCAAAGCGGCGGAAAAATTGCTATAATGTTAAGATAAAATACGCAAGGAGGCGGGAGAAATGAAGAGCAAGCGTTTTTTGTGTCTGCTGCTTGTATTGCTGATGGTCTTCTCCCTCACCCCCAGCGAAACGAGGGCCGAGACGACTGTCTATTTCACCGCCGTCAACGACCAACTTTTGCCCGATCTGAGCGATGAGACGATGCCGTTCTGGTCGGGTGGGCGGCTGTATATCCCCTCCACAGTCATCACCGGCACGGACTTGGGCCTTTTCTACTCCCGCAGCCGCGACAAGAGCACCGCCGTCGTCTACCGGCAGGGCAGCGCACTGACGTTCAACTTCGCCGCCGGCACCGTCGCTGACCAGAACGACCGCCAGTACAGCGGTCCTGCCATCGTGCGCAGCGACGTTGTGTTCCTGCCGCTCGACCTTTTGACGCAGTTTTTCTCGCTCGATTATAGCTACACGCGCGTGACCTATGGTTACCTGGTCCGCGTCAAAAGTGATATGGTCGTGCTTTCCGACGCGAAGTTCATCGACGCCGCGGCTATGTCCATGGAGCAGCGCTACAACGAATATATGAAGACGCACAGCGAGTCGAACGATCCCGGCAACACACCGAATCAGAACACCGACGGCGACCGCGACCTTGTCTGTCTCGCGCTGCGTGTGACGGACGAAGAGAGCGCAAACGCCCTGCTCGACACGCTCGCAAGCAACAACGCGACGGCGACGTTTCTCTTCTCGGAAGAGCAGCTTTCCTCGCTCGGCGATCTGCTGCGCCGTGTCGTCATCAGCGGCAACGCCGCCGCGCTGCGCATCGACGCTTCCGGCGGCAGCTCACGCACGGTCAGCGCGATCGAGCGCGCAAACAACGCGCTATGGGCCGCGTGCAACGAAAAAGCGCGGCTCGTCGCGCTCTACGGCGCGTCGGACAAAACGCTGCGCGCCGTGCGCGCCGCGGGCTACTGCCCCATTGACTTTGACCTGGATTACAGCGGCGGTCTTCCCACCGCGGCGCAGGCCGCCAGCAGCATCGCGCGTCAGGCCCGCTCCGGCGGATGCATCGCCTATCTCGGCGCTGACACCGCCGTGCAGGCAGATTGGAGCACGCTGCTCTCTCGCCTCCGCTCGTCCTCGCGTCTCATCACGGCGCTCAACGAGCTCGCGGTCACAAAGGACGCGTGACGGTTTTACAAATTGTTCAGGAAACGCGCACAGTTTTGCGTATAATAAACAATAACACAGAAGAAAGACACACGCTTGTGTGAAGGAGGAAACCAGCATGGCACGCAATATTCTTGTCGTGGAGGACGACAATAATATTTCCAACCTCATTAAGATGTATCTCGACAAAGAGGGCTTTGACGTCCGCATCGCCGCCGACGGCGGCAAGGCCGTGGAGGAATTCAAGGAAAAAGAGCCCGACCTCGTGCTGCTCGACGTGATGCTCCCCGTGCTCGACGGCTGGGGCGTATGCGCCAAGATCCGCGAGACGTCCAAGTGCCCGATCATCATGCTCACCGCCAAGGGCGAGGTCAACGACCGCATCCACGGCCTTGAGATGGGCGCGGACGACTATGTTGTCAAGCCCTTTGAAATGAAGGAGCTGCTTGCGCGCATCAACGCCGTGCTGCGCCGCAGCGAGATCCCCGAGGACACGCACAAGCGCCTCACGTTCGACAAGCTCATCATCGACCTCGACTCCTACGAGCTCATCGTCGACGGCAAGAAGATCGACACGCCGCCCAAAGAGCTGGAGCTTCTCTATCACCTCGCCGCCACGCCGAACCGCGTCTACACGCGCAACCAGCTCCTTGACGAGGTGTGGGGCTTCGACTACTTCGGCGATTCGCGCACGGTGGACGTACACGTCAAGAGGCTCCGCGAAAAGGTCGAAAACGTCAGCGACCAGTGGGCGCTCAAGACCGTCTGGGGCGTCGGGTATAAATTCGAAGTGAAGTAATTCAGTATGCCGGAAGAAAACAAAGAGAAAACACAGAAAAAGCGCTGGACGCTCAAAAAGGTCAAGACCCGCTGCCGCACGATCTACTGGCAGAATTTTCTGCTTACGGCAAGCGTCGTCATGCTGACGCTGGCGCTGCTCGGCAGCGCGTTCTTCGCGCTGACGTATTCCTACGCCATCGACGAGCGCAGCGAGCAGATGCAGAGCAAGGCGACGGTCGTGTCGCACATGGTGTCGTCCTACATGGAAAACGGCTCGCTCACAGGGCTGCGTGAGCTGGCAGACTTTGCTTCGAACGTGACGGATGCAGAATTTCTCATCTGCAACTCGGACGGCAACCTGCTGCTGACGACCGATACAACTCTCGTCAACCGCGTGCTGACCGTGCCGCAGGACGTGGCCGAGGGCGCGATGAGCGATGACACCTACGCCGTGCGCACCACGCTCGGCGACATCTATGAGGACACGCACTTCGTCGTCGGCGTGCCGATCGTGAGCGAGGGCGCAACCGTCGGCTTTGTGCTGGCGGTGACCGGCGCGCGGGCGCTGACGACGATGTGGCGCACGTTCATCGGATTGTTTTTCATGACGGCGGTGACGGTACTGCTGCTCTCGTTCGTCGTGAGCGCGTGGGTCAGCATGCGCCAGTCGCGCCCCATCCACGAGATGGCGGAGGCGACACGACGCTTCGCCGAGGGCAATTTCGACGTGCGCATGCACAACTACGAGGGTGTGACGGAGATCTCCGAGCTCGCCGAGTCGTTCAACAACATGGCGGACTCCCTGCAGGAGACCGAACGCCAGCGCCGCGAGTTCATCGCGAACGTCTCCCATGAGTTAAAGACCCCGATGACGACCATCGCAGGCTACACCGACGGCATCTTAGACGGCACGATCCCGCCCGAGCAGGAAAAGGAGTACCTGCGCATCATCTCGGATGAGGCGCGGCGTCTGTCCCGCCTCGTGCGCCGCATGCTTGAGGTCTCGCAGCTCCAGTCGCGCGACCTGACGCGCACGAAGGCGCCGTTCGACGTGTGCGAGAGCATGCGCCGCGTGCTCATTTCGATGGAGAAGAAGATCACCGACCGCGGGCTCGATGTCGACGCCGACATTCCCGACAGCGGCATCATGGTGCTCGGCGACAACGACCTCATCACGCAGGTCATCTACAACCTGCTCGAAAATGCGGCAAAATTCGCCCGCAAGGGCTCTGCGCTCTACCTCGGCGTGACGACGCTCAACGGCAAGGCGCTGATCTCGGTTCGCAACGAGGGCGACACCATCCCCGCCGAGGAGATCCCGCTGCTGTTCGAGCGCTTCCACAAGAGCGACAAATCCCGCTCCGAGGATAAGGACGGCGTGGGCCTCGGGCTCTACGTGGTTAAAACCATTCTGGACCAGCACAAGGAGCACATCGCCGTCACAAGCGAAAACGGCCTGACGACGTTCACATTCAGCGTGACGCTCGCCGGCGGGCAGACCGCGCAGTAAGTCTCAACAGGAGAAACACGCTATGGATCACGAGAATCAGGAGTTATCCCCGACGGTCAGCCAGAGCGGCGAGCCGCAGGAGGTCGTGCTGCGCTATGAAGCGCCCGTCACGTCCATCGTGGAGCGCTACGTGCAGCCGACACCGCTGCCCGGACAGCCGAAGAAGCATACATCACCGCGCAAAAAGCGGAAAGGGCTTAAGATCTTCCTTTTCTGCATGCTCGGCCTTCTCCTCGTCAGCGGCGTCGTCACGGCGCTGTGGCTCGGCGGCGCGTTCGACGATCACCGTTCCTATCACGACGATGATTTTGAGCAGCGCCATGACGAGGATTATTACGACAACAGCGAGCATGGCGAAACGACCATCAAGCGCCTGCCCAACACCGATCAGGTCAAGCTCCGCTACAACGAGAGCCACGGCGAGGCGCTGACGATCCAGGAGATCTACCAGAAAGTCAATCCCTCCACCGTCACGGTGCTCACCGGCAACCGCGACGGCAGCGCCATGGTCGGCACCGGCGTCATCTTCACCGAGGATGGCTACATCCTCACGAACGCCCACGTCATCGCGGGCGGCTCGGAGTGCTACGTCGTGCTCGACACGGGTGAGGATTACCGTGCGTGCCTTTTGGGGCTCGACGAAGAAAAGGACCTCGCCGTCATCAAGATCGCGGCCAGCGGCCTTCCCGCCGCGGAATTCGGCGACTCTGACGCGCTGACGGTCGGCGATCCGGTGTACGCCATCGGCAACCCTCTGGGTCTGGGGCTGGCCATCAGCTCCGGCATCATCGGCTCCACCGCTCATGAGCTGGACCGTTATGCCCTGCCCTGCATTGTCAACTCCGCCGACATTTCCCGGGGCAGCAGCGGCGGCGCACTGATGAACGCCCACGGTCAGGTCATCGGCGTCACCTCCGGCGCTTATACCTATGGCAACAATATGTATCTGGCTGTCCCTGTGGACCCGGTGATGGCCGCCGACCTGACGGTTTCCGGCTGGACCTTGAAGGAGGTCAAGGCCTTCGAAGCCGCCAAGGACAAGGACTGAGCTTTCCCGCTTGTAAAGGAGTGATCCCATGAAACGCATCCTGACCCTGTTGATGACCGTTTCCCTGCTGCTGTGTCTGGCAGCCTGCGGCAAACCGACAGGTAGCACCCCGGAGCAGACGCCCCAGCAGACGGAGTCCTCCGATCCTCCCGCCCAGACCGAACCCCCCGCCTTGGAAGGCGAGGCCCTCTCCATCCTTCCCGCAGAGGATGCCGGTCTGACGGAGGGCGGCTATGACGCTTACCGGGAGGCGGACCCCATGGCGGAGATCGTACTCCTGCCCACCCGCTCCGTCACGGACTTCCACTATTTTATCGTGGGTTTCCGGGAGGACAGCGAACTGCTCACGCTCACCCGCGAGGATGACCTCTACACGGCGGATGCCCTTTCCCCGGGCCGTCCCCTCCTGCTGGTCATTCCCTTTGTGGAAACGATCCCCAACCGGGGCGTTTCCTATGTAGACGCGGACGGCGCCCTCCGCCAGTACGCCATTGTGGAAAGCGGAAAGGACGGCACCATCTTCCTGATGGAAGAAGCCTTTGACTCCGCAGCCTAAACAGACAAGAACCGTATAAAAGGTCCCCGGAGCGCTGCTCCGGGGACCTTTTTATAGATGATCTTTTCGCTCCTTTTTCGGCTCCGGGCAGAGGAAATACCGGGTCATAATGATACCCAAAATGACAAGGATCACCTGGAAAACATCCACAGGCCAAATAGCTCCGTTGCCGCCTCCCCCGCCGCCGGAGCCGCCCTCCGAATTCCGGTACAGCTTTATCAGCTCCCCTGTATCCAACCGGCTGCCTTCCGCATCATAGTAAGCCACGGATATGCTGCCGAAAAAGCCAGCCTTGCCCTGCTCCTCCGTCACCGGGATCACCTGAAGGATACTCTTGGCCGCCGTTCCCTCATACACCGGCGCCAGTGTGCTGATGTCCGGCAGGATCTCCTCCTCGCCATCATAAGCAGGCGGACGGTATCCGGGAAATACCCGGAAGCTGGCAGCCTCCTTCGGCCAGTTTGCGGTATAGATCTCCAGGTACCGCTGTCTGCCTATCTGGATCAAGCTCGTATTCACAATAGGACAGGTGTCATATTCTCCGCTCCGAAAGCGATACCCGCCGAACAGTCCCCGCTGAAATTGATAAATGCCCTGCCGTTCAAATGTTCCCCCCTGTTCCACCCGGTACAGAATGAACATCCGGTCCTTGACCGTTGTAGTTTCCAGCACATCCACTTCTCCATCCTGAGGAAAGTTGGAAATAGAAACCGATGCCAGATCCCCCCGGATGATCTCCTTCATCTCTGCGGTACTGGTCAGGTCATAGCAGTATTCCAGCCGATACAGTCCCACCAGGCACAGCAGCGTCGCCGCCACGGACAAAACGGCCCCCAGCCGCTGCTGCCAACGGAGCCGCTTCAAAAAATTCAGCTTCGGCGGCGGTGCTTTTTCCGTTTTCAGATCCGCCGCCATGGCGTTCCGGGCTGCCCGGCAGTCCGGACAGGATTCCAGATGCTCGCAAATATCAGCTTCCGTCTCCGGCCCCGTCAGGTGCTCCAAATAGGACGGCAGCAGGTCTCTCACAATATGGCACGGCAGCATTACACACCGCCTCCTTCCATCAATTTTTGCTTTGCCCGGTAAAAGGTCACTCTCGCCCAGGTCTCGCTCTCCCCTAAGATCGCCCCAATCTCCGAAAAGGGCAATTCTCCGGAGAGCCGGAGATACACCACCTCCCGGGTCTTTTCCGGCAGGGCGTGGATACGGCGGAACAGCTCCTGTCGGCTCAGGTTTCCCATTGCCGCGTCCTCGGCACTGCCCTCCCCCGGCAGGTCCGTCATTTCCTCGATGGGAACGTGATTCTCCCTGGCCCGGCGGGAAAGCTCCTTTTTCATCAGGTTTCCGGCGATCCCGCAGAGATAGGTGGACAGCGCCGCCTCTCCCCGGTAATTCCCCGGATGCCGGATGGCCTCGTAGAAGGTCTGCTGGGTCACCTCCTCCGCCAGATCCGCATTCCGGGTGAGGGAGAACACATAGCGGTACACAAGCTCCGCGTTTTCCCGGTACGCCCGGTCAAAATCCGTCATGCTCTCCCCCCCTTTCTGTTGATTTGTGCCGGAATCAGACCGGTTCGTTACAGTCATTCTAAAAAATATTTTCTCAAAAAGCAACTCCCGCCCGTCTCCTTGCGTACACCGCCGACATCCGCTTCACCGCTTCCTCAACAAAAACACCCCCGGTGCGCGGATGCACACCGGGGGTGTTTTGTATGCTTTTGAATTGGATAAGACGCTTAGACCTCGCCGAAGTCAGCGCACTTTGCGATCACGCTGGCGCAGCGGGGGCACAGGCCGTTCTCGTCCGCCGCGGTGCTGTGCTTCCAGCAGCGGGGGCACTTGGTACCGGCAGCCTCACTGACAGAAACCGTCAGCTCGCCGCCCACAGTGACCTCCACCTTGGAGACGATCAGCAGGTCCGCCAGAGCAGCGCCGTCCATCTCCGCCAGGAAGGCATCCTCGGCGGGGACCGTCAGGGCCACATCGGCCTCCAGACTCTTGCCGATCTTCTTCTCGGCACGGGCGGTCTCCAGCGCGCCGTTGACGGCGTCGCGGATCTCAATGATCTTTTCCCACTTGGCCATCTCGTCAGCGGAGAGAGCGTAGTCGGCAAACACACCGTTCATATCGTTGAACAGCACGTTCCGGTCGTCGTCCCCCGCCTTGTGGGGCATGGCCAGCCAGATCTCGTCGCCGGTGAAGCACAGAATGGGAGCCATGATCTTTGTGATGGTATCCAGGAGCAGATACAGGGCCGTCTGGGCGCTGCGGCGGGCCAGACCGTCGGTCTCGTCGCAGTACAACCGGTCCTTGATGATGTCCAGATAGAAGTTGGACAGCTCCACCACGCAGAAATCGTTGACGGCGTGGGTCACCACCAGGAACTCGTAGTCATTGTACGCCTGGGCGCACTTTTCGATCAGGGCGTTCAGACGGGTGACGGCCCAGCGATCCAGCTCCAGCATGTCGGCGGGAGCCACCAGATTGTTGGGATCAAAGCCGTCCAGGTTGCCCAGGCAGTACCGGGCGGTGTTGCGGAACTTCAGGTAGTTCTGAGAGAGCTGCTTGAAGATGGCGTCGGAGCAGCGCACGTCGGCGTGGTAATCGGCAGAAGCCGCCCACAGACGCAGGATGTCCGCGCCGTACTTGTTGAAGATGTCAGCGGGGTCCACGCCGTTGCCCAGAGACTTGTGCATGGCCTTGCCCTCGCCGTCCACGGTCCAGCCGTGGGTGACACACTCCTTGAAGGGCGCACCGTTGCCGAAGGCGCCCACGGCGGTCAGCAGAGAGGACTGGAACCAGCCGCGGTACTGGTCAAGGCCCTCCAGATACATATCGGCAGGCCAGAAGTTCTGATCCCGCTTCATGGAGGCATAGTGGGTGGAGCCGGAGTCGAACCAGCCGTCCAGCGTGTCGGTCTCCTTCTCGAAGCCGCTCTTGCCTCCGCAGTGGGGGCAGGTCATACCGGCGGGCAAGAAATCGGCGGGGTCCTTATCGAACCAGGCGTTGGAGCCTTCCTTGCCGAACATCTCGGAAATGGCGGCGATGGTCTCATCGGTCACCACGGGCTTGCCGCAGTCCTTGCAGTACACCACAGGGATGGGCAGACCCCACCGGCGCTGGCGGGAAATGCACCAGTCGGCGCGCTCCCGGATCATGCTCTTCATGCGGTCGATGCCCCAGCCGGGGACCCAGCGGACCTCGTCGCAGGCGGCGCAGGCCTCGTCCTTGAACGCGTCCACGGAGCAGAACCACTGGGGCGTGGCGCGGAAGATGATGGGGTGCTTGCAGCGCCAGCAGTGGGGATAGCTATGGACGATCTCCTCGCTGGCCAGCAGAGCGCCGGACTCCTTCATATCCTTCAGGATGACAGGGTTGGACTCCTCCACCACCATCCCTGCGTACTTGCCGGCATAGTCGGTGTGGCGGCCCTGATCGTCCACAGGCACCACCATGTCCATGCCGTAGCGCTTGCAGGTCTGGTAGTCATCCGCGCCGAAGCCGGGAGCGGTGTGGACGCAGCCGGTACCGGAATCCATGGTAACATAATCGGCCAGCACCAGACGGCTGGTCTTGGGCAGGAAGGGATGGTCCGCCAGCATATTCTCAAAGAAGGCGCCCTCGTGAGTCTCCACGATCTCGTAATCGGAGATACCCGCCACGCCCATCACCTTGTCGGTGAGGGCCTCAGCCATAATATACATCTCGCCGCTGCCGTTGTTCTTCACCACGGCATAGCTCTCAGAGGGATGCAGCGCGATGGCCAGGTTGCCGGGCAGGGTCCAGATGGTGGTGGTCCAGATCACGAAGTTCAGCTTGGACTTGTCCAGATGGCTCAGCTTGCCCTGATCGTCATGCATGGGGAACTTCACATACACGGTGGTGCAGGGATCATCCTGATACTCGATCTCAGCCTCAGCCAGAGCGGTCTCGTCATGGTAGCACCAGTACACGGGCTTCAGGCCCTTGTAGATGTAGCCCTTCTTTGCCATCTCGCCAAAGATCTCGATCTGGCGTGCCTCGAACTCAGGCTTCAGGGTCAGATACGGATGCTCGAAATCGCCGATAACGCCCAGACGCTTGAACTGGTCGCTCATGATGTCGATGTGCTCGGTGGCGAACTTCTCGCAGATCTGGCGCAGCTCAAGCTTGGAGATGTCCTTCTTCTTCTCGCCGACGGAGGACAGGGCCTTCAGCTCAATGGGCAGGCCGTGGGTATCAAAACCGGGTACATAGGGAGCCTGATAGCCCTCCATGTTCTTGTCACGGATGATGATATCCTTGATGATCTTGTTCAGGGCAGTACCCATGTGGATATTGCCGTTGGCATACGGAGGGCCATCGTGCAGGATGAACTGCGGCTTGCCCTCGTTGTGCTTCATGAGCTGGTTGTACAGGTCGTTGTCGTCCCAATCCTTGAGCATGACAGGTTCCTTCTTGGGCAGGCCGGCGCGCATCTCAAACAGGGTCTTGGGCAGGTTCAGAGTACTATCGTACTGCGATTTGTTCTTAGCCAATGGTTTACACTCTCCTCTATATTTCCTTATGGGGTTGCCTTACTCGCTGAACTTGACACCCTGAAAAGCATCGTAGTCCGGCTCGTCCGGCTTAAAATCAGCAGGAGGCGCGGGCGGCGGGTCCAGCTTGAGCTGGCTTTCGTCCTTTGCCCAGAAATCCTCGCTGCTGTCAGCCGCCTTGTCGTCATCGGCAG